>Ga0316193_10000348_pt1 | contig 27938 bp, 27 predicted proteins | sample MerIslsedime2_MG_FD_207735 | JGI IMG/M metagenome (GOLD analysis project Ga0316193, IMG submission 207735) | Coastal sediment microbial communities from Maine, United States - Merrow Island sediment 2 | ecosystem: Environmental > Aquatic > Marine > Coastal > Sediment | place: USA: Maine... | reverse complement strand
GAACTCATTCAACAGCGACTCGACAGTTACAGGGTTAGCAACCCGGTGGAGGAGGAACAGGCCACTAAAGAGATTTTGCAAGAGGTTGCACTTTATTCATTGTGGCGAGCAGGATTTTTTGATGTGGCTGCATTTCAGGGCGAAAGCAGTTTGCGCATATTGCACAAGCTGCCGCGATTCTCGGAAGATCTCGACTTTACCCTTAAAGAACGCAACCCGGAATTCGAATGGAGTGGTTATCTTGATCTATTGCTGGATGGACTTCAGGAGTTCGGACTGAAATCCGAAGTGCTCGACAGGAGCCGAATGGATCAGCGCGTGAGAAAGGCACTGCTTAAAGATAACTCGGTCAGCAATCAACTGGCCCTGTCTTTTTTTCGGGGTCACCCCGGCCAGAAACTCAACATCAAACTGGAAATTGATGTAGATCCGCCGCAGCTATCCGGTTTTGCATACAGCTATCTGGATTTTCCTCTGGATTTTGAGGTATGCCATCAGGATTTAAGCAGTAATTTCTCTCTAAAGATTCATGCCCTGCTTTGCAGGCCTTACGTAAAGGGCCGTGACTGGTATGACTTTAACTGGTATGTAAAACAAAATATCCAGCCCAACCTTCCCCACCTGCAAGCTGCGCTGTATCAGTATGGTCCATGGGAGGGACAGGCGATTGACATTGATAATAAATGGCTTAGCCACACACTGATTGAAAAAGTAGCAGCTATTGACTGGTCTGAAGCCATTCAGGATGTTGAGCGCTTCCTGAACACGGCAGAGCGAGAGAGCCTGAAACTTTGGAGCAGTCGCTTCTTTACCCATAAAGCTGAGAGCTTAACAGCTGCCACCTGATGAAATAGAGGAAATTCCATTCAGATCGCGTCTGCAAGGCGCCACCGCAGACCAGTGTAACCGGCTTTGCTTCAGGGCAAGCGTCGTGTTGCGCGCCTCTTCCACCTGCTGATCGGAATAACCGGGGACACTCACAAACGCCAACCGCTTTCCGGGGCAAACCGGTCAGCGGTAACTCCGCAGCAAGCCTCTCAGCACGCCCTGTATCACCACTTCGTCCGGTGCATACGTCATTGCTGTCATGCTGGCGTTGGCCGGATGCAGGAGCACGCGCCCGGGTTGTTGTTCAATGCGTTTCAGGGTCGCTTCCTCGTTGTTGACCAGCGCGACGACGATCTCGCCCGTGCGTGCGCTGTCGCGCTGTTCGATGACGACGTAGTCACCGTCCAGTATCCCCTCCTCGATCATCGAGTCACCGCTCACCTGCAGTACATAACAGGGCCTGTTGCCCAGCAGCGCGTCGGGCACCTGCATGGTCTCGGTTTGCGCGACCGCTTCGATGGGGCGGCCGGCGGCGATGGTACCAAGGAAGGGGATGCCCGATTGCTGTGCTGCCTGTGCGACCAGGCGGATTCCACGGCGGGCGTGGTCCATGGGTTCGACCAGGCCCGCCTGGATGAGGGCCTGTATGTGTTTGTGCAGCGAGCCGCGGGAACTCAGACCGAGGGCCTGGCAGAGTTCGTCGTGCGTTGGAGGATGGTCAAAGTGATCGGCGTTATCCAGCAGGTAACGGTAGATCTCGGTCTGGCGTTTGGTTAGTTGCATGGTGGCGCTCCTGATCGCGGCGGGGACGCCGCTCCTACAGGAAAAGCCACCGCACACGGGGAAGTTGATTGTTCTCTGCTGGTTCTCTATTCTACAGCAGGAGAACCAGGGGAGAACAGGGTATGAGTGCTTCGGTCGAGACGATGGCAGCAGCGGTTGATCCGGCCGAGGCCCTGGCGGCGCGGTTACGGGCGCAGTATGCGGCGCGCATTACCGGGGAGCTGGTGATACCGGCGCAGCAGGGGCAGTACGTGGCCCTGCCGGACGGCCTGGATACTCGGCTGGCCGCAGCGCTTGCCGGGCGCGGGGTGGAGCGGCTTTACACCCACCAGGCCGCAGCGTGGGAGTCGGTGCAGGCAGGCAGGCATACGGTGGTCGTGACGCCGACGGCGTCGGGTAAAACCCTCTGCTATAACCTGCCGGTGTTGCAGGCCGCCCTGCGCGACCAGGCCAGGGCCCTGTACCTGTTCCCCACCAAGGCACTCGCGCAGGACCAGGTGGCGGAGTTGATGGCGTTGAACGAGGCCGGTGCGCTCGGCGTGCGCGCCTTTACCTTTGACGGCGATACGCCAGGCGATGCCCGCAAGGCGGTGCGCACCCGCGGCGATATCGTGGTCACCAATCCGGATATGCTGCACCAGGGCATTCTGCCGCATCACACCAAATGGGCACAGTTCTTCGAAAGCCTGCGCTATGTGGTGATCGACGAGATGCATAGCTATCGTGGTGTGTTCGGCTCGCATGTGGCCAATGTACTGCGGCGCCTGCAGCGTATCTGCCGCTTCTACGGTTCCGATCCCCTGTTCATACTGTGTTCGGCCACCATCGCCAACCCGGCGGAGCTGGCCGGCGAATTGATCAACGCCCGGGTGCATGCCATCACCGCCAGCGGTGCGCCGCAGGGGGCCAAACAGCTGCTACTGTGGAACCCGCCGGTCATCAATCCGGACCTGGGCATCCGCGCCTCGGCGCGTTCACAGACCACGCGCATCGCGAAGCAGGCGGTGCAACGTGGCCTGAAAAGCATTGTCTTTGCGCAGTCACGGCTGATGGTCGAGGTGCTGACCAAGTACATGAAGGATGCCTTCGACCGGGACCCGCGCAATCCGGCGCGGGTGGCGGCCTATCGCGGTGGTTACCTGCCGAGCGAACGCCGCGCCATGGAGAAGAAGCTGCGCGCCGGTGAACTGGACTGCGTGGTGTCGACCTCGGCGCTGGAACTGGGCGTGGATATCGGGGCGCTGGATGTATGCGTGCTGAATGGTTACCCCGGCACCATCGCCGGCACCTGGCAGCGCCTCGGCCGCGCCGGGCGGCGGCAACGCACGGCGCTGGGTGTGCTGGTCGCGAGCAGCCTGCCGCTGGACCAGTACATTATTCGCAACCCGGAGTTTTTCCTTGGTGCCTCGCCCGAGCAGGCGCGCATCGATCCCGACCAGTTGCTGATCCTGCTGGATCATATCCGCTGTGCGGCATTTGAACTGCCGTTCCGGGACGGCGACGTGTTCGGCAAGGAAAACCTGGGCGAGATGCTGGGATATCTGCAGGAACACGGCGTGGTGCATCGCGAAGGCGGCCAGTGGCACTGGATGGACGACAGTTACCCGGCCAACAGTGTCAGCCTGCGCTCGGTGGCGGAAGGCAATTTCGTGGTCATCGATACCAGCGGCGGCGCACAGACGGTGATCGCCGAGGTCGATTACAGTTCCGCGCCGGAGACGATCCATGAGGGCGCGATCTACATGATCCAGTCGGCGCCCTACCAGGTGGAGAGACTGGACTGGGAGGGCCGCAAGGCGTTTGTGACGCGCACGCGCGCGGATTACTACACCGATGCGATCGATTACACGCGGTTAAAGATTCTGGAGGAGGAGATAAAACACCATCGCGGCGAGGGCGCCGCTCCTACAGGGATTGATGATTCAATTGCAGGAGCGACAACCCCGCCGCCTGAACTAAATGATTCAATTGTAGGAGCGGCGCCCTCGCCGCGATTGGGTGGTAGCACGCCTGCAAGGGGAACCGCCATGGTCTCGCGGGGTGAGGTACACCTGGTGCGGCGCATCGTCGGTTACAAGAAAATTCGTTATTACACCCACGAGAATGTCGGCTATGGCCACATCGACCTGCCCGACCAGGAGATGCACACGACCGCGGTGTGGTGGCAGGTGAACCCGGCGGCGCTGGACGCGGCCTTTGAGTCGCGGCAGCAGGCGCTGGACGGTTTTCTCGGTGCCGGTTATGCGCTGCACATTGTCGCCGCCATGCGCATGCTGTCGGAACCGCGGGATATCGGGCGCGCCGTCGGTGATGGCAACGCCGAATGGTTCGCTACCGTCGGCGTCAACGGCCGCGGGCAGATGCGTAACACTGATGGCGAGGCGGTCGACCCGCTGGCCTTGCCGCGCTTTACGCCCACACTGTTCCTGTACGACAACTACCCGGGCGGCATCGGTATCTCTGCGCCGCTGTTCGACAACCGGGCGGCCGTGGTCACGGCTGCACAGGCCCTGGTCGGCGCCTGTGAATGCGCACAGGGTTGCCCGAGTTGCATCGGGCCGATCCTGGCGAGTGACGAGGTGCGCGGTTATTCGCCCAGGGCGCTCGCGTTGCGCGTGCTGGGACTGCTGGCACACCATGAGTCTTGAATCCCGGCTTGCCAGGCTGCAGTCGCAGGCCGGTGCGGGCACACCCGCAGCGACCGGTACAGCTTCACTGTCGAGCTTGCGGGCGCGCATTGCGCAACTGGAAGCGGGCGGCCGGACGACCGGCAAGCACCGGCCGACACCGGCACTGCCGGCAGCCGCTCTCGCACACCGGCTCGGGGGTGAGTGCCTTGCCGAAGGAGTGATCCGTATCCGCCAGTGTGTGCCACTGACCGACAAACCGGGCGCGCTGGCGTTAACCGCACTGCACCGCCAGCCACGCCTTCCCGGCGAATCCGGCAACAGCCTGCGCAACGTCTATATCGATACCGAAACCACCGGCCTGTCCGGTGGCAGCGGCACCCTCGCCTTCCTGCTCGGCGTCGCCACTATCGAAACAGACGCGATTGAATTGACGCAATGGCTGATCACCCGCTTCGCGGCCGAGGCCGCCGCCCTGACCGCCTTTGCAGAAACCCTCACAGCCACCGACCGGCTGGTGAGTTACAACGGCAAAAGCTACGATCTGCCCCTGTTGATGAGCCGCTTTCGCATGCAGGGACTGCGGGCACCTTTTGGGGATCTTGCGCACCTGGACCTGCTGCACCCGGTACGGCGCCTGTTTGGCAAGCGCTGGCGCGATTGCCGTCTGCTGAGCGTGGAGGAAAACCTCCTGGGTTTCCGGCGTGTCGACGACCTGCCCGGCAGCGAAGCCCCGGCGGCCTGGTTCGATTATCTCCGCCGGGGTCAGGCCGAACAGCTCATCCGGGTAGTAGCACATCACCGCCAGGACATCATCTCGCTGGCCGTTGCGCACGCTGTGCTGGCACAGGCGATCGAACAGCCACAGGCCTTTGACGTCGACCTGCATGCACTCGCCCGCTGGCTGTGTGACAGCGATGCAGTGCGCGCACGCGAATTGCTGCAAACACACGCCGGAGCACTGTGCAGTGACGGCCAACGCCTGCTGGCAAAACTGTTGCGCCGCGCGGGACAGTGGTCACAGGCGGTGGCCCTCTGGGAAACGCTCGCCGCCGCTGGCTGCACCGATTCCATCGAGCGGCTCGCCAGGTATCATGAACACATCAGCAAGGACCTGGGGGCGGCCAAACGCTGCTGCGAGCGGCTCCCGGCCACCCCGGCCATCCAGCACCGGCGCCAGCGTATCGACAGGAAGATTATGTATAGGACGGATTAAGGCCCTTTCCGCCAGTTGCCGAGACGCGTCAGAACCTATCTGACCTGCTTACGGGGGCCATCCGTGAATATGCCACCCACAAACGCGCTCGGCCGGTAGTGCTGAATCACATCGAACTGTCCATCGCCGAAAACGGAACAGCGGGTAAACGCCTTGCCCCGGCTGGCCGCGTTGCATTCCTGTGCCTGTACGAGGTGCTGGCCATCCACAACACCCTGCTGGAACGCTTCGGCAATCATGCAAAAAAAAACGGGGTTCGGCACAACTGGCCCGAACCCCGTTCCCGGCTTGTTTCAGACTGCTCTGGTAGAGCGCCTGAACAAGCATATGCCTTACATCAGGTCAAAGCGATCGTTCTGCATCACCTTGGTCCATGCCGCGACGAAGTCATTGACGAACTTGTCTTGCGCGTCATCGGCTGCATAGACTTCTGCAATGGCACGCAGCTCCGAGTTTGAACCGAACACCAGGTCGACCGGCGTTGCTGTCCACTTGACCTTGCCACTGGCACGATCCTTCCCTGCGTACAGACCGTCACCCTTGGAAGATTTCTCCCAGACCGTGGACATATCGAGCAGGTTGACAAAGAAGTCATTGCTCAGCGTACCTGGTTGGGCGGTAAATACACCGTTACTGGAGCCGTCTGTATTGGTACCCAGTGCACGCATACCACCCACCAGCACGGTCATTTCAGGCACCGTCAGATTCAGCACATCGGCACGGTCGACCAGCGCATCGGCCGGTGAGAGCAAAGCGTCCTTGCTGTAGTAGTTGCGGAAGCCATCGGCCTTCGGTTCCAGCAGGGCGAAAGACTGGACATCGGTCTGCGCTTGCGTGGCATCCGTACGACCCGGTTTGAACGGGACCGTGACACCTTGACCGGCATCGCTGGCGGCCTTCTCAATAGCAGCGGCGCCGCCCAGCACGATCATGTCGGCCAGTGATACCTGCTTGCCACCCTTGTGAGCCTTGTTGAAGTCTTTCTGAATCTTCTCCAGGCCCTTCAGGACCTTTGCCACCGTCTTCGGGTCATTGACCGCCCAGTCTTTTTCAGGAGCCAAACGCAGGCGGGCACCATTGGCACCACCGCGCATGTCGGTACCGCGGAAGGAGGCGGCAGCTGCCCAGGCAGTGCGGACCAGATCAGACACAGAGAGCCCGGAAGCAAGTATATCCTTCTTCAGGCTGGCAGCATCGCTGGCGTCGATCAGCTTGTTGTGATCAACCGCTGGCACCGGATCCTGCCAGATCAGCACCTCGCTCGGGACTTCAGCACCGACATAGCGGGCACTCGGACCCATGTCGCGGTGTGTCAACTTGAACCAGGCACGGGCAAAGGCGTCGTCGAACTCAGCCGGATCCTTGGCGAACCGCTCGGTAATCTTGCGATAGGCCGGGTCTTCACGCAGCGACAGGTCGGTGGTCAGCATCACCACCGGATTGCGCTTGCCTTCAATGTGGGCATCCGGTACCAGCTGATGCAGGGACTCATCCTTCGGAATCCACTGGATAGCACCGGCAGGACTCTTCGTTTGTACCCATTCAAAGGCCAGCAGGTTCTGCAGGTAGAGACTGGTCCACTGCGTAGGCGTCGGCGTCCAGGCGCCTTCGAGACCACTGGTGATGGTGTCTTCGGCATTGCCCTTGCCGCACTTGTTGGCCCAGCCCAGGTCCTGTTGCTCAATCGGGGCAGCGGCCGGCTCGGGGCCGACGCAGTCAGCGGGACTGTGGGCGCCGTGGGTCTTGCCCAGGGTGTGGCCGCCGGCGATCAGCGCGACGGTCTCCTCGTCGTTCATGCCCATGCGGCCAAAGGTGTCGCGGATGTCGTGCGCGGCAGCAATCGGATCACCGTGGTGACCGGTCGGACCTTCCGGGTTCACGTAGATCAGGCCCATTTGCACAGCAGCCAGCGGATTTTCGAGATCACGCTTGCCACTGTATCGCGTGTCGTCAGCCAGCCACTTTTTCTCGGTACCCCAGTACACATTGTCCGCTTCCCAGTCATCAACACGGCCACCGGCGAATCCGAAGGTCTTGAAGCCGGCCTTCTCCAGCGCAACGTTACCGGAAAGCACCATCAGGTCTCCCCAGGACACGTTGCGGCCATATTTTTTCTTCACCGGCCACAGCAGGCGGCGCGCCTTGTCGAGGTTGGCGTTGTCCGGCCAGCTGTTCAGCGGCTCGAAGCGCTGCTGACCGCCATCACCGCCGCCGCGGCCGTCCTGGCTACGGTAGGTGCCTGCACTGTGCCACGCCATGCGGATAAACAGACCGGCGTAGGTGCCCCAGTCAGCCGGCCACCAGGCCTGTGACGTGGTCATCTCCTTCTCAATGTCTGCTTTTAGCGCATTGATATCGACACTGGCGAAAGCCTTGGCGTAATCAAAATCATCGCCCATCGGGCTGGATTCCGCGGCATGCGCGCGCAGCGGACTCAGATCCAGCCGGTTCGGCCACCAGAAATCGTTGGTTGTTGCTTCCATCTCGGCGTGTACCGGGCCCATGAACAGCATGGGGGTGGTTGCGACTGCGAATGCCGCAAGCAATGCTACTGATTTTCCTGTTTTCATATGCATCTCCATGTTTTTAAAAAGCAATTGCACATCTCATTTTCTGCAAATCTGTGTCACAGATCATCGAACAGATTCGGTAATATGCCACACTTTAGAATAAATCTAAACGATAAATTAATTATTTCATTTGGATGGGCATAAATGGGCACAGGCCACGTTTTCTGCAACTTTCTGACCCGCAAAATCCCGGCTATCACACTGCTGCATGCCGGTCATCCGTGCAGAATATTCGCTGTGTCCACTGCTCGAAGGTTCTCAGCATGCCGCGCCACGTTCGCCTGGTTGTCCCGAACATACCCCGGCGGAACAGACAGCCAGATAGCAGTATAGCGCGGCTTTACTTATGAAACTCGAGTTATAGAAGATCAAGGCCCTTTCCCCAGCCCATTCATGCCTCCAGGCCAAGAGACAGCAGTGTCTCGGCGTCATTTTTTCTGAAAGCGAATAAATGACACCAACCCGACACGAGAATGTCGGCTATGGCCACATCGACCTGCCCGACCAGGAGATGCACACCACCGCGGTGTGGTGGCAGCTGAACCCGGCGGCGCTGGACGCGGCCTTTGATTCGCGGCAGCAGGCGCTGGACGGTTTTCTCGGTGCCGGGGTTATGCGCTGCACATTGTCGCCGCCATGCGCGTGCCAGGACTGCTGGCACACCATGAGTCTTGAATCCCGGCTTGCCAGGCTGCAGTCGCAGGCCGGTGCGGGCACACCCGCAGCGACCGGTACAGCTTCACTGTCGAGCTTGCGAGCGCGCATTGCGCAACTGGAAGCGGGCGGCCGGACGACAGGGTAGCGTCGCGGGGCGCCGCGCCTGTCGCACCCCTTTGATACTGCGAGATTGTTCTACACTACTGGCATGAAGTATTTTCAGGATCCGGTATTGCTGGGGTTGGTCGCCCTGCTGGTGCTGACGGTAACATTGTTTCTGTCAGGCGTGCTGCCCTACCCCTTTGGTATTCTGGTGCTGCTGATATTTATCGTGGCGCGCATTCTTTTCAGGCAATGAGGCCGGGAGGTGATGGCTTGCGGATACGTCTCTGGATTTTCCTGTTGTGTTTGTGTGGAGCAGCCGGAATGGCGCATGACCGCCTGATCATAGATGACCGCGATAGCGGCACCCTCGAATCGGCGCTGGGGCCTTCCTGGCGCATGTTCTCGGACGGCGTCATGGGTGGCCTGTCCAGGGGCACGCTGACGCCGGCGTCGGCCGATCAGCGTAACTGCCTGCGGCTGCAGGGTGATATCCGGCTGGACAACAATGGCGGCTTTGTGCAGGCCGCGCTGGATATTAAGGACACCCCGGCCGGGAACGCGTCTGCCTATAGCGGTATCGTGCTGGAGGTGCATGGCAATGATGAGACCTATAACCTGCACCTGCGTACCGGTGATCTGTGGTTACCCTGGCAGTCCTACCGCACCACGTTTGAGGCGCCGGCACGCTGGCAGACGCTGCAACTGCCGTTTGCAGGATTTTCTGCATACCGCACCGGCAAGCCGCTGGATGTAACGAAGCTTGAGCGTATCGGGGTGGTGGCGATTGGTCGCGCGTTTACTGCGGATTTATGTGTTGGCCGGATCGGATTTTATTGAGGAAGCGTCTGTAGCCGATAAATGTCTTCCACAGTGTGAATCGCGGCGAGGACGCCGCTCCTACTGGACTTTTTGGAGCATGCTGCGTTGCTGTTCCAGGTCATCGAGCTGCTTTTGCAACAGGGTCAATGCCTCGCCTTCCGGTGCCGGGGTCTGCGCCTGCAGTGCCTGCTGTTCCTGAGCGTACCACTGGTCAATCACCTGCTGCCGCCGCACTCCTTGCAGGCCTTCCAGGTCCAGGCGCCTGATGGATTCAGGAATCTTGTCCAACCACCGGTTGACGCTCTCCACCGTGTACTTCCAGCCCCTGCCGTTACCGGTTTGCTGTGCGTAGACCGTGTCCTCCCGATCGTGCAGTGCCTGCTCGAACAACGCCTTCGACCGGAGTGCAGTGCAAAAAATACGGCCGTCTGGCGTTGTGTCGCGGCTGTCGGTTTGACGGGGCGGTTATTGATCTTGAAACCGGCAGTGGAGAACTCTTTCAGATCCATGATCCGTCGTACGTTGAAATATCCGATGATGACGCTCTGTCCCCAGTAGATCCACATCAGGACAAACAGATCCCATTGCTGGTAGACAGCCAGCACGATGGTGACCAGATTGGACAGCAGCAGGACCACCATTGAGCGGTCGATGGCAACTTGCCCGGTCAGATTGATTGATTCAGTGCGATCCACAGTATTCTCTTGAAATCATCCAGTTGTTTTCAGGGTTTCGGCATTTTCCGGGGGATCTGCATGTGGTGGCGGGGACACCACCCCGGTACAGCGTTATACTGGCGCGGTCATGTCGGAGACACGCAAACCATCATCACTGTCGCGCCGCGAGTTTCTGCGCTTCAGCCTGGCCGGTGCAGTCGTCGCCTGTGCGGGCTGCTCTGGCCCGCTTGGGGAGCCGCGTATCGGGCTGGCGCTGGGAGGTGGTGGCGCAAAAGGCCTGGCGCACATCCTGATGCTGGAGACGCTGGATGAGATGGGTATTCGCCCGCAGGTGATTGCCGGCACCAGCATCGGCGCCATTATCGGTGCGCTGTATGCCGCCGGCCTGTCCGGGAAGCAGATCCGCGCGCAGGTCGAGCAATTTTTCGTCAGTCAGGACATGGCGGAGCGCAAGCTGTTTGCGCTGCCGAAGTCGGTTCGCTGGCTGGATTTTATTGATCCGATGCTAACGAGCGGCGGTCTGCTCGACAGCAGTGACTTCATCGCCTGGCTGGGTGAGGTGCTGCCGGCCAAAAACTTTCGCGGCCTGAAAATTCCACTCACGGTGATCACCGCAGAACTGCTGACCGGCCGGGAGGTCATCATGAAGTCAGGCGCCCTGCTGCCGGCACTGCAGGCAAGCATGGCGGTGCCTGGTGTTTTCCCGCCGGTAGAGATAGATGGCTACTCGCTGGTCGATGGCGGTGTGGCCAATCTGCTGCCCTATGACCGGGTGCAGGATGACTGTGACATTGTCATTGCCATCGATGTCAGTGGCAACCGTGACCTGAAGGACGGCGAGACACTGTCGTCCATAGGGGTATTGCTGCAAAGCTTTACTGCCATGAGCAGAAACATCCTGCTCGAGAAGCTCAAGCGGCAACGACCGGCCGTATATATCAAGCCCGATGTCCGCAATGTGAAGATACTCGAGTTCTACAGGGCGCAAGAGATCTTCGAGCAGGCACGACCGGCACAAGCACAGCTGGAAAAGGCGCTGCAGAAGGCCATACGTCGCTATAACGGCCAGCCGGGCTGTACGCTCGGTTAGCGGGCTTATTGGGCGAGATCCGGTCGCCGCAATAACAGGCGCGCCGTTCGCGGCGCGGACGCCGTTTATACTGTGTACGGCTGCTCCTACGACTCTTTTTGGAGGATGGGGGTATTCGTGGCGGTCGGCTGGTGCAGGGTTAGCTGTGTGAATGGTATCTCCCAGCCAAATTCGTTGCAGGCCTCTACACACCAGCGTTGCAGGGCACGACGCAGACGGCCGTACAGGTCTGCCAGTGCTCCGTCGAAGTCAGCAATCGCCACGATATCCAGCGAGGAGGTGTTGGCCTTCTCGAACTCGACGCGCAGGTTGTGCAGTTTGTCACCGTAGCCCTCTTCGGCGATGCGCCGCTCGATGTGGGCCTTCAGGGCGTCAGGTATCCCGGCAACACTCTCGCGTTGCAGGTCATAGCTGATACCAATCGTTTCCTTAAGGCGGAAACTCCTGGACAGGTTTATCGGTGACAGACCGAGAAAGTCTGCGGTCCGGTAGGTGCGGTGGGCGCCGCCACGCTCGATCAGTTCCACCAGTTCCAGGGAAATGCCCGCCACCTTGCCGCGCATACCGTCACTCAGCATTACCCAGTCACCTTTCTTGCAGGGAAACCAGGGATCACCCTGCTTGACCGCTCGTGATTTCATCTCCACCAGACTGTCTATGCGCACCCGCTGGGTGAGCTCGGCCGTGGGGTTTTCCAGCAGGCTGAAAATATTGATCTGCCGCACCCGCCAGGGCAGCCCGTCGAGGTCGAGCCGTTCCCCCTCGCGCACCGAGCCGACATTGAGAAACAGCTGGACCTGCTGCCAGTAGCGCGGCAAGGCATGCCGTAATGTGAGGCCGATACCCAGCAGCAGCAGGATGCCAAGACTGAACAGCACCCAGTCTTCTACCAGGTAGAACACCACCATCGGGCCCATGATGGCGAGGATGACCGTGATGGCACGATGCACCAGGTCCAGCAAACGGATGCGGAAGCTGCGGTGTTCCTGGCGGTATCCCGGTATCAGCTTCACCATTGCCCGGTAGCTCAGGCGGGACAGCAACAGGATACCCGTCACGGCCAGGAAGGCCTGGGCCAGGTAAAGGCCGCGGCGCTGGAAGAAGGCTTTCAGATAGCTCTGCGAGGCATCGGCCAGCGAGGCCTCCGAACTCTCGAGCTTTTCGAGCTGCAACTCGGCAGACTGCAGCTCGCTTTGAATGACCGTCAGCTGCTTGCGCCAGTCCGCCAGCATGCCCTCCAGGTATCTTTCCAGTGATTCATCTTCATTTCTGTCCAGCAGACCCGTGATATTGGCGACAGCCAGTTTGGCGACCGGTTGCTTCTCCTCGTAGTAGGCGATCTTGTCCTTGAGTTCGGACTTCTGCCGGACATGGCTGGTCATGTCCCGCATCTCCTTGAGGGCGGGCCTGAGTAGCGCAAACAGCTCGTCCTGCAGGCTGAATTTAGCTTCCTCCATGGCTCGAAAACTGGTGATATCGGCCCCGGCCCCGATCCCTTTCAGGTTGCGGTTGGTGGTCTGCAGGTCGGCTTCGAGCTTGTCCAGCTTCGCCTGGATATCCCTCTTTTCAGCCTCCGTTGTCGTGGTCGCCAGTTTCTCGTTCAGTGTCTGGATGTCCTGTTTCAGCACCGTCTGCAGATTGATGAGGGTATGCAGTGTTTCGATGGTGTCCTGCAGTTGCATGCTGTCTGCCGAGGTGGCGACACTCTCTTCCTGTGCCGGTGCCATAGCCGGCAGCAGCATGCACATGAGTATGAACAGCATGAGGGGGTGGCGGATTAGAGGATGTAACATGGTTTCGTGTGACCTGAATCAAGAGCCTGACAGCGAGTATGCCTGTTAACGGCGGACGATAACATTACTTCTATTGTTCATGGGATATCAGGGCAGGATAGCGGATATGATTTGCTCCTGTGGTGTCTCTATAGTTGCAGGAGCGCCGTCCCCGGCGCGATTCGCGACGAGGACTCCTACAGTAATTTCTGGATATTCCCTGACGTCTGTTCAGCCTGTATTCAGCGAACACTGCCTATCCTGACTGTGAATCATGGAAAACAGGGCCTTTTGCCCTCCCTGATAGACAACCTTTGCAACAGGAGACAGACGATGAAACGCATAATGACTGTAGTGACGTTCGGGATTGCAACACTGGCCTTTTCCGGGGTTGCCGTTTCCGGACATGGATTCATTGGCAAGGCCAGGGTCATCGAGGCGGAGCCGCTGTATGAAACCGTAGAAGTGGCAAACCCGGTCACCGAGTGCTGGACTGAACGTGTCAGCCGTCACGATCGCGGGCATGGCAGCTATACGGCACCACTGGCCGGTGGTATTGTCGGTGGCGTGGTCGGCAACCAGTTCGGCAGGGGACGCGGGAAAACAGCACTGACCGTCGCCGGGGCCCTGCTGGGCGCCTCCATCGGGCATGATCACAATAACTCGCACTACCGGCAACGGTCCGCGGTCGGGAACGTGCAACGTTGCGAAACCGTTGATCGCTATGAACAGGAACAGCAACTCGTGGGCTATCGTGTAAAATACCGTTATGAAGGACAAACCTACTACACCCAGACTACCGAATACCCGGGCAAGTTCATACCGGTGCGCGTCAAGGTCTCCCCGGTTAACGGCATTTGATGCGGGTTTGCGCCCCCGACAATGACTAGCGGACGGCTGCTTACCGGCTGGTTGATCCTGTTGCTGGCTGCAGTGCCGGCGGCTGGCCCGGTAGTGGCCGCTCCGCATCATTATCCCCGCATGCTGATCGCAAAAAACAATCATGACGGCAAGGGCGGCAACGGCGGTATCAGCCAGGACGAAGCAGTAGCGCAGGCACGGCAGCGTTACAACGGCAAGGTGTTGTCCGCCGAGACCATCCGTGACGATGGCCGCAAGGTCTACCGCATCAAGATGCTGACGCAGGACGGACGGGTCAAGCGCATCCGGATCGATGCCCGCAGCGGGAAAACGCTGTAACGCGGACGTCTGGCCATGCATATCCTGGTTGTCGAAGATGAAACCCGCCTGCGAGAGCAACTACGGGATCGCCTGCATGACAGCGGCTACGTCGTCGATGTGGCGGCCGACGGCGAGGAAGGTCTCTACTACGGGGAAGAGTATCCGCTCGACCTGGCGATTATCGATATCGGGCTGCCGAAACTGTCCGGCATCGAGTTGATCCGCCGCCTGCGCGCACACGACAGGCACTTCCCGATCCTGATACTGACGGCCCGGGGCAACTGGCAGGACAAGGTGGATGGCCTGGAGAGCGGTGCCGATGATTACCTGGTCAAGCCGTTTCGCTTCGAGGAGCTCGAGGCACGCCTGAATGCCCTGCTGCGCCGTGCCTCCGGCTGGTCGAAACCGGTGCTGGACTGCGGGCCGATTTCACTGGATACCGCCAAACAGTCCATCCGGGTAGCGGGCAATGCGGTGGAACTGACCGCCTTTGAGTACCGGGTGCTGGAGTACCTGATGCTGCATGCCGGCGAGGTCATCTCCAAGACCGAACTGACGGACAATCTTTACCAGCAGGACTATGACCGGGACAGTAACGTGCTGGAGGTATTCATCGGGCGACTGCGTCGCAAGCTGGACCCGGATAATGTCCTCAGGCCGATAGAAACCCTGCGTGGACGCGGCTACCGGTTCCGGCTGGACGCAAGCGCCGGCTGATGCATTCGCTGCACGGTCGACTGCTGCTGGCCGCATCGCTGGTGCTTGCCGGTTTCCTGGGTGCGACCGGCCTGGCGCTCGACAAGGCCTTTCGCGTCAGTGCCGAGACAGCCACCCAGGACCGCCTGCAGTCCTATATCTACGCCCTGCTCGCCGCCGCAAACGAAGATGTGGACGGCCGCATGATTCCACCCGGGGAGCTGCCGGAACCGCGCTTCTCGACACCGGATTCAGGGCTCTATGCCGTCATCACCAGCACCGACAGTCAGTCACTGTGGCACTCCGGCTCCCTGACGGGTCGGGACCTTGGCGCAACGGAACTGCAAGCACCCGGCGAGCGCCGCTTTAGCCGGCTGGCCCGTGCCGGCATGCAACTGTATGCCCTCTCGTTTGGCGTCGCCTGGGAAGACGATACCGGCATGGAGGCGCTGTACACCTTCACCGTGGCGGAAGAGACCACGGTGTTCCAGGCAGAGATTGACAGCTTCCGCTCCACCCTGTGGCGCTGGCTCGGCGGTATGGCCGTGGTGCTGCTGCTCGCACAGGGTGTCATCCTGCGCTGGGGTCTGCGGCCACTGCGCGCCGTCACCGCCGACCTGCAGCAGATCGAAAAGGGGCATGCAGACCGTCTTGACGGAGACTACCCCCGGGAACTCGCCGGGCTGACCTCCAGCCTGAATTCCCTGATCGAGCACAGCAAGTCGGTACAGACCCGTTACCGCAACAGCCTCGATGACCTGGCCCACAGTCTGAAGACACCGCTGGCCATTTTGCAATCCAGCCGCCCGGACAGCAACGATGACCCTGCTGCCAGTCACGCACTTGTCAGTGAGCAGGTGGAACGCATGGACGAGATTATCAGCCATCAACTGCAACGCGCCGCCGTCTCCGGCCGGACCACGCTGGCCAAACCGGTAGCGGTCAGCAGGGTCGTGGAACGGCTGGTACGCTCCCTCGACAAGGTGTACCGGGAGAAACAGGTGACGGTTGAACTGGCACTGGATACAGCAGCCACCTTCACGGGAGACGAGGCCGACCTGACGGAGATCCTCGGTAATCTGCTGGAAAATGCGTACAAGTACAGTGGCCGCATGATCCGGGTAAGCCTGCAGTCGGATCAACACGCCGCTGGCTACGAGATCAGTATCGAGGACGACGGCCCCGGTATTGCGCCGGAACAGGTCGATACCGTGCTGCAACGCGGCACGCGCATGGACGAGTCGCTACCCGGCCAGGGTATCGGCCTGAGCATGGCCAATGAGATTATTGCCGTGTATGGCGGGCAACTGGTGTTTGCTGCCAGCCCCCTTGGTGGCACCCTGATCCGGGTAAGTTTCCAGCCGTAATCGCGGCGGGGACGCCGCTCCTGCAAAACCGATCCAGTGATTCAGGCCTGTAAACCGCTTCTACAACGGTAGCATTACCCTTCACTTCAACGGCGACAGGCTGACATTCACCGGCACCCGCTCACCGGGGTCATATGACATGCGGGTGGTCGCTGTTTCCTCACCATAGCGGTAGGTCACCCGGTAGCCGGTAATGTGTTCGCTGGCACGTTGTTCGGTGACGTCATGGCAACGGTGTTGTTGCTGCCACAGACGTCTCTGACTGCGGATATCCTCACCGATGGTTGCCGCGATCCCGGTAAATTCCCGTGCCGAGGCGTCCGCTGCAGTGCACTCCCGGTGCGTCACCGGCTCATAGCGGGTTTCCATGACCGGCTCGACATGCAGCACCGGTGCAAAGGCCTGGAATTCCACGGCGTGCGCGAGACCACTCATGATCCAGGCAAGCAACAGAATGTGTAACTGCGTAATTGTTTTCATTGTCCTGCTCCGTTAACCCCCTCTCCCTCTAGGAGAGGGCTGGGGAGAGGAGATGAAATAAAACAATTGCATGATTTTGTACCCCCTCATCCTGGCCTTCTCGGCAATCGTTCCATACATTGCACTACCTCCTGCATCCATGCAGTCGTCCCGGAGTACCCGATCAAGCGCCGGGCATAAAGGAGAAGGAACTCTCTTTGCGAGCACTCATCCAAACCCCATCTGATCGAGCAATTCTTCTCCCCTGCTCCGTTCGGCCTCGTCGGCATACTGCAGCACCACGTCAAAACCGCCGTCGGTCCGGCGAAACCAGTCCAGGCGCAAGTCGCCGAAGCGGGGTTGCAAGCGCTCAACAAATGCGGCCGCGCGGTAGGGACGGGAGAAATGGATAATGAACAGGCGGTCCTGCCCGGCGTAGCGTGGGCGCACCTTACCACGGCGCGCCTTGCCGCCTTTCAGGACATAATCAAGATGCCGCAGGATATAGGCGCTGTACCAGACCGCGCCATCCGGCAACCGCCCCCCGGACACGGGGATCCTGGCGGGCCCGTAGTTGTAGGCCGCCAGGGTACGGTACAGATTGCCGTCATAACGTTGCTGCAACTCCTTCAGATAACGTGCACCCGCATCCACATTCGTACAGGGATCCAGCACCTCGGACAACTGCTCGAGCCCCAGGTGTTTGGCCGTGCCGGGCCAGAGTATCTGCATCAGGCCATAGGCATTGGCGCTGGAGCGGGCCCGCGGTTTGAAATCACTTTCGCCCCGGGCCACTGCCAGTAACAGGGTTTCCGGCATGTCGTGGGCCGCGGCGGCGCGGGTAAAGCAATGGGCATAGGGAAAATCCAGCGCCGGTGAGGTCTGCAGGGCATCCGTCGCATAGGCCTGCCAGCGCGCCTCCGTTAACCTGCGATCGATCGATGCATCCGTTTTCGCGGCCGCTGTTGTGGTCCACGACAGAATTATACAAAGTATCAGTGCCCATGGCTGCGGTTGCATGATTACTCCAGCTCCAGTCCTGTTACGGTTTCAATACGCTCGACCAGCGCCTGGCGTTCCCCCTCATCCCGGTAACTGAAAACCACCTGGTAGTTACCCGGACTTTCGTTGATTACCTCCACCGGCACATCGGTGGCCAGTAGCAGGCGGCGTGCAAACCCGTTTGCAGCCCACTCGCTCCGGAAGGGACTCCACACCTGGTAACGGGATAACGTCAGGGTGTCACTGCGGTGGTCTGTTTCATGGGCAGCCACGGACTGGTTCCATGACTGCGGCTCCAGCGCCAGCCTGCTGTCGGCAGCCTCCGCTTGCTTCCCGGCAGTCCGACTGACGGTGTCCGTGACCGGCAGCAGCGTGCTGTCGATGGCATTGTCGGCCGGTACATCACTTGCCGGTGCCGCTGCGATGAATGCTTGAGGTGTTTCCGCCGCCCTGCTGACCACCTCCTTCACCAGTGTCGGCGCATTGCCGGTACTCAGGGTCAGCAGGAATATCCCCGACATCAACAGGACACCGACCAGAAATCCGGTAACCCGCGTCATGGCAGCCGCCGCGCCGTCCACACGGCGTGGTCGCGGTTTGCTGCGAGCAGATGGTCCAGCCGGTCCAGCCACTGCTCCCGGCTTGCAGCCTGGTCCTGCATGCCAGCGGCAGCGCTGCAGGCATCGGGCAGTTCCTGCAGTAACTGGCGAAACTGTCGGCCCGGCCCGGCGCCATTGACGGCAATGGCATAGACCGTGGGCCAGTCGGAGGACATGAAACGGGCCTCGGGAAACCGGTAGACATGGCGCCCCGGCCGTGCCTGCACAGCCGTCACGTCACAGGCTGCGGACAACCGCGTGATGCCGTCCTTGTTGCCATGGGTCATCACAAACACCTCGTCGGCCTGCTCCACATCCACCTCCAGCACCGGGCAGGCAGGCTGCCCGTCACTGCAATGGTCAGCGTAGCGATTGGTGTGCCGCACCAGTTCCAGCCGGGCGATGGCCGGCTGCAGCAGCTGGCTGTCCTGTGCGACGCGGCGTTTGCCAGGCGGACTGCCGGCAGGCGGGATACGCACCCAGGTTGCCGTGTCCATGCCGCCGAGATGCATGCCGGAGTCCCTTGGATGCAGTATCACCCACACCTGGTAGAGGCCTGGCTGAATCTCATGGGCCTCGCCGCGCAGCACGAAGTTTGCCTGCCTGTCTGCATCGGTCACCTGCACCTCGTGGTAACGTGACAGGTTGTTGCCGATCAACTGCAACAGGGTACGCAACTGTGGCTGGTCAGAGGTGAGTGCTGCCACCTTGATCCTGAGTTCTTCCACATCCTGTTGTTGCAACAGGCAACTCAGGTTGTTGGCGAGGTAGGTGGCAGCCAGGTCCGGCTGACCGGCACTGAAGGGCAATACCCTGAGGCCACGCAAGGATTCATCGCTGCGCCGCTCCTGCAGGGCGCGCAACTCGTTTGCGGTCAGGCTCCCCGACCAGTGCTGACTGAAGCCGCTGACCCATTGACCGGCCCGCACATCCAGGGCTCGCACCGAGACGCGAAACCGTGCCGAGGCCGTGCGCGCAATCTCGATGCCGAGATAATAACTGGCGTCGCGAATCCTGCCGCACTGTACCTGGTCCAGCCGGCGATGATGCTGCGCCGGTTGCTGTTGCGGTTGCCAGGGAACGTGCACACCGGACGTCTGCAGCAGGCTGTCCATGAGCTGATCACGCAGGCTGCGTGTCAGACCGTCAATATCCGGCTGTATATCATCGCCATCGAGACGCACGATGATCACCGGCTCGCCCTTGAAACGCGGGTGCTGGCCAAGTTGTTGCGACACATAGGGTGCCAGTTCACCATCCACCCAGTCTTGCAGCGATGACGCCGTGTCGGGTACGGCACGCAGCGGGTGCTGGCCGCAGCCGCCAGCCAGCAACAGCAGCAGTGCAAACAGGGTATGGCGTCGGTCAGTCATGATGTCATTTCTCCAGTGTCACTTGTCCATCATCCAGGATCACCAGCGCACCGCCCTGCTGTTCCCGGGTGAGCGCGGTGATGGCCGCTTTGGTGGTCACCGGCAGTTGCACGCCCCACACGAGGGTTGACTGCCCGGGGTCGTCCGCGACCTGTTCCAGGCTGTGTACGTAGTGCGCCGGAACAGTTGCCGCCGACATCTCGTGAAACCAGCCCGGGAAAGTCGCCTGTGCAGCGGCTGGCCGGCCGGCATTCACCGACAGCTGCCACGCTCGCTGCCCGGACATGCCGTACAGCTTGACATCACCTGCCGCGACCAGCCGGTCCAGTGCCGCATCGGAGGCAAACCGCAACACAAACCCCTGCCTGGCGGGTGGCGGTTTTGCTGCGGGCGCTGGTGATGATTGCGGCCTGGGCACGGGTTTGGCCGCTTGCTGCCATGGCGGGTGCTTGAGTGTCTCGATGGCCTTACGGCTGCGGTCCAGTTGTACCTGTGCAGCCTGCAGTCGCGCGCGGAGTTCGGTCAGGTCCTGTTGTTGCTGCAGCGATTCCTGTTCGATAACAGCCAGCACCTTGTGCCCCTGCTCCAGCTGCCGCTCCAGGTCTTCCAGCTGTACTGCCAGGCGTGCACGCACCGCGCGTGCCTGTTGTGTCTGTCCGGCAAGCTGTTCCAGCTGTTGTTGCACCACCGTCACCACCTGTTGCGTGCGCCCTTTTTCCGCTTGCAGTGCGCGCAACTCAGCCTGCAATTCCCGCAGTTGTTGCTGCTGCGCGCTGATTTCCTGCCGTACCCCTGCAAGCTGTGCAGACTGTGTGGACCGGGCAGGCTCGCCCTGCTCCGCTACCGGGATACCCTGCACCAGTGCAAACACGGCCATGAGGCACAGACCGATGATTGACATGAAGCGCATGACATCCGTTTGCAGGGCATCGGTATCACCTCCCGCGGCACCGGATGCAGGGGATATCCGTGCATGTCGGCGCCGCCGGATCATCGTTCATCCTGCAGCACAAAGGCTGCAGGCCGCTGAGCGGTCGCACAGTCAACAGCTTCGCGAATATCGCTGAGCAGGGCCTCGACCCGGGAGGCATGGCGCTGGTCCTGTGCCTCGTAATAGCGGCTCAGCCGGGTACCCAGCAGTGAACTCTTGGTCACCCGCATCAGGTAGCCACCGACCCCGCCCACGATGGTCGTCGTCAACGCGGTCAGGATGCCGCCCTCCACCAGGCGCTGCAGCACAGCATAGGCACCTGCCTGTGCAGCCACGTCCGGCTCACCAAGGGCATACAACAGGGCACTGCGCATGCCGATCGCGGTCCAGATCACGCCGATACCGAAGAACAGGCTGGTCCAGACATCGTTCAGGTGTTCGAGCTGGCTGATCTCGTCCAGTGGACGGTTGTCATCAAGGCGCTGTTGCAGCGCCCGCAGGCTATGGATGTACAGGCCCAGGGTAATCCCGAACGGCAGTATCGACAAGCCCAGGTTGCGTCGACTCCACTCAAGCAGCTGTTGCACCCGGGGTACTTCAAGTATCTCTACTGCAATGATCCCGAAGACCGTCAGCAGGTACACGACCAGCAGGCCGGCGATGCAACTGAGCGTCATGCCCAGTAACATGCCGTTGAAAAAGCCGCGTTCCCGGTGCTGTCGCATGGTCGCTTACTCAATCGGCCCGCAGGCCTCGCAGGTCGCCTGCAGCACCAGTTCGGTCTCCTGATAAAGGTTGCTGGCGCGGGTGTAATTGAGCCGATCGGCACTGATTTTGAGCAGGCCCTGTTCCTTGTCGGCCAGTTCGCGGTTCATATTACGCATCACATCGGACTGGTGCGGACAGGTTTGTGCGCAAACGCTGTAATCACTGACCAGCGACACATACTTGATACCGAAATACCGGTTATAGGTTTCCCGCGCCTGGCGCTTGCTCAACAGACCGGCATCATTCGACCACAGCAGGAAATCGCTGAAGCTGGCCTTGTTTTCCTTTTTCGGGTCTCCTTCAGCAATCGTCAGCAGGCGCTGGAAGTAGTCATCGAACTGGTGCTCGCAACCGGTTTCGAGGTCGAAGCGGGCCGCACTGAGGGCGCGTTCCAGGTTCGGCCCCTCCGGCAGGCTGCAGGCAGTCGCCTGGGTGGGATTGTTGCTGCAGGCTGCCAGCGAGGCGGCAAGGGTCGCCACAGTGGCGAGTCCGGTCAGTTTGTTTTTCAGTGATGAGTTCATGACGATTCTCCATTACAGTTGCTGTCACATTTGCAGGGCGCTTTCAAAACCATAGTCAGACGGTCCGACGGGCTGGATGGCCATCGGCATAACGTCCAGTTCTTCACCGAACAGGATGGCCTTGACGCCAGCCACCACCTCCTGCATTTCCGGGGTAATGGTGCCGAATGACTGGTTAAGTTGTTCCATCAGGGTGGCGCGACTGATCTCTTCCCGGGTACGCGCAATCAGGCTGGAGGTTTCCTGCATATCGAGATAGATATCCGAGGCAATCACTGCCAGCGAGGAATTACTCTTGCCTCCGGAGCGCGCTACCAGCTTGTAGTACTGGCTGAAGCGGTCACTGAGCCGCATGCCGGACCGCCCGCGCAGGGACGGTTGACTGACAGTGGCCGGGTCACCGGACTCAGCGCCCAGCAACAGTTCCTGCAGGGTCCAGGATGTCTTTTTCTGGCCCAGTTCCTTGCGAATGCGCTTCTCCAGGCTGGAAGAGGTGGCGTTCACCGCAGTCTCCATCTCCGGCAGCCTGTCCGCCATGACGTTCAGCATATCGAGATAACTTTTCCCGAGTTGCCTGGCGATGCGCTCGCAGCCGGGATCACCCTCGTTGCCTTCGCACTTGCTATCCAGGTAGAGCTTCTGCTGTTCATCCAGCTGGCTGATGACCGCCTGCAGGCCGGATTCCATTTCCGCTGCAACATTGCCGGTATGTTTGATTTCCTCCAGCACGGTGGTCGGAAACAGCTGGATGGTCGGTGCGGACGAACCCGCGTAAGCAACCACCGGTAGCAGCAGGCACCCGGCCAGCAGCTGTTTGATAAGGTGTTGGGTAACTTTCCATTCACTGATCGTTGCAGTCTTCATTGGGAGACCTCCTTGCAATTATTGACCTCATGATTCACCTCCATGCCTGCGCGGCCTGTCTTTTTGAGGATTCGTATTCGTGAGGATTAATATAGGCAGGCGTTCCTGAACAGAACCTGAATGGGTCAGGAAAACATGCGGGGTTTTTGGGGTGACAGACGGTTCGCGGCTGCGATCCGCTTCGACAGTTGTCTCTACTCAGAGTAGGAGCGGCGCCCTCGCCGCGATCATGTTATTAACGATCAAATCGCGGCGAGGGCGCCGCTCCTACAGGTTTTATCTCGTTGGCTAAACGAAGCTTTAATAGTTATCGTTGTGGCTGAGGTAGTCGAGGCGGGCCTGCTGGTCCTCTAGATCAAGCTCGAGCGTAATGATCTCGTCCTCGATGCTATCCATTTCCTGCTGCAGTTCGTTGATGTCGTAGAGGATCATCACGCGCTGATCGGCCTTGAGGCCGTCCGCGATCAGGGCCGCCAGTTTCTGGGCCCTGCTCTTTTCCAGGTTTGACAGTGCTTGCTTTTGGCTAATGATGCGTGACCGGGTCTTGTTGACCGCGGAGCGCGCCTGGTAGAGTTCGCGGCCGACGTTGTAGGCATCACGGAAATCTCCTTCCAGTGCCGTCGGGCATATGGCAGGAAGGCCGCGACCGGTATTGCCAAGGCGGTACCCATTGTCCGCCTTGCAGTACTGCTGCAGGCCTTCCTCACGGCCGTCACGGTATGCGTCCAGATCCGGCACCACCGCATGCCTGGCACAGTCCTCGCGGTACTCGCCGACCACAGCCGCGGATTTTCCGGCAACACCGTCCTGGTAGCCGATCAGGCGCCAGTCGGCGAGCAGGCATTCATCCTTGTCGAGAGTGGCACAGCCTTGCAACATTACCAATACGGCCAGAATGGCCCCCGTGAGCAATGGGTTGCGCTTTTGTGCTGCAGTCATGGTATCCCCCTTCCCGGTTGCACTGTCCGCTGGTCCCTGCATTCGTATATAACGTCCCGTTGCGAAAAATCTTCTTAAAAAAATCAGATCACATGCCGATTCCTTGATATTCACAAGGTTATCCTGGCAAGGAATATGTAATAATCCGCGTATTGACCAGGTGCACAACCCTGCTTTCGCGGGTAAAAACCGACAAGAATTCTGGAGACAATTCATGAAATCATCATTCATCGCCCTGGTTCAGGGAATCCTCCTTGGATGGGCGTTTATCCCGGGCAGCGCACTGGCATGCAATCCGGAACAGGATGGCTGTCTTGGCTGCAATGACGAGGAGTTGCCTGTTTGCCTGAATCAATTCGTACAGGAAGTATGTCAATCTTTTGTCAACCCGGGCAATTGCGATGCCCCGCGCATCTACGATGACGTGGAGCGCAATGTGCTGATCAGCACCGGTAGCCACATGTCTCACATACGTTCCATGATCAGGAACCCCCGCAAGTACCAGCTTCGCTGAGTAACGGCATCCGCAATGGCCGTGTAACAACGGCATGCGAGAAAACGGGGCTGCACCAGCACAGACAAGGTTGCACCTGCCTGACTAAATATCCCCCCACCAGCAAGAGAGCATGGAAATTCTATCGGCCAGTGCGCGGTGGCAGGCCGGTGTGCCGGGTCAATATCTTCTTGCCCTGTTTGCGGCGTTGGTGGGCAGTAGCGGAGTTTTTACGGCGCGGGGCGCGATATGCCTTCGCATCGTCCGGCTGGTCTTTTGGAATGAGTTGATGTTTGCCGTCGCCGATGAGGTCTGTCCTGCCCATCTTCCTGAGGACTTCCCTGAGTAACGGCCAGTTGTTCGGATCATGGTAGCGCAGGAAGGCCTTGTGCAGTTTGCGCTGCCCGGGGTCTTTGACACTTTCCACCATGTCACTTTTGTAAGTGACCTTTTTCAGCGGATTTTTGGCTGTATAGAACATGGCCGTCGCAGTGGCCATCGGCGAGGGGTAGAAGGCCTGCACCTGGTCGGCACGGAAGTCGTTCTTTTTCAGCCAGAGCGCAAGCTCAAGCATGTCTTCATCGGTGGTACCCGGGTGGGCGGCGATAAAGTACGGGATCAGGTACTGTTCCTTGCCGGCCTCCCTGGAAAATTTTTCGAACAGACGCCTGAATTTGTCGTAGGAACCGATGCCCGGCTTCATCATCTTCGAGAGCGGCCCGGCCTCGGTATGTTCCGGTGCGATCTTCAGATATCCGCCGACATGATGGGTGACCAGCTCTTTTACGTATTCCGGGTCTTCAATGGCAAGGTCATAGCGCAGGCCGGAGGCTATCAGGATCTTCTTGATACCCGGCAGTTCCCTGGCCGCGCGGTAGAGTTGCGTCAGGGCAGAGTGATCGGTGTTGAGATTCTGGCAGATGCCCGGGTAGACGCAGCTGGGCTTGCGGCAGGCGGCCTCGATTTCGCGGCTTTTGCAGGCGATGCGGTACATGTTGGCGGTCGGCCCGCCAAGATCGGAGATCACGCCGGTGAAGCCCGGCACCTTGTCGCGAATATCCCTGATCTCGTTGAGGATCGAGTCCTGCGAGCGGTTCTGGATAATGCGCCCCTCGTGCTCGGTGATGGAACAGAAGGTACAACCGCCAAAGCAGCCACGCATGATATTCACCGAGAAGCGGATCATTTCCCAGGCAGGGATCTTTTGGCCCCGGTAGGCGGGATGCGGTACGCGCTGGTAGTACATACCGAAGATGTAATCCATTTCCCCGGTCGTCAGTGGCAGTGGCGGCGGATTCAGCCAGAGGTCGACTTCGCCATACTGTTGCACCAGTGCGCGCGCATTGCCGGGATTGGTTTCGAGGTGCAGTACGCGGCTGGCATGGGCATAGAGGGCCTTGTCGTTACGCACCTTCTCGAACGATGGCAGACGGATGACGGTCTGCGACCGCTTGAGTTTGTGCGGCAGCGTGAATTCGACAAGCTGCGCACCGTTTTCATCGATGCCGAACTGCTGTGCGTTGCGGCGCTGTCGTTCGCAGTCGCCGATCTCTTCTATATTGATGTAGGGATTGATGATCCTGTCGATCTTGCCGGGACGATCAATGCGGGTGGAATCGACTTCCTGAAACCCTGCCGGGGTGTCACGGCGGATAAACGCGGTGCCGCGCACATCGGTGATGCCTGTGATCAGTTCGCCCTGTGACAGACGGTGGGCCACTTCAACAATGGCGCGTTCGGCGTTGCCATACAAAAGCAGGTCGGCGCCGGCATCCAGCAGGATGGAACGGCGCACCTTGTCCTGCCAGTAATCGTAATGGGCAATACGACGTAACGAGGCCTCGATGCCACCAAGGACGACCGGTACATCCGGGTATGCTTCCCGGCAGCGCTGACTGTAGGCCAGCGTGCTGCGGTCCGGACGCGCTCCACCCTGCCCGCCGGGTGTGTAGGCATCATCCGAGCGCGGTTTGCGGTCGGCGGTATAGCGATTGATCATGGAATCCATGTTGCCGGCGGTGACACCAAAAAACAGGTTCGGTTTGCCAAGTACCGTGAATGCATCTTTCGTATGCCAGTCGGGTTGCGCAATGATACCAACGCGGAAACCCTGCGCCTCCAGCAACCGGCCGATGACCGCCATGCCAAAAGACGGCTGGTCGACGTAGGCATCGCCGGTGACGATGATGATGTCGCAGGAATCCCAGCCAAGCGCATCCATCTCTGCCCGTGACATGGGCAGGAATTCGGCGGTGCCGTAACACTCGGCCCAGTATTTCGGGTAGTCGTAGAGGGCGGTGTCGGCCCCGGGGATGACGCTGGCGGGCATGGGGATTTCCTGAGTGTGCAGCTATGTTACAGGAAAAGCCTGTTTGATATTAAATCTGGTCACAGGAACATCCTAGACGGCCTGCATGAGTTCTGCGGGGATGTCATAACCGGCCAGCTGCATGCTGTGCAGAATCAGGGAGACCGCCTGTTCCTCATTGAAGCGGTCCGTGTTGAGGACCAGGTCATAGTCGCTGCAGTCATTGATGCCTTCGCCGTACAGTTTTTCCAGATAGTCGGCACGCTGGCGGTTGATCGTCGTAACACGTTCCCTCGCCTCGTTGAGGCCGATTTGATCACGTTCGGCAACCCGCCGTGCACACACATCCAGGCTGCCAATGACACGCACACGGAAGGCCCTCCCGGGGCCGAGGATCAGGTGGGCGCCACGGCCGACAATGACACCCCCTTTCTTCGAGATATTCATGACGACCTTCACCAGGTAATGCAGGTAACGTTCCTTGTAGAAAGACTTGCCCTTGAAAAATTCCTTCCAGGGCGTGGAATTGGCATGCTCGAGATTCTCATCGAGCCGTTCCACCAGTTTGATATCCACATGCGCACGCTGTGCCACTCCCTCGAGGATGGAACGGTCGCAACAGCGCACCTCCAGGCGATCGGCAAGCGCCTGGGCAATGCGTTTGCCGAGTGAGCCGAAGCCACGCGAAACCGTCACCACGTAACTGGCCTTGCGGGCCTGCGTCGCCTTCATCTCGGCCGCCTTGCGTTCCTGCGCCAGCTCGACAGCAATCAGCCCTTCGATCAGGCGTTCTACACTGCATTTCATAATGTCACCCGTTTCTGTTGCGAAAGTATTTTACAGGATCACGGCAATTGCATCTCCCCAGACAGGCATCTTTTTGCAACCAGCACCATTCTCGGGGCAGCAGACACCCAGACGCTGTGAACACAGCTATTCGCGACCGCCAGCCATGCCTGCAGGCAGGCACGCCGTCTCAATGAAAGGGAGATAAATCCCCGGATTGGCGGTAGGCTAACCGGCTATGCACTGGATCAGCCTGACACTCCTCTCCGCCTTTTTCCTGGCCACGGCAGACACCCTGTCGAAACGCTATCTCAGTCATTACCGGCCGGGTGAACTGGTACTGGTGCGATTCGGGGTTGCCGGCGCATTGCTGTTGCCGCTGTTATGGTGGCAGCCCTGGCCGGCACTGTCACCGGCCTTCTGGGGCTGGATGGCCGCTGCCCTGCCGCTGGAGTTACTGGCCATGTGGCTGTACATGCAGGCCATTCGCACATCACCCCTGTCAC
>Ga0316193_10000346_pt1 | contig 28010 bp, 23 predicted proteins | sample MerIslsedime2_MG_FD_207735 | JGI IMG/M metagenome (GOLD analysis project Ga0316193, IMG submission 207735) | Coastal sediment microbial communities from Maine, United States - Merrow Island sediment 2 | ecosystem: Environmental > Aquatic > Marine > Coastal > Sediment | place: USA: Maine... | reverse complement strand
CCCATCGGCTCCGCCTCGGTGGACCACGAGGGCGACGACGTGACCCTGATCTCGTGGGGTGCGATGGTTCGGGTTTGCCACGACGCCGCCGAAATGATGGCCCGCGAGGACGTGAGCGTCGAGGTGGTCGATCTGCGAACCCTCAACCCCCTCGATCGAGACACCATCCTGGCCAGCGTCGAGAAGACCGGTCGGGCGGTGGTGGTTCACGAGGCGCCGCGCACCAATGGTTTCGGCGGTGAGATCGCCGCCCTCATCGGCGAGCACCTGCTGCTTCACCTCCTCGCGCCGGTGCAGCGGGTCGCCGGTTTCGACGTGGTCTTCCCGGCGGCCAAGAACGAGAAACTCTATCTCCCAACCAGGGATCGGATCGCGAAGGCAGTCAGAAAAACAATGGATTTCTGAGGGTTCACAAGGTGGATCCAAGGAGCTCGCGAGGCATTTGATGGCACATGTGTTTAATTTTCCCGATGTGGGCGAGGGTATTCACGAGGGGCGGGTCGTCGAATGGCTCGTTGCCGAGGGTGAGACCGTCGCTGAAGATCAACCCCTGCTCAAGGTCGAGACCGACAAGGCGGTGGTGGAGTTGCCTTCGCCCAACGCCGGCACGGTGCTCGTGCTTCATGTCCCTGCGGACTCGGCCATCGAGGTGGGCGACGCTTTGGTCACCATCGGCGAGGCGGGGGAGGCCCTGCCCGAGTCAGAAAGCAAGAAAGACTCACCGAGGCTGGTGGAAGTTCCGGCGGTCGCGGTTGCCGAGGTCACACCGGTTGCCCCGGTCTCCGGCCAACGCCGACGGCTGGCGACCCCGCGCACCCGGGCGCTGGCGCGCAAGCTTCGGGTCGACCTTGAGGCGATTCAGGGCTCCGGCGCGGGTGGCAGAATCACCGACGAGGATGTGCAACGTGCGGCCGAGGCGCCGGCGACACCGGTTGCGCCCGGCTCAACGGCTGTGCCTGTCGGCATTGCCGAGGTCACGGCCAATGGTGAGGTGGAACGGGTCCCCGTATCCCATCTTCGGAAGACGATCGCCGGCGCCATGAGGGCCTCCAAGCAGATCTCCGCCCACGTGACCCACGTCGAAGAGGCGGACGTCACCGATCTCTTCGAGCACTACCGAACGGTCAAGGCGTCGGTGGAGGCCAGTGGCGGCCGTTTCACGCTGCTGCCGTTCTTCATCAAGGCCCTGGTCACGGTGCTCAAGGACTACCCGATCTTCAACGCCAGCGTGGATGAGGAACGGGGAGAGATCCTGCTCAAGAAGTACTACAACATCGGCATCGCGGTCGACACCCCGGAAGGGCTCATCGTCCCCGTCATCAAGGACGCGGATCGAAAGGACATGGTCGAGCTCGCCGCAGAGATTGTCGATCTCGCCGGCCGGGCCCGCGAGCGGAAGCTCATGCTGGACGAGCTCAGGGGCGGGTCCTGCACCATCACGAACATCGGCCCCCTTGGTGGTGTCTTCGCGACGCCGATCATCAATCAGCCCGAGTTGGCGATTGTCGGCCTGCACAAGATTCAGGACCGCCCCGTGGTGGTCGATGGTGAGATCGTGATTCGAAAGATGATGTACATGAGCATCTCCTTCGATCACCGGTGGATCGACGGCGCCGAGGGCGCCCGCTTCATGACCGATCTGGTCAACCTGGTTGCGAAACCGGGACTACTGATGGCGAGGCTGTGATGGTTGTCGGTTCGGTTTCTCGCGGTTGTCAGGTGGTGGTGATCGGCGCCGGTCCCGGCGGCTACGTGGCTGCGCTGCGGTTGGCTCAGCTCGGTAAGGATGTGATCCTGGTAGACAAGGGCCCGCGCCTCGGAGGCGTTTGCCTCAACGTCGGTTGTATCCCGTCGAAGGCTTTGATCCATGCCGCCGACCTCGCCTATGAGGTCCGACATGGTGAGCAGATGGGGCTCAGCGTCGATGGTTTGCGGGTCGACCTGCCGAAGATGGTCGCCTGGAAGGACGGCATCGTCGATCGCCTGACCGGCGGCGTCGAGTTTCTGTGCTCGAAGAACGGCGTCGAGGTGGTCTACGGATCGGCCCGATTCCTCACCGATCGCAGCCTCGAGGTTGCCGGAAAGGACGGAATGCTGGAAGTCCAGTTCGAGTCGGCGGTCATCGCCACCGGTTCATCAGCCATGCAGCTGCCGAATCTTCCGTTTGACGGCGAGCGGGTCATCGGCTCCACCGAGGCGCTCTCGCTCCAGGAAGTTCCCGAGCGGCTGGTGGTCGTTGGCGCCGGATACATCGGTCTCGAGCTCGGCACGGTCTACGCCAAGCTCGGGTCCGAGGTGACCGTCGTCGAGTTCCTGCCCGAGATCCTCCCCGGCCTCGATCGCGATGCTGCCAAGACCCTCCAGCGGCGACTGAAGAAGCTCAAGATCAAGTTGTTGTTGAATCACCGCGCCGTTTCACACGATGACGGTGAAGATCCGGCGCTGGTGGCCATCGGGCCCGACGACCAGGAGATTCGCATCCCGGCTGATCTGGTGATGATGAGCGTCGGGAGGGTCCCGCGGACCGCCGATCTCGGGCTCGAGGCCGTCGGTGTCGCCACCGATGACAAGGGATTCATCACGGTCAACGACCGGCAGCAGACCAGCGTGCCGGGGATCTATGCCGTGGGAGATGTTGCGGGCGGGATGCTGCTCGCGCACAAGGCGTATCAGGAGGCCAAGGTCGCGGCGGAGGTCATCGCCGGCGAGCCTGCCGCTTTTGACAATGTGGCCATTCCGGCGGTTGTCTACACCGATCCCGAAGTGGCCTGGACCGGTCTCACCGAAAACGAAGCTGTCGAGCAGGGGTATGAGGTCGTGACCGGCACCTTCAACTTCAAAGCGTCGGGACGGGCCATGAGCCTCGAGGCCACCGACGGCTTCGTCAAGGCCATCGCCGATGCCGGAACCCAGCAGCTGCTTGGCGTGGTGGCGGTCGGCCGTGGGGTCTCCGAGTTCATCGGAGAGGCGACTCTGGCGCTCGAGATGGGCGCATTCCTCGAGGACGTGGCTCTGACCATCCATCCGCACCCGAGCATGTCGGAGGCCTTTCAGGAGGCCGTCGAAGCCGCCCTCGGCAAGGCCGTGCACCAGGTCAACAAGTAGTCGACAGTCGACAGTCAACTGTCGACTGTCAACTCTGTGACGTCAGCTCCTCCCACGCCCTCACGGCGCGCCGAAGATGGGGAATCACGATCGAACCTCCGACCACCAACGCTATCGCCATGGCGTCTTGGAGTTCTTCGGTGCTCACTCCCTCCTCGTGGCAGCGATCGAGGTGGTAGAAGACGCAGTCATCGCATCGGAGCACCATGGACGCCACGAGGCCGAGCATTTCCTTGGTCTGAACCGGCAGGGTGCCTTCCCGGTAGGTCTGGCTGTCAAGGCTGAAGAACCGTTTGATCTCGAGGTTGGCCTTTTCCAGGGTGAGCTCGGTGAGAGCGGATCGTTCGGCTCTGAATTCGTCAATGGTCTTGTGTGGCATCGAGCCTCCTTGAATCGATCGAGGCTCTATCCTACCGAAGTTGGCAAGGGACCGTGGCAGTGGTCTCGTCTCGTCTTTCCTACGAGTCCGGCCTTCTGGTCCGCGGCGGCCCAGCGTCGCCCGAGCAGCGCGGTCGCTCGGTGGGATGATTCGAGGGCTGCGACCGCGCTGCTCGCGCGCCGGCGGCCTACTTCGCTGCCGGGAGAGCCGAAGTTCATCGCCCTTCCCGAGGGTTGCCCGGTATCGTAGTTGTGCGGAGCGCGTGGCGGCTCCGGAAGGTCGTACCTGCACAACTACGTACCCGGCACGCCCCGGTGGGAGGCCCATTTTCGCGTGTCCTGGTGCGGTTGCGGTCACGGGAACGGGAACGGGAACGGGTACGGTCACGGATACGGCCACGGACTCGGCCACGGCTGCCGGGCGGTGCTACTCTTTTGCTCCATGGAAGATCAACGATGAATCCCATTCGCCCGGGAGGAGGCTGGATCGAGCTCGTGGCCGGGCCCATGTTCTCCGGGAAGTCGGAGGAACTGATCCGGCTCCTCCGCCGCGCGGCCATTGCCCGCCAGCGGATCCAGGTCTTCAAACCGGCCCTCGACAATCGATACTCCGAAGATGATGTCGTCTCTCACTCGCAGTGGCGGTTTCCCTGCGAGGTTGTGGAGCGGGCCGCGGAGATTCGCGAGCGTCTCGAGCCACGGACCGAGGTCGTCGGCATCGACGAAGGACAGTTCTTCGACGATGAGCTGCCCGGGGTGTGCACCCACCTCGCCAATCTCGGCAAGCGGGTTGTGGTTGCCGGCCTCGATATGGACTACCGCGGTGTTCCCTTCGGCCCCATGCCCGAGCTGCTGGCCATTGCCGAGGAGGTTCACAAGATCCAGGCGATCTGCGCCAGATGTGGAGCGCCGGCGAGCTATACCCAACGGCTGATCGAGGACGAGAAGCGTGTCCTGGTGGGCGCCACCGATGTCTATGAGGCCAGGTGCCGCCGTTGCCACGAGCCCGATGGAGCGGCGTTGGGCGGAGAGCGGTGGCTTTTCCAACCCGTCTTGGAAAAGCCGGACAACGAGTGATCTCAGACCCGCGGCTCCCATCGGCGCTATGATGTGGTGATGATGTCTCGTGAGCTTGAACCCGGTGTGACCCTCGGACGGTATCGGCTCGAAGAGCGCATCGGCATCGGTGGCATGGGCTCGGTGTGGCGCGCCCGTGATGAACTCCTCGAGCGGGCGGTGGCTCTCAAGGCGCTGCCACCGTCGCTCGTCACGAACTCGTCGGCGCAGCGCCGATTCGAGCGCGAGGCCCGTGCCATGGGTCGGTTGCAACACCCGAACGTCGTCGGCATCTACGACATCGGTACGGTAGATCCCGGGACCGGCGAGGACCTGCCGTTCCTCGTGATGGAGCTTGTACGGGGAAAACCGCTGAATGAGCTGATTGGTGTCAAGTTGCCGTTTCGCCAGGTGCTTGGGTGGATGGAACAGGTCACTCGTGCGCTTGCGGCGGCGCACGAGGCCGGGATTGTCCACCGAGACCTCAAACCCTCGAACATCATGGTTGACGATGAGGACCACGTGGTGGTTCTTGATTTCGGTTTGGCGAGGCTGACGCATCGGGACGGTGAAGTACCCGAGGACACTCTCACCACTCCCGGGATGGTGCTGGGTTCCTGCCCGTACATGGCTCCGGAACAGGCTCTCGGGCAAGAGGTCACGCCCTCGAGCGATATCTTCTCGTTCGGATCGGTGCTCTTCGAGGCGCTCACAGCGGAGCGAGCGTTCAAGGGCGACACGCCCATGCGGGTGCTGCAGGCGGTGGTTCGATGTCAGCACACACCGGTGGAGGATCTGGCGCCCGGACTGCCGCCGGCGATCTACGAAATCGTCGAACGCTGCATGGAGAGCGAGCCGTCGAAACGATACACCAACGCGGCCGAGCTCGGGCGCGATCTGGCGATGGTGCTCGAGATCGAGGCGTCATCGTCGTCGAGCGCGGCGACGATCGTGCACAAACAAGGCGCCGTGGCCGCAAGCAGGATTCGAAGGGCGCGGCGACGCCGAGTAGTGATGGCGGTGGCGGCGGTGGCCGTCGGGATAGGTACTGCAGCCGGGCTCTGGTTCGGACGCAAGGATTGGGAACCCCTCCGGCCCGATCCGGGACGCTGGACCATGACAGAGCTCTTCGACGGATCGGGGAGTCTCTATCGACCGGCCTGGAGTCCCAACGGCAGATTGCTGGCCGTCGGTCGCACGGAAGGGGAGAGGGGCGAGATCCTCATTGTCCCGGTGGATGGTGAGGAACCTCGGGTCCTTGTCGAGGGAGGCAGACGGGAGATCCACGACCACCCGGATTTCTCTCCGGACGCCGCGGCGGTTGTGGTGTCGGTTCTCACCGGGAGCCGCCGGTCCCTGCAGGTCGTACCGGCCGTTGGCGGCCCACCGGTCTCGCAGATCCCCAAGGCGGCCAACGGAGTGTGGATGGATCGCACGACCATTCTCTATACGCGCTTTGTGGATGGACGATCTGCGGTCTGGAAGACCGACCTACAGAGCGGCGAAGAGAGCATGCTGATCGACAGCCGTGACGGGGTGTCGTGGTGGGAGGTCTATCCGCGTCCCGGGGGCGGTTTTGCTCTGCTCGGCGGCGCGACCGACATCAACCGGGGGATCTTCGTCAGTGACGAGGCCGGCGAGAACATCGATGAGTGGCTCGCGCCGGGGAGCAAGTTGTGGGGCGCGGATTGGACGCCGCACGGCGAAGCTCTGGTCGCATCGATTGGCGGACAGCTGCTCAAACTGACCGCGGAGGGTACCCAGGCTATTCTCCCCGACCATCAGAGAGCACTCAGGTACCCGGTCTTCTCGGCCGACGGTCGGCTCGCGGCGGTTCACACTCGGCAGACCTACGACATCATCTCGGTTGATCCCGATGGCGGGAAGCCCGAGTGTCTGGTGTGCGATACCCCGAAGGTAGGTTGGGGGAGTGTTGGCTCGAACGGCGATGTGGTCTATCTCAGACGGCAGGGCGAGAAGCTCAGAGTGCTGGTCCGCGACTCCGAAGGCCTCCAGAGACCTCTGACGGATGGGGAGGAGTCCGCCTCGTGCCCCGTCATGTCCCCGGACTCGACCCGGGTGGCGTATCTGGCGCGGATTGATGGCGCCACGGAGCTTCGGGTTCGTCCGAGAGAAGGCGGTGAGCCGGTCACCCTGGCCCGCAATCTGGAAAACTCGGAGTTCGTTGCGTGGTCTCCCGGCGGTGGGAGCATCGCCTATGCGGGAGGGTCGCCGCTGCAGGTGTGGGTGGTGTCGGCTGCGGGAGGTGAGCCCAGAGCCGTCAGCGGACCCGGAGGAGACTACCCGAGCTGGAGCCCGGACGGCTCGACCATTGCGTTTTCGATCTGGACCGAGGAGTCGGATCCCGATCAGGGAACCTGGGTCGTCGCGAGCGAGGGGGGCGAAGCACGCCAGGTGAGTGATGATCCAGGTCGTGTGGTCTGGGATCCGGAAACGGGACATCTTCTCCAACTCCGGAAGTCGGCAGATGACGGCGGCCTCGAGCTGTGGTACGCCAATCCGGGTGAAGCGGGCTGGTCGATGCGGAGCCGCCTGGATTTGGGAGTCCGTCCGCCCATCCAGATGGAATTCCTCCCGCTCACGGTGGACCCCAACTCGGGTCGACTGGTGATGAACCGTCTGTCCCAGGAGAGTCAACTCGTGGTCTTTGACGGAATCGACATCGAGCGATGGTGATCAATGACTCGGTGATTGAGCGAATGTTCAACTATAGTATTTTCGGAGCTTTGCAACCTTTTTGAATGATTCGTCGTATGGTTATATATGAGGAGCTGTAGCAATCTCGTAAAAGTCGATCGTCACCGAAATGTCGTTCTTGATCGAGTCTTGAGACAGTGCTACATTCGACCCCCAGCGGCACACAGAGTTTGCCGGAAGAAAAAAGGAGGATACGCGATGAGAAAGGCCACGATCATCTGCGCGCTTGGATTGGCGGTTGTCGCCCTTGCCGCCTTGAACGTTTCGGCCGGCGATCACGCCTACGTGGGCGCCGAGAAATGCAAGATGTGCCACAAGGTGCAATACAACTCCTGGCTGGAGACCAGCCACGCCAAGGCCCTTGACGACGCCAAGGGATCGACCGACCCGGCTTTCGAGGCCAAGTGCCTCGGTTGCCACGCGACGAACTCGGACGAGAGTCTCGCCGGCGTTCAGTGCGAGGCATGCCACGGTCCGGGTGCCGACTTCAAGAAAATGAGCATCATGAAGGACCGGGACACCGCGATCGCCAACGGCCTCCAGATCCCGACCCAGGCCACCTGCGACGGATGCCACATGGACAACGACCACTCCAAGGCCGTTGTGCTTGCGGACAACAAAGACAACAAGGCCGCGATTCACGAGTTCAAGGCGGCCGAGTAAACCGCGAGTAGTCCGATACATTTCGGCGGGCGCGGTTATCCACTGCGCCCGCCGCTTTTCTTTCTAGGTCATTCAATGCGTTCATTCGAAGTACCTGAGATGAGTCCGGTGGAGTTCGTGGCGGCGATTCGCGCCAAACTCGCTGCCCGCGACTTCGATCGATATGTCTCGGTCAGCCTCGATGGAGACAGACTCGGGGTGGAACTCAGGTGGATGGGAACCACCCGCTTTGACTACCGAACCTCGCCGCTCGGCGACGGATTCAGAGCCGAGTTGGTCGACCAGCGGGTTGCCGCGCTCCACGCTCCATTCGCTGCTCGTTTCGAGGGCTATTTCGAAGAGGCGTTGACCAAGGTCGGTGCACGGGTGACCTAGCGGCGGATTCTCGATGCTGGAGGCTCGACGCTCGAGACGCGCGCACAACACTCTGTCCGCGTCCAATGCAAGCGGCCGCAGCGATAGTGGCCCGGGCGGCCTGCCTGGCGGCGCGATCCCGATTTGGTTGCCTCGTCGCGGTTGCCCGAGATTGCCCCCCTTGACAATGTTCGGCGTCACGATCCACGCAACGGATTCGCTTTGAGGTGCCGAACATTGATCAAGGACGGCACGTCCGGTCGAGGCCAGTCCCGCGATGCCTCGAGATAACGCGGACTCGGTGCCTGGCTCGCTTTTCGCCGCGAAAAGGTGGCACCGTTCATCGCGTCTCAGGAATCCAGCGATGCGATGGTGTGGCTGCGATGATCCAGCATTCAGCATCGAGAAACCCAGTCGCGAAAACGCCCCGGCTTGCGCCGGGGCTTGATGTTCTGTGGGTTTTCGAAGTGACGCGGACTACGCCATCTCCAGGAGATAGGCGAAACCCATCCCTCCGCCGATGCACATGGTGACCATGCCGCGCTTGGCTTGACGCCGTTTGAGTTCGCCCAGGATCTTGACCGTCAAGACCGCACCGGTGGCGCCGAGGGGGTGTCCTGTGGCGATGGCGCCGCCGTTGACGTTGGTCTTGTCCGGGTCGAGCCCGAGTTCATTCACACAGTAGACCGACTGACTGGCGAAGGCCTCGTTGATCTCGACCAGGTCGATGTCGTCGAGCTTCAGTCCAGCTTTGGCGAGAACTTTCGGTACGGCCTTTGTCGGGCCGATCCCCATGACATCGGGTTCGACTCCGGCGACCGCCCACTGGCGGACGAAGGCGATGGGTTCGAGTCCGAGCTCTTTGGCCTTGTCATCACCCATGATGACTACCGCGGCAGCGCCGTCGTTGATCTGGGAGGCATTGCCGGCGGTGACGGTTCCGTGCGGGTCGAAGACCGGTCGGAGTTTGGCAAGACCTTCGATGGTCGTGTCGGCACGGGGACCCTCGTCAGTTGAGAAGACGAACTCGTTCCATGCGCCGCTGTTTCGGGTACGAACATTCAGGGGCACGATCTCATCGGTGAACTTGCCCGATTCGAGTGCCGCCACGGCCTTCATGTGCGAGTGGTAGGCGAACTCGTCCTGTTGCTCCCGGGTGATGCCGTAGTTGCGCGCCACGACCTCGGCGGTGGTTCCCATGGCGGCGTAGGCGTTGGGAAAAGTGTCCATGAGTCCGGGGTAGGCGATGGGCTTGTTGCCGCCCATGGCGACCATGGACATGGACTCGACACCGCCGGCGATGACGATGTCGGCATTGCCGGCTTTGATGGTGTCGGCGGCCAGGGCGATGGTCTGTGAACCCGACGAACAGAACCGGTTCACGGTGATGGCCGGCACCTCGACCGGGAAACCGGCCGCGAAACCGATGAGACGGGCGATGTTCATTCCCTGTTCGCCCTCGGGCATGGCACAACCGAAGACGATGTCGTCGACCATGGCTTTGTCGAGGCCGGGGGTGCGCTCCATGAGGGCTATGAGCATTTCTGAAGCGAAGTACTCGGGTCGGGTGTCTTTGAGGCTGCCCTTCTTCGCCCGCCCGATGGGGGTCCTGGCAACGGAAACGATGACGGCTTCTCGCATGTCTTGATCCCCCTTCAGTTCCGCAACGGCTTGTTGTTGACGAGCATGTACTTGATCCTGTCCTGGGTCTTGGGCTCACCGCACAATGATAGAAAGGCTTCCCGCTCGAGATCGAGGATGGTCTGTTCGCTCACCGGATCGTTGATGGTGGTGTCGCCGCCCGTCAGGATGCGCCCGAGGCGGGTTGCGATCTTCTCGTCGTGTGATGAGATCCAGTGGGTGAGCTTCATGTTGTGCAACATCATTTCAAGGGTTGCGAGACCTTCCTTGCCGGGCAGCTTGTAGGTCTTGGGCATGGGTGGGTGGTAGCCCTCGTCGGCCATGGCCATGGCCATTCTCTTTGCGGTCCGCAACTGCTGGTCCCGGTTGATCTCGACCTTGTCGAACGGCCGCAGGAACTTGCGGTCACGGGCTTCCTCGCCGGAGGTGGCGACCTTGGCCATGCCGATGTTTTCGAACGCGGTCCGGATAAAGGGAATTTGCGAAAGGATCGGCTCGTCGACGCCTTCGAGGACTCTCTCGAGCATGAACAGACATCCGCCGCCGGCGGGAATCACGCCGACACCGACCTCCACAAGCCCGATATAGGACTCGGCGGCGGCGCAGACTCGGTCGCCGCCCATTGTAATTTCACATCCACCGCCGAAGGTGAAACCGAAGGGTGCTGTAATGACCGGGATGGAGGCCTTTCGGAGCCCGGTTGTCAGACCCTGGAAGACCTGGATCATCTCGTCGAGAAGGGCCCACTGGTTGGCCTGGACGGCCTCGAGGATCATCAGGAGGTTGGCGCCGGCTGAGAAGTTCTCGCCCTGGTGGTGCACGACCAATCCGCGGAATTCGCTCTCGGCTTTGGCCACACCATCGGTCATGACCTCGGTGATGTACTCGTCCACCGGGTTGAGCTTCGGTTGCAGGGTGGAGTGGAACTCGACGCAGGCGATGCCGTCACCGAGATCGACGAGCGAAGCGCCCTGGTTGCCGAAGACGATTTTCTTCTCGTCCATCTTGATCTGAGACAGAACCATGAAGCTGTCGGGTTTGGGTTCCTTGACATAGGACTTGCCGATCAGATCGTAGACCTGCCTGCCGTCGGCGGATTCGATATAGAAGGTCTCGTGGCCGGCGGCGAGCATGTCCTTCACCCATGCCGCGGGTTCGACGCCGTCGGCGATCATCCGATCGACGGTGACCTGAACTCCCAGAGCATCCCATGTCTCGAAGGGGCCGAGCGCCCAGTTGAAACCCCACTTGAGAGCGTTGTCGATGTCGACGAGGGTGTCCGAGATCTCGCCGACCCGCCTCGATGTATAGGCCAGGGTGTCGCGGAGCAAGGCCCATGCGAAGACGCCCGCGCGGTCATCGGCATTGACCAGATCCTTGATGCGTGTGCGGACGTCGTGGGTCTTCCGGGCCTTGCCGAGGGATGCGTACTTGTACGATTCCTTGGGCCGTCTTTCGCCGGTCTTCCAGTCGAGGACGAGCTTGGTTTTCGATCCGTCGGAGTTTTTCCGGATGCCGGTGAATCCACCCTTGGCCTTGGTCTTCCGGCCGAGCGCGCCGTCGGCGATCATCGCCTTGACGAAGTCCGGGACGGTGAAGAGCTCGCGCTCCTCATCGTCGGGACAGCCCTCGGCGATGGTGTTGATGACGTGGGCCATGACATCGATGCCGACGAGATCCGACGTCCCGAAGGTCGCACTGCCCGGATGGCCCATGGCGGGGCCGGTGATGGCATCGACCTCATCGACCTGGTAGTCCATCTCCATCATGTGGCGGAGCGTGGAGACAATGCCGTAGACACCGATGCGGTTGCCGACAAAGTTGGGGGTGTCCTTGCCGAAGACGATGCCCTTGCCGAGCCGGAACCTTCCGAAATCGGTGAAGAAATCCAGGATCTCGGGTGAGGTTTCCTCGCCGGCTACCAACTCGAGCAGCTTCATGTAGCGAACCGGGTTGAAGAAGTGGGTGACCAGGAAGTGCTTCTTGAAGTCCTCGGAACGACCCTCGGTCATCCCCTCGATCGAAAGCCCCGAGGTGTTTGAAGAGACGATTGCGCCCGGTTTCCGAACTTCTTCCAGTCGGGCGAAGACCTGCTGTTTCACATCGAGTCGTTCGACGACGACCTCGACGATCCAGTCGCACTCGGCCAGCCTCTCCCAATCGTCCTCGAAGTTGCCGACTTCGATCAGCGGCAGGAAACGTTTGGAGTAGAGGGCGGCCGGTTTACTCTTCTTGATTCCTTGAAGACCGTTCAGAGCAAATCTGTTGCGGAATTTCGGGTTGGATTCGGTCAGACCCGCCTTCGCGTCTTTGTCTGTGAACTCCGGTGGCACGATATCGAGCATCAATACCGGAATACCGGCATTGGCGAGGTGGGCTGCGATACCGGAGCCCATGACGCCGGCCCCGAGCACCGCGGCCCGTCTGATCTCTCTACGCATGGATCAACCTCCCGATCTCATTGGTTGAAGCCGCCCCGACGGAAACGGGGTGAGCATGTAGTGAATGAACACTCATTCATTCTCCACGATCTGCCGCGAGTTGGCAAGAGGGGAGGTGGGAATCCGACGAGGGGCCGGTTTTGAGCGTTGACTGAAACTATTTAACTCATTTTAAATGTGTAACTCACAATGCGAGACGTCAAGAAAGGTCGGGTTGCGACGCGGTGCGGCAAGGATCAGGTCGCACGTTTCGGGTCACAGGCATCAGGTTTCAGGTCGCAGGTCGCAGGTCGCAGGTCGCAGCGAGATTGTCGATCGGCCCGCAGATCTGTCAAACACTTTCCTGCAACACCTGTAACCTGTAACCTGTAACCTGTCACCTGTCACCTGTCACCTGTCACCTGTCACCTGTCACCTGTCACCTGTAACCTGTCACCTGCAACCTGCAACCTGCATCTCGTATCTTGGATCTTGTATCCTGCATCTCAGCTACAATTACGTTCGTGTATTGAATCGACTTCAAGGAGGCTCATCATGCGTCGAATCGCAACTCTTCTGGTCGCATTTGTGTTGGCAGTCCCGGTGGTTTGGGCCGGCGAACTCGCCGGTGTGACGATGAATGACGAGATCACGGTCGGTGACGCGACCCTCAAGTTGAACGGGATGGGCCTGCGAAAGAAGATGTTTGTCAAGGTCTATGTGGCGGGGCTGTACCTCGAGGCGCCGACGGCCAGTGATGCCGAAGTCGTCAGTTCGCCCGGGGTCAAGCGCGTGGTCATGCATTTCCTCACTAACAAGGCGACCAAGAAGAAGATGGATTCCGCCTGGGTTGAGGGATTCGAGGCCAACTCGCCATCGGAGTACGACGCAATTCGGGACCGAGTGGTGGAATTTACGAATCTCTTCGGCGATATGAAAGTCGGCGATGTGATCGAGGTCACTGTGGTACCCGATACCGGTACCTCCGTGGTTCTCAATGGGAAAGAAAAAGGCGTCATCAAAGGAGATGACTTTGGCAAAGCGTTGCTCAAGGTTTGGTTCGGCGATCACCCGCCTTCGGATGATTTAAAGGCGGGAATGCTCGGGGCTTAGCGATTGAACTCGGTTGCAGTTTTCTTTCTGTAACGCGGTGTGAAATAGAACTTGACTCTTCTCGAAAACGCAGCGCCAATTGCGGTGAGAATAGAATGATGTTAATCTATAAGACACGAGTGGAGCACGTTCTGAGTTAATCAGAACCTTGATCGAATCGAAGAGCTTATTTTCTCGGGTGGGGCGGCGAAGGGGACAGGCGATAATGCGGTCATGGTCAAGCGCTCTTGTTGGCTTTTTGTTGGTGTTGTTGCTTGCGGTGCCGGGTTTGGCTCAGCAGGGCGGCCTTGAGGGAGGCCAGTCCAATACCGAGCCCGGGCGGGCCAGGCCCAACAACTACGAGGCGATCCCCGTCGGCCCGTTTCTCTTCAGTCCCGCGCTTCAGCTGAACTGGCAGTACCGCGACAACATCTTCTTCACCCCCGATAATCCGGTCTCCGACCAGGTGTGGATGGCGCGCGCAAAACTCCAGTTTGAGCTCCCGATCAACGAATCCTATCTGCTTTTTTCCTACACGCCGCAGTATCGCGACTACAAGGACTTCGAGCTCGACGACAAGTGGAGCCACTTCTTCGATTTCCTCGGTGGCTTCGAGTTTTCCAACGGTCTTCTCCTCGACATGACCTACAAGTACTTGGAGGGGAACCTGGAGAATCGTGAAGTCGATCCCGGTGGCGAGCTCTACTGGGGCGATCGATGGTTCAAGAAGAACTTCGCCGCGCTGAGCCTCGCGTACTGGGCCAGCGCCAAGGACGGCCTCAACTTCGAGATCGACTACACGGATCTCAAACACGAGGATCCCGATCTCTGGTACGACTACACGCGGCTCGTTGCCGGCGCCGGCTGGTTGCATCAACTCAGCGAGATTCTGGTCATGAACCTGGCCTACCGTCACACCGAGTTCAATCCAAGTGAGAATCTCTTGTTCGACAACGAGTTTCGGGAATCGACGTCGGACGAGATCACCGTCGGATTTCGCGGCATGGTCAACCCTGTGATCAAGACCGAGATCGTCGTGGGTTACCGCAAAACCAGCTACAACGTTCCGGCGGAGGCGTCCGAGGTCATCCCCGACTTCACCGGCTTCATCGTCCGCGGCTACTTCAATTGGGATATGGGCCACGGCTCGTCGCTCCGTCTCGATCTGCTGCGTTCGGACTACCCGTCCAACTTCGGCATCAACGCCAACTATGTTGCGACCGGAGCGAGTCTCCAGTACCAGTACGAGTACAACCGGTTCCGTGCCCAGCTCCGCGGCCGCTACCAGGTCAATGACTACGCGGTGCCGGACCTTCTCACCGGGGAGGACCGTAAGGACCCGATCAAGACCGTCGGCCTCGGTCTCGGTTATCGGTTCGGTCCTTATATTTCGCTGTGGGGTGGCTACCTCCTCGAGCATCGTGACTCGACGATCGATCGCTACAGCTACGACTACAGCGTCTACACCCTCGGTCTGGTTGTCGGCTACTGAGGGCTGTGAGGCAAGCGGCGTCGCTCCCACCGTTTGAAGTGAATCGCATGTCATCATTCCTCACACCGTCTTCCGGCGGGTGCGTGCGCCCCGGTTTGGTCGCAACTGAAGCGACGCGTTGGAGCTACCACGATCGGAGGGCGGATCTCGAGATCACGAGTCGCCGATTGTGCTACCTTCTGCCCATGCGGTTGGTTTGCCTCGCGTGGGTGTTGATCGGAATCCTGGCGGCGCCCGTTGTTGCTCAGGACGAGACGGCGGTGGAAGCTTCCGGCTATCGGGTGGGGGCGGGAGATGTCCTCCGGGTCGAGGCCTACAATCACGATGAGATCTCGGGCGAGTTCGCCGTCGAGGTACAGGGTGAGATCAGCTTCCCCATGCTCGGCCGGGTGGAGGTTGCGGGCCAAACCACATCGGAGATCGCCGGCCACCTCGAGATGCTGCTCGAGCGGGACTACTACGTCGACGTCCAACTCCAGGTGGAGATCGAGAAATACCACTCCCAACCGGTGACGGTATTGGGAGAAGTGGCCCGTCCGGGTACCTACTATCTCGAAGGTGAAACGTCGTTGCACAAGATCCTGGCGGAGGCCGGGGGTCTCAAGATATCGGCGGGTCAGTTTGTCGAGCTGCGCCGGCTGCAAGAGGTGGACGGGTTTGCGCACCCGTTTGTCCGAACCTATGGCACATCGGCGCTGATGAAGGGCGAGGCGGGTCGCGATGTCCTTCTTCAGCAGGGTGATGTTATTTCGGTTTCTGCAAAGGAGCAGTTTTTCATCACCGGTGAGGTGGCCAAACCCGGGAAATACGACCTGACGCCCGGGATGACCTTGATGCAGGCCATTTCTCATGCCGGCGGGCAGGGCAAGTTTGCCGCGCAGACGGTCGAGGTCCACCGTGGCGGCGATGGAGAAAAGGAGATCTTCACCTTCGACGTATCCCATATCCGGAAAGGGAAGAAGTCGGATCCCATCATCAAGGCCGGGGATGTGCTGATCATCCGTCGTCGCTTTTTCTGAGACGAGCTTGCGGGCAAGTTCCTGATTTGACAGCTGCTATCACAGAACGTACGATGAATGTGCGGGTATTGGAGGTCCTCATGCGACGGCTGATGATGATCGGTGGATTGGTGCTGCTTCTCGCCACTTCGGCGATGGCGCAGTCCGATGTCGAAATGGCACGAACCAGCGATGCCATCACCCACGGTGAGTTCGCCCAAATGGTCATGGACATCGCCCTCGGCTACGAAGAGGCGACGCCCGATCCCGTCACTGCATTGGAGAAGCTCCAGATCTGGGGACTCGCACCAACGACGTGGGAGGCTGACGCCCAGCTGACTCACGGTGAACTCGCCTCAGTCCTTGAACACATCGGAATCGAGTACCTCCCGGCAAAGCCGGACGCCCAGGTCTCCGGTGTGTTTGTACAAGCCCTGCTCTGGCGCGAGATCGGCAAGCTGCGTGATTACAACGCCAAACGTCTCGGCCACGGCTTTTCGTCGAACCACGTCCTGGACGCTGGAGTCGACCGGGCGGTGAGTCCTTCCGACTTCGACTGAATTCCCGGTTCTCTGTCAAAAACGGATGCGCGGCGGCCTCGGCCGCCGTGCTTTTTCTGTTCCACCAAGTATCGATTCCGCGATACACTTTGACCGTTGTGAGTGAAATCGGCTGTCGAGACAGCGTTGTTTCCGAGGAGGAAGCCAGTGAGTTTTGAGAATCTGAAGATCACCGATTCCGGCGGAATCCGAACCATCACCATCAACCGCCCTGAAAAACTCAACGCCCTCAACGTGGCGACAATCGCCGAACTGGACTCGGCCATCTCCGAGATCGAAGCCGATGACGGGATCGTGGCAGTGGTGATCACCGGTGCCGGTGACAAGGCGTTCGTCGCCGGGGCCGATATTTCGGAGCTCTCGACGCTTGGGCCTGTGGAGGCCAAGGAGTTCGCCCTGCGCGGCCAGGAAGTCTTCCGTCGCCTCGAGCGGCTTGCCATACCGGTCATCGCAGCGGTCAACGGCTATGCGCTCGGTGGGGGCTGTGAGCTCTCCATGGCGTGCCACATTCGGGTCGCTTCGTCCAAGGCCATCTTTGGTCAGCCGGAGGTCAAGCTTGGCCTGATCCCCGGATATGGCGGGACCCAGCGCCTACCGCGCCTCGTGGGCCGAGGACGGGCCGTTGAAATCCTGCTGACAGGTCGAAACGTCACGGCGGAGGAGGCTCAGAGAATCGGGCTGGCCAACGTGGTCTGTGATCCGGATGAGCTTGACGTTGTCGTGGCCGAACTCCTGGGGAGCATCCTGGCCAATGGACCGTTGGCGGTGAGCCACTGCCTCGAGGCGGTGAACTCCGGACTCGAGATGTGCCTGGACGACGCCTGTCTCCTCGAAGCGACGTTGTTCGGCGTCGGGGCTGCGAGCGACCAGATGCGCGAGGGAACAACCGCCTTTCTCGAGCGGCGCAAACCCGATTTCCGAAAGGGCTGAGCGCTGTGTCTTCTGATTCTGATCGGGGGTTTTCGCAATCGGAACACCTTGATCGGACAGCAGGGCCTTCGTAGTATGCTGGAATCTGAGCATTGTTGGAGGAACATTGAGCGAGTCTGACGAAGGATCCAACCGGATCAAGGTCGTCGATCGACGACGTTTCGATGAGAGCGGGGATCTGCGCCCCGATCGGCCGCCGTCGCCGGAGAGAAAGGCGACGCCGCCACCTCTTCAGGAACCGGCCGCCCCTGCCCCCAAGGCGACTCCCGCAGCGGCGGAGGCGCCAGGGTACGAAACGGCTCGCCCGTCCGCCGCCGAGTCCGGGGGGACGGAGACGACGTCGCCGTTGTTTCTCGACCTGGTTGCAGGGCTTGCCCAACAGGCTGAGATCCTCATGACCGGAGGCCAAGGACTGCCGGCACAACCGGCCGAAGCGCAGCGGGTGATCGAGATTCTGTCCATGCTCGAGAGCAAGACGACGGGAAACCTATCCGCGGAAGAAAAGCAGGTGCTCTCGAGCGTGGTTTTCCAACTCCGTGCACTTTACGTCCAGCACAACACATGAATCGAACCATCGTTCTGCTGCTTGTGTGCGTTTTGTTGGCGGCGTCGCCGATCGGGGCGTCCGTCGACGAAGCGTGGCTCGAGGTGCAGGAGGTGCTTTCCTCTCCCGAGGGTCGATCGATCCAGGAGCCCATTGACGATCTGATCAACTCGGCGGAAGAAATCGACGTCCGGCGGATGACGCCCTATGCGTCGGCTTTTGTGGCGTGGTCACAGGCCAACCCGGACGGCGATCCACTGGTTCTTGAAACCGCGACCGTCATCGACTCCGAGCTGCCTTCGAGCTACTTCCTGCTTTCCCGCCGAAGTTGGGAGCAGGGCCTGCGTCTCGAGGGAGCGCGGTACTACCTCAGGGGTTGGTTGGCGTGCATGCAGTACGAGGTGACTCGGCGCCACCTCCTCATATCTATCGGAATATGGTTGATCATCGGAATCTCGGCGGCGAGCCTCGTGGCGCTGCTCGTCATGATGCTTCGAACCGTGCGCCGATCGAATCACGATGCTCTGACAGTGGGAGCGATGATCTTCGGACGAATCAACGCGGTGGTCTTCGGTTTGGTTCTCCTGCTGCTGCCGCTCTTCGCCGGCCTCGGGCCCGCGTGGCTGGCGGTGTATCTGTTTGTGATCGGATGGGTTTACCTCGACGACAGTCAGAGGGCATTGGCGGTTGTGATCACGGCGGTATTGGCGTTGGTTCCCATTCTTGCCGACAGCTGGCAGAGCGCCCTTCTGAGAGTGCCTCCCACGACCGATCGTGTTGAGGTGATGCTCGACGAGCGTCAGCTCGACCCGTCGACGTTGAGAGAATTCCTCGGTGTGAAGGCCAACTTCGATGGCGACTCGACCTATCACCTGATCGCCGGCGAACTCCTGCGGATGCACTCCGCCGTTGAATCGGCGAAGATCGAATTCCAGGCCGCGGCGGTCGAACCATTTGGCGACGCCCGGCCCTTCGTATTCCTCGGGAACATGGCGTTGGAGGACGGCAACGTCCAGCTGGCGATCCAATACTACGATGCCGCGATCGACACCGACAGGCTCACGGCTCTGGCCTACCACAATCTGTCGTCGGCCTACGATCTCAATCGGAGGTTCGAGCAGGGAGACGCCGCTCGCGCTCGAGCCCGTGAATTGGCGGGTGGGCGATCGGCATCGCTTGGATTCCGGGGCCGGGACCCGCGGGTTCGGTATCCCATGGTTTCATCGGACGACGTCCGGGATTTCGTTTCAGGGTTGTCTCCGGAGGACAAACTGCTTGTCGGTTTGAGTGCGTCATCGTGGCGCTCGGTTCGGGAGTTTCTCAGTCCGCTTTCCATGATGTTCTGGATCGGTGGATTGGTCGGGTTGGGCGTTCTTTTTGTTCGTTCGCGATGGTTCCCGGGTGCCAAAGAGTGCACAAAATGCGGCAAGGTCTACCGGCTCGACGACGAGCCCGGAGAGAGCGCCGTCTACTGCCGCCAGTGTGTGTCCGTCTTTCTCCAGCGAGACCTCGTGCCCATTGACCAGCAGACGACCAAGTTGGCACAGGTTCGACGCTGGGACCGCTGGACGACAATCATCCGACGTTTGACTGCTTTGGTAGCCCCCGGGAGCGACCAGATCGTCCGGGATCGGGTCGCCATCGGTGTCGCTATTGGCATTGTAGCCTGGGTTTCGTTGGTCGGAGTGACGGTCTGGGTGCCGCGGTTTCTCGAAGTGATCGAGCCGACCATGCCGGTCCGACCGGTGAGTTCCGCACTCGTTCTCATTTTTGTCGCGGCCTGGTTGGGAAGCGTCATCGCATCCTGGCAAAGGAGGTGATGTGGCACTCGAAGGAACCCTCCGCGACTTCTCCTTTGCCGATATTCTGCAGTTGATTTCCCTGCAGCGGAAGACCGGGGTCCTGACGCTCAAGTCGGATGAGAATGTCACCACCGTTTCCTTCATCGATGGCAACATCGTCGGTGCGTCGACTCTCAACCAACACACCGAAGATCTCATCGGTTTGATCCTGCTCAAGCGTGGCGAGGTCGAGGATGGGGAGCTCAAAGAGGCTCTGCAGCGGCAGGAAGAAACTCTCCAGCGCCTCGGCAGAATTCTCATTGATCACGGTGTCGTGACCACCGACACCGTTCGCTCGGCTCTCCAACAACAGATCTTGCAGATCGTCTATCGGATCTTTCGTTGGAGCGATGGCGACTATCATTTTTCCCAAGAATCCGATATTGACTACGACCGAGAGCTGACCGAGCCAATGGCGGCCGACCACATCATCATGGAAGGCGCCAGGATGACCGACGAGTGGCCGTTTATCGAGCGGCGGCTGCCCGATCGGAATGTGGTTTTCATCCAGGTCGAGCCTGATCGAGAACTGTCTGTCGTCGAACCGATTGATGATGATTTTGACGATCTCGGTTTCAGCTTTTCTGATACTCCGCAGCCGGAGCCGGTACGCGATACCGAACCGGCGCAAGGACAGGTGACCCCTGATCAAATGGCGGTGTACCGCTTGGTCGACGGGTTGGATGATGTTCACGAAATCATCCTGGCCAGCCCGCTCATCGAGTTCGAAACCTGCAAGGCGCTCGCCGATCTCGTGGAGATGGGTCTGATCCGGGAGCGGACCAACAATGAGATCGCCGAGGTGGAGCTGCTGACGGAACCGGTATTGACGGAAAAGCGCCCGTCGGTTGTCGGCTATCTGCCGTGGCTTGCTATCCCGTTCCTCATCCTCCTGGGCTTCGCGTTCACCATCATGCCCCGCAACCCGATGAACCCGACTTTCAGCGTTCAGGACGAACTGTGGGAACGGTACGTGGTCCAAAGCCAGTCGTGGCTGCGGATGGACTGGCTTGCCCGCGCGGCCGAGACCGAGTTCTTCCTGCACGGGTTCTATCCCACGGATCTCGATGAACTGTCCACATCTCGGCATGATCAGGCCTTGATGAGCGATCCATGGGGTCGTCCCTATCGAATTGCTATCCGAGGCGACAAGCTCATGTTCACCGGCTCGGACAGCCGTGGACAGCCGGTGCCCATGTTGATTCAGAGCCGGAGCTTGGCCTGGGAGGGCGAAACACCGGAGGCCGGGAATCGAACGGGGCCGGGGCTGATTCTCATCCCATAGCGTCGGCTGCCGGATTTCAACATCGACCCGGGCGGATAAACACATAAATTCAGGTGAGTTACGCGCGGTCTGAATTCGCTCGCCAAAAACTTGACAAATTTACACTCAGGTTCTATGATATGTCCCGAACTTGAAAGTTGAGGAGGACATAAGCATGTCTCACGTCATTGGAATCGATCTTGGCACGACCAACTCGGTCGTGGCCGTTATGGAGGGTGGAAAACCCACCGTCATCCCCAATCAAGAAGGCAACAGAACCACCGCATCGGTGGTGGCGTTCAACACGTCTGGTGAACGACTCGTCGGGCAGGTCGCAAAGCGGCAGGCCGTCACCAACCCGGAAAACACCGTATTTTCGGCCAAGAGGTTCATGGGTCGGCGATTCGAAGAGGTCACCGAGGAGATCAAGACCGTGCCCTTCGAGGTCATCAAGGGCGAAAACGACACCGCCAGAATCGAGATCCTGGGCAAGGTCTACTCGCCACCCGAGATGGCAGCCATGGTGCTGCAGAAGCTCAAGGCGGCAGCTGAAGATCACCTCGGTGGTCCGGTTGAGCAGGCGGTCATCACCGTCCCCGCATACTTCAACGACGCTCAACGGCAGGCGACAAAGGATGCAGGTCAGATCGCCGGCCTCGAAGTGCTCAGGCTGGTGAACGAGCCGACGGCAGCGGCCCTGGCCTACGGCCTCGACAAGAAAGAGGACGAAACCATCGCAGTCTTCGATTTCGGCGGCGGCACCTTCGACATCTCGATCCTCGAGGTCGGAGCGGGTGTGGTCGAGGTCAAGTCGACCAACGGCGACACACACCTTGGTGGCGATGACATTGATCAGGTGATCATCGATTGGCTTGTCGAAGAGTTCAAGAAGGACCAAGGCGTCGATCTCAGCAAGGACCGTATGGCTCTGCAGAGGCTCAAGGAAGGCGCCGAGAAAGCCAAAATGGAGCTCAGCGCCACGATGGAGTCGGATATCAATCTGCCCTTCATCACCGCTGACGCGTCGGGACCGAAGCACCTTGCAATCAAGCTGACCCGATCGAAGTTCGAACAGATGATCACCCCCCTGGTGGACCGAACCTTGGAACCGTGCCGGCAAGCGCTCAAGGATTCCGGCCTCGAGGCCAAGGATGTGGATGAGGTCGTGCTGGTCGGGGGATCGACCCGCATTCCCATGGTCCAAAGAGCGGTCACCGAGTTCTTCGGCAAGGAACCCCATCGAGGCGTCAATCCTGACGAGGTCGTCGCCATCGGCGCCGCTGTGCAGGCAGGCGTGCTCTCTGGCGAGGTCAAGGATGTCCTACTTCTGGACGTGACGCCGTTGTCTCTCGGTGTCGAGACCCTCGGAGGCGTAGCCGACGTGGTGATTCCACGCAACACCACCATCCCGACGCGCAAGAGCAAGGTCTACTCGACCGCAGACGACAACCAGAATCAGGTGGAGATCCACGTGCTGCAGGGTGAGCGCCCCATGGCACCCGACAACAGGACGTTGGGTCGCTTCCACCTGATGGGAATACCACCGGCACCGCGCGGGATCCCTCAAGTCGAGGTCACCTTCGACATCGATGCCAACGGGATCCTTCACGTCGCTGCCAAGGACCGTGGTACCGGACAGGAACAGAAAATTCAGATCACCAGTTCCTCGGGTCTCAACAACGACGAGATCGATCGCATGGTCAACGAAGCGCAGACCCACGCATCTGACGATGAGGAGAAGCGCAAGAAGATCGAGACCAGGAACAAGCTCGATGGTCTTGTCTATTCGACGGAGAAGCTGATCACGGAGAATCGGGAAAAGCTGCCGGAGAGCGAGACCAAGGACATTGAAGAGGTGCTCACCGAGGCCAAGACGGCTCTGGAAGAAGGTGCCGTGGATCGGATGGAAGAGATCTACGAGAGACTCACACAGGCCAGCCACCAGATTGCGGCGACGCTCTACCAGGCGGCCACCGCCGATGGCGGACCCGGACCTGAAGGCGTGCCGGAGGACCCGAACGCGACCTCAGATGCTGCGGGCACCGACGACGAGGTCATCGATGCCGAGTACGTGGACGTGGATGCCGAGGAAGAGAACTAGGCAAGAGTCGTGACCGGGAGGCGAGCGCCGATGGGCTCGCCTCCCGGCGTTCTTCCCCTTTGGTGCGGTCCACGGTCGGTGATACAGTCGCTCTTGTAAACCCGGTTCACCGCGAGCGACGCCGATGGATGAGTGAAGCTTTCCGCACGATCGGTTTTCTGGAGGGTTCGTGAAGTCCAAGCCGCGATATCGCATGATCTCCTGGGTCGCGGAGAAGTACAACGTCCATCCGCAGACGTTGCGACTCTGGGAAAGAGAGGGCCTCATCAGGCCGAGCCGTTCCCAGGGGAATACACGCCTGTATGACGACAGTGCCTGCGAGCAACTCGAAGCGATCCTGACGCTGACCCGTGATCTCGGTGTCAATCTTGCGGGGGTCGAGATCATCCTCAACCTCAAGGCGCAGATCGACACGCTCCAAGCGGAGAATCAGATGCTCAAGAAGCTCGTGCGACAGGCGCTCCGCTCCAAGAATCAGATACCCCGTTACCATGCCCTGGTCAAAGTCAACACCGGATCCATCCAGACGGTGGACGAGGAATGACAGCGGGATCCAGGCGGCCATCGAATAGCGAATCTGCGACGCTTCGTCGCTACCTCAAGGACATTTCCCGTTACCCACAACTGACCCACCAAGAGGAAGTCGAGCTCGCTGGTCGTGTTCACGATGGTGACGAAGAAGCGGTGCGGACACTGGTCGAGTCGAATCTCCGTTTTGTTGTCGCCTACGCCAAGCGCTACCGCAATCCCAACGTGCCGTTCCTCGATCTGATTCATGAGGGAAACCTCGGCTTGATTCAAGCGGCGAAGAAATACGACCCTTCGAAAGAGATCCCGGATCCTTCTGATCCCGAAAAGATCAAAGTATGTGACGTCAAATTCATCACCTACGCCGTGTGGTGGATACGCCAGGCGATCCTCCACGCCCTGGCCGAGCATGCGGGGCCGTTTCGGCTGCCTCAGAAACAGGCCAATAATCTCTACCGGCTCGAGCGAATCCGAACTCTTCTCAATGATCGATTCGGCCACGCTCCCACCGACGCGGAGCTCGCGCACGAACTCGGCATCTCGGTGGAGGATGTGCGGGTGCTGACTCGAGCTTCTCGATCTTCGCTTTCCCTCAATGAACCCGTCGATGTCGAGGGCGACTCCGAGCTCGGTGACCTGCTCGAACAAGATGTGTTGCCCGACACCGATGATCGGGTGCTCAGGAAGTCATTCCTGGTGGCGATGGCCGATGCTCTCAACGAGCTGCCTGCCCGCGAGCGACGTGTGCTGGAACTCCGGTTCGGCCTCGAGAGTGACCATCCCCAAAGCGTGCCCGAGGAAAAGGACCGACCCAAGACGTTGCGCGAGATCGGGGAGCTTCTCAACCTTTCCCGGGAGCGTGTGCGGCAGATCGAAAGCCGTGCCCTGAATCGGCTCCGACGGTCGCACAAAACGCAGTCACTGGCGGGATACCTTCAATAGTTTTGAATTTTGAATTGTGAGTTTTTAATCACCATCGCAACTGTTCCTCGATGTCGTGCGATGGAAAAATCGAAAATTCTAAATCAAAAATTAATAACTAAAAATTAAAAACTAAGAATTATCGGTATCGTCGAGGGTGCGGGAATTGCCGTCCTCGAGCGGGGCGTGGGTCGCTCTCGGGGGTGTTCGGACGACCCACGTTCCGGCCAGGACATCGTGCAGCGCTCGTCGGTCGTGGCGTAAGGCGATCAGGAGGTGACCCATTCCAAGCGTCACCGAACTCACCGAGTAGGCTGCAAGACGGAGGAACGCCCGCGACAAACCGATGGGGGAGCGACCCCGGTGGTCGACGATCCTGATGCCGAAGATCCACTTGCCGATGGTGGCGCCGAGCAGACCCCAACCCACCGCGAAATAGCACCACCAGAGCGCAATCCAAAGTCCGAGAATTCCGGCGGCGTGGGCAATCCACCCGGGATCCGTCAACGTGTCGAAAAACAAGGCCGGATCGGCAAGCGCGATGGGCCAGTCGATGTCCTGACAGGCCGGATAGGCGAGGAGGCCACAGGCGCCGCAGAACACGATCATGTCGATGATCGTGGCTGGTAGTCGGCGGAGCAAGCCGGCCGGTCGGAGACCTGCGGGTAGTTCTTGCATTGCCCCAGGATCGATCACAACGGGGTCAGGCCTCCGTTTTTCTGGTGATCGAGCCAGAGCCCGGCAAATGCAAAGAGGAAACGGAACCGTGATCGGTAGATCTGCTCCAGGCTCTCGGTGTCGGCGCGGTAAAGCATATCGTCGATGAACCAGAGGAATCGCCGCTCCACCTCGCGCGCTCGATCGAGACTGCTCGCCGAGCTTTCAAGCATCTCGAAGAGAAGATCGGGCTTGGAGCTCGATGCCAGTCGGTCGATCTCGCGCCGTTCTTCCTCCATCTTGACTCTGAGCGCTGCGCTGGTGAGGAAGAACTGTTGCAGATGTTGGATTTCGCTGTCTTCTTCGGTCTGGTTCTCCACCAGCTTCCGGTAGGTTTCGACCTCCCAGGATTCGAGCCCCAGACTCTTGATCTCGGGAGCCTCGATGACCTGCTCCGGAGTCCGATCCCACACCACGAGTTCCAGCGCAAACATGATCTTGTGGAGAACCTCATTGAGCAATGGGTCGCTTGGGAGCAGATCGGTGATGGATGTGATGGGAGGATCATCGGGATGGCGGGCGAGGAGTGGTTTGTCAGCGGAGAGGATCTCCCGTTCGGGCAGAGTTGGGGTGTCCTCCTCGCTGGCCTGTTCTTGGGTTTCGATTTCCGGTTGGGCTGCCGGCGATTGTGTACTTTCGGCGGGTCCGAGGATATCGGAAGCGGTCGAGTCGAAATGGGCAAGCACGTCGTGCATGGATTGCCTGAGATCGAGGATGTCGGACCGCTTGACGTTGTGCTGACGACGCGCGTCTTCGAACCTGATGCGGGTGTGGCGAAAGATCTCGATCTTCTCCTTGATGTCTTCGGTGGCGAGATCGGGGTTCTTCTTCAGGTAGCGCTCGATATCGAAAACACGGTTGGTACCTTCGAGGAGTTGTCGTTCCTCGATGTCGAAAAGATCGCGAAACCGATTGCGGGCGGCAATGTTGGCCGCGGTGATCTCGATGAGAATCGGAGGGTGAAGGAAGGCGCGCCCGATTCGCGTCTTGAACCCCCGGAGGCGGTCGTAGACCTTTGATTGAACGAGGGTGTCGAAATCTCCGATTCGTTCGAATTCATCGCGGAGCTCGACGACCGCCTCGACCAGGGGCTTCTCCTCCGCCATGGGCAGCGGGTGGAGACCGGCGAATCTGGCAAGGCGGTCAAAGGTCGACAGCAGCTCGGGGCGGGCCCGTTGCATCAGAACCTCGTTGTCGGTGGGAGCCTCCGCCAACCGGGTGAGGAGGATGTCCAACTTGTCGAATGTCTCCTGTTCGAGATGCCGTGACATGAGGTAGAACTTGACCAGGGCAAAGAGAATCTTCTCGTCCTGGCGTTTGAGATGATCGAAGAACCTCCTCAGGTACGCCGGCCCAAAGGTCCGTTCCAACCGTTCGAGCTCGTGCCGGATATGTTCGAGCTCGCTGTCGATGTTTTCGAACTCGATGAGGACCGATTCGTCGACGTGGCCGCTGATTCGCGGAACCAGACTCTGAATCCGCTGGTAGAGAGCCTGGAAATCGTAGTCGTACGGAATCGTATCCTCGCCCCGGTGCTTGTAGACGCCCGCCAGAAATTGGAAGAATGTCCACAGTGACCGGAACCTGTCCGACAAGTCCGTATAGCGCTCACTGAGCTCGTGAACGTCGCCGATATTCATATACCAGTACGATACACTGCGCTGCGATGCCAGACAACGGAAGGAGACCGAAATGCTGGGACCGGTGGTTGTGACGCGGGCGGATATCGAAGAGATGCTCGACCGACTCGCCCAGGAGATCGAGGTCGATATGGAAGGGAGATCCCCGATCTTTATCGGCGTTCTCAAGGGCTGTGTCTTCTTCTTCACCGATCTCGTGTCCCGAATTCAGCGCTCCATGGAAATGGACTTCATCCAGGTCTCGAGCTACGGCGCCAGCACGACATCTTCGGGCTCGGTGGTTCTGGTCAAGGACATCACGGTGGATGTCCGCGACCGGGACATCTATCTGGTCGAGGACATCGTCGACACCGGGACCACCCTGACCGACGTCATCCAACTGATTGAGGCGCGTCATCCAAAATCGATTCAGGTGGTTTCCCTCCTCTCCAAACCATCGCGCCGCCAGGTCGAGGTCGATATCGCCTTTCTCGGGACCGAGATCGAAGACCGGTTCGTCATCGGGTACGGGTTGGACTACGACGAGAGGTATCGGAATCTTCCGGAAATCTTCGAGATGGTGCAGGAGTGATGAGAACTGTCCGGGTTACAATGCATCGACCATTGAGAAGCCCAACTGCGAGGGCCGATGAGAGGGAGTGGCGATGAATCCAGGCGACTTGCGCGTGCTGATCCGCGGTGCCGGTGAGCTTGCTTCGGCCACGGCCCATCACCTGTACTCGCAGGGCTTCGAGAGAATCTTGTTGCTCGATCGACGGTTTCCCAAGGCGGTCCGGCGCAAGGTCTGTTTCTGCGAGGCCATTCTTGATCGGACACAGACGATCCAGGGCGTCGTCGGCCGCTTCACACCCGACCTCGCTGCGGTCGAAGCCGCCCACGCCGAGGGTGAGATCGCCGTTGGGATCATGGACCAAGAGGCGGTTCTCGATGAGTGGCACCCCGATATTTTTATTGAGGCAGCCATGCAGCGCCGGAACTGGGGCCTGACCCGCGACCTTGCGCCCATCGTCATCGCCCTCGGTCCGGGCTACATCGCCCACAAAGACT
>Ga0316193_10000344_pt1 | contig 28057 bp, 22 predicted proteins | sample MerIslsedime2_MG_FD_207735 | JGI IMG/M metagenome (GOLD analysis project Ga0316193, IMG submission 207735) | Coastal sediment microbial communities from Maine, United States - Merrow Island sediment 2 | ecosystem: Environmental > Aquatic > Marine > Coastal > Sediment | place: USA: Maine... | reverse complement strand
CGAACGCAGGATATGCCGCGTCACTGACCTGGGCGAACGAAGCCATGGTCCTGTTGGAACGCCAAGCCCTCGTTCCGATGTTTGGCGAAGATCCAGTCGAGCTTGGCATGGCCAACATGGAAGATGAGCTTCTTCGGCGCATGCGGGATGACGAGGGGTATCCCGAGATGTTTGCCGCAGCGTTTCCCGATCAGGCCGACCCGATCAATCTCGACAGCATCACCAAAGCCATCGCCGCATTCCAACGACAGGTGACGAGCTTCAAGTCGCCCGTCGATCGATGGCAGCAACGTGACCTGACTGCGCTCAACGAGTCAGAGCAACGAGGCATGGCGCTGTTCTTTGGAGGCACCAACGCCGCGGGCGTCGAAGACGCTTTCGAATGCTTTCATTGCCACGGCGGTTTCCTCTTTTCGCAATCGTCCGACGACGCAGGGCAGGTTTTCAATCAGAAGTTCTTCATGAACAACGGCCTCTACAACCTCGACGAGGACGGGAGCTACCCACCCGGTAACGAGGGCATGTACGAGATGACGGGCGATCCGCTCGACAAGGGTCGCTTCAAGCCGCCGAGCCTGCGGAATATCGCGGTGACGGCGCCTTACATGCACGATGGGTCGATCTCGACTCTCGAAGAAGTCCTCGATCACTATGCGCGCGGTGGACGATTGATTGAAAGCGGTCCCAACGCCGGCGACGGAAGAAACAATCCCAACAAGAGCGCGCTCTTGAACGGCTTCGAGATGACCGAGCAGGAGAAGCAGGACCTGATCGCCTTCCTTCGCGCACTCACCGACGACGAGCTCTTGAATAATCCGGCGTACAGCGACCCATTCGCGGAATAGCTAGCTGAGAAGCCGGGGCTCGCGCTCGAGCTCGATTCCGAATTGGTCGCGTACGCGGGTGCGGATCTCGTCCGCAAATGCGAGGAGCTCCGCGGTCGTCCCGCCTCCATGATGCACGAGCGCTAGCGCGTGGTGCGTCGATACGCCGATCGCGCCGCGGCGGGTGCCCTTTGCGATGCCGGCTTTCTCGATGAGCCAACCCGCCGCGAGCTTCACTTGTCCGTCGTCCGTAGGATAGCGAGGAACTTCGTCGGGCGCGCCGACGAGCTGCTCGCGGACCGCTTGTTCGACGACCCATTCGGCTTCCGCGGCGGTGACGACGGGGTTCAAGAAGAATGAACCCGCGCTCCGGTGATTCGGATCGTTGGGATCGATGACCATGGACTTGCGGCGTCGGAGATCGAGAACCGTGCGTCGGATGTCGGCAAGGGTTGCGTCGGTGCCGATGCTCCTTTCGAGCTCTGCGTAGCGAACCGTGCCCGGGCCGTTCGGCCGTAGGGCGAAGCGGACCGCGCAGACGATAAAGCGCGCCGGCTCGCGCTTGAAAAGGCTGTCCCGATAGCCGAAGGCGCAGTCTTCGGGGCCTAGCTCTTCGAACGCCAAGGTGTCTCGGCGGAGGACCCGGACGCCGACGACCGCCTCGGCAACCCCTTGACCGTATGCGCCTACGTTTTGAATCGGCGTCGCGCCGGTCGAGCCTGGAATCCCCGTCAGACATTCGAGACCGGCCCAGTTGCGCGAAACCGCGCCGCCGACGACGGTTTCCCAGGGCACGCCAGCACCTGCGGCCACTGTGCCCCCGTTGCCGAACTCGAGGTTGTCGATCCCCATGTGAATGACCAGACCGTCGTAGCCTTCATCCGGTACGATGAGGTTCGAGCCCCCGCCCAAAACCGCCGCGGGCATACCCTCATCTGCAGCCCAGCGAAGCGCCCCGGACAGGGTGCTCTCGTCCTCGGCGCGCACGAAATGCTTCGCGGGCCCGCCGAGCTCCAGCGTGGTGAGCGGAGCAAGGGGAACGTGGCGCTGGATGTCGAGCGTCGTCATCCGTTGCCGTCTAGGGCGCGGGGATTCTTTCGATGCCGCCCATGTAGGGAATCAACGCGTCGGGCACGATGACGCTTCCATCGGCTTGCTGGTACTGCTCGAGGATCGCAACGAGCGTTCGGCCGATCGCAAGGCCCGATCCGTTGAGGGTGTGCAAGAAGCGTGGCTTGCCCTTCTCCTCGGGCCGGAAGCGCGCCTTCATCCGGCGTGCCTGGAAGTCGCCAAACCAGGAGCAACTCGAAATCTCTCGATAGGCGTTTTGCGCGGGCAGCCACACCTCGAGGTCGTAGGACTTCTGCGCGGCGAAACCCATGTCGCCGGCACAAAGCTGCACGACCCGGTGGTGCAATCCCAGCTTCTGCAAGATGGTTTCAGCGTGCTGGGTGAGAGCGTCGAGCTGAGCCTCGCCCTCATCCGGGTGACAAAATCGGACCAGCTCGACCTTGTCGAACTGATGAACGCGGATCATGCCGCGCGTGTCCTTGCCGTAGCTCCCCGCCTCACTTCGAAAGCAGGCGGTGTAGCCGGTGTACGCGATCGGCAAATCCGCTTCGGCGACAATCTCGTTCGCGTGCAGGTTGGTGATTGGAACCTCGGCTGTTGGAACGAGGTACAGGTCATGGCCTTGGGCTCCGGCCTGCGCCTCCCACTCCTCGTCTTTCGCCATGCGGAACGCGTCCTTGGCGAACTTCGGCAGCTGACCCGTCCCCAGCATCGCGCTGTCTTTGACGAGCACGGGCGGCCACACCTCTTGATAACCGTGCTCGGCAGAGTGCACGTCGAGCATGAACTGCATGAGCGCGCGGTTGAGCCTCGAACCGAGACCCTTGAGCACCACGAAGCGGGAGCCGCTGATCTTCGCCGCGCGCTCGAAGTCGAGAATGTCGAGTCGTGTGCCGACGTCTACGTGATCACGCGCATCGAACTCAAACGAAGGCTTGTTGCCCCAGACGCGCTTCTCGACGTTGTCATCTTCGGTGAGCCCATCCGGTGTATGAGAGTGAGGAAGATTCGGCAGGTTCAGCAAGATCGCCTCGAGCTCGGTTTCGACCTCGGCTTGGCGCGCCTCGCCCTCCTTGATCTCGTCGCCAAGGGTACGGAGTTGCTCGCGCTTGGTCTGAAACTCCTCGGACTTCTTGTCGGCGACCTTCGCCATCGACTGGCTGGCCTCGTTGCGCTCCTGCCTCAGGGCCTCGACGCTCGTGATGACGCCGCGGCGCTCCTCGGCCAATGCACCGAGCCGATCGAGCAGGTCCGCATCGGCGAAACCCCGGCGCGTCAGCGCCGCATTTACATCCGGCAGGTTTTCGCTCACGTAGCGCAAGTCGAGCATGGGAGCGGGTCTACAACACGAGGGGACGGAGCACCAGTCGCGCAGTTTTTGGCGTGGCGTGCAAAAGCTCCTAAGTTGAAGGTGTGAGCAAGAGGGGCACGCTCAGCCGACTGGGGATCGTCGGCGACGTTCACTGCGAGTCCGAAACGCTCGGGCGCGTGCTCGACGCGTTGGGGAGGATGAACGTCGAGGCCGTCCTGTGCGTTGGCGATTTGGTCGACGGTCCAGGGGACGCCGATGCGACCCTCGCTATCCTGCAAACGCGCCAAGTTCAGTGCGTGGCGGGTAACCACGAACGCTGGTTCCTCGACGGCGAGCAAAGGACGCTGGAGAACGCGACCGCCACAATCAATGAGACGTCGCGCGCCTTCGTTGAAGGTCTTCCAAGAATGCGACGCTACGCCACCCCCAATGGAAATGCGCTCCTCTGTCACGGGGTCGGCGAAGACGACGAGGCCTGGCTCCTCCCCGACACCCGAGGGTACGCCCTCCAAGACATCCCAACCCTCCGCGAGCTGATGCTCGACGAAGAGGTCCAGTTCATGCTCTGCGGCCACACCCACGAACGCATGGTCCGCGTGTTCCCGGGCCTCACCGTAGTCAACGCCGGCACCATCCACCGCAAGGACGAACAATCCTTCATGGTCCTGGACTTCGGCGCGATGCGAGTAGAGTTCTATTCGGCTGCCGAGGGCAATACCGGAGAGCCAATCGAAAAGCGCGAGCTCCCCTGGCCAGACCCAGTCGAATAAGAGGGGTCAGACCCCTTTTTAGCGTGCCTGGCGCCACAGCTCGGCGAGTGACGGCATCGACCCTGTGAGTAGGAATCCTACTCGGAACAGGCGCGCGCCTACTCGAATGGAAGCCCAGGTCGACACCACCAGCACCACCATCGCCCCGATCACCTCCCACCAGGCAATCCCCGACGAATCGACTGCCAAGCGGATGATCACGGTGAGGGGTGACGTGAAAGGGATCCACGTCATCACTTGGCCGAGGATGCCATTGGGCTCGTCGAGCAGGATCACGAGAACCATCAGCGGGAGGATCGCAAGCATCGCCCAGCCCATCGTGAGTTTCTGGCTTTCGGCCGCGTTCGCGCCGAGAGCGGCAGTTGCGAGCATGAGGCTGCCGAGGAACAGGTAGCCGAGGATGAAGAACAGGGGCGCAACGGCTAGGGCTTGCCAGGGGATCGAGACCACCGCGGCGAGTGCGGCCGAGGCGGTGAGAGCGACGAAGACCACCATCGACGACCAGACCGCGAACTGAACTAGACCCGCCGCACCAAGGCCGAAGAGCTTGCCGGCGAGAATCTCTTCTGGGGTGACCGAGGAGAGCAGCACTTCGACGATCTTGCTCTCCTTGTCGGTCGAGACCGTCTGCACGAGGTACCCGGACGCACTGAGAAGCGCCGTGAGCAAGAGGATCCCGAGGAAAAGGGGGATCGTGGTGCGCACGAGAAGGTCTAGGGCCTCATCGACGTCGGTCACTTGCTCCCCATCGGGGCCAAGTCGACTGCGAACGAAGTAGGCTGGTGAGATTACGCGTTCCTGTACGTCGCTATCGAGGCGTCCTTCGACGAGCGACTTCCTCAGGAGCGAACGAAGGAGCGGCTCGATCGTCGTGCCGCGCATACTCAAGAGTGGCGTCTTCTCCGACTGAATGGCGCGCACCTCGCCGCTCGAGAGGTATTCTTTCTCGACGACGTACACCGCGCGAAGACGACCTGACTCGAGGTCTGTGGTTGCGGCATCGCGATTCTCGTAGAGAAAGACTTCGTTGGCGTTCGCCGTCCAAACCCGCTCGCCCTCACGCTCTTCGAACACTTCGGCATCGACCACGCCTGCCTCATCCACCAGTCCGAACTGGGAGCTCTCTGCGGCGCGCTGCGTGAGGAAGTAGGTCTGAGCGCCAAGGACGGTACCCGAAACGACAGCCAGGAAGACGGGCAAGCCGAATGTCGCGATCAGGTAGGACCAGCGTTTGACGACCGACAAGAGCTCGAAGCGCGCCACGGCGGCAATGCGTTGAACGCGCATGACTCAGCGGCCCCCGCCAACCAGGCTGACGAAGATCTCGTCCATCCGCGCCACCAACGGCTCGTAGCGATCGATGAGGAGACCGTTTCGGACTAGCTCGTTGAGATATGCCGCCGGGGTCGCGCTCGGCGGCAGCTCCACGCGCCAGCCTCCGGTCTTGTGCTGTGTGGCTTGCACCCCAAAGGCCAGCAGGTCCATCGCCGACCAGACGATCACTTCATTCGGTGAGTAGCGCTGGCGGATCTCGTCGAGCTGGCCGTAGACCACCAATTTGCCGCGATGAATGAGCGCCACGCGGTCACAGAGCGCCTCCACTTGGTGCATCATGTGAGTCGAAAGTACGGTCGTCTGGCCGCTACGGCGGCGCTCTTCGATCAGCTCGGTGACCAGCGCAAGGTTGACCGGATCCAAACCTGAAAACGGCTCGTCGAGCACGCAGAGCTCGGGGTCGGTCATCAGGCAGGCCGCGATCTGAACCTTTTGCGTCATTCCCTTCGACAGGCTCTCGACGCGCTGGTCTGCAACACGGCTCAACCCGACGCGCTCGAGCCAATGGTCCGCCGCTGTCCGCGCCGCGACGCGCTTCAGCCCCTTGAGTCGTCCCAGGTAAGCGAGCAGCTCACGCACCTTGGCGCGACGATAGACGCCGCGTTCCTCGGGAAGGTACGCGGTGCGATCGAGAGTCTTCGGATTCGGCGCCGCGCCAAACAGCGACACCTCACCTTCATCGGCACGAAGAATGTCGAGCCCAATCCGGATCAGAGTCGTCTTGCCCGCACCGTTCGGACCAAGCAGCCCGAACACCTCACCGGGCGTGACTTCGAGCGACACGCCCTCGAGCGCGCGGTGCTGCCCGAAGCGTTTGGATACCCCCCGATAGTCCAGAACGCCCACGAGAAGCAGTGTATCGGCTGCCCAGCCCATGGGCTAATCCGCAGTCAGTGTCAGCGCCAACGCCGATGCCAGTGCCGGGGTCAGTGCCAGCGGCAGTGCCAGCGTCAGTGCCAGCGACCGCGATCCGGGGGTTGGCGGTCAGCGCTAGCGCTGAGATCAGGCTGGTAGGGTGGAGGCGAGAAGCTTCTTGGTCAGTGTGGAGATTCCGACTCGGCCGAGCTGCCGGGGGTTGAACCGTCGCAGTGTCTCCGACTCGGTTCCCCGCGCTGCAGTCGCCCTAAAAACGTCGATCCGCAATCGCCGATGCGTCAAGACATGCTCGACCAGGGCTGCTGGCTCAGGGTCCAGGCGTGCCGAGATCCGTGCCTCGCGCAGAGCCCCCCGCGCATCGCGCTGGTCGAATGCGTCTCTGCCGAGCATCGGCAGACCCCAGAGCCCGCCGAACAAGCTCCCCTCACTTCGTACCAGCCAAACCTCGGGTTCCGAGGCCCGACCACGTGTCGCCACGACCGCCGCTAGCTTCACCTCTTTGGGAGGCTTTCGCGCGCGCGGGACGGGAAGCGTGTTGACTTCATCACTTGCATACGCCCGGCATTCGCCTGCAACTGGACATGACCCGCAGCCTGGCTGCTTCGGCCTGCAAATCGTCGCGCCGAGCTCCATCAACGCCTGATTGAGATCGCCGGGGCGCTCGCCGGGAACCAGCCGTGCTGCCTCCTCCCAGAGTCGGCGGGTCGTTGCCGAAGCGCCCACCGGCGTGTCGATTCGAAACAAGCGCGCGAGCACTCGGGTCACGTTTCCATCGACGATCGGCTCTGTCTTGTCGAAGGCGATGCTACCGATGGCGCCAGCCGTATAGCGCCCGACTCCCGGAAGGGACCGGCGCGAATCCGCGTCTTCGGGAACCTTCCCGCCGTACTGGGCAACCACCTCTCGAACGCCGGCATGCAAGAGACGCGCGCGTCGGTAGTAACCGAGTCCGCTCCACTGGGAGAGCACCGTATCTTCATCAGCGTCCGCCAAAGCGCGTGGGGTCGGAAATCTCTCCAAGAAGCGCTCGTAATAGGGGATGACCGTCTCGACGCGCGTCTGCTGAAGCATCACCTCGGAGACCCAAATCGCGTAGGGGTCGCGTGTGTGACGCCAAGGCAGGTCCCGGGCGGCCCTGTCGTACCAGCGGAGCAGCTTCTGCCGGACCTCGGCCATCAAAGGTACTCGTAGAACAACCGCTCCGGGTTCTCGAGCGCTTCGATCACGTCGTACGCAAACGCCGCGCCCACGTGCCCGTCGACGATGCGGTGATCGAGCGAAAGCGACAGCAACATCACCTTGCCGACCACCACCTCCCCGTGACGGACCACGGGCTTCTCCTTGATCCGGTGAACCCCGAGAATGCCGACCTCCGGGTGGTTCAAAATGGGCGTGGCGAGGAGGCCGCTCTGCTTCCCAAGCGAAGTCACGGTGAACGTCGAGTTGCGCAAGTCTTCGGGCGCCAACGTTCCGTCTTGCGCCGCCCGTGAGAGGCGTTCGATTTGCTTCGCGAGCTCGAACAGCCGGAGGCGGTCGGCGTTCTGCACGACCGGCACCATCAACCCGGCCTCCGTCGCGGTCGCCACGCCGATGTTGTAGTACTTCTTGTAGACGAGCTCGTTGGTGCGCTCATCGAGCGAGCTGTTCAGGACCGGATGCTTGCCTAGGGCGTTGGTGACCGCCTTGATGATGAACGGCAAGAACGTCAGCCGAATGCCCCGGCGCCCAGCCTCCGGCAGCAATCGCTGTCGAAGGTCGACCAACCGAGAGGCGTCGCACTCTTCAACGAACGTGAAGTGCGCAGCGGTCGCCTTTGCGTGATGCATTCGCTCGGCGATCTTTCGGCGCATCCCGACGAGCGGCTGCCGCTCTTCGAGCGGCGCATGCGGCCTGTCCTCGGCCATCTCCCCGCGCAACGCCCCACGAACATCATCGCGGGTCACCCGTCCGCCATCACCACTCGGACGAACCCGCCGAAGATCGACGCCCATTTCTTTGGCGAGACGCCGGGTGGCAGGGGTCGCAAGAGGCTTGGCTTGGAAATACGCGATCTCGCCGACGGCGCTCGCAGACGTCCGAACCGCACGCCGATGAGCAGCGGTAGCGGGCCGCACCGAGCTACGCCCAGCACCACCGCCGTTCCCGTTTCCTCGGTCTCGGCCCGGGTCCCCCGGTTTCGGCCGCCCGGTCTCGGCACCGGCTCCCCCCCCGAACAGCCCGGCCCCAGGCAATTGATCCCGAATTTCCCCCACAGCCGTAGCAGCCGGCCTCGAGGATCGCTGCGCCGCCTCAACGTTCGAAGCCGCATCGGACTCCAAGGTCAGAATGACCTGACCGACCTGCGCAACCCCGCCAACGTCGAAGCAGAGCCTTTCGACGCGCGCATCGCACGGCGCGCCGATCGTCACCGTGACCTTGTCGGTCATGACCTCCACCATCGGGTCGTCCTCGCCAACCGTGTCACCGGCTCCGACAAACCACTCGACGATTTCGCCCTCGGTCACGCCTTCGCCGATGTCGGGAAGCTTGAAGTCGAGCCTTGCCATCGCTCAATACCTCGCCGTTTCGAGCAACGCGGGAGCGATGCGGTGCGCCAGGGGAAGATACTCGTGCTCGTGGGTCAAGGGGAACGGGGTGTCCCAGCCGGTGACGCGAACCGGCGGCGCCTCGAGGTGGAGGAAGGCTCGTTCGGTGATCAGCGCAACGAGCTCGCTGCCAAAGCCGCAGGTCCGAGGCGCCTCGTGCACGACGAGGACGCGTCCGGTCTTCTCCACGCTGGCGACGAGCGTGCCGACATCCAGCGGCCACAAGGTGCGTAGGTCGATCACCTCGACATCAACGCCCTGCTTCGCCACCTCTTCGGCGGCGGTGAATGCTTCGTAGAGCATTGCCCCCCACGCGATGCAGGTGACTTGCTCACCGGGCCGGACGATCTTCGCGTCCCCGAGCGGGACGGTGTACGGCTCGTCGGGCACATCCATCTTCACCGCGCGATATACGCGCTTCGGCTCGAAAAAGAGGACCGGATCCTCGTCGCGAATCGCCTCGAGTAGGAGTCCCTTCGCATCGTAGGGATTCGACGGGCACACGACCTTCAGCCCGGGGGTGTGAATGAACAGCGCCTCAGGCGACTGAGAGTGATACTGCCCGCCGCGAATACCCCCACCGTACGGGGTGCGCACCACCATTGGCACATGAAACTCCCCCCCACTTCGGTAGCGGTACTTCGCTGCTTCGTTCACCAGCTGGTCGAAGCCCGGATAGATGAAGTCCGCGAACTGAATCTCCGAAATCGGTCGAAGCCCGTGAAGCGCCATCCCGATCGCAGTTCCCAAGATCCCGGTTTCCGACAGTGGCGTATCGAGAACACGTTCCGGACCGAACTCCTCCTGAAGGCCCTGGGTGACGCGAAAGACACCACCTAGTTGCCCAACATCCTCCCCCATCACCAGGACATCGTCGTCTTGTTGCAGTGCGCTCCGAAGCCCGCTGTTGATCGCTTGGACGAGATTCATCTGAGTCATGGCTCGTCCTCCTCGTCACTCGCACGCGGGCCGTCGATGCACCGCGCCTGCTGCTCGCGAAGATGCCACGGCTGCTCCGCGTACACCTCGGCGAACACCTCGGCGAGCGCGGGAGCAGGCTTCTCTTCGGCGCGCCGGACGCACTCCTTGACCTCCGCATCACACACCGCCTGCCAATCGCTGTCGAGCTCGTCGTTCCACACATCGCGCTGCCCGATGTGCTTTCGGAGCCGCAATAGGGGGTCGGCCTTCCGCCAGGAGTCGGTCTCTTCTTGGCTCCGATAGACTCGGGGGTCGTCCGAGGTCGAATGGCCACCGAGGCGATAGGTCATCAGCTCGATGAAGGTCGGCCCGCCCCCGCCGGCGGCGCGCTGCACCCCCTCGCGCACGGCCCGCCAAACCGCCAAGACATCGTTCCCATCGATCCGAGCTGCCGGCACCCCGTAGGCCGCCGCCTTTTCTGCCATCGTTCGCGTGGCGGTTTGCTGCTCGGTTGGAAGGCTGATCGCGTAGCCGTTGTTCCGACACAGGAACAACACCGGCGCCTGATACACGCCCGCAAAGTTCATTGCCGCGTGGAAGTCGTTCGAGCTCGTCGCGCCGTCACCGAAGAACACCCCGGCGCACTCATCGAGGCCGCGCTTCTTCGCGGCCATCGCGATGCCAACGGCGTGTGGGATTTGGGTGCCGATCGGCGCGCTCACCGAAAGGTAGCGATGCTCGCGGCTGACCGTGTGGTCCGGCATCTGGCGGCCGTGCAAGGGGTCCCCCGCATTGCCGTACATGTGGTCGATGTACTGCTGGAGCGGGTAACCGCGCCAAAGCAGCGCACCTACCTCCCGGTAGCAGGGAACGATCCAATCTCGATCGCGGAGCGCTGCGGCTGCACCGATGATGGCGGCCTCCTCTCCGAGTGAGCCGACGTGAAAGGCGATGCGGCCCTGCCGCTGAATCCTCTCGAGGCGATCGTCGACGATTCGAGTTCGGAGCATCGCTTTGTAGAGCGCAACGACCTGGTCGATCGACAGGCCCGGGTCGAGGTTCGGGTCGAGGCTTCCGTCGTCTCGTATGACGTGCATGTTCCCCCTCAAGTGAGCACCGCGAGCTTCTTCTTGCCGTAACGATCCATCCGGGGGACCTCGCCTGCGTTCGCCTCTTCGGCTAGCTCCCCCGTAAGGAACACCTCCGCCGCGCGGTAGCTCGACCGAACGAGCGGCCCCGACGCGACGAAGCGAAAACCCATGTCGGCCCCCGCCTGCTCGTAGTCGGTGAACTCCGCGGGCTCGACGTAGCGCTCGACGGCAGCGTGGCGTTTGGTAGGCCGCAGGTACTGACCGATCGTCAGCACGTCTACCTCGGCGTCCCGCAGGAGCTGCATCGCTTCGAGCACCTCGTCCCTCTGTTCGCCGAGACCGACCATCAGCGACGACTTGGTGATCGAAGAGCCGAGCTCTTTGGCCGCCAGCAGCGAACCCACCGATCGATCCCACGAACAGCGCGCATCACGAATGGACCGCTGCAAGCGGGGTACGACCTCGACATTGTGCGCAAAGACATCGGGGCGCCCCTCTTGGACGACGGTTCGAATGTCATCGTGTTGCCCGCGGAAATCGCCAACCAGCGTCTCGACGCGAAGCTCGGGGCTGTGGTGCTGGATACGCCGAACCGTCTTGGCGACATGGGCAGCGCCGCCGTCGCCGAGGTCGTCGCGATCGACCATGGTCAGAACCACGTACGCGAGCCCCATCTCGGCCAGCGACAGGGCGGTGTTCTCAGGCTCATCTCGATCGACCAGTCCGCCCGGCTTTCCGGTGCGGACCGAGCAGAATCGGCAGCCTCGGGTGCAGGTCTCGCCCAGGATCATCACGGTCGCCGTGCCCTGGCCCCAGCACTCGAAGATATTCGGACAGCGGGCCTCTTCGCACACGGTGTGCAGGCCGCGGTCCCGGAATCGGGTCTTCAAACCCTGAAATTGGTCCTGCTCCGGCCCTGCAGGGAGCCGCACACGAAGCCAGTCAGGTTTGCGAGCCGGTATGGTCATCCGTTGCTCCGATGAGTCCCAAGCCAAGCTCTTAGGGGGAGGCACTCCCCATGTCAATCGCGTCTAACACTACGAATTGTGACGGTTTCCTCCGTTTTCCGCAATGTTTTGAAAACCGGGCCGGTAAGGCGCAATATTTTCGCAAAACCCACTTTACCTGGGGCATGCGTGCCCCATAATGAATTATCGCAGCGGCTCATTTCCCGTTTATGGAGCACTCGATGGATGACGAAAGACGGCCTCGGCGCGCCGGCCCTGTTGAACGGCCCGGAGCATTTGGGGGCAAGCGAGACATCAACCGGCGCAAGCGCGTCCAGGATCTGATCGATGCTGGGCTTTCGCTCTTTCTCGAGCGAGGGATCGAGGCGGTTACGATCGACGAAGTCGCTCGTGAAGCCGGGATGGCGAAAGGCAATTTCTACCGCTATTTCCGGGACAAAGCAGACCTGGTGGAGGCTGTCATCGAACCGGTGGCCAGCACGACCCGAGAAGCGGTTCAGGCATGCGACGACAAATTGCGCGAGGCGGACGGTCGTGACGATGCCGTCGCTGCATACGGCGAGCTCGGCAATAGGCTCATCGGTGCGCTCGCGATGCACCCCGATGCCATGTGTCTCTATCTGCAGGAGCGCCGCGCCCCGGCAACCACGGCGCGACAGGCGATTTCGGATCTTGCGACCGACCTGGATGACCGTGCGGTCACGCTCAGTCAGGTCGCGGTGGATCGCCGGCTCGTGGCGATCTCCGACCCACGCGTGAGCGCGGTCGCTGTTCTTGGTGCCGTGGAAGCACTGGCGCTGGCCTCGGTGCGTAACCAAGTGCAGATGGATCCCATCGCGACCACGAAGAGCCTCATCTCGATCGTGCTCGAAGGGCTCCAGAATTAGCCCCCTGATCAACCGCTTGGTCGACCATCTCGGGACCCCCTAAACACCTGTCCAGCGCGAAACTACCGCTCTGGCAGCTTCTTCTTCACAATTAGACGGATATGGTGGGGAAGCTGATCGTGGCCGCGGTGCCGTTCGTCTTGCTAGTCTGGTCGGTCTGGGCGGCGCTACCGGGCGTCGCGCAGGCGGCGAGCGCGTCTGGTCCGAATGGCAGCGCGGGCGAGCTCGGCACGGTGGTCTTGCTCGTCATCGTGATCGGCGTCGCGTACGTGCTGGCGCACAACGTCGTGGAGCGTCTGCAGCGTCGCTTCCTGGTCGTGAGCGGGGCGGAGTACTTGTTGCTGGGGTTCCTGCTCGGCCCAGCCTTCCCTGCGATCCACGCGCTCGACAACGTCACTGGCTTGCTACCGATCATCGCGCTCGCAGCGGGCTGGGTCGGACTGCTCCGCGGAACCGACTTCGACTTCGCCAGCCTTCAGAAGCTCGACCCTGCGACGTGGCGCGTCGTCTTCCTGCATCACTTTCTACCGGGCATCGCGGTCGGGGTCGGATCGTACTACTTCTTCACTCAGTCGGGCTGGATCATCACCTCTCCGCGCGACGCTGCGCTGAGCGCTTCAGCCCTCGCCTGTTTTGCGGCCGCCGACTCGGCGGAACCGTTCGACCTTCTAGCGAGGCGCTATGAGATCAGCGGACGCCTTGCACCTCTGTTGCGAAACGGAACGCGACTCGGCGACATCGCCGTCATCCTAGCGTTCGGCCTAATCTTCTGTGTGTTCCATGAGAACGCCCCCGAAGCGCAGGACTACTCGCCGTCGCTCTGGGCCTGGGTCACAGTCTTGCTCGGTGGCGCGCTGGGGTTTCTGTTCTCCCTCTTCCTAGCCGGCGACGAGTCGGATAACTCACGTTTCCTCGCGCTGGTTGGCATCATCGCCTTCGCATCGGGAGGGGCGTATTTCCTGGAGCTCTCGCCGCTGGCCGTAAACCTCTCCATGGGATTCGTACTGGTCAACTTCGCGCGAGGCGGCCAGCTCCTGCACACGACGCTCGAGTCGACGGAACGCCCGATGGCTATCGTGCTGCTGATCTTTGCGGGCGCGCTTTGGGAGCCCACGGAGCTGGTGCCGACCCTGCTCGCCTTGGGTGGATTCCTGATCCTTCGCACGGGCGCCAAGTGGCTCGCAAGCGTCATCGCCGGCTGGGGCACCAGTCTTCGCAAGGATTTGTTTCGCGGCTTGTTGGCGCACGGAGACGTCACGCTCGCGATGGCCGTCTCGTTCCGACTCGTCTATGACGGCGACGCCGCGAAGATCGCGTACTCCGTCGTTCTGGGCTCCGTGATTTTGAATGACCTGATGGCGCCCCGATTGCTGAGAGGTTTGCTCGTTGACGAGGGCGAGATCCAACGCGAGCTCAAGGGGTCCGGTCCCCAAACATCCGTCGAGGTAAATGCCAGATGAATATCGTCGTCATAGGTATGGGTGAGGTCGGGCGCCACTTGTTGAGCGTCCTAGACAAAGAGGGGCACGACATCGTCGCCGTCGATTCTAGCCCCAAGGCAGTTCAGTACGCCGAGGAGCACTACGACGTCGCATCGATCGTTGGATACGGTGCGAGCGAAACGCTGCTAAAGGTCGCGGGTGTGGCCCGCGCCGATTTGGTGGTCGCCGTGACGGACCACGACGAGATGAACCTGATCGCCACGCTCGCTGCCAAGCAGCTCGGCGCCAAGCACGTGGTCGCCCGCGTACAAGGCACGGCCTGGTCGGAGTGGACAGAGGGCATTCGCTACGGACTGCTCGGGGTCGACGTCGTGATCAACCCCCGCGTGCTCGTCGCGCAGGAGCTCAGCCGCATCGCCCGCTCCTACGGCGCGTCGGACGTCGTGGACCTCGCACAGGATCGGGTCGAGCTCGTGCAGATCGACCTCGACGAATCACGAGTGCTCAACAAGCCCCTCTCTGCGGTCGAGCTGCCCCCGCACACGCTGGTGAGCGCCGTCGTCCGTGACGGGGAGCTCTTCGTTCCCGGCGGCGCAGACGTCCTGGTCAAAGGTGACCGTGTCTATCTGATCGGTCGCCCCGAAGGCGTGCTCGCTGCGGAGCGCCTCTTCAGCAAGGAACGCGAGGCACGCAGGGTCTGCATCGTCGGCGGCGGCGTCGTCGGCAAGGCCCTCGCACGTGATCTTCTGCAACAGCAGGCGACCGTCATGATGATCGAAAGCGACCTCGCCACGGCCGAGGAGGTCAGCGCCGAGTTCCAAGGACTCGAAGTCGTCCACGGGGACGGCACCGATGGGGCGCTCCTCGACGAGGAAGAAGTCGGCACGTACGACCTGTTCGCCGCCGTCACCCGTCAGGACGAGATCAACCTCATGGCAGCCCTCCTCGCGCAGCGTGCGGGCTGCAAGCGAACCGCAACGATCGTGCAACGAGCGGACTACACGTCAATCTATCGCCAGCTCGGCATCGACATCGTTCTTTCGCCGCGCACCGTGGCATCAGACCAGATCCTACGCTTCTCCCGCGGCGGGGGCCTCCACAGCCTGACCGTGCTGGAAGACGGCCAGGCCGAGGTCGTCGAGCTCACCGCGAGCCCGAAATGCCGCGCGGTCAACAAGCCGCTGCACCGGATGAACCTACCGCGTGGCTCCCTCCTTGCGGCGATCGTGCACGGCGACGACGTAATCATTCCGCACGGCAAGGACGTCGTGCATCCCGGCGACCGGGTCATCCTGATGACGACCAAAGAGTCCCGAGCGACCGTCGAGCGGCTCTTTCGACCGAGGGGTGAGTGAGCACGCAATCGAGAGACTTTCGGGGCGTGATTCGACCCGTGGGCGCCGTCGTCCTGGGGATCGGCGTGATGATCGCCCTGTGCGCTGGCGTCGGCATGCTCTGGGATCAGTTCGCGCCCGACCCGACTCGGCCCCAAGGCGGCGCCGCGGAGCTGGCCTTGTCCGCCATCATCGTTTCCATCTTAGGCTTGGCGGCTTTCCTCTACGGCAGTCGCTTCGTGTCCGAGCGTATCTCACGCCGGGAGGCCCTACTGGCGGTGAGCCTGATCTGGGTCGCGGCGGGCGCGTGTGGAGCGGTGCCGTTCATGCTCGGGGCCGGGATGCCTCCTGCCGACGCATTCTTCGAGTCCGTCAGCGGTCTCACGACCACCGGTGCGACGGTCATCGACGACATCGAGGGGCGCTTGTCACGGCCGTTGCTGCTTTGGCGTTCTCTCATTCAATGGCTCGGCGGCATGGGCATCGTCGTGTTGTTCGTCGCCGTCTTTCCTAACTTGGGCGCCGGCGGAAAGCACCTGTTCCGCGGGGAGGTGCCCGGAACGACCGCCGAAGGGTTGCGCCCTCGAATCGCAGAGACCTCGTTCACCCTATGGAAGCTGTACGGCGCCTTCACGATCATCGAGATCGCGCTACTCAAGGTCCTAGGCCTCGATTTGTTCGACGCCGTGTGCCACGCGTTCACGACCATGTCGACGGGCGGATTCTCGACGCTCGACAGCTCGGTGGGCGGCTTCGACAGCGCCGCGGTCGAGTACGTGATCGCGTGCTTCATGCTGATCGGTAGCGTGAACTACGGCCTCTACTATGGCCTCCTGCGATCCGGCAGCTGGAAGACTCTCGTGCGAAACATCGAGTTCCGATCGTACGTGGGCATCGTGGTCGCCGCGGTGGTCGTGCTGACGGTCTTGAACCTCAGCGTGCACGACGAGCTCCTAACCTCGTTCCGCTACTCCTTCTTCATGGTGGCGACGACGATCTCGTCAACCGGATACGGGACGGACGATTACAGCGCCTACAGCTCGACTGCGCTGACCATCGTGATCCTCCTGATGTTCGTCGGAGGGTGCTCAGGATCGACGGCGGGCGGCATCAAGATCGAGAGAGCCGTGCTGATGGGCAAGCAAGCCATCGCGCAGATTCAAAAGAGCTTCCGGCCCGCTACGGTGCAGCTGGTGCGCATGGGCAAGGTCGCGGTCAACAACCAAGTCCTCGCCGACGTCGGGTCGTTCTTCTTGATCTACATGGGATGCATCGGCTTTGGCCTGCTCTTCGTGACGCTCGTCGAGGGCGTTCCGGCGCCCACTGCCTTCGGAACGATGCTGACTTGCCTGTCCAACATGGGCCCTGCACCCTTCCACGTGGGGCCAGACAACTTCTCGACCTATTCCGCCGGAAGCAAGTTGTTCTTTTCGATGGCCATGCTGCTTGGACGCCTGGAGTTCTTCACCCTGTTCGCACTGATTCTGCCTGGGTTCTGGAGACGCTGATGGCCGGCTCGTACAGCATGCCTCCTGCCGGTGAGGAGACCCACGCGCGACGGCAGATCACCGTCATCGTCCTGCTCCTGTTCGGCATGGTGGCGCTCTACCAGTTCGAGCAGTTCGCCCAAGACGGTTTCGACCCGAGTGGAATGCTCGCCTTCGGCTTCGTCGTTCTGGCGAGCTATACGATCGGCGGGCTCGTAGCCCAGATTCGTCTGCCCCACATCACGGGCTATCTGATCGCGGGCCTCGTGTTCGGTCCTTCGCTAGCGAACGCTCTAACTGGCCTCGATCTTCCCGCGCCTTTCGACAAAGGCATTCTCAACGAAGAGGTGATCGAGCAGCTGAGCTTGTTCGACACGCTCGCGGTTGCCTTGATCGCGCTCACCGCGGGTGGCGAGCTCAAGCTCGAAGGGCTCAAGAAAGGGTTTCGCGCGATCAGCTCGATCCTCGCGGCGCAGATCGTTTCCGTCGGTGTCTTGGTCACCGCGTTCTTCTGGCTGATCTCGGGCGCGGTCCCTTACATCGGCCTACCCGGTGTCGAGGGCCTACCCATGGTGACAGCCTTGGCGGTGGGCGCGATGGTTGCCTCGGTCTCGCTGGCCACTTCTCCCGCCGCCACGATCGCCGTCATCATGGAGTCGCGGGCAGCGGGCCTGATGACGAGAAACGTCCTGTCGGTCGTCGTCCTCAAGGACGTCGTCGTCGTGGTGGCCTTCGCGATCGCCCAGGTCGTGGTCGCACAGCAGATCGGCGTCACCGCGATGGAAGGTGGCATCGCCGCCTACCTGATGAAGCACATCGTCTTTTCGATCATCTTCGGCGCGGTGGTCGTGGGCGGCCTGATGGCGCTCTACATTCGGTACATCAATCAGGAGCTCCTGATCTTCGTGGTCGGCGTCGTGTACCTCGTCGCTTTCATCGCAGCAGAGCTCGGTTGGGACCCGGTACTGGTTTTCCTCGCTGCCGGCTTCGGCGTCTCAAACTTCTCGAAGACTGGGCACCGGTTGATCGAAACCGTCGAACGGCTTTCCCTGCCCGTCTACGTGGTCTTTTTTACGCTCGCCGGCGCAAAGCTCCATCTCGAGCAGCTCCAACAAGTCGCGTTGTTCGCGGTGGCCCTGGTAGGGGTTCGCGCGTTCGCGATCTACTCGGGCACGAAATTGGGCTCCCGATTCGGCAAGGCCGACGAAGCGACACAAACCTTCGGATGGATGGGCTTCGTTTCGCAGGCGGGTGTCTCGATCCTCCTCGCCGCGATCGTCGGAAACACGTTCGGAGAGCTCGGACGGTCGCTCGAAACATTGATCATCGGCGGCGTCGCGATCAACGAGCTGATCGGGCCAGTGCTCTTCAAGATGGGGCTTACGCTCTCGGGCGAGGCGAGCACGGGTCGCGCGTCGCTCACTCCGGCGAGGCACTTGTCGGTGAAGCCTCCTTCGATGAGACCCGAGAGCGAGGAGGGCGAAGCGAAACAGCTCGAGCCCTGGCCTGAACACGTTGGCAAGCAAGATCTTTGGGGCACCCCATTAGAGACGAAGAGTGCGGAGCTCAACAGTCGCATGCAGGACCTCGCCGGCGATCTTCAAAGCATCGTACGTGAGGTATCGACGGGGCCTCTTCGGGACTTCCAGCTCGACGCGGGCAAGTACCTGCGCGACTTGCGGCGCGAGTTCCTGCGGCACCATCGGCGGCTGACGGTTCAGGCGCGCGCGGAGGGCGGCGCCGAGCGCGATGAGCTGGTGACGATGCTACGCTCTGCGCAATCCGATTTGGCAGCGCACTGGCGGGGGATCGTCCTCGGACGGTCCGTAACGCTTACCAAGCTGAACTGGACTCCCGAGATCGTGCTGGAGAATGTCGACGGCTTGGTCGACGAGCTGCCCGATGTCGTCACGGCTCCCTACGAAAACCAATCCTACGGTCCCGAGGAAGACGATTCGCTTTGGAAGGCCATCCGGCGCCAAGGCCTTCGTTTGCGCCGAGGCTGGCGCAAGGCCTTCGGGCAAAGCCCTCCGACGCGAGACGTTCGGCTGCGCGCTTTGGGGCGCTTCCATCTTTCGTATGATGCGCCGGCGCGGCTCGAAGGGTTAGCGGCGCTTTTCGTCGAAGCCGACCGGCACCTGGCGGCTCGCACGCGAAGCCTCTTCGATGGTGTGATCGCGGGCTACGACGACATCGTGGACGTCGCCGCCGCACCCGAGGCTGACCTCGAGGGTCAGCTCGTCCGCCTCCGCCACGACGTGGAAGAGGAGCTCGCCCTCGCACTGGACGAGATCGTTCGCATCACCGGCGACGGCACTCACCGCGCCGCCAGTGCGCTCGCCACTGGCTTCGTCAAGATGAAGGAAGACCTCCCGACTTTCGGGACGCTCGACTTGCGATCGAGCGAGCGCCGGACCAGCCGCCGCTTCGCGAATCGCATGCGCGCTATGGAGACGCTCACCAAGGACGTATCCAACCTTCGAAAGGCAAGCTCGGCAGAGTACTCCTCGCTGGCGATGGAGCTCGAGCTGCTCGGCCTCGAAGCGCGCATCAAGGACAACGTGGCCGAATACGTCTCGCGGCTGACCAGCACGGTGAAGCGCCGTGCAACGTCCCAGGTCGAGCGCGTGAGCGGCACGCTTCAGAACACGCTGACCGAGCTAAACGACGAGCTCGAACGCGACTACTCGGGCGATGAGCTGGCCGCGGCGCTCCGACAGGCCACCGAGGCGGTCAGCAAGGCGACGGGCGAGGCGGCGCGCGTCACCACGGAGCTGTACCAGGACCTCAGCGACGACACGAAGATCGCGCCTCTGCTCGACACGTTGGTGGACGCGTGCCGCGGCCTTACCCCGCGCTACCGCGTGACGGTTGGCCAGCGTCAGACGGGGGAATGGCGATTGCCGACTTCGCTGCCCGAGGTTGAGGTGCCCTTCAGGGAAGTGGTGCTTACCTACATCGATAGCCGTGTCGCGCCGAAGCTGCTCGCGAGCCGGCGCGAGCTCGCCGAACGCGTGCAGCCGCTTGCGAACCTCCTGCAAGAGCTCGAGCGCGTCGTCGCCTTCAACGTAGAGCTGGCAACCGCGGAGCTCGAGATCGTCCATGACGAGTCGATCCCCGAAGAGATGCACACACTACTCCGCGACATGGTCTACGGTCAGCTCGAGAGGAACTACAACTCGCTCGAGGAGATCCGGGCTGAAGCCAAGGGCTGGCCAACGATCATCGAGACGGAGATGCGCGACGCGGCGCTTGGTACGCTCGAGACCCTTCGCGGAGAGCTCGCCGAGGGCTCGTTCAGCAAGTCACGCCTCGAAGCCATGCGTCGCGCCGCCAGCGGTCTTCGGATGATCGAGAAGGCGGAGCGCCAACCTCGGATGAAGCGCTTCAAGGCCCAGCTCCGGGGTGGGCTTCGTGCATTGTTCGGCGAGGAGCGGCTCGAGCGTTGGAGCGAGCGACTCGGGTTGACCGGAGCATTGCCGACTGAAGAGCTCACCGCCGGTTCGTTCGCCGCTCCTGACGTGGCGGCCGACCTCCCGCTGGTCTACCGGCGGCTCTTCGCCGCCGACACGATGGAAGCAGGAGACGTGCTCACCGGCCGCGACGAAGAGATCCGGCGCGCCGAAGCCGTGCTTTCGAGTGAGGTCAAAGGGCGGCTGCGATCAGTCGCACTGGTTGGCGTCGACGGCGTCGGCAAAGCGGCGGTCTCGAGCGCGATCGTGCGGAGTCGCCGTTGGAAGAACGTGAAGCGAGTCGTGTTCACGGCCCCGGTTAGCGTCGAAGACGTGGACGCGATCTTCCAGGATGCACCTGAGGGTCAGCTCGTGGTCGTCGACGGTCTCCATTGGATGCTCTCGATGGCGCCGGGGGGCTTCGACCCGCTTCGCCGGTTCGTCAAAGGCATCATCGATGAAGGGGGCAGGCGCCGTTGGTTGGCGCATGGCGCCGTCCTGTTCTGGAACTTCGCCTCGACCGTCGCTCCACTGCGGGACGCATTCCCCGAGACGATCCGCCTCGACCCTTTGAGCGAGCAAGAGCTGCAAGCGGCTGTCATCGCCAGGCACCGGTTGAGCGGTTTCGAGCATTCGTTCGACCGCGGAGACGGATCGCCCATCGAGGGCTTGTTTGCGCGAAGCGCAACCCGCATTCGCCGACCATACGACCAGTACTTCCACGAGCTTCACGACGCGACCGGCGGGCTCGTGCGTGATGCGCTTCGGCTGTGGCTGGCTTCGATCCGAGGAATCCAGGAGGACATCGTACACGTGGGGCCGATCCCGGCGTCGCCGTACGCGCGCGTCAGGCGCCTCCCAGACGACATTCTGGTCAACCTCTACCAGATCGCGCGCGAAGGTTGGATCGACTCTGCCGGCCAGGCGAGGCTGTTCAGGCTCGACGTCAACACCGCCCAGGCACAGCTGAGCCGACTCGCCCACCTCGGTTTGCTCGAGGAACGCGACGGCGCATTCGTGATCGCAGTCCATCTTCGAGGCGTCTTGGGCCGCGTGTTCGCGGAGCGGGGATGGGTACTGTGATCTCCTCCATTCACCGTCACTCCTTGTTGGTTCTGCTGGCCGCGTCGATTGCGGTGCCGGCAGGAGCCCAGCTCCTCGACCCAGCCGCTTGGCGATCGAACCAGGCGGAGGGCCAAGCGGAGCCGCCGCCTACTCCGGAGCCGCCGCCCGCTCCGGAGCCGCCGCCCGCTCCGGAGCCGCCGCCCGCCCCGGAGCCGCCGCCCGCCCCGAAGCCGGCCCCCGCCAAGCCGGAGGCCCGGGCCGATGAGTCTTCCCTCGAGCCACCGCGCTGGATCGCCAAGACGCCTCCGACTCCCGTCGGGGTCGAGGAGCTCCCGCCCGTGGAAGGCCGAAATCAGCTCCTGATTCTCTTCCTGACACTGCTCGGTGTGGGCCTCGTGCTGTTCGCCGCCGAACGCGCCCGCAATTGGATCACGACCAACATTCCGTTGCGGCGCGCTCTCGGCGCCCTGGTCTTCGTCTTGCGGTTGATCGGTTTCGGTCTTCTTCTCGCGATCGCCCTCGGGATGATCCCTGCGGGTCAGGACTGGATTCTCTGGACACTGCTGGTTCTGGCCTTGGTCGTCGGCTGGTCGGTGCGTGATCTCTTCGCCGATCTGGTTGCAGGCGGAATTTTGGCCGCAGAGCGACGGGTCAGGAAGGGCATGTGGGTTTCCGGGGACGGTTTCCAAGGTACCGTCGAAGGACGATCGCTCAGGGCGACTTGGCTGCGCGACGGACAAGGGCACCGGTTGACGGTGCCCAACCGTGCAATGGTCGGGGCGCCGATGGTGTACGACGCCGGCTCGGACGCCGAGCACGAGGTGGTGGTGCGCCTCGAGGGCTATGACGACGCCGGCAAGGTGCGCATGGCGCTGACCGACGCGATCCTCAGCTCGCCGTGGGTGCTTGCCGGAGCCACCCCGGTGGTGCTGCGTGACCCTGCCGATCCGGTCGTGTGGCGCGTTCGAACCAAGCTCCTCGAGCCACGCTTCTCGGTGCACTTCGAGGGGGAGCTCCTCGAGCGCGTCGAAGACCTGTTGCGCCACGAGCCTGAGCCTGAAGAACGCGAGACCGTCCCAACAGAATCTCCGCCCGAAACCTAACTAGGCGAGCCAGTCGCGGAGCTCGCCTGTTATGACACGTGGCGCCTGTTGAAGCTCTTCGATGGTCTTGGCGCCGCAGAGCAGCATGACCGAACGAAGCTCACGCTCGACGCGCAACAAGAACGAGCGCGCGCCGTCGATGCCACCTTCTAGGAACGCTCGATAGACGTTCCGCGCAATCCCGGCGCAGCTGGCGCCGAGGGCAATTGCTCGGGCGACGTCCATGCCGCTACGGATGCCACCCGTCGCGATCGTCGTCATCCCAGCGCTGACGCAATACTGAACCGACGCGGCGGTAGGAATACCCCAGTCCCATAGGGCCTCACCAAGCGCCTGCCCGTCACCTTCGGCGCGCAGTGTTTCGACACCGACCCACGAAGTGCCACCCGCACCGGAAGTGTCGGCGTACCGGATGCCGACCGCGCGAAGCCTGGCAGCGACCTCTCGGCTGATTCCGCTCCCCGTCTCTTTGGCGATCACGGGCACGTCGAGCTCGGACCAAAGTCGTTGGAAGGTCCGGAAGCCGTCGCCGAAGTCCCGGTCGCCTTCGGGCTGAACCAGCTCCATGGCGGGGTTCATGTGTACGCACAGAGCGTCGGCGCCGACGTCGGCCAGCATCTGGGCGATGGCCTCGGTCGAGAGATCACGCGCCTGCACCACGCCAACGTTACCGAAGAGAAGTGCATTCGGCGCACGCTCGCGCACCTGGTACGTCCAGCTCGTCTCAGGGCGTTTCTGCATCGCACGCTGACTTCCCAAGCCAAACGCGTAGCCGAGCTCGTTCGCGATCGAGGCTAGGGCCTGGTTGATCTCGGCGGCGCGTTCGTGCCCGCCAGTCATTGCGGCGATCAACAACGGAGCGCGGAGCTCTTTGCCGAGCAAGCGAATGTGGGTGTCGATCGAATCGAAATCGGCCTCGGGGAGCGCCTGGTGTACGAGGCGCACGCATTCGAGGAGAGTAGTCCGCTGCCGAAACGCGACGTCGTCGGTCGCGCACAGATCGAGATGATCGGCCTTTCTCTGCTCAATGTCTGCGGTCATCGCGTTGCTTGCTCGGCAGCGTCCTGCCGTGTACGTAGCTCGGAATAAGGACACTGACACCGTGGCGCAAGGGCAAATGGATATCGAGTCTTGGATGGGGAGCATCCGCCAGCACGTCGACCGCATCCTGGAACGGTTTTTCGAGTCGAAGTGCGAGGAAGCGAAGCGGCTTTCACCGCAAGCAATCGAGCTGGTCACCGAGGTCCGCGACCTGACGATGCGTGGGGGCAAGCGGCTCCGGCCAATCGTCACCGCGGCAGCCTATCGGGCGGCCAGCGGAGTCAGCGACCTCAGCGCCACGTTCGAGGTCGGCGCGGCTTTGGAGCTCTTGCAGACGTACTTGCTGATTCATGACGACTGGATGGACGAGGACGACGAGCGCCGCGGAGGGCCCGCCGTGCATTACGCCTTCCAGAAGAAGCATGGTCACGATCATCTGGGCGCGAGCCTCGGGATCCTCGCCGGCGATCTGGCTTCGACCTTCGGCTGGGAGCTTCTGCTCGACGGTCGCTTTCCTGAAGGCCGCCGAGACGAAGGCTTGGCACTCTTCGTCAGAATCCAGAAGGAAGTGTTTGCGGGTCAGCAGCTCGACCTGATGACGGACGGGGACGTCGAGCGCATGCATGACTTGAAGACCGGGAGCTACACGACGCGTGGACCGGCAGAGCTAGGCGGCATCCTCGCTGACGCGGATGAAGCAGGCATGCAATCCCTCCGGAGTTGGGCCGCGCCGGTTGGGATCGCCTTTCAGCTGCGGGACGACCTCCTCGGAACGTTCGGGAGTGTTGAACAAACCGGAAAGCCCGGCGATGATCTTCGGCACGGAAAGCACAACGCTGTCGTGGCCGCGTTTCGTAGGCTGGGGCCGAGTGAAGCGGAACGGACGATGCTGGCAAGCGTCTGGGGACGCGCGGACGCTACCGACGATGAGGTCCGCGCGGCTACCGAGGTTCTGTCCGCCGCCAAGGACGAGGTCGGGGCGCGGCTCGGCTTCTTGGCCGACGAAGCACGGAGCGCACTCGCCGCAAGCCCATTCGACGACGATGCCAAGCGAATCCTCGAAGAAGTGACACGGCGGCTCACGGACCGAGGGACCTGATGGGCTTCGGGAGAGGCAAGGTTATCTTGCTCGGTGAGCATGCCGTCGTTCACGGTTGGCCAGCGATTGCGGTCGGGATCGAACGGGGCGTCACCGCCGAAGCAGTGACGGCCGAGCGTGACCTTTTGCGCCTCTCGCCCTGGGACTTGGTGCTCGGGCCCGACGCCCAGGGAGACGAGCCCCTCGAACGTGCGTTCGCCGCGGCGCTCGCGATGTATCCGTCACGCCCCGCGCTTGAGGTAAGCGCCGAGGTGGACCTGCCGGCGGGTGCGGGCCTTGGCTGCTCCGCAGCAATCGGCGTAGCCGTACTGGACGCCATTGACGAGGCGCTCGGCTTCGAACGTTCGCGAACGGATCTCGCGAAATCCGCACTCGCGTGGGAAAAGGTCTTTCACGGCAATCCATCTGGAATCGACAACACGATGTCCGCCATTGGAGGCGTTGCGCTCTTTCGCAAGGGTGACGAGCTTCGATCGTTGCATTCGAACAAACCATTGCACTTGGTGATCGGCTACAGTGGCGAGCCCTCGAGCACGAAAGAGATGGTCGCGTCGGTTGGCCGGCAGCTGGAGAATGACCGAGAGCGCGTCAACAAGGCGTTCGAGGGTATCGAGGTGCTGGTCCGCAATGCCAAGCTCGCCATCGAAGCCGGCGACCTCGTCGCGCTCGGACAGTTGCTCGACTTGAATCACACGATCCTCAGCTCGCTGATGCTGTGCACCACCAAGCTCGACGATATGTGCCAGGCTGCACGACGAGCGGGAGCGTTGGGCGCCAAGATGACCGGCGCCGGCGGAGGAGGCTGCATGTTTGCGCTGGCGCCCAAGCGTGATGAAGCGCTGCGATTGCGGGACGTGCTCGGAGAAGGCTCGTTTGTCGCCGAGGTGACCGCGTGACCGGGCGCCCAATGGAAGCAACCGCACGGGCATGCGCGAACATTGCGCTCGCCAAATACTGGGGCAAGGCCGACGTGAAGCGGAACGTTCCTGCCGTCCCCAGCGTCTCGCTGACCCTGGACCAGCTCGTGACCGAGACGCGAGTTCGGTTCGATCCATCGCTTGCGTCCGATGTGGTGAGGCTCGATGGCCGGCGCGCGACCGCGGCTGAAGCCGCGCGGGTCATCACGATGCTCGACCGCGTCCGCCGGGAGGCGCGATTGCGGTTGAAGGCGCAGGTCAGCAGTCACAATCACTTTCCGACCGCGGCGGGGCTCGCGTCGAGCGCCTCCGGTTTCGCCGCGCTTGCTGCATCGGCTTCGGCAGCGGCGGGGCTTCGCTACAACGCCCGCCGGCTCAGTGCACTGGCTAGAGCATCGAGCGCTTCGGCCGCCCGGTCGATCTACGGCGGGTTCGTGGAGCTCCCGGCCGGCAGTCACGGCGATGCAGACCTGGCCGCTCGACCAATCGCGCCGCCCGATCATTGGAACCTCCGCCTCGTCGTCGCGCTGACCGAACCTGGCAAGAAGAAAGTCGGCTCGACCGAAGGGATGGAGCGCTCGCGCAAGACGTCACCGTACTACGAGGCGTGGTTGGAGCAGGCGCCCAAATGGTCGCGGAAGATCAAGCGCGCGGTGAAGGAGCGCGATCTCGACACGCTGGGCAGCTCCATGGAGCGGAGCACGCTCGCATTTCACTGCTGCGCGATCACTTCGGATCCGCCGATCCTCTATTGGGCGCCCGCGACGCTGGCTGCTCTCGCCGCGGTTCGTGGGCTGCGTGAGCGAGGCGTCTCGGCCTGGGCGACGATGGATGCCGGACCGCACGTCAAAACGCTGTGCGAGGTCGGTGATGTAAGCCGTGTTCGCCAAGCGCTCGATCGAACGCCGGGGGTCACGCGAACTTGGGTGACCAGGCCCGGACCCGGCGTCGAGGTGCATCGGTGACACCGATCGGCGCGAGCGCGCCAGGGAAGGCGCTCCTCTGCGGCGAGTACGCAGTGCTCGAAGGCGCACCGGCGATCGTCGCCGCCGTCGACCGCCGGGTCTCGGTCACCTGGTCCGACGACGCGAGGCCCATGCCCCCCGAAGTCGAAGCCACACTTCGGCTGACGGAAGCCGAGCTCGGGCCCGGGCCTCGCTGGTTGAACCTGGACGTCAGCGACCTTCAACAGGATCGCGTCAAGCTTGGGCTAGGGTCGTCCGCGGCGGCTGCCGTAGCGGCTGCCGGTGCAAGCTTCGCAACGCACGGCCACGACCTCGGTGACTCGGAGATCTTGCGACGCGTTTTCTCGCTCGCCTTCGAAGGCCACGCGTCGATCGCACCGCAAGGTAGTGGCGTGGACGTGGCAGCCTCCACCTTCGGGGGCTTTCTGAGGTTCGCGCAGGGGGGAGATGACGCCGAAACGCGTGCGCTCGAGCCACCGCGGGGCCTCGTGATTCGTCTGGTGTGGACGGGCCAGGCCGCGCGAACTAGCGAGCTCGTTGGGAAGGTCCGTGAGCTTCGACGCGATGATCCCGACACGTACAGCGCATGCATGGGGCAGCTCTCGGAGCTTTCGGGCAGCTTTGCGTCCGCCTTCGAGGCGGGTAGCACGGCCGAGGTCATCGAGTCCGCCTCCGCCTACGCGACCGCGATGGGCACGCTCGGGGTCGCCGCGGGCGCGCCGATCGTCGACGCGCGGCTCGGACGTGCAGCCGAGCTCGCGACCCGGTTTTCTGGGAGCGCCAAGCCGTGCGGGGCCGGAGGCGGCGACGTTGCGATCGCATTCTTCCTCGACCCGGATGCCGCAAAAGGCTTCGAAGTGGCTTGCAAAGACGAAGGGCTTCATCCTATCGATGTCTCGTGGGGTGCAGCGGGCGTGAGGGCCTGTTGACCGGAGGACGCACCAAATGCTGATCAATATCTACATCCTGTCGCTGGTGCTCGGAGCCGTGCTCCTCGGCGCTTCGCTCTTCTTGAGAGACAAGCGTGCCGACGCCGACGATCAAACCCGAGCCCACGACGACACGACGCGGGCGAGCCAGTTCGGTCAGCTCGACGGCGTGGCGGGCGGCGATTTCTTCGTACGAACCGTGCGCTCACGTCGGTTCTGGACGTTCTTCGTCTCGTTTTTCGGCATGACCGGACTCGTCCTCGACGGGCTGGATCTCATGAGCGCGACAGTGGCGTTCTTCGTTGCCGCTGCGATCGGCGCAGTGGCCGGAGCAGGAGCATCCGCGGCGGTGAGGATCGGCTCGAGCTGAGCCTCGAGGCTTCCCTCCGGTCTATCCCGCGTAGCCCCGGACTTTCTCTTCGAGGCGGTCGATGACGGTGGCAGAAAGGTTCTCTCCGCACAGCCGTGACATCTGCTGCAGCAGCGTCGGGCTGGTGACGTTCACCTCGATGAGCTTGCCTCCGATGACGTCGAGGCCGACGAAGAAGAGCTGATCGGCGATCAAGCGCGGACCGATGGTTTC
>Ga0316193_10000343_pt1 | contig 28064 bp, 15 predicted proteins | sample MerIslsedime2_MG_FD_207735 | JGI IMG/M metagenome (GOLD analysis project Ga0316193, IMG submission 207735) | Coastal sediment microbial communities from Maine, United States - Merrow Island sediment 2 | ecosystem: Environmental > Aquatic > Marine > Coastal > Sediment | place: USA: Maine... | reverse complement strand
AAATTAAGTTTTGAAAAATATATTTGCCGCAATAAACGCAAATAGCGCTAATGTATTTATGGATTTAGGTTGTCTATTAAGCCGAAACTGAAGCTAATACTTAGAAATTTTGGAAAGATTTCATAAAAGGCATTTACAACGTGTACACAGGTTACCATTAAAAGATAATTGCGTTCTTTGCGTGTTTCGCGGCAAATTAAGTTTTAAAAAATATATTTGCCACGAAAAACGCAAATGACATGAATGGTTTATGGGTTTTACACCGTAGGCCTGGAAAAGGCTTTTCCGTACCCTGCAACATACAAATCTATTATCTCGCAAAGGCGCAGAATCCGCCAGGATAGCTTGAGTTGTTTGTTCATGTGACGTCTGATCACTGCCAACTACCAACTGTTAACTATTCACTGCTTACCGGCTGGCTCATCCATGCAAGTGCATAGAAAAATATGGCGCTTAACATTACGCCGCTAAAGCCAATTTCTATAGCAAGCAAAATCGCAAGAATCGCACTCAGAACAGAAGCGCAGCCGTTGATTCCCCAGGCCCAGGGCATCAATTGAGGGTCATTGTGACGTGTTGCGGTAAGCCCAAGCGGGAAAGGCATACCCATGGCAAATGACAACGGTGCTGAAAGCAGTATGGCGGCGGTTATTCTTGCTGGTTCAGACAACGCCATTATGGTGTCGGTTATATATGGAAATGCAAAAATATATATGAGCGTAAAGGCACAGATCAGCGTAACTGATCGACTTAATAATGTCTGCATGTGCTCGGGTGAAGAAGTCTTCATCTTCTTCTGTGCATAAAGACTACCCAGGCCGGAAAATATCAGGAAAGCACACAGGGTGACAGCGACCGCATAGAGAGGCTGGCTCAGAATGAGCGTGAATTTCTGGATGAAAGCCAGTTCAATGAAAAGGAACGCAAGCCCGATACTTGTGAAGTAGATCACGATGTTTCTGCGCCTGGATAAACCCGGCTTTTCGTTACGCCTGATAAATGCCAGTGGTAATAATATGAGTATAATCGCTGCAATGACTGCCTGTGCGAGTGTGAACAACAAGGTCGGATAGCCAACGTCGATCATTGCTATTCCACCACGGCCCGAAATGCTGAGTAACTCAGGCAGGCTGGACCATTTGAATGAATTATAAAAATATGGATTATTGTCAGAAACTGATTTGATGTCGTATTTGTAACTGTCAATAAAATCTTTCGATGTTGGCGACAGCAATGAACGTGCCGCCATGTAATAGATGGGTTGCTGCAAAAGCTGATATCGATTGACCTCGTCTTGTTTTATGTCCGGCAACCATGCGATATCGAATGCGCGTGCCGTACTGAAATCGCGTATACGTTTGTTATCGTCTTTGGATAAGACGCCGTTCTTGATAATGAGCGTTGCTGTGTTCCAGCTTCTGATCCATGCCATGTTATTACCCGGGTTATCAAACCCGTGTTTGTGCAGGGCCTCAACTGCGGTCGCGAACAGTCGCAGGTTGCAACGTGCCGGCGTGCTGGTCCAGAATGTAATTGATAACAGGCCGTCAGGTTCAAGCAGGCCCAGGTATTTCTCCAGTGCCTCGATGGTAAAATTGTACGATGTCGCCAGTGCATGCACGCCTGCAGCGCCGCCGCTTGATCCACCCGGTACACCTGTAACAATAATGTCGTACTTTTCTTCAGTGGAAGCGGCGTATCCGCGAGGCGAGATATTATGAAAACTGACGCGATCGCTGATGCGGTCCCAGCCGAAGTACTCCGCGTAGTCTTCGGTAATCAGCCTTGTCAGCGCTGTGTCGGGTTCCACCGCATCGATATGAGCGGCATTGTGCAACGTGGCCTGCAGCAGTTCGTTGCCGGTCGTTGAACCGAGTACCAGGACTTTTTGCGGTGCGTCATGGATATGATAGGGCAGAACCGAACTCATATAGTCCTGGTAGACAAGGGATTCTGAATCATTGCGTTGATCGATGGTGGTCATTTCGTCACCGTCCCTGAAGACGGCGAGCTGATCAGGGGGTCCCGATGGGCTCAGCAGGCTCATGCCCGGCGCATTGCGCAAAGGTATAACTCTGCTTTCGACGACATCGATCTGTGATATTGAATTCGAGTGGCGCTGGAGATGCTCAGTGCCATTGATCAGCAGAACCTGTTCAAGTCCCTTGTATTCCGACAGGCGCGATGCAAACCAGTCGGCAGGTGCAAACATTATGATTACTGTTAACAGTGCCAGAAATGTACTGATGAGCATGCGGCCAAGACAGGACAGATGTTTAATCGCCAGCATACCGGCGACAATGCCGAGGACGCCGACAATACGCAGTACTGCATCCGGTGGATAAAACTGCAGCAGCACGAGAATAGCGATGGCGCCAGTACCCGCGCCAATCAGGTCGACGCCATAAACCAGGGCTATACGATCACTGTAACGCGCCATTGTCAGCGCGATAGCATTAGCGACAAAGAAAAACGGCAGCGTCAACAGCAGGTAACTCATGAACAGGCGCTGCCACTGGCTAGTGTCCCATAATATTTCCAGAGCATTGAAGGGCAGGTGCTGTACTGCAATAAAGCAGACGATCGCAGAAAGCCCGAACATTGCTGCATTGAATACGAGCACGCTGCCATAACGTTGCAGCAGGCCGCGTTGAAATACGGTTATCATGCTGCCACTGGCGCCATAACCCAGCAGCGCAATGCTGATGACCATGAATGCAAAATGATGCCAGTGAATTATCGAGAAAAGCCTGACAAGCAATACTTCGTAAGCAAGCGCGGCTGCTGAAAGGACAAAAATTGCCGATAACGGCGGAGTTGAATCTGACGGGCTCATTAGCCCGCATATTACATGAAGATTTTAATCAGGTGACAAAGTTATCAGTGGCCACCGGTAAAAGGCACAAATATGACCGGCAAAATCTGTTTCGTGGTGACAGCGCCGGTTTGGTCTTTTTTAACCAGCGTCAGTTGCTGTGTCTGGAAACGGGTGCCGACAGGTATCACCATGGTGCCGCCGTTTTTCAGCTGTTTGACCAGTGGCGGCGGTATGTGGCTGATGCCTGCTGTGACAATAATACTGTCAAAAGGCGCGTGCTCCGGCCAGCCATCGTAGCCGTCGGCTATTCGGGTGGATACATTGTCATAGTCAAGCTGTTTCAATACCTGCTTTGCAGTAAGTCCCAGCTGCTCGATGATCTCGATACTGTACACTTCTTTTACGAGTTTCGATAACACGGCAGCCTGGTACCCGGAGCCGGTACCGATTTCAAGTACCTTGTGATCAGGGCGTGGCTGCAGCAGATCAGTCATTAAAGCGACGATGTAGGGTTGCGATATCGTTTGACCGTAGCCAATAGGCAAAGGCCTGTTTTCGTATGCCTCGGCTCGCATCTCCGCTGGCATGAATAGATGCCGGGGTACGGTAGCCATGACCTGCATCACACGGTCACTGACCGAGTCTTTGTCAATGTATCTCACCAGCCGGCTGGCGTCTGATGCGATTTCCTCGATCATCAACTGGCGCTGGTTGGCGTAATTATCGACTTCCTGTTGTGCACAAACGGTCTCGACAGCGAGCAGGCAGGAAAGGAAAAACATGGTCAGGGTGGTCTTCATATGATGTATGTGTGGTGATCGTCTTAAGATTTTCAAGTCTGCTGATGCTAATACAGAAGCAGTTGATAATACCAGCCCTGAGCTGAAAATCCTTACCGGTTAGCGGATGTTTTGATCCAAATCATTGTGGAATCACATTAGAACATATATAAATAACGGTTAGGTAGTAACTTTTTGAAGGCAGAAAATATGAGTGAAGAACATGCAAATGCACTCGCTGAATTGGCGGGTGACAGGGACACGCCCGAGCTCGCTTCGAAGAAAGAGATAAAGAGCCTGGGTAAAAAGAATATTTTTGCCGATGCGAATTATCCTTACAAAACGAAGATGGCTCGTGAGGAATACGAAGTAACCAAGCAGCAGCTGCAGATCGAATTGCTCAAGATGCAGGGCTGGGTAAAGGAGACGGGGCAGCGTGTCGTTATTCTTTGCGAGGGGCGTGATGCCGCTGGCAAGGGTGGTACCATCAAGCGCTTCATGGAGCATCTGAATCCACGTGGTGCTCGCGTCGTCGCCCTGGAAAAGCCTTCAAACGAAGAAATGGGGGAATGGTACTTCCAGCGTTACATCAAGCATTTGCCGACAGAAGGCGAGATCGTGCTGTTTGACCGCTCCTGGTACAACCGTGCAGGCGTCGAGCGCGTCATGGGATTCTGCCAGCCAGGAGAATACCTTGAATTCATGCGCCAGGCACCCGAGCTGGAAAGAATGCTGGCGCGTGCAGGTATCAAGTTCTTCAAGTTGTGGTTTTCTGTGAGCAGGAATGAGCAGTTCAGGCGTTTTCAACAACGCCAGCATGACCCGTTAAAGCAATGGAAGTTGAGCCCGATCGATATGGCGTCTCTCGATAAATGGCAAAATTACACGGAAGCCAAGGAAGCCATGTTCTTCTACACTGATACCGCGGATGCACCATGGACCGTGGTCAAGTCGGATTGCAAGAAGCGTGCGCGCCTGAATGCCATGCGATTTGTGCTCAATTCGCTTGATTATCCCAACAAGGACAAGAAAATAGCAACACCGCCGGATCCGCTGATTGTCGGGTCGGCAAAATATATTTATGAAACGGGCGAGCATTATCTAGAAAACAGCCCATTAGAATCAGAAGGAGAATAACAAATGCACCAATCAGAGCATGCGCAGGCTATGGCAGATCGTTTTCGGGAACTCGTAGAAGATGCCGGCGATAGCCTGCCTGTTGAACATTATGACGAGCTCAGGCTGATTATCGAGGCAGGTCTTGACACTGTTCTCGTCGACTTCATGGAGAAGATCGCAGGTCAGCTGAGTAAGCTGTCGCACGATATTCAGAATAATGCTGAATTCTTTAATTAGTATTTATTTCTTACCGCAGAGGCGCGGAGATACAGAGGTTATTACAGGTATATGTAGGAGCGACTTTAGTCGCGAACTTATGCAATTCGCGACAAAAGTTGCTCCTACGAATAGCTGTAATAGTCAGGATTCAATCAGACAGCCAGTGTCGTATTCACTCAAACCCAGGCTATGATTTTTTGTCAGTACAGCCAGGATTGGCGACATAGAAAAAGCGACAGATATTTACTCTCGCAGAGGCGCAGAGAACGCAAAGGTGAAATGTATCTTTTGTTGCATGAAATAATATCGTCATATGATTTTCCCTTTGCGGGCTTGGCGCCTTTGCGAGAAAAAAATACTACACACCACTAAACCAGGCCGGTTTGCATCATGCGAAATCTGACAGAAATTGTCAGATCAAGTCTGAAGTTACTACAAATAGCTGTAAACTAGACGCGCGTTATAGTGAAAACTATAACGCGCGTCATATTGAGCGCTATCTAAACATTTGTTCGACTTCTTTTTCGGCTTCGAGCCAGTGTTGCCAGTCCTGACCACCTGGGAAGCCTGCCTGTTCCCATTTGTAGTATGCCTGCATTGCGACCATCATGCGTTTTTCCTCATCCGAGATCACTGATTTTTTCTGCTTCGAGGCGCTGACTTTTGGTGCGGTTTTCGGTGCTGCCTTTTTAGCAGCTGCCTTTTTAACAACTTTCTTCGTAGCCACTTTCTTGCTGGCCACTTTCTTTGTAACGGCCTTCTTTTTAGCGACCTGTTTCTTTACTACTTTCTTTTTCGATGTGGTTTTCTTGCTGCCGGTTGTGGTCATTTTTTAATAGCCCTGTGTTGTAATAAAATGCAGGCGGGTATTCTACCCGCGTCAGAAAATTTTGCCCATCATATTGCACCAGCTTGACGCAGATTTAATGCGCATGCACAAAATTGAAACTTACCCTTACCTGGTTTTTCGGCTCAGGCTGTTCCTGATTTTGCAACAGTCCAGCACTATAAGAACCGCCAAAATCGTGCAAATGCTTGATACTATTCCAGCTATGGTAAATGTGTCGAAAATGAAACCCATTGTATCCACCGATGAGGTTATCCAGATCTTATTGTTGCCCTGATTACCTGCAGAAACCGTGCCAGTGTTGTATTTAAACTATGATATCTTTAACTTGTTACGATTATTTGAAACCGTGTGATTTACACAAATAGCGATGAGGCACTACGGGAGAATGTATGATGAATATTCGAATTGAAAACTTTCCGCCAGACGTCACTGTGGACGAAATTAGAGAATTTCTGGGTGCCAGTGATGATATAGAGGATATCCTGATCACAGATGCTGGCAATAATGATGAAGTAATTGCGATGGTCAAGGTAACAGCCGGTCGTGCAGGCGCTAGCGGAATGGCAGAGTTTATTGATGGAAAGTTTTTCAAGGAAAGACGTCTTTCGGCACAGGTCATGTCACTTTTAAATGAGTAATCCGGATTCGAATTACTGACAAACTATCACAGGTATCTAACATGTTTGCCGGCTCTTATTGCATATGAAATGGTCAGTTGTCAGTAATAAACTGCTTTACGGCGGGTTTTTCAAGCTATACAGGTTTGAGCTCAAGCACGATTTGTTCGATGGTGGTGAAAGCCCCGTACTGACAAGGGAACTGCTCGACAGGCACCATGCGGCGGCGGTGCTGCCTTACGACCCTGTCCGCGACGAGCTAGTGCTGATTGAACAGTTCCGTATCGGCGCCGCTGAAGATGCGTCGGGTCCATGGGTGATGGAAATCATTGCAGGCTTGATTGAACCCGGCGAAACCGCTGAACAGCTTGTTCACCGTGAGGCCATGGAAGAGGCGGGCTGTATTATTTCTGATGTTATTCCCGTGCATCATTATTATTCGAGCCCCGGAAGCAGTAACGAAAAAATACAGATCTATTTTGCCCGTACCGAGACCGAAGGCCTCGGTGGTGTTCATGGCATAGACGAGGAGGGCGAAGACATCCGTGTTCACGTTGTCAGCAGTGACACCGCTTTCGAATGGCTGGATCAGGGTCGCATTGATTCGGCGTTGCCCATCATAGCGCTGCAGTGGTTCAGGCTGAACAGGGAAAAAATACGCCGGCAATGGCTCGAAGAAGTGTAAAAAGAATTAGCCGCAAAAAACGCAAATAACACAAAACGAATAAGCAGAGATTCCTGCAATTACATTAGCGTCTTTCGCGTTATTTGCGGCAAAAAATACTTTTACAGCTTTCTTGTATCAATATTCGCTGAGACGCTGAGTACGCAGAGGGATTATTTTTGTATGCAACCACTCGAAATCCTCTGCGCTCACTGCGCCTCTGCGAGATACAGCAATATCAATTGATTAGCTGAAACCATGCCTCGCCTTGTTTTCGTCTTCCTGCTTTCTGAACTGCAGGAACCTCGGCAGGAATTTGTCCCAGTCGATGATATGCGAGTCCAGCTCGGGACCGTCGATGCAGGCATGCTTGCGTACCATCTTGCCTTCGATCGTTACCGGCACCATGCAGGCGCCGCACATTCCGGTGGCATCCACCATGATTGAGTTAAGGCTCGCCACTGTCTTTACGCCGTAAGGCCTGGTGAGGTCGCTGACGGCGCGCATCATCAGCGGTGGACCGATGGTTACAACTTCGGCGATGGTGCGGCCTGTGCCGGCCTTCATGCTTTCCAGCATCTGTTCCAGCGGGCCGGTGACAAAACCATTGATGCCGAAGCTGCCGTCATTGGTGGTATAGATAACATCGAGAAGATCGGGGTACTCGGCCTGAAGCAGCCCGATGCGTTGATCGGGTTCGGCCCAGAACATCAGATCCTTTGTGCGAAAGCCTGCAATCAGGGTGACGTGATTACCCATGCGCAGATGTTCGCGCATGATTGGATAGACCGGCGGCAGGCCAACACCACCTGCGGTGAACACCACCGTCTCGCCATTGTCGTAGCGGTGCAACTGGCTGGGCAGGCCAAGCGGTCCGGCGATGCCGGCAAAGTCATCGCCCTCAGACATCTGGTTAATCATCATCGAGCTGCTGCCCAGGCCTTGCACGACCAGGTCGATGGTGCCTTGCTCTGCGTCCCAGTCCGCCAGGGTCAGCGGAATCAGCTCGCCCTTGTCCCATCCCAGCACGCGTGTGAACTGACCGGCGCGAGCCGACTTCGCGATCAGCGGCGAGTAGACCACGAATTCGACGATACCTTCCGCCAGTTCGATCTTGTGCATAATTTTCTGTGGTGCCTGGCCTTTTTCAGTGTAGCGTTCCGCGCTGGCCACCAGGGATTTGATCTCGCTCTCGGTAAAAGGAACATTGCCGGCAATCTCGCGAGCTGCAGCCTGACCGTCGCCGGCAGCCTTGATCGCGGTTGAACCGCCGCGGTTGGCATCTCCGCCGGTATAAACGTCGTCTATCGATGTTTCCTGTGAGCCGGACTTGACTTCGATGGTGCCCCATTTACTGGTCTTGAGTCCCGGCTCCGCGTCCTTGACGATCGGGTTGGAAGCATTGCCCAGCGCCATGATCACGAGGTCAACGGGGATTTCCTCGGTTTCACCAGTGGCTATCGGCCGCCGACGACCCGATGCATCCGGTTCACCCAGTTCCATCACATCGAGCAGTGCATGGGTGACGAATTGTTTCTTGTCGCTGCCGATGAACTCGCGCGGTGAGCGTAGCACCTTGAGTTCGATATCCTCTTCCAGAGCGTGGTGCAGTTCCTCAACGCGTGCCGGCATTTCATCCTGGGTGCGGCGGTAAACGATGCTGACCTTGCCGCCCAGGCGCCGCGCCGTGCGCGCCGCATCCATCGCGGTGTTGCCGCCGCCGATGACGATGACATGCTTGCCCCGGGTTTCCGGCAACGGTGTTTCATAGTCCTCTTTATGCGCCTTCATCAGGTTGACGCGGGTGAGAAACTCGTTGGCCGAGAGGATGCCGTTCATGTGTTCGCCCGGAATGTTCATGAAGCGCGGCAGGCCTGCGCCGGTGCCGATGAACACCTTCCAGAAGCCGGCCCGTTTAAGCGCCTCAAGGGTGGCGGTTTTACCGACGATAAAGTTGGTGACGAACTTGCCGCCCATCTGGTTGATCTTCATCACGACATCGTCGATCAGATCGTTGGGCAGACGGAATTCGGGAATGCCGTAGCGCAGCACGCCGCCGAGTTCATGGAAGGCCTCGAACACGGTGACCGGGTAGCCTTCCTTCGACAGCAGGTAAGCATTAATCAAACCGGCAGGGCCGGAACCGACCACGGCGATGGGCGGTTTTTCCGCTTTCGCCCAGGGGTTGTCGAAATCCTTGATGTCGAAGTTGGCCTGCGCATTGAGTACTTTCTCACTCTGCGGCAGGTACCACTCCAGCTGGCCGATTTCGATGGGACGTTCGTTATGGGTGCAGACGCCCTGGCACTGGATCTCCTGGGGACAGACCCGTCCGGTCACGTTGGGCAGGGGATTGGCTTCCTTGATCAGCTGGAAGGCCTGCTTGAACTTGCCTTCGCCCATCAGGTGAATCATCTCCGGGATGTGGATCTTGACCGGGCAGCCGCCTTCGTTTTCACCACCATCCATCTTTGGCAAGCCGAGTTCACAGGGCCTGTCATCACACTGCTTGTCGCGTAACACCTCGAGCCAGACCAGCAGCTCGACTTCACGAAAACTGTAGCCCAGGCCCATGTAGCCCATGTAACCCTGGTTCACCAGGTCGAAGTCATCGGCGCGTTCATGCGGCGGCCTGATGTAGGGAGGGATATTGTTCGCCCCCGGCCAGCCATTGGAAAGCCCCTCGAACATGGGATAGCGCTCCCTCAGGTGGGTGTCGATCGCGCGGACGAATTTACGTTTGAACTTGAGCGGAATGTTCCACAGGAAGCGCAGCAGCAGGGTGCTCATGTCGTCATTTCTGAGCATCAGCTCCCACAGCGTGCGGGTGAACTCTGCATTCAGCTCATCCTGCTGGAATTCCCAGGCGATCGCGTTGATACCCTCGGTGATGAATGTCTGTTGAAAAAACTTCGGATCATTCACCAGGCGCTTCTGCAGCAGCCCGACCTGTTTCTTGAACAGCTCGACGGCCTCGGTGTGTTGCAGCTCCGTAATCTCTTCCCTGGCATCCTCGATATGGTGCCGGTTGTTTTCGATCTCCAGGCTGGCCTGGTAGTAGCGTTCCACGTCTACATGGTGATAACCGCATTCGCGACTGCTATCACTCTCCTGTGCCTGAGATGGATTGTCTATGTGTTGCGACATGCTGTTGCCTCTTGATCTCTGGTTCTACTGTACATGGACTCGTTGTTACCTGGCTTACGCGGGAGGGTGAAAGTGAATGATTTCCGTGTCACAGTCATCGGCGACCCGGGATGCACGTTGCACCAGTTCATCTGTGATTTCGATCTTGTCGAAGATGCCCGGTATCACCCGGCTCACTTCTTTGGTTGCGCCATCGACCACGATCTTTGTCCTTTCAAACAGCTCGGGCACATCCTGGTAACAGGTCTTGCAGTTGGTGCATTTGGGCAAATCCTCCTCGGTGATTTCCACCAGCGGTCCACCACTTTGTGCAGCCTGTTCCAGCGCGGGTGTCTGTGCAGCCGTCTGTGCAGCGCTGGCGACCGAAACCGGTATGGTCTTTTCCATTGGCGTGGCAGGCGCACCGGATGCGACGGCCAGTTCGGCCATGCCCCTGGCGATGGAATCAATCGAGTTTTCCCGTGCAATATTGGACTGCTGGTATTTCTGCTGCCACTGCTCGAGTTCCTGCTGATGGCTGTCTGACATGCGGTCGATGTGAAGACCACCCAGATACTCCAGCATGCGCCAGTTGCGCCGGCGTTCCCTGGTCAGTTCGACCATGCTTGAAGACATGGTCAACTTGATCAGTTTGCCGTCCCTGGACGTAGACCAGATGAACGGGAGCTTGCCGTAGCGATCATTCTTGCTGAGGTCGATGTATTCATGGATCGGTACCGGTTCGCCTTCCTCTTTGATTGGACGGAAATGCTTCTTGAAACGGCCCTCGTGCAGCGCAAAATCCGCCACGGTGAAGGGTATCTCCAGCAAGTGAGGATTGCCCTGGTCATCGACGTATTCAAGGGTTGTGGTAATCCAGTCCTTGCCGATCTCAGGATTGCCTTCCAGTGAGAAGCGCTCGGCCAGGGTGTCGCCGCGCCTGGGGTCGTGAACGAACACCGGACTCAGACGGCTCTCTACTGCCAGCATGGCACGTCGGGCGCCGGCATCGTCGGCTATGCCGTGCTCGGGCTGGCAGGTGGTGTAGGTATCGAACACCGCCGGGGATTCGTTGTAGGTGAGAAAGTCCATCACGTTTTTCATGAAATGGCTTTGCATCGCCGCATTGGTCTGGATCACCAGCACCTTCGGGTGAAAGGCGGCGATCAGGCCGAGTTCCTTGCGATCCTCGTGCTTGCCGCTATGAGCACCGCCGAAACGGGTCAGGTCTGAATCCTGTGCGGTATAGCTCGCAGTCGAGGTCTGGCCGCCGGTGTTGGAATAGGCGCCGGTGTTGAGCACCACGATCTTGATCGGCGTTTCCGAGACCAGCACACGCGACAACGCACCGAAGCCGATGTCGTAAGTAGCGCCATCGCCACCCATGCTGATCACAGCCGGGAGCAGGGCGCGTTCATCCGGGGAGAAATGATGCCAGTTGAAACATCTGAACAGGCTGTCGTGGATCGCAGGGTCGTAGTGGTCTTCCAGGTCGAGCCTGGCAGTGCGCAGGGCTGTGAAATCATCGACAGCGGTGGCGCAGAAGCCTTCAAAGATGCCCTTGGCGACAGCCGGGGTGTCCTGAAACAGGCTGTTGACCCAGGGGTCCTTGTAGGGATTTCCCGGGAAGGTGGAGGCGTACACGCTGCTGCAGCCAGTGGCGTTGGCAAAGGCCGCGCCTGACGGGCCATTGCCCGTGGGCCCGCTCTCGAAATTATAGAGCCGTTTCTCCAGCGTGCTGATGGTGTTTTGCATGCGCTGCAGGCGGTTCGGGTCGTTCTCATCCAGCGGCTGTAGCGTCTGCAGTTTTGCCTGGAGACTGGCAATCAACTGTTCCAGTTCCGTGATGTGGGTCTTGCGCCGCTGTTCATGGATGGCCCGGTTGGTCGCGGTCAGCAGGCGTATCGCGGTGACTTCACCGCAGCCGCGGCAGGCGCCGTGGCCACCGGTCATCGCATAGTAATTGTCGTGATCGAGGATCAGGCGTTTACTGTCGCCACCGGGTTGAATCGCGTGCTCGGTAAAGCGCGCCGCGGTGTTTGGCATGCGGCTGAGAAATTCGAAGTTGCGCTGCATCTCGGCCTGCGCCTGGCTGTTATGTTGCCGGGCACTGAGCGCACCCGGTCCACACACGTCGACGCATTCAAGGCAGCCGCTGCATTTCCAGGGGTCGATATTGGCGGAGTAAAGGCCGCCGGTCCCGGGTGCGTTTTTCTCCATGGCGTCGAAGAACGGACGGGTCTTGACCACCGGGAAACATTCGAGGACTTCGACCATACTGTCGAAATCGCGCTTCAAGCTGGCGTTGCTGATGTTCAGGCTGGTGATGGACTCGGCAACGATTTCACTGAACGCTTTCGGGTCCTTGCTCGGCAGTTTACGGTAAACGTCGCGTATGGTTTTGGTCAACGGAAAAACCTGGCTCGACATTTCCGCCCTGTGCTGTTCGGTCAGATCCAGCTTGCCAATCGCGGTCAGCAGCAGGTCATGGATGTCATGCACCGTATTGGGAATGGCGGCATCCGGACATACGACTGCACACTCCATGCAGCCGGTGCAGAGATGGGCGCTGTACTGAGGGACCTCGAGTTTGAACAGGCCTTTGTTCTTCCAGGCGGCGCTCGCCACCGGCATGAATAAACCTGTGCCAGGCATTACCGGCGCCTCGCCAATGCTGCCGTCCTTGATACGATCGGCGAGGGTATCGTTGTAATAAGTCAGATCGAAAAGCCCGTTGGTCAGGGTGTTGCCACTGGCTTTGGCCATCGCGGCGGAGATTTCGACGCCGGGGCCGCTGGCTACCGGCACCAGCTTTTCTGCGTCCTTGAATTCTTCGGTGCTGTAATCGATCTTGCTGGTCGCATCCAGTCCTTCCCTGACAACCTTCATGTTGCTGTCAACGATGGCCTGGCCTTTAGCGCCGAACTTTTTCGTGACCTGCTGTTCGACTTTTTCCAGGATCGACTGCTGCGATCCGCCCGCGACGATACGGTCCACGTGTCCGCAGATTGCGCCGATAAACGCGATTCCCATCATACGGATCTCGAGTTCCGGAGCCGGGGCGTGTTTCTTGGCGACGCCGAAGGCATCGACGATATAGAGCTTGATTCTTTTCTCGCGAATGATCTTGCGCGCGTAGGCCGGTAGTTCCTTCCATACCTCCAGCGGGGTGTGGTGGGACTGCATGATCAGGGTGCCGTCCTCGCCGAGACCGAGTAACGGGTTGGCATGGCTGAACACCTTGTGGTCAGGAGAAACAACGATCTCGACGTCTTCGAGTTCCGCGTTGGTGATCTTGATCGGCTCGGGACTCAGGGTGATATAAAAGTTGGTCGGCGCGCCGCTTTTTTCCGAACCGTATTTCGGTGCGGACTTCGAATGCAGCCCGAGCACGCCGGCAAGAATATCAGTCAACAGCTTGCCGGTGGCGATGGTGCCGTAACCACCGACCGAATGGAAGCGGATACGGAACGCATCATTCGGCAGCAGCGAGGGATTCTCATGGGTCTCGAATGCCATGAACTCGGTTTCAGGATAGGCCTGCTTCAGGCGCTGCTGCAGCTCGGCATTGCGCGGTGTCGGGTTCTTTTCGAAGAACTGGGAGCCCAGGTAGAAGAACGGCACGTTGAGCGTGCTTTCCATATTTTTGTAGGCTGCAACCATGTGGCGAGGTTGCAGATCATGGCCGCCTATGCCAAAGATACCGGTACTGATCTTGGGCAGACCGGTGATCGGTGGAATGCCCTGGTGACGAATCAGGTCACCGTTCTCGCGCGCCTTGAACAGCGACTGGGTAACCAGGTTGGTGAGTGCGGTGACTTCCGAGCGTTCGAGCACGGTAACGGCTTTCTTGCCATCCAGTGCGGCCACGAGCTCACCTTCAGGGAAGGGCTGCAGCAGTTTGATCGAGACTACACCGACTTTCTTGCCCTGGCTTCGCAGGTAGGTAGCAGCGGCTTCGGCATCATCGGTGACGGAGCCCAGGCCGACAATCACATGTTCGGCGTCTTCGGTCATGAATGTCTGTACCGGGTTGTAGAGACGGCCAGTCAGTTCGCCGTACTCGTCCATGGCCTGGCGGACAAAGCGTGGGATATCATTAACGAAATGCGTCCTGTGATCGACCAGGCCGGCCTGGAAATCAGGCTGGTTCTGTACACCGCCGGTGAGCCCCGGGTTGTTGACGTCGACCATGGCGGGCACCAGTTGACGCGTGCCTTTCTCCCAGGCGTTGATCCACTGTCTGCGCCACTGGCCCTGCAATTCTTCTGGTACCCACGCGAGCGTGTCCTGCACCATTTCACCCACGTTATCGGCCTCGATCTCATCGCGGCGGTTTTCGAGGAAGTCGCCCAGCGCAAGCAGGTTGTCGTGCTGGATGTCGCCGCCGTGCCGGGTCAGGTACTGTTGCAGTTGATACACGCGGCCTTTGGCGCCATACAGCATCTCCTGGGCGACGGTCGGCGCTTTGATCCGGCCTGCCGGGTCGCCGAGAAATTCTTTTAAAAGTTCAGGCTCCGGCAGCAGGGTTTCGCATTGCATGTGACTGGTGGCAAAGCCGTCCATCGCATTCGTCACCGGCACCATCGACAGTGAACTGACGCGGTAGGCGATAGCTGCCAGGTCGGCAGCCTCCTGCGGATTGCTGCCAAACAGAATGGTATAACCGGAAGGGAGCAGGGCATAGACATCGTCATGCCCCGCCATCACGTTCAGCGAGTGCTTGGATACCGCGCGCGCAGCCACCTGCAACACGAAGCCACCGACCTTTTTACCCACGGTGACATAGTGAGATTCGAGGCCGTAGAGAATCCCCTGGCTGGAGGAGGCATTGGAAATGAAACGTCCACCGGTCAGCGTCGCCCCCATGGCGCCGCTCTGAGCCGAGTGTTCGCCCTCGGGCTCGAAGAAGAACGGGTGCTTGCCCCAGACATTGCAGCCGCCCCTGGCGCGAAAGGCCTCGAACATCTCCGAGATCTCTGTAGATGGAGTAATGGGGTAACCAATCACACCGCCGCAGACGTGACCCATCACATGGGCAACCGCCCCATTGCCGTGTATCACGGTCTCGATGCCGGGGTACTTGACGGCTTTTGTTGCTTCGTTGTTTTCCGCGCTTGCAGATGTTTTCACTGTGCCCGCGGCAGCCGATGAAGACTCGTGCTGACTATTACCCAGGTTCTCTACTTTAGAGCTTCTCATTAAGTTTACCCATTAACATATTGATTATATTGGTTTTGTAATACTTCTAATTTGCTTCAAGTCAGCCATTACAAGCAGCTTGGATCAGCGTAGCGCGTACCCGAAATTCTCTTTATTGTTAATACTGTCGGGTTATGGCAAAAACGCCTGACCCGACCTGTGATGCTTTTATCGTTCAAGCGACCGTCACATCTTGCGATAAATATACATCCTGTATTGCCTGCAGCAATTCAATGCCGTCTTTCATCGGCTTCTGAAACGCCTTGCGCCCCGAAATCAGGCCCATGCCACCCGCACGTTTATTGATCACAGCAGTGCGTACAGCCTGGGCGAGATCGTTCTCACCTGAAGCACCGCCCGAGTTGATCATGCCGATACGACCCATGTAGCAGTTGGCGACCTGGTAACGGGTAAGGTCTATCGGATGCTCGGTCGTCAATTTATCGTAGACCAGAGGATGGGTCTTGCCAAAACCAACCGCCTTGTAGCCTCCATTGTTGGTGGCCTGTTTTTGCTTGATGATATCGGCACCGATGGTAGCCGCAAGATGGTTGGCCTGACCGCTTAAATCAGCCGAGGTGTGATAATCGACGCCATCTATCTTGAAGGCATTGTTGCGCAGATATGCCCACAGAACTGTGACCATGCCGAGTTCGTGTGCATGAGCAAAGGCTTCGCTGATTTCCTCGATCTGACGGCGGGCTTCAGGCGAACCGTAATAAACAGTGGCGCCGACAGCAACAGCACCCATATCGAACGCCTGGTCGACACTGGCGAACAGCGTCTGGTCATAGTGATTAGGGTAGGTCAGCAGTTCGTTGTGATTGATCTTTACAATGAATGGAATTTTGTGTGCGTATCTGCGCGCCACGCTGCTGAGTACGCCCATGGTGGATGCAACACCGTTGCAACCGGCTTCGATGGCGAGTTCGCATATATTTGACGGATCGAAAAACGCCGGATTGGGTGCAAATGAGGCGCCAGCCGAATGTTCAACACCCTGGTCAACCGGCAGGAAGGAAACATAACCGGTATTGGCCAGGCGTCCATGACCTGTCATTGCCTGCCAGTTGCGCAGCACCGTAGCTGAACGATCACTGTTCATCATCACGCGTTCGACAAAATCACTGCCGGGCAGATGCAGATCGTCTTTTGGAATAGCAGTCGCCTTGTAGCTGAGCAAACTCTCGGCTTCGGCGCCGAGCAGTGATTCGATATTGGTCATGTCAGGCTGCCTCGGTTAGAAGTCGTTTTTTAAGTGTTCGCGGAGAATTCAATGAAGTCCCTGGACCACCATCAGATAGAATTTCAACATTAGAGCTTTGCATTAAATATGCACTTTATCTATATGATTAATAAAAAATAAATCAGTTTTAAAGCGATTTATTCTCCAGTGTGATTCCCTGCTCAACGATATATTCATCTTCAGTGATCTTGGCCTGCGCGGCTGCAATCCTCGCGATGGGTACACGGTGAGGCGAGCAGGAGACGTAACTCAGGCCGATATGATGACAGAAGCGAATCGATTCAGGGTGGCCGCCCTGTTCACCGCAGATGCCGACTTTCAGATCGGGGTTGGTTTTACGGCCCCAGTCGACGGTGATTTCCATCAATCTGCCGACACCTTTCACATCCAGTACCTCGAACGGATTGTGCTGCAGGATGTTGGCTTCCTCATACAGCGGCAGGAACTTGTTCTCGGCGTCCTCGCGCGAGAATGAAAAACAGGACTGCGTCAGGTCGTTGGTGCCAAAGGAGAAAAACTCGGCGATTTCCGCCAGCCTGCCGGCACGCATGCAGGCGCGTACAACTTCGATCATGGTGCCGAATTTGAATTTCAGCTGCACCTCGTACTCGGCTTCGACTTCAGCACGCACCTGGTCGACGATATCTTTGACCCAGTGCAGCTCCTGTCCTGTGCATACTTGCGGTACCATGATTTCAGGACGTACATCGAAACCTTCCTTGCCACACTCGGCTGCGGCTTCGAGCACGGCGCGAATCTGCATGGCGTAGATTTCAGGGTAGGTAATGCCGAGGCGGACACCGCGGTGGCCAAGCATCGGGTTGACCTCGAACAGTTCACGTACCTTGTGCAGCATTTGTGTTTTCTTGGCGATGGCCGAGTCGACCAGCTCACGTCCGCCTGGCGCAAACGGTTTTGGCAGCTCCTTGATATCCGCCTGGCGTCTGAGCAGGTGCATGCTGTTCATTAAATCGTTGACACCTTCCACCGTGTCACGCAGATGCACCAGGCGTTCAATTTCCTGTTCAAGCTGCTTTTCATTGGGCAGGAACTCATGAATCGGCGGGTCCAGCAGGCGAATGGTTACCGGCTTGGGCGCCATGATCTTCAGAATTTCCTTGAAGTCGCCACGCTGTATCGGCCGCAGGCGGTCAAGCGCTTCCTGGCGTGCCTCCTTGTCAGCTGCAATAATCATGTCGATGACGATGGGAAGCCTGTCCTGTGCATTGAACATGCGTTCTGTGCGGCACAGGCCAATGCCCATAGCGCCATAATCTGAAGCCTTGGTGGCTGCATCTATGGTATCGGCATTGGTCATGATCTTGAGGCGGGCGTATTCATCAGCCCAGCTCAGCAGGGTGCGCAGGTCATCCGAGAATTTGGGCGGTACCGTCGGGATTTCACCGAGATAGACATTACCGTTACCGCCATCGATGGTGATGATGTCGCCTTCGTGCAACACAGTATCGCCTACCACTGCAATGTGTTTTTCGACATCGACCTTGATGCCTTCGGCGCCGGCGACGCAGGGCTTGCCCATGCCGCGCGCAACAACAGCGGCATGTGACGTTTTTCCGCCACGGCTGGTGAGTACGCCTTCGGCCGCAAAGAAGCCATGGATGTCTTCGGGCTTGGTTTCTTCGCGCACCAGGATAACCTTTTCACCTTCCTTCTTCGCTAATTGCGCCTGGTCAGCATCGAATACGATATGACCCGAGGCAGCACCCGGCGATGCCGGCAGGCCCTGCGAAATGGGGAGTGACTTGTAGTCAGGATCAAGCATCGGATGCAAAACCTGGTCGAGTTCTTCCGGATCAATCCGCATGATCGCCTCTTTGCGAGTGATCAGCTCATCCTTGACCATCTCCACCGAGGTGCGCACACGTGCGGTTGCATTCATTTTGCCGTTGCGGGTTTGCAGGCAGTAAAGCACGCCTTTTTCGATGGTGTATTCGTAGTCCTGAACTTCGCGGTAGTGGTTTTCCAGACGGTCGCGCAGGGCAACCAGCTGCCTGTACATTTCAGGCATGACCTGTTCAAGTTCATGCACCGGCTTGGGTGTACGAATACCTGCAACCACATCCTCGCCCTGGGCGTTGACCAGGAATTCGCCGAACATCGCGTTCTCGCCGGTGGCCGGGTTACGGGTAAAACCCACGCCAGTAGCGCAGTCATCACCCATGTTGCCGAACACCATGGTCTGAATATTGACCGCGGTACCATTGGCCATATCCGGGGTGATCTTGAACTCACGGCGATAGTCGACAGCACGTTTACCACTCCATGAGTTGAAAACCGCCTTGATGGACAGTGTTAATTGTTCGTAGACATCTTCCGGGAACGGTCTCCCTGTTTCACCCTGGACCACGTCCAGGAAAACATCACTGATCTCGCGCAGGTTGTCGGCGGTAAGATCGATATCGGCGCTGACACCTTCACGTTTCTTTAATTCATCAAAGGGCTTGTCAAATTTTTCATCTGCGATGCCCAGTGCAACCTTGCCGAACAGTTGCACGAATCGCCTGTACGCGTCCCAGGCAAAACGTTCGTTGCCCGTTTGTTTGATCAGGCCGGGCAGGGTTTCAGCATTCAGCCCGAGATTGAGGATGGTATCCATCATGCCAGGCATCGACAGGGCAGAGCCCGAACGCACCGACAGCAGCAGCATGTTGTCAGTATTGCCGAATCCTTTGCCGGTCAATGCTTCCAGTGCATTGATCTGTTTGTGAACTTCGTCCATCAGTCCATGCGGCAGTTCACGGTCTTCAGTGTCAAGGTAGCTCAGGCAGGCTTCTGTGCTGATGACAAAACCCGGGGGTACATTGATGCCAATTTGTGTCATCTCGCACAAGTTGGCGCCTTTGCCGCCGAGCAGTGTTTTGTTCTGGCCGTCGCCTTCCTTGAATGAATAGGCGTATTGTGTGTTTGCGGCGCTGGTATCCATAGGTGTAGTTATGGCGCTGGTACTCATTAATGTTCTCCCCAATGTGACCGTGATCATCGGCCATGATTCAGTGGTTAATAACCACGTCGTTATTATCAATGCGAAATATTACGATTTTGTGAAATACACCCGGCGTTGGGTATAGATAAACAGTATATTCACTGACTGAACACGCAAATGTTAATGATTATCGGAACATCAATGTTGACGCACATCAATAAAACAGGCACTAGTGCCTGGTGGCGAAGAATCAAGGAAACAGCACCGATAATAGCTCGCTTCAGTTGCGAAGTCAGTATAGTCAGGATGAGACTGAGTGCAAGCTGATGTTTGAAAAATGTACCGAATCCACCTGATTTCGTCCGGGCTGAGTGATTTCACAGCCAGCTCCCGCCAGAAAACGGAAAATTGCGGTTTCCGGGCAACAATGATGAACTCTGAATAGTCGAAGAATCCTGCCTATACTCATTCCTATTCAGGATAATTAGAACGAGCTCAGGGCTGGGGAATGATCACACCATCGTTGGTACAATCGTGGTTCGGCTATGCATGCCAGCAAATGCAAGGTGTCGTGCAGGCTTGTGTCTACCTCGGCGAAGCGGAAAGGGGCCCGTACAAACTCTTCGAAACCTACTCGGAGTCCTTTGTTCATAGTGAGCTGATTCACGAAAATGTTGAAGCTGTGCTAAAAAGGCGCAAATCCGTGGTGACACGAATTGGCGCCAGCCAGGATGAAGCTGAAGTCAAACGGCTTGTGGCGGTCAATGCCGCTCAACCAGTTTCAACTGTAAGCAGCACAAACTACCTGATGACATGTCCGCTGTTGATTGAGCGTCAACTTCACGGTGCTGTCTGCATTGAGTTTAAAGACGATCCTTCTGTTAAAACCCAGGACTTCCTCAGGAATGTAGAAGCCGCAATAAAGTGGCTGCAGTTTCTATCCAGTAACAATACTGGTAACAGTGATGGCGGCTCACCTGGAAATGCCGCGATGGCCTTACAGATTACAGCGCGTGCCTTATCACAGGATTCATCTGCAGCAGCGGCGACATCTGTGGTAACCGAGCTGGCGACACGGTTGTCTTGTGAGCGTGTCAGTATAGGATTCAGGGAAGGCCGTGAACTGAAACTGTACGCTTTATCACACAGTGCACGCTATGAGTCCAGGCAAAATCTGATCAAACGCATCGAAGCGGCAATTGAAGAAGCTGTTGATCAAAAAGAAACACTGGCTTATCCAGCGACGGATAAAAGCACCTTTATGCTGCAAGCTCACGAAGAACTGGCGAAAAATCACGGCGGTAGCTTCATTTGTACCGTACCCCTGATTCATCACGGGCAGGTAACAGGTGGCGTTATTTTTGAACGCAGTTCTGCCGCAACCGCGTTTACACCTGAAACCGTTGAGCTGTGTGAGCAGCTGGCAGCATTGTTTGCCCCCATTCTTGAATTCCGCCGTCTCAACGATCGTCCGTTGTTGGAGAAAACAAAAGAGCTGCTCAAGAGTGCGGCATCAGGGGTTTTTGGCAGCGGTCATCTGGGATTGAAGTTTGTCCTTGCAGTGAGTGTGCTGGCTGTGATGATGTTGACCATGGTGCAATGGAATTACAAGGTATCGGCCAACTCGGTTCTTGAAGGTACGATAGAGCGCGTGATTACCGCGCCGGAGGAAGGCTATATCAAGGACGCAGCAGCAAGACCCGGTGACCTGGTTTCTGCAAAGCAAACGCTGGCGACACTCGATGACAGGGATCTGAAGCTGGAAAAGCTGAAATGGAGCGGCAAGCAAAAACAGATTACAAAAGAATACAGGGAAGCACTGGCAGGACGCGACAGATCGCAAATCGGTATTCTGCGCGCACAACTGGACCAGGCCCAGGCGCAATTGGAAATCCTCGAGAAAAAACTTGAACGCACGGTTATCAGTGCACCTATCGGTGGTGTCATTGTTAGCGGCGACTTCACGCGTGCGCTTGGCTCACCGGTTGAAAGAGGCCAGATTATGTACAAGGTCTCACCGCTCGATCAGTACCGGGTGTTGCTCGATGTTGATGAAAGCGACGTTGCTGAATTATCCGTAGGCATGAGGGGCGAGCTGACGCTGTCAGCTGCTGCTGAAGATACCTTTGAAATTGTTGTTGACAAGATTACACCAGTATCTGAAGCCGGCGATGGCGCTAATTACTTTCAGATTGAAGCTTCGCTGGTTGAAACGCCGCAGTTCCTGCGACCAGGTATGCAGGGCGTCAGTAAAATAGAAATTGGCGAACGGCGATTGATCTGGGTGTTGACGCATAAACTGGTCGACTGGCTGCGCCTGAAACTCTGGGCCTGGTGGTAAGCCATGACTGATCAACTGTTCAGTCAACACTGGTACCGGGTTGCCACTGTCAAACTGTCCTTGCGCAGTCACGTGCGCGTACATCAACATGTGTATCGAGGCGGAACCTGGTACATCCTGCGCGATGAATCATCGGGGCGACATCATCGATTTAATGAGGCGGCCTATCATTTCATAAAACTGATAAACGGAAAGCGAACGGTCAATGAAATCTGGGAAATGATGCAGGAGTCGCTTGGTGACGATGCGCCTACCCAGGAAGAAGTGATTCAATTACTGGGCCAGCTTCATTACGCGGACCATCTGTTAGCCGAGTTGACGCCCGATGTGGAGGAGTTGATAGATCGTAGAAAAAAAGAAAGAAAAAATCTATTGATCTCAAGGGTTGGTAACCCTCTTTCAATACGTATTCCACTGGTAGACCCGGACAGGCTGCTGACACGCTGGATGCCTTTCGTAAGACCGTTGTTCACAAAAACTGCTGCTGTCATTGGCCTGATCATCATGCTGTTTGCCTTGCTGGAAATGATGCGCCATTGGTCAATGTTGAGCAGCCATGCAATGGAGCATGCGCTTTCGCCATATAACCTGCTCATCATCTGGTTTGTATACCCTCTGGTTAAAGGCATACACGAACTCGGCCACGGTTTTGCCGTAAAAAAATGGGGTGGCGAAGTACACGAGCTGGGAATAATGATGCTGGTGTTGATGCCGGTGCCCTATGTGGATGCTTCAGCTGCGTCATCATTCAGGTCAAAGCGTCGACGTATGATTGTTGGAGCGGTGGGGATCATCGTTGAGCTGTTTCTTGCCTCTGTTGCATTACTGCTCTGGCTGAACGTGCAGCAGGGGATCGTCAGTGATGTGCTGTTCAATATTATGTTAATCGGCGGAGTTTCAACCCTGCTGTTCAATGGTAATCCACTGTTACGTTTCGATGGCTATTATGTTTTTGCCGATGCAATAGAAATTCCGGGGCTTGGCAAAAGAGCCAATCGATATTACATCTACTTGATACAAAAATATCTGTTCGATGTGAAGGGCGTCAAATCACCGGTTACCGCTGATGGTGAAAGCCACTGGTTCGTGATTTATGGTGCTGCGGCTTTCGTATACCGGATTATGATCATGGTAATGATCACCCTGTTTATTGCGGGCAAATATTTTTTTATTGGAGTCGGGCTTGCAATCTGGGTGATCTTTTTGCAACTGGTCGTACCCGTAATAAAGGCCATTGGTTTTTTATTGAAAAGTCCAACCCTGTCACAACGGCGAGAAAGGGCGTTGTCAGTAAGTATTGGCACTATCGTGATTGTTGTTGCTATGTTGTTCCTGATACCCGTGCCATTGAATACCATGGCTGAAGGTGTTGTGTGGATGCCGGAACATTCGTACGTGCGCGCGGGTAGTAACGGTTTCATCCAGGACGTTCTCGTTAAGGATGGCGAGAATGTAAAAAAGGGCGATGTGCTGATAGTCACCTATGACCCATTGATGCAGGCGCAGCTCAAGTTGATAGAAGCGAATAAGAAGGAGTTATCGGTTAAGTACGATGCCTTAATGCAGGAAGATATTGTCGAGTCTGAAATTGCGCTGGAAGAAATCAATATACTTGACGGCAAGATTCAACGTCTGAAAGAACAGATTTCGGAGATGACAATCACAAGCCCTGTAGATGGTGTTTTTATTATTGCGGAATCCAAGGACCTGCACGGGCATTACCTCAAGCAGGGCGATCCCATTGCCTATGTCATCGATTTCAATGGTGTCTCAGTGCGTGCAGTAGTGCCGCAAAATTCCATAGGCATGGTAAGAAAGCAAACCCATGATGTGGAAATACGGCTTGAAGGTATGATGCATGAAAGAATTCCATCATCCATCGAAAGAGAAATACCTGCAGCAACCTACCGGCTGCCAAGCAAGGCCCTGGGACAAGATGGCGGTGGCAAAATACAGACCGATCCTTTTGACGAAGAGGGTGTGAGAACAAAGGATCAGTACTTCCAGTTTGAACTTGCATTTCCGCATTCAAGCAGGAGTCAGCATATAGGCAAACGTGTCTATGTTCGTTTTACACACGGTTATGAGCCCCTGGCATGGCAATGGTATCGCTCATTCGAAGAGTTGTTCCTCGATGAGCTGGGGCGCGTATAGATGTCTGCCAGCGGTGCAATAAAATCTCGTTCACTGTTTGCTGCGGCTGATGAATCAGAGCCACTGCCGCATCCAGGGATATATTTTGGTTCCTATCCATACCGGAAAGAAGAAGTTAAAGGCAAGTTAGAGGAATTTCTTCGCAGTTTCGCATCTTTTTCATCAAGGCCTGAAGCAGCCAGTAAAAAGCACTGGCAAAAGTTTACCCGTCGTGTTGAAGCGATGGATAAACCATTGAGCAAAATGAGTGAACGTGAACTTGATGGCTGGATACTCGACATAAAGAAGAAGCTCAAAAGCAAGGGACTGACAGAAGAGATTACTGCCAGGGCATTTGCCACCATACGCGAAGTTGCCGGCAGGGTGCTTGGTTTGAAGCACTTTGATTGCCAGTTAATCGGCGGCTGGGTCATGTTGCAGGGCATGATTGCTGAAATGCAGACTGGAGAAGGCAAAACACTGACGGCAACATTGCCTGCAAGTTGTGCAGCAATGGCCGGCATGCCTGTGCATGTGGTTACTGTAAACGATTACCTGGTCGAGCGAGATGCCAGGCTTATGCGACCGGTATATGAGCGTCTGGGCCTGACGGTGGGTCATGTGATTGAAGGCATGGACCAGGATCAGCGCAAACAGGCTTACCGTTGCGATATAACGTATTGCACAAGCAAGCAACTGGCATTTGATTACCTGCGTGACCGTCTTATCATGAAACATTTCAATTCCAGCCTCGAGTTCAAGCTGGAATCTCTTTACAGTTCAAAGCCGGCCAGCACTGAGATGCTGTTGCGTGGGCTGAATTATGTCATCGTCGATGAAGCGGATAGCATATTCATTGATGAAGCAAGAACACCGCTGATACTTTCATGCAAGACAGATAATACCCAGCAGGAGGCCGTACACAGGGAAGCGATCTGGCTGGCACGGCAGCTAAAGGAAGGTAAGTATTATTCAATCGACGAGAAGGCACGGTCTGTCGAGCTGACGCAGTATGGTCGGGATTACCTGGAAGAGCTTGCGTCGATGATGCGCGGTGTCTGGCGCGGATCGAGAAGGCGTAACGCCCTGGTTGAACAGGCGCTGGTAGCATTGCATCTTTACGAGCGTGACGTGCATTACCTGGTTGATGATGGCGCGATCTATATCATCGATGAAAATACCGGCCGCACCATGGCAGACAGATCATGGGAAGCTGGATTGCACCAGATGATTGAAGAAAAGGAAGACTGCGAACAAACAGGGCAAACGGAGACCCTGGCGCGGATCAGTTACCAGGCCTTTTTCAAACGCTATTTGCGCCTGTCAGGCATGACGGGTACTGCAAATGAGGTTAGAAAAGAATTGAGAAAGGTTTATGAGCTGGATGTTGTCAAAATCCCTACCAATAAACCGGTGCTGAGAAAAATTCGGTCAGAATGCATCTATACTGATACTGATGCCAAGTGGGATGCGATTACCAACAGCATCAAGATTGAGCATGACAAGGGGCGCCCGGTACTGGTGGGAACACGCACGTTGAGGGATTCAGAGCATTTAAGCGAACTGCTCTCAACTGCGGGCTTGCAGCACCAGGTGCTTAATGCGAAGCAGGACAAAGAAGAAGCGGCAATCGTCGCCCGCGCGGGGAAGCACGGTCAGGTCACGGTTGCCACTAATATGGCCGGGCGAGGCACGGATATTAAGCTGGATGATGCGTCGATCAACGCAGGCGGGCTTCACGTTATCTCCTGCGAAAAAAACATATCAGCCAGGATCGACCGGCAGCTTGCAGGGCGTTGCGGCAGGCAGGGCGATCCCGGCAGCTATGAAGCAATTCTGTCATTGCAGGATGCATTCATAGAGAAACGCTTTGGCAGAATGGCGCATGCCATAGCTAAATTTACTGATGGAACGCATCGCGTTAAACCACAATGGCTTGGACGCTTGATGATGGGCTTTACGCAAATGATGAGCGAGTATCAGTATCGTCAGGTCAGAAATGCCATGATGAAAGTTGACAAGAAACGAGAAGCCATGCTGGCATTCAGCGGTATGTCGGAATAATAAAAACAATGAAGATGACTTCAGATTTAAAAAACATATTTTTGCTTTGTGGCCTGCTTACGGGCAGTCCTGTTTTGGCAGAGCCCGTGCCCGAAATAGACTGCCTGATTGAGCCCAATATGATGATTGAATTGAGCAGCCCGGTTTCCGGTGTACTCGATACGATACTGGTGGATCGTAGCGACGCGGTGAAGGAAGGCCAAATTGTCGCCACAATCAAGTCTGATGTAGAACAGGTAAAACTCAAAGCCAGCCAGGAGAACTTTAATTTGAGCAAGGTCGAGCAAAAGCGATCGGTCGAGCTTTACAAAGAAAATGTGATCACCTTGAGCGATAAAGAGCAGGCAGATCACGAGGCCGCACTGAATGAGCTCGAGGTGGAGCATGCGCAGGCAAACCTGGAATTAAGAAGAATACGCAGCCCGATTGATGGCGTTGTTGTTGACCGATACCTGATGCCTGGAGAATTTATCGAAGATAAGCCTATATTGAAACTGGCACAGCTGAATCCGCTCAGGGTGGAGGTGGTTGCGCCGGTGACATACTTCGGGCGTATTACAACAGGAGTGCATGCTCAGATTAAGACGGAATACGGTTCGTTTGAAAATCTGGTCGCGAAAGTCGTCGTTGTTGACAAGGTGGTTGATGCTGCAAGTGGCACTTTTGGCATCCGCCTGGAACTGAAGAATGAAGATAACCAGGTTCCTGGCGGACTGAAGTGTACAGTTCGATTCTTTAATGAGCATGAAGAGGCTGAATACGCAAGGCGTAACTCACTCAAAAATGTTAATACTGCAATAGTAGAGTCGGATACAGCAGAGCCGAATATAACAGAGATTGATTTAACAGGGCTGGGTATCACAGAGCCGGATATAACAGAGCCGGATATAACAGAACAAAGCATCCCTGATAAACAGCAAAATACGATTTGTCGAAGGATCGGGCCTTTCAAGAAGAAAGACAGCCTGATTACATTAATGAATGCTCTTGAAAATGAAATTAACGGTTATGAAGTTCTTGACGATACAACGGAATCGAGCTTGTACCGGGTAACAACGGAAAATTTAGCGTCAGGCAAAGCTGCCAAATCACTCAAAACTGAAATACAACAGGCGGGCGTGAAAGATCTCGCTATATTGAAGGATGCGGCGGGATACAGTATTTCGCTTGGCGTGTTCAGCAACGAAAAAACCGCGTACAAACGCGTGGCGAAAATAAAGAAACTTGGTTATGACTGCAAGGTTGTACCAAAACAGGTGAATAAATCGATATATTGGGCCGAAGTAACCGCAAACACGTCCGAGGATGCATTAGCTGAACTCGTTACAGCATCCGGTGTTGTAGACACTGACAATCTTTTATACCAGTCATGCAGCACTGAAATACTTGCGTCTGGTGACATGTAATCATTTGTTGGAGTTTTAACGTTCATGTTTTCTCGCAGAGGCGCAGAGGAAGATGAATAGATACTGTCTTTGCAAAAACCACATGTCGTCTCTGCGTTCTCGGCGCCTCTGCGAGAGTAAATATCTATAGCATTTTCTGTGCCGCCGTGTCCTGACGCCAGTTATGTAGCCCGGATGAAGTGAAACGTAATCCGGGGCTGTAAATACACCCGGATTCCACTACGTTTCATCCGGGCTACGATGCTGACAGTTTCTGTCAGATTTCGCGTGGTTTAAGCGGCCTGGTTTAGTGTTTGTAGTATTTTTTTCTCGCAAAGGCGCAAAGAACGCAAAGGTGAAATGTATCTTTTTTTGCATGAAATAATATCGTTTCATGATTTTCCTTTGCGGGCCTGGCGGCTTTGCGAGAGTACATATCTGTAGCATTTCTAAGTAGCCAGACCATGCACTCACAACAAATTCCAATGGTTAGAGTTATGTGGCCCGGATGAAGTGAAACGTAATCCGGGGCTGTAAATACACCCGGATTCCACTAC
>Ga0316193_10000342_pt1 | contig 28117 bp, 20 predicted proteins | sample MerIslsedime2_MG_FD_207735 | JGI IMG/M metagenome (GOLD analysis project Ga0316193, IMG submission 207735) | Coastal sediment microbial communities from Maine, United States - Merrow Island sediment 2 | ecosystem: Environmental > Aquatic > Marine > Coastal > Sediment | place: USA: Maine... | reverse complement strand
GCAATCGTTTTTGCACTAAGCGTTGTTCTTCGTTCATTTTCACAGTCTCCTAAACAGATATCATTTAGCATAAACTGTCCCGTAAGGTCTGACATATCTACAGCGATTTACATGTTTATAGACACGACACGGACGAGGAATAAACGGGGTCAGATTATCAGAGTAACAGTGCCAGAGTTGCACTCTGGCACTGTTACTCTGACCCCGCGGTTCCGATTTCAACAATCACCCGCTCAACAGCTTCGGTGAACTGCAACCGCTGATCCATACCAGGTGTCAGGTACACGGTACCACTTTCGTCCACAATTGCGATCTGCTGCAAGTTAAGGGCGCGGGCTACCTCCGGCCATCCATCCAGTCCGGCTACCACCAGTGCAGTTGCGGCGGCATCTGCCAGTATTCCATCATCCGTGATAACAGTGACCGATGCGATGTCTTTTGCCGGCCAACCCGTGGATGGGTCCAGGATATGCGGGTACCGCTTGAGCTGGTCCTGGCGGAAACGTTCATAGTTTCCCGAGGTAAAAATGGCTTCATCACCCTGGACCTGAACAGAGCCGACATTGCCGTCGCCGGGTTTTCTGACCGCAACACGCCAGGGCCGGTCACCGTGGGTGCCCATCGCACGCAGGTCGCCGCCCGCGTTCACAATGGCGTTATCGATACCCAGGGCACGTAATCGCTCGATGGTCAGGTCAACTGCATAACCCTTGGCGATACCGCCAAAATCCAGTTGTACCGCAGGGTTGTCAGAGGTCAACTGCAGGCCATCTATATGGATATCGTTACTCGAGGGGTGATGATCGAGTATTTCATCGATCTGGTCCTGTGAGGGGGGAGGGCCCTCGATCGGATAATCGGAGGTATGGAAGCCCCACAGTCTGATCAAGGCACCAATTGCGGGGTTAAAACGGCCACCCGTTTTGGCCTCCAGCGGCTGTGATCGCCGGATCATCTCGACGATGTCCTCATCAGCGGTTGCATGCTTTCCTTCAGCAAAGGCCTTGTTGATATCAACAAGCAGGCCGGGTTCCCAGGCATGCCAGTCACGGTGCATGGCCTGGAACATCTGCTGTATTTCTATAAATGCCTGACCGGCTTCCTCCGGCGATGCACCCCAGAGCTTAATCTCTACAATTGTGCCGAACACGTATAACTCGGCGCTTTGTTCCATGTCACGCTGGCAGGCTGACAGCATTGCCAGGCACAAAAGGATAATTGGGGTCAGAGTAAAAATTCTTAAGTTTTTACTCTGACCCCAATTATCATTTACGTTAACGTTCGGAGCAGTCTTATTGTTGATTGTGTTTGCCTTCGTTTGAGCATTCGGATTTGCCCGAACAATCCTCGCCGGTACAACCGGCGCAACTACCCGGACCTTCACCACGGCGATGGGTCAGACCAAAACCGATAAACAGCACAACGAGTAAGAGCAATGGCGCGATATAGCTTTCCATACCCCTATAATAGACCCGCAAAGCCCATAAATGCCATCGAAAGCGTTCCGGCAATGATCAGTACAAGTCCGGTGCCCTTGGCGATACCCGGTACATCTGAAAATTCAACCGACTCACGGATAGAGGCCATCAGTACCAGTGCAAGTGTCAGGCCAAGACCGGCACCGACGGCAAAAGTCACACCTTGCAGAAAACCGTAACCACGGTTGGTCTGGAAGATCGCCAGGCCCAGGATGGCGCAGTTGGTGGTCATTAGCGGAAGAAAAATACCAAGCTGCCGGAATAGAACGGGTGACAGTTTCTTGACTGCCATCTCTACAATTTGCACCAGCGATGCGATCACGATAATGAACGAGATGATGCGAAGGTAGGGCGCCTGTTCAAGGATGTAGGTATTGAGAAACCACGCACTTATCGCGGTCAGCACTAACACAAAAATATTGGCCAGCCCCATACGCAGACCGGTTTCAACCCGGGCGGAAACACCCATGAAGGGGCACAGACCCAGGAACATGGCCAGGGTAAAGTTGTTGACCACCATGGCGGAGAAAAAGATCGAGAATAGCGACTGGTCACTCATGACAAGACCTCCGTGACTTGCTCATCTTTCGCTTTCTTACGCTGCTCAATCACGCCCATGGCCAGCAGGATAAAGCCCAGTGTCAGGAAACCGCCTGCTGGCAAAACCATGATGACCCAGGGTTCAAAGTTCGGGCCGAACAGCGAAACACCCAGGAAGCTGCCCGTTCCAAGGATCTCGCGGAAACCACCCATCATGACAAGCGCAATGGTAAATCCGATACCCGTTCCTACGGCATCGAGCAATGAACGGAAAGGATTGTTCTTGGAGGAAAATGTCTCCTGCCGTCCAAGGATCATGCAGTTCACCACGATCAGGGCGATAAATGCGCCCAACTCTTTATGCTGAACAGGTGCATAAGCCTGTAACAGCATATCGGCCAGTGTGACAAAAGTGGCGATTACCAGAATATAGGAGGAGATTCGCACTTCATGAGGTATAAATCGCTTACAGGTAGAAATCAGGACGCTTGAGCAGGACATTACAAAGAACGTGGCACCGCTCATGGCCAGTGCGTTTGCCACGCTGTTGGTCACGGCCAGCGCCGGGCATAGTCCGAGCATCTGAACCAGTACCGGGTTTTCCTTCCAGATACCTCGTACGAAATCCTGGGTTGGGCTTGTCGTTCTCACGGCGTTTCCTCCGCTGATACTGCGTCCGCAGGTGCCTGTGGAATACCTTTATCCAAAATCGGCTTCCATTCTGCCAGTGCATTGTTGATGATTTGAATGACCGCCTTTGATGAAATAGTGGCGCCGGTAATCATATCGATCTCATTGGGCTGTCCCTTTCCGGCACCTATTTTTACACCGACCATCGGTGTTTCAGGCCCTGCGAAGAACTGATCAACAAAATCCATGTCCTTGAATATCTTATCACCCAGTCCCGGTGTTTCCTTGCTATCCAGGATTTTCATACCTGAAAGTTTTCCGGTGACCGGGTCATGTCCAAAAATCACCATGATGACATCCTGAAAGCCTGACTCACCACGGGATATTGCCACACCGCTGACCTCGCCATTGGCGTCCCGGCCAACATACACGCGTTTAAATTCACTCTCTTTGGCGCCGCTCGGCAGGGACACGGAAAGTTCATCGTTAACCAGGTAGTAGGTATCGTAGTTCTCAACACCCGGCAGGACTTCGTAGACGGCCAACCGAAGCTGTTCGGCCTTGTACTTATCGATGATCGGCTTGGTATGCAGATTCACCAGCACGATTAACAAGCCGGCCAGTGCACCGGCGATAGCCAGCGTGGCCACCAGGCGGAATGTAGAAACCTCCTGTGGCGCAGATCCATCCTGTGCATTGTCTGAATCGGAATTTTCAACCTGGATATCCACATCGATGCGATCCTGGTTGTTGCTTTCCTGGCTCATTTGCCGGCCTCCTTCTTCTTTCCGGAGGTCCCGAAGAGTCGTGGCTGCGTGGCACGGTTAATAAAGGGAACCAGGGCATTCATCAACAGGATGGAATACATCACACCTTCCGGCAGACCACCCCAGATTCGAATGATGACCGTGAGAAGGCCAATTCCGAAACCGAAAAGCCAGCATCCCTTCGTGCTCAATGGCGAGGTCACCATGTCGGTTGCCATGTACCAGGCCCCCAGCATCAGGCCGCCTGAGAACAACATGAACCAGGGCGAAAACTGCGATATGCCGATGACGTAAAACAGACCGGAAACCACGAAGGTTGTTACGAAAATACTCACTGGAATATGCCAGTTAAGGTGACCACGTACGGCCAGGTAAATACCCCCCAGCAGGATCAATATGGCGGAAGTTTCACCCACGGAGCCGTTTATGGTTCCCAGCAAAAGATCCAGCACCGGTGTTGCAACCGGGTCGTCGCCGAATTTCATATTACCCAGCGGTGTAGCCGCGGTCACCGTGTCCGGCCTGGGGGTCATAAAGGGCAGGGCAAAGTTATCGCCCTGCAAGTTCCACCAATGTTGTGTTCCTGATGGCCAGGTCGTGATGGCAACGGGGAAGGCCGCTTGCAAAAATGCGCGCCCTACCAGTGCAGGGTTAAAAATATTCTGACCAAGACCGCCGTAGATCAGTTTGCCGAAACCCATACCAAAAACACCACCCAGGAACGCCATCCAGAGTGGAAAACCGGGCGGCAGGCACAAACCAAGCAGCAGACCGGTAATCATGGCGGAACCATCCGCAACCGACCCGGGATTGGCTCCAAACATACGCTCGGTGATGAGACAGCCTGCAACACTCGCAATGATCACAAGTATCGCGCTTGGCCCAAAAAAATAGATCGATGAGGCGATGACCGGCAGCAGGCTTATTACTACCGACCACATGATCTTTGTGGTGGAGTCAGGCGACCGAACATGCGGTGACGCAGTAATTATTACCTTGGTCTTCTCTGTCATGATTTCGGCAGTCTTCTTAGTTGTGTTTTTGACATGGCAAAATATTGGGAAAGCGGAATATTGGAAGGGCATATAAATGAACAGCACCCGCATAACATGCAGTCGTTCAAATGCGCTTCTTCGACCAGTTCTTCATAACGTTCCGCCTTGGCCAGCTCTTTCATCCATTGTGGATTCAGGAAAATAGGGCAGGCTTCGAGACATTTTCCGCAACGTATGCACGGCAAAATATCCTGACGTTTACATTCATCGTTTGTAAGTACAAGAATGCCACCCGTACCCTTGAGAACGGGTACGTCCAGGTCGGATATCGCCTGGCCCATCATCGGGCCGCCAAACAGGATTTCGACAGCGTCATCCGTCATGCCACCACAATGCTCGATCACATCACGAAGCTTCGTACCAAAGGGTATTTTCCAGTTGCCCGGCCGGCGTATGCCACGACCGCTGACCGTCATGATACGTTCAATCAATGGATGCCCGGTTTGAAATACTGCGGCTACGTTGGCAGCCGTGGCTACATTCTGAACCATCGCACCAATTGCACTTGGAAGGGCGCCGGATGGAACCTCGCGCCCCATGACGGCCTTGATCAACATCTTCTCGGCACCTTGTGGGTACTTGACCGTCAAGGGCTGAATTCTGACATCGAGATCAGTGGGCTTGGTCTTGCGCATTATTTCGATGGCATCGGGTTTGTTGTTTTCAATCCCTATGACACAGCGTGTGATACCCAGCGCCTTAAGTTCAATTCGAATACCTTCGTAAATCATCTCCGGCTGTTCAAGCATCACGCGGTGATCCGAGGTGAGATAGGGTTCGCACTCACTTCCATTGATGATTAACAATTCAACCGGCTGGTCTTTTGGAGGACACAGTTTGACATGGGACGGAAAAGCGGCACCGCCAAGACCGACAATACCCGCCCTGGCTATCTCCTTGGAAAGATCCTCCTCCTTCACGTCCTGCCAGCGTGGCACCATGCGGTTTCTTCGCATCTGCGATGAACTCTGATCCACCGTGATACGGATTGAAGGAACCATCATGCCGTTGGGATGTGGCCAGAGTTCGATCGATTTCACGGTACCGGCAGCCGTGGCATGCACGGTAGATGAAATGAATCCGGCGGCTTCCGCAATAACATCACCACGTTCCACATGATCGCCGGCCTTAACCAGGGCTTTCGCCGGCGTACCTATGTGCTGTGACAAGGGCAGGATGACTTCCTTCGGAAACGGGAACCGCTTCGAGCGTAAACCCGAAGTAATATCCTTGTTTTCCGGAGGGTGAACCCCGTGTTTAAAACTCGGCAGACCTTTCATATCAGGCTATTGTCCTTGACTCAATTGAAAGGCTCAGCGCGCTTGATCAATTTATCCAAACCCTTTTCTTTCGGGTTCAAGGGATCGCCTGGATGGATGCACTCTGCCGGACAGGCTTCAGCTGCCATCACCAACTGCTTGAAGGTTCCCGCCTTGGCATCACCGATTTCGGCCTGCTGCTCATCGTTATAAATAAACACCTTGGGGTTAATCTTCAGGCAGTCATCACACGACGTGCAGCGCAGTGTATCGATGTAGGGCTCATTGCCCATGAAATCATCTGCTGCCGGTGCAGGTGCTGCTGCTACCGCCGCCGGGGCAGCCTCTGCCGCCGCGGCAGGTGCTGCTGCTGTTGCTGCTGCCGGTGCAGCGGCCGGTGCAGCGGCCGGGGCTCCAATACTGAAGTCGGCCGGTGTTTCAAAAGCGGGACCATTCCAGCTCTCTGCTTTTTCAAGCAGGGTGGACACGGTTTCGTTGGCATTGCCCCTTAACAGTCCCTCAGCCATCCTTCGTGCAATCAACAAGGGGTACTGGGTGGTCAGTTTGGCAATTTTCGCCTCGTACTCAGCCGTCAGTGCCGTAATCCGGGTCTCGAGTTCTTCGGCCATACTTTCGGCCATGCTTTCGGCAACGGTATCACGCATATTTTCGGAAACATCAAGACCGGCAATCTCTTTCAGCTGAGCCCAAAAGGACAGTCGTTCTTCAGCAAGACCGACGATCTCTTCTGAAACGATCATTTTGCTCAGGTGACGTTTGGGATCAACAGTGTAAATGTAAGGCGTTCCGTCCTCGCGTTCATCCGCATCCATTTCCAGATACTCATGGAATGGTATCAACTCTTCTTCACCATTGGCCTTCGTAAAATGCTTGCGGAAGCGGGCCTCACCCAGTGCCCAGTCTGCCGTCGTGACCGGCAGAGTCAGCTTCTGCTCAGCATCGTCTTCGTCAAGAAACGCCAGTTCGTAGGTTGTCCATGTATCAAGCGGCGAAGGATTGCCTTCGAGGTCAATACATTCGGAGAAGGTCGTACCCTCATCTGGATCAAAAATGATATTCGGCACAGCACGGCTTTCAAGGGCAAGCCTTGCAGCGTCGGGTGCACCAAAATCAGCAAGGCCCCACTCCGGAGGACAAGGTGTATTGAGGATAAACAGGGCAGGACGTCTCGCCTGCAGACCCTTCAGTACACCCTGAATCAGGTGTGAAGGTGTTGCCTGCGATGACTGCATCACGAAGACACCGCGGTGGGCGATCGCAATCAGGGAAAGTTCTTTACGAACCTCTTCCTTGCCATGGTGCTCCATACCGTATTCGGCCATATCCGATACCTGGCTGGTGAAGCCTGAAGTACAGGCCTGGCCACCGGTATTTGAATAGACCTGGGTGTCAACAACAATAATCCGGATCGGTTTATTGGTTGCCATCACCCTTGAAAGGTTCTGGAAACCGATATCCATCATGGCGCCGTCACCGCCGACCGCGAACAGCGGCGGACACAAGGTGAATTCGTCATCATCGAATTGTTGCCATTCGAAGTCATCGAAGAACTCTTCGTCCTCGCTGGCATCGTAGCTGTCAGATAGCAGTTTCTCAGCGCGGCGTACGGAAATGAAACCATCAGCCATCTTGCGCATATGTCCTTCAAAGATACCCACGGCTACCGATGGCGCATCCTGGAACAGGTGGTTTACCCATGGGAACGGGTAGGGGTTGTAAGGATAGGATGAGCCCCAGACGGAACTACAACCCGTCGAGTTCGTGAAGCCAAGGTTTGCGCGGCCGCGACCGCTTGGGCCTTCCTCGTAACGCCACTTGAGGTCTTTCAGTTCCTCGATGCTCTTACGAATCAGCAACACCCGTTCTTTCTTGTCTGCAGACAGTTCAACCGACAGGCCATCTGAATCGGCAGATACATCGTCAAGGTCCGTTTCTGATATCAGCAGTGCATGGGCTTTTTCATCCAGTGCCTTGATCATGCTACCCAGTTGCTTCACGTGCTCTTCGACGCGCGGACCCATGAATGCATTGACCGTGGAAAGCAGCAGGTGAATGGTGGTTTTCTCACCACAACCCATACATGCGCCATCACCACCGGTCATGGACATATAATTGCTCTGTTTCAACAAAAGCGACGACATGACGCCGATGCCTTCATCCAGACTGGAAATCTTGATGTAGTCGTCATTGGTTTCAGGCAGGTTGCGCCACAGATCCCAGTTGGACTCGAGGGTCTCCTGGAATTCGTCAGTCTGGCGAATACTCTGTAAGGCTCCATCTGCACAGACGGCGACACAAATATCACAACCTTTACAGGTTTCAGGGTTAACAGTGATCGAAAGCAGGCCTCCTGAACCTTTCTTTTTGTTCTCCGGTAAATCGAAGAAAGGTGCAGTCTTGGCCAATGGGAAGTCTGCCAGAGCAGCGTAAACCATGTTGTATTGCTCATCGACTTCAGCACGGCGCTCGACATCCCAGTTGGACTTGCCGGCAATCGTCTGGTAGGCCTGTGACAAAACTTTCGCAAAGGTTTTGAAAGTGCCGCTGGAGATGATTGTGCGTGACTCTTTGCCAAGGTTCTTGATCAGCTGTGAAAAGCGTGACAATGGATTGTCCGGCGTTGCAACGGTTCTGACTGTAGCTTCCAGTACTTCCTCCACTGTGCTGACCACACCCGGAATTGCGGAGTCGGGACACTGGGTCCAGCACTTGGCGCAACCCGTACATTTTTCCGCAATAAATTCAGGAACATTAAATCGGACAGCCGACATGTTACGCATGCTGGACGTTGCTGCGGGTATGGCGGAGATGGCAGTGAACGGATCGGCAATAATGTCTTTGCCGGTCTTGTACTGAACACAGACCTGGTTCCAGAAATCAGCCTGGTTGCCAAGTCCGCCCTGGGACTCTATGCCCGCCATTGCATGGGGGATCAGGGGCAGTAATTCTTCCTGTCCCGCATCGAGAAAATCTTCAAGATCAAGTTTCTGGGCTTCGTCAAAACCACGGGAAATAACACGTACATTGTCTTCGACAACCCGTTGACCCAAATGACCGAACTTCTTGTTGAGCTGTTTGAGAATACCTTCAAACAGACGTTCACGTGTCAGGTCATGTGTGGTCATCAAAGGTGCGGCACGGAAGAATGCGCCCATGAAGGCAACGCCCTGCATACGGAAACGAAGCTCGGGATTTGAGGCCTCTGACAACGCGATATTAAACCCGTCAACAGCCCAGACGTTGATCTTCTTCGCGCGTATCGTCATTTGTGCTGTTTTCGGGAAACTGTTCCAAAGCTCTTCACCCGAAAGCTCGCTCTGGATGATGAACACACCCTCTTCACACAAGCCGGCGAGGGGATCTGAATGTAAAAATACATTCGGGTCGGGAGACAACACGACGTTCACGTGTTTGAGTTCACAATTTAACTTGATTGGCTCATGTGACAACATGGCATAGAAAGTCGTCGGCTGACCTTTTTTCTCTGAACCATATTTGGGATTGGCCTTGATGTGCATACCAAGTAACTCGGCGGCGGTCATTGCAAGGTTCTTACCCATGGTGATGGCGCCCCAGCCACCGACAGAGTGAATGCGAAGCTCAACCGAATCCTCCGGAAAAAGATTCAAATCACCTGCTGACGGAAGTGCCAGCTCACCTACATTCGGGTAATCTACAAGGATTTTTTCCTGCCAGATCTGCATTTTCGGCAGACGGGTATCCTTCTGGATAAACTCAAAACCAAGGTAGAACTGACGTTGCCTACGTCCACCATCAAGCATGTTTTCAACCGCGGCAACGACGTCGCCCGGTTGTAAGTCCCGGCTACCCAATCCAAAGCAGGCCGAGTAAAAATCAGGAATCTGGTCGGGCAGCAATGCGGCCAGACCTTCATATGGAAGGACCGCGCTGTGATCGTTACTGGCACGTCCATTTTCGGCAGCCTGTGCCATTGCCGAGCGTATTTCACGAATCATGGGTAATTCAACAGCGAGGGGCTGGTCGGTACGTTCCATGACGACCACACCTTTCTTACCTGCCAGCATGTGCGAAACCAGATCAGCCGGGAAGGGTCGGAACATGACCATGTCGACCACGCCGACCTTGATGCCACGTTCCTTGCGCATATAATCGGCGACAACTTCAGCATTACAGATCACCGAGCCTTGTCCGAGGATGACATACTCGGCATCTTCCATGCGGTAGCCCATGATGCGTTTGTATTCGCGACCGGTAAGCTCGGCATATTCTTCCATGGCCTGGTCGGTCAAATCGGCAATGTGATCGAAATAGAAAGGCCGTTGGGCGGCAACACCCTGTGCATACGCTTCCTGGTTCTGAACCGTTCCCAGCATCGCGGGAAAATCGAAGTTATACAGTTCGGGAATGCGGCGGCGTAATTTACCAAACACGGCCCGTTGGGCACCGGTCGGTGATTCAATCATATCTGCAGGATCACCCAGGTATTCTTTAACCAGTTCACGTTCGGGTTCAAAAAATGACTCGATAACGTGGCTTGTCAGGAAGCCGTCCTGTGCACATATGCCCGGATTCAATGAAAGTTCTGCAATCCGGTGCGAAATGAGATTGATGTCGGCAACAGCCTGTACATCCTTGGCAAACAACTGGAAAAAGCCAGTGTCATCAACGCAATGATAGTCATCATGACCGGCGTGGACGTTGAGTGAATGTTTTGTCATGGCGCGACAGGCCACGTTCAGAACATAGGTCAGGCGTTTGCCGACGGCCGCGTAGAGCGACTCGTGCATATAGGCAATACCCTGTCCGCTCGAGAAATTGGTCGAGCGCAGGCCAACCATGCTCATACCGGCGGTTACACCGGCGGCGGCGTGCTCGCCTTCGGGTTCAAAGAAAATCAGCTGACGGTCATTTACATTTTTCTGACCTCTTGCAACAGCTGAGGCCCAGCCCTCGCCCATTTGCGTTGAAGGTGTAATCGGGTAAGCACCGGCTGCCTCACTGGCTGCGGTTTCCATTGTTACAACCGCGGCGCTGCCATCATCGGTTTTGAAAACTCCGGGGTATTTAGCTCCGGGATTTTTGACATCTTTCATTAACTGACTCATACGACTTTCTTCTCCAACTCAACCAAGCTTTCCTTAAACTGCTGTCCTTCAACCCATACGATGGCCCCTGTTGGGCATCGTTCAATTGCTTTGGGGCTGGTCAGCTCGTTTTTCTCATAATTAATAACAGCCAGGTTATCGATCATTTCGATCACACCCGGCTCCGAATCGGCAACACACCTGTTGCAGGTATTACAGGCAACGCTGCAGAGGTCCTCCGCTGCGTCGCCTTTGAGCAAATTCTTACATTGCACTATCAGCTTCTGCTCAATGGGCATCAGCTCAAACAAGTCTTTGGGGCAGGCCACGACACAATCATTACATGCTGTACAGCGCTCGGGAATCACCACGGGCAGCAGGTCATCATTCATGTAAATCGCATCGAGGAGGCAGGCGATTTCACAGTCTGCCAGGCCTAAACAACCCCAGTTACAGGCCTTTCCGCCACCGGCTACCGAGGCCGCGGCCTTACAGGTCTCAAGGCCCGCATAATCCGAGTTGCGTGCTGCCTCGTCTTTACCGCCGGCGCAAAGCAGACGGGCCACACGTTTATTCGCCTCTCCGGCATCAACGCCCAGGTAACTGGCGACATCGGCCAGGTCTTCCTCACCCATCACGGTACATCCCGATGGTTGCTCCTTTCCGCCGACGACTGCCTCGGCAAATGCCCGGCAACCGGGCAGGCCGCAGGCACCGCAGTTGGAATTCGGTAGCAGTTCTTCCACCTCACCGATACGCGGGTCTTCCCAAACATAGAACTTCTTGTTCGCCATCGCGATCAGGAAGCCAAAGAAAAGGCCCACTCCACCGAGTACAAGTGCAGAATCCAATATGGGGTTTCCGGTCATTGATCAGGCCCTGTGGTCAAGCGGATAAATCCGCCAGGTTGGTCTGGCTTAACAACCAGGCCGACAGCTTGCCGGCTGGATCGGTTGTGGCTTCACCTGCTATTTCGGGAGGTACCGAAAGGGATTCCAGCAAGGTGTAATCTTCGGCCTGTTGGGCCGGGCTGATGCCACCAATTGGCCGTTTCCTGACCTCTTTTGGAAAAGTGATGGAAACAAAACGTTCATAAGTGGTTGAACCCGCCGAAGGATCGTGTACAAAACTGACAGCGGTATCGGGCAGAAATGCGGCTACCGCGATGCCTTTATATTCTGAAAATGCCTTCAGATCAGGTTCACTGGTAATCTGCTGAACAAACACCCCTGGTGATATAACCCGTGACAGTGCTGCCGCGGGTGCGTCACCACTTACATTGAAGATGATCTTCATATTGGTATCAAGCAGTGGTACAACAGATGAGGGTTTGAAATCCTCACCGGACACATTCACCATCAGGGCAGGGGCCATGGCACGCTCTGAACTGTTCCAGTGTGCGTAAGGGAACCTTTCCAGTGTTGCTGCGTGCTTGTCTTCCTTGTAGGCACCATTCTTGGCCAGGGCTACAATTCTCGCGGCCGCAAACGCACGTCCGATGGATGCAAGCCTCACACTTAGTGAGTGGCCGAGCCCTCTGCCTTCCGTCATGTTGATAATAAACAGGTCATCACCCTCGGCGAGCAGTGACTTGAGCACTTCCTGTGCAGCGCGTATTGGCGCCTCTGCGTCGGTTTCAATGCGTGGAGCCTTGCGAGCGAAGGAGTTAAAGCGGTCCATGTCCATTTTGCCCTTGGCAAAATGACCCAGTGTTTCCGAACGGTCAGCTTCAGGGTCACCTGAGCCTGCCAGCAAGCCACGCACCTGTTCTGCGGTCACGGCCAGGGCCGAATGGAACTGGTCTATACGTGAACGAACCGCGTCCAGGGCGCAGGCTTTCTGTTCTTCAAACTGCATAGCGGTCAAACTCCTTTTCTAGTCTTTGAATCTTTTCTTCCGGGGAGACGGGTGGAACGGCCCTGACTTCATCATATACGGGGAAACTTTCATCTCGGAAGAATAAGCCCAGGCGCAGCATATCTTTTCGCTGGGCCAGGGAACGTGCTTCATCCAGATCTTTTGGATCATGCACACGCTGGGCCTTGAATAACCTGTCCAGTCCCGGCGCGTTGACGCCGTTGTCATGTACCAGTAATTCAGTCAGGTCAGGGTTCTTGACGTTCTCGGTGAACACATCGGGGGTGAATTTGGGGCAGCGCTGCAGAATTCGGATGAAGGAAAATCCGTTGTGCGCGTAAGCTGCTTCCAGCGTGGCATACATATGTGCCGGCACCCAGTCTGCTGTTTGAGCAACAAATGATGCATTTGACACACCCAGTGTTGCCTGTAAGGGGTCAAGTGCGGGCAGAACCGAGCCACGTGGTGAGGTATTTGAACTGTAACCCTGTGGTGTGGTCGGCGAGGTTTGGTTCTTTGTCAGGCCATAAATGTTGTTATCCAGCAATAAAACGGTCATGTTGGTGTTGTAGCGCGTTGCGTGAATCCAGTGACCCGCACCAATTGAGGTGCAATCGCCATCCCCCATGACAACGAAAACGTCCAGTTCCGGCCGTGCCAGTTTTAGACCGGTAGCGATCGGCAGGGCACGTCCGTGAATACCATGAAAGCCGTATGCATTGACATAGTGAGGAAAGCGGCTTGAGCAACCGATGCCGGAGACGAACGCCATTTTTTCCGGTCTCAACTGGTGGCTTGCCAGCAGGCGTTTAACCCCGTTCAAAACACCGAAGTCACCGCAACCGGCACACCATTTGCCTTCACGTTTTTGATAGTCATCAGCTTCCAGACCACAGGCGACATCTTCTTCAAGTTCCAGAAGGGAAAGTGGAATACTGCTCATTTGGACACTCCTTTCTCACTTTTCGCAATAATTGAATTATAGATGTCATTGGGGCGAAGTGGTTGTCCCGGACAACTTGTCCAGCAATCTATATCAACCAGTGTATGTGCGCGCAACAACCAGGCCAGCTGTCCGTAACGTCGTGTTTCTTCAGTTATGTAGGGGTCGCCAACGGTATCGGAATAATTAATTTCCACCGTCATCACCTTTTTGAAGCGGCTGAAAATCTCTTTCAGACCCGGTTCCAGCGGAGACATAAACGTCAATTGACAGGTCGAAACTTTGAGACCTTCCCCACGGGCGCGGTCAACGGCTTCTTCGATGGCACCCTGGGTAGAGCCCCAGCCGACCACCAGCAGATCGCCTTCCTGGTCGCCATATATCTCCGGCGGCATCAATGTCGATTGGAATACGGCCAGTTTACGGCTACGCATTTTACAACCGAGTTCATTGCTTTCCGGGTCGTAGGAAACGTTGCTCCACTGATCATGTGCCAGGCCGGTCACCGTGTGTTGGCCACCCGGGGTACCGGGTACGATCCGTCTGGATAAACCGGTTTCCGGATCCCAGTCGTAAGGCCGCAAACCTTCCGGCAGGGGTGAAAAATCAACCGGTTCCTGCTGCCAGCGTGCATCAAACTCAGGTTTGGTAAATTGCTGAACACCCGTTGCCAGGTTTGCATCTGTGAGAACGATAACGACACAGCGGAATGTCTCGGCGATACGGCGAGCGGTAACCATGGAGTGAAAGCACTCTTCGATCGAGCGTGGGGCGATGACAACACGAGGTGCATCACCGTGTTGGCCGAAAATCGAGGATAACAGATCGGATTGCTCCACTTTTGTTGGCAACCCTGTTGACGGACCGCCGCGTTGAACATCCAGAACCACCAGCGGTATCTCGGTCATGATGGCGAGGCCCAGGAACTCGGTTTTAAGCGCCATGCCGGGACCGGAGGTTACCGTCAATGCAACCTTGCCGCCGTAGGAGGCGCCCAGTGCTACACCGGCTGCGGCAATTTCATCCTCTGCCTGGTGAATAATTCCACCATAATTTTCAATAATGGATGCCAGTTCATGGGAAACAGAAGTCGCCGGTGTGATCGGGTACATGGCGCACATTTCTATGCCTGCGGCGACTGCACCGAGCGCTGCAGCCTGGTTGCCGTTCATGACTACCCGGATATCCTCGGGAGGTATGGTTTCGATATCAAACTGGAAGTCGAGGTTCTCACGTGCCCAGGCCATTCCGTTTTTAACAAGCTGGACATTAAGGTCTGTGACCTTGGCAGGTTTTTTCTGAAATATGTGTGCGATCTGTTTTTCAATGATGGAAAGATCACGCTGGTAAATTTCGGCCAGCATACCCAGTGCGAACATGTTCTTGCCATGCTGTGGGTTGTCTACGACCTTGAGGGTCTCTGCTTCTATAGGTACCTGGATAAAGCGGTAATTCTTCGAAGACATCTCTTCCATGGCCTCGGCGTAGAGCTTTCGGATAGCCTCGTCTTCGTGATTTTCCCAGGAGCTTTCCTGGAGAATAATGCAATTGTCATCGAACGAACCCAGGCGGTGACGGGAAAGACAAACCTGATCATTGAACGCGATAGCCAGTTTTGACTGGTCACCCCAGTTGGTAATCTTTTCAGTTCCAAAGCGGATGATGTTACCCGAGGTGCTGGTTACCGTATGGTGCGGGGGTTCGATTTCGGCGGGAATGATCTCCACCGTCCAAACGCCGTTTCCCATCTTGGCGCATGTCTGGCCAAATATCTGGGCACATTTCTGCGCGCCTTCACCCGAGTTGGTAATGATTTCAACCGTGTGTTCGGGAACGACGGTGACTGTCACATTGTTACTGGCTGGTCTGTCCAATTCTGCTTACTCCAAGTGCCCAAGGATTTGAAAATAAAAGTCCTTCGTCTTCTCAATGAAGATGGTAATTCTAATACTGGATGATTCGGGATGCATAGTAGGACATGAATTGTCGCAGCAACTTGATATTTGTCAATTAATTCCACATTGGTTTAATTCTTTATAATAGGACTTTTAATAACGGAGACAGCACTATGGTGGGAGTAGAAGGCAGGGTTGCGATGGTTACGGGTGCAGGTCGTGGTATCGGTCGGGCAACTGCCGGGCTTCTCGTGGACAGGGGTGCGGTTGTCATGGCGGTCGCCCGCAGTGAAAGCGATTTGATCAAAACCGGCCTGGAATATGTCGTGGCCGACCTGGGGACGGTTGAGGGTTGCGAAAAGGCGGTCGCGGAAACCGAGTCCAGGCTTGGGCCGATTGAGATATTCATCTGCAATCATGGCATAGGCTCAGCCCACGAGCGGGTGATATGGGAGCAGGACGCGGCGACCTGGGATGAAACCATGCGTATCAACCTGGATGGCCCGTTTCACCTTTCACGCCTGATATTGAAAAGTATGGTGGAGTCCCGTTACGGACGCGTGGTGTATACCGCCTCGACCGCGGGCCAGGTTGCCGAGCATGCAGGCTCCGCATATAACTGTTCGAAGCATGGTCTGATTGGCCTGATGCGTTCGGTCGCCCGGGATGGTGGAGCATATGAGGTGACATCCAATGCCGTATTGCCGGGCTGGGTTCGCACAGAAATGGCCGAGCGTTCGGCTCTTGCCGAAGCGCAGGCCAGTGGTATCACGGTCGAAGAGGTCTGGCAGAAGCGCGAGGCTCTTTATGAGCCAGGCCGGGTTGCCACGCCCCTTGAGGTGGCCGAGATGATCGCTTTTCTCGCTTCAGAGGAATCGAGTGGTGTTAGTGGTCAGGCAATTACCGTGGCCTTGGGTGGGCTGAGCTAGCGAATAACAGGTATTAAATAAGCGGGGCCGGGTTGTCAAATACACCCGGCTCTGTTTCTTGGCTTTTGCTTACCGGATTTGTCTGTGCCAGTTACTGACCAGTTGTGCCACATCAATCTCTTCACCGCCCTTGCTCCATTTCTCGGCAAAATCCACATCCTGCGAGTTGGGTGGAGGGTTGGGCAGGCTCATTTGAAAACGTACCGGCATCGGCACCGCGGCCCCCATTGCAACCACTTCACCACGGCTTAAAGAGGTGATGGCTGAAAATGTGCCACGGGCTGAATCCGGCACCATGTCGCGCAGATATTCCTGGTCATCGGGATTGGTCATGTGCAAGCACAAATAGGTGCCGCACTGTGCCAGTACCGTTTCGGAAACCTCGTGAGGGCGCTGACTGACAACACACAGGCCCACGCCGTATTTGCGTCCGGCCTTGGAAATATGTTCGAAGGTACGGCGTGCTTCCCTGTAACGCGAATCATCGTTGCGCGGAATATACTGTTGCGCCTCTTCACAAACAAGCCAGATCGGGAATTCCAGGCATTTCGGGTTCCAGAAATTGAACTCAAAGGCCAGACGGCCTATCAATGCCGTTACCATCGGTGCCACGTCATAGGGTACTGCGCTGAGATTTAGTACCGTGACGTTGGCTTTTGGTTCACCGAGGCCCACGAAGTCCTTCATCAGGTCCACCAGGGTGGATGTGGATATGCGCATTCTCGGTTTCAGCATAAAGTCATAACGGGTGTCATTCATCATGCTGTTCAGGCGCACCAGGAGTTGATCAAACTTTCCGAATGTTGCTCCCTTGACACGGCCAAAATCCTCGGTTTCCTGGTTGGCCAGTTCGAATTGGTCACGCAGTTCTTCCAGGGAGAAATAAACCGGTGAATCTACCGTGATATGGCCCAGGCTGGCGTTCTTGTTGGCCTCGATCCGCAATTCGCCCAGTGCGTTACGCAAAAAGGCCAGTTGCAGCGAAGCGTGGACATCATCCGGGTTGATAAATAGATCGGCGAGATCCGAGTAGGTCAAAAGCCAGTAGGGCATCTCAAGCTCGAGCGCATCCATGCAGCGCACCTTGTTGCTTGGAAATGGTGAAGATGAAAGTTCGTCGGTTTTCTTGACACCGTATTCGCCGTGCATATCCATGATGATCATGTGAGCATTGGGCATGAAGCGCAGCGCTGACTGGATAAGGCTTGTCACTGTCCAGGATTTACCGGAACCGGTCTGGCCGAGGATGGCAGCATGCCGGCCGAAAAAATTGGACGCGTCCAGGTAGACATCAATGGATTCAAAGGAACTCAGTTTGCCGACCTTGTAGAAAACCTCACTGAAATCGGAAAAAATTCTTTCCAGGTTCCAGCTGGACACCATGTGCAGCTCTGCACCGGCAGTCGGAAAATGGTGGATGCCACGATCAAAGCTGCCATCGGCGGCAAACTCTCCGAGTGGCGACAAGCGGACTTTACAGGATTCGCGGCCATTGGCTGTGGTCTCTGTCCACATGCTGTCAACCATGCTCAGAATCTTGGTGCCGGATTGCTTGACCATTAAGTATGAACCGACCTGGCCAATCCGGACCTTGTCCATGCCAATCATCTTGTCGGAAGACAGACCCTCCAGATCAGATGTCAGCTGGGCAGTGAAATAATCGCCTGTGACCTCGATCAGGTGACCGAGAATATTGCTACTTTCATTTTTCATGATGGCAGTCTCCTGAAAGACGTGTTTAATACCTCTTGACGGGTATTGTGAGCGCCCTGTTGTTCCATCCTTAGACCATTGGGTGACCGTAATCCGGATTCCAGTACCAAAGGGTACGCATATGCAGGGCATTTCGCAAGTTGCAAGACATTAAATGCCACAATGTATTAAGTCTTTCCGGTAAGCAGCCGATTATGAAAAGGATTATTCAGTGTCAGGATTACAAATTTACGAGTCTTTTCACAGCCTCGCGAAGCGTTTCGTCATGCTTGGCAAAACAGAAACGAATAATTTGTTGATCTGGCATATGTTCGTAAAAAACAGATACCGGAATGGCAGCGACCTTGTTGTCAATTGTCAGGCGGGCAGTGAATTGTGTATCCGGTTCAGCGCTTATCGCGCTGTAGTCGGCAAGCTGAAAGTAGGTTCCGGATGAAGGGATGAGTTTGAACCGCGACGGCGCCATCAATTCCAGAAACAGATCGCGTTTTTGCTGATAGAAATGTCCGAGTTCGCGGTGATGCTGCGGGTGGTCGCGCAGGAAATCCGCTATGGCATATTGCATCGGTGTATTGGTGCTGAAATTGATGAACTGGTGTACCCGCAGGAATTCGTTCATCAGTGCCTTTGGCGCAATGCAATAACCTATCCTCCAGCCAGTCGTGTGATAGGTCTTGCCAAAGGAGGATACGACATAGGATCTGGCCGCCAAATCAGGATAGCGCAGCAGGCTGACATGCTGTTTTTCATCAAAGTAGATGTGTTCGTAAACCTCGTCCGATACCAGGTAGATGTCGCGGCCGGCAATCACTTCGCGCAGATGTTGAATATCCTTCTCGCTCCAGGTGGTGCCGGTTGGGTTGTGTGGAGTGTTGAGTATGATCAACCGGGTGCGGTCGGTGATGGACTCCCTGACCTGCTGCCAGTTGATCGCAAATTCCGGATAGTGCAGGGCAATATGTTTTGTTACACCGCCATTGAGAGTGATGCCTGGCTCATAAGTATCGTAGGCCGGATCAAATACAATGACCTCATCACCGGGGTGGACCACTGCCGTGATAGCGCAGAATATGGCCTCCGTGGCCCCGGGTGTGACCACCACTTCATTTTCCGGATCGGTTTCACAAGCATAAAGATCCAGTACTTTTGCTGCTATTTGCTCACGCAATTGGGGTACGCCCGCCAGTGGCGCATACTGATTGCGGCCCTGGGCAATGTGCCAGGCGACTCTTTCACGTAACGCCAGTGGTCCATCAAAATCCGGAAAGCCCTGGGCAAGGTTAATCGCGCCGTGGTCACTGGCCATTTTTGACATGACCGTGAAGATGTTGGTGCCCTTACCGGGTAGTTTGCTGGTTAACATGACCATCCGACTGATTTTATAGTCACCTAGAGCCCTTCACCCATTTTATACCTGATGCTTCCGGCAACCGCGTTGGCGAAATCATCCAGGTTTTCGTAGTTCATCCTTTTGGCAAGAGCGACCAGTTCTTCAACCGGTTTTAGCATTGCTTCCACCTCCTGGTGGGAGCGCCCGCATCCTTCACAATAAATCCCGTCATCGGTGCATTCACCATTGCATGGGCTGAATTTCATTTTGTCTTACCTCTGGTTGTGTCGCGGTGAAAAGCCTTTTTCTGCAATTAAAAGTTCGTGATCAAATTCGTATAAATGTAGAATATTTCATATTCGATTGAAGGGTATTTTAATGCATCGCCAAAGTTTATCCATCGCGTTGACAGGAAGTGGCGGATCAGGTGTCATGACCACGGGCAGCCTGTTGCTGGAAGCGGCGGCAATTGCGGGCTGGTATGGTTTTATGAGCCGTTCTGCAGGTCCCCAGATCAGGGGAGGGGAAGCGGCTGCAGTGATTCGACTGACATCTGAGCCAACCGAGTCACCCGACGACAGTTTTGACCTCGTGATAGCCATTGACCCGGGCAGTTTGACCCGGTTTATCGATGAAGTACCGCTGCGACCGGACAGTCTTGTCGTCAGTGATGCAGGTGCGGGGCGCAGGGGCGGTGAGCTTCCCGATACCCCCGCACAAGTATTTGATTTGCCGATGAAGGAGTTGGCTAAAACGGTAAAAGGCGGTCGCCCCAACATGATTGCTCTCGGTGCGCTGGCAAAGATGATCGGACTGCCCGAGGAATCAATTTATCCGGTTCTTGAAAAAGTGTTGAAAACCAAGGGGCCGGACGTTATCGAAACCAGTTGGGCCTGTGTTAAGGCGGGCCTTGTCGCCGGGGCGGATCTGCCGGTTTTTGACAGTCCCCCGCTCGATAACGGCGCAGCAATGGAACGCTGGAGTATTACCGGTAACGAGGCTGCCGGCCTGGGTGCGATACGCGGAGGCATCCGCTTTGTTGCTGCCTATCCGATTACACCGGCAACAGAGTTGCTGGAGTGGCTGGCAACTTCCTTGCCAAAAGTCGGTGGTGTGCTCGTACAAGCCGAGGATGAACTGGCCTCCATCAACCAGATCATCGGCGCTTCGTTTGGTGGTAAACCTGCACTGACTGCGACCTCCGGGCCGGGTTTTGCACTGATGACGGAATCAATCGGTCTGGCGGTTTGCGCGGAAGTGCCGGCAGTGATTCTTGATGTGATGCGTTGCGGTCCATCTACCGGGATTGCGACCAAGAGTGAGCAATCAGACCTGAATATTGCATTGAACGGTTTACACGGTGATGCGCCGCACCTTGTGCTGGCACCGACATCGGTGACGGACTGTGTCTTTACAACGCAGTGGGCCGTGCACCTGGCCGAAGCCATGCAAACGGCTGCCATCGTTTTATCAGACCAGTCACTTGGTCAGACACGGGCAATCGTGAAGCGTCCGGCGGATATCGGCTTTATCGCCAGGCGCAGTGTGCCTCAACAATATGACGAGACCTATTATCGCTATGCGCTAGGTGATTCGGGTGTCTCACCGATGTCAATTCCAGGCCAGGCAGGGGGCCAGTACACGGCTGACGGTTTGGAACATAACCAGGCGGGGGCACCCTCCAGTCTTGCTGAAGATCATTATGCTCAACTTGAAAAACGTCATCGAAAAATCACCGGTTTTGACTACGGGGAACACTGGGCAATACAGGAAGGTAGCGGTGCTACAGCGGTCATTACCTGGGGCTCTTCCACCGGTCCGGTAAGGGAAGCGCTGTCACGTTTGCGAGAGCAGGGCGAGGACGTTCGTCTTATCAGCCTGCGTCTGCTGGCACCGGAGAGACCGCAGGAAATGGCTGCGGCGCTCATGGGGGTCGAGCGGATACTGGTCGTGGAACAAAGTCACTCACGGCAGTTTCACCGTTATCTTCGTGCCGCCTATGATTTGGATGCGGAAGTCAGGGTGTTTAACCGCCCCGGACCCCTGCCGTTCCGTCCCGGTGAGATCATGGAGCAATTAACCCTATGGCAAGGAGGGACAGGAATGTGAACAGCGACACACTGCCTGTGCAGCTTCAACCAAAAGAATACAAGTCGGCCATCAAGCCGGTCTGGTGCCCAGGGTGTGGTGATTTCGGAGTTCTTGGTTCGCTCACCAAGGCGCTTGCCGGTCTGCAAATTCAACCCGAGAATGCAGCCATCATTTCCGGTATCGGTTGTTCCTCCAGGATGCCGACCTACCTGAGTACTTACGGGTTCCATGGTGTGCATGGCCGTGCGTTGTCGCTGGCGACGGGGCTCAAGACGGCACGCCCAGACCTGACGGTTATTGCAACCGGTGGTGACGGAGACGGTTTCTCTATCGGTGGCAATCATTTTCTGCATACCTGTCGACGTAATCCCGACATGACCTATATCGTCATGGATAACCAGGTGTACGGTATGACCAAGGGCCAGGCATCACCCACCACCGAACCCAACTGGGAGAGAGGCAAGCTCACACCCGCGGGCACCGGTATCAATCCATTCCAACCACTGGTGATCGCATTGGCATCGGGTGCCAACTTTATCGCGCGCTGTTCCAGTTCAGATTCAAATGGAACCGCGAGGGTACTGATGGAAGCTATCAGGCACCCGGGGTTTTCCATGGTGCAGATACTCAGCCCGTGTGTGACTTTTCGCCCCGAGCAAAGCGAGTGGAAGCATATGTTGGTTCCGGCACCCAGGGAGCCGACATCGGACCCGGCCGAGGCGGCACGACGCCTGTTAAGAGATCATGGCCTCTACACGGGAATTCTGTATGTGGGTGACCGGCCTGTTTATCAGCCAAAACTTGAAACCAGCGTCACCGGTCTGGACGAGTTTGAGGAGGAGTTTCGCTTATGACCGACACTGGCAACAGCCCCGTACGTACCATCGGCAGCACAGAGGAATTGCTGGCCTATTCATTGGCGATGGAGATGGAAGCGGTCGAGCGTTTTAATGATCTTGCAGAACAGATGGAAATGCACCACAACTATGAAGTTGCCGATCTTTTCCGCAAGTTGGCCAAAATTGAAGGTCTGCATATAGACAATGTCAACAGGGCCTCGGAAGGTAAACAGTTGCCGAGCCTGCTGGCGTGGGAGTACGAGTGGCAGGGTGGTGAGTCACCGGAGGGCGGATTGATGGAGGAAGCGCATTACCTGATGCAGCCCTGGCATGCCATTGAATTGGCCATGCATGGTGAAAAGCGTGCGGCAGCCTTTTATCGTCATGTGGCTGAAACAGCCGTTGACGGGAAGGTGTTAAAGATGGCGCTGGAACTGGCCGAAGAAGAAGAGGAACACGTGGGCTTGTTGCAAAAGTGGCAGGAACGCTTTCCGAGGCCCGCTGAAGGCTGGGATGAAGACCTGGACCCACCAACAGTGCTCGAGTAAAAACGCCGGGTATCAGTGCAGAATCATCAGGGCACTATGCAGGCATCGGGGAAAGCACTGGTGCCGATCAGTTTGGCAATGACAAGGTATGCCTTATTTCTTCGTTCACAAACCCTATGGCCATAGGGCGCTTAACGTCTGCCAATACGCAGACATCATATAGTTCTTCAACCACACCTTCTATTCTCAGCTCATGGACGATGTCACCCGTTTTGATGTTGATCACCTGAAGGCCACAACGTGGTTTGACATTTTTGCTTTCCAGCTTATGTTGTAGCGCCAATCCTTCAAAATTCTGATTACGCCGTGGTTTGGATAGACCCACCACCGCGAAGTCTCCATGGAAGCTCAAGCCCCTCAGATACCCGGGACAAAATGCAAGTGCTTCAAACCTGCCGCTTTCCAGATCGACGTAACCAAACTCACCCTGTCCGGAATTCAATACCCACAGACGGTTTTGGTACCAACGAGGCGAATGGGGCATGGACAGCCCGTCTGCAACAATTTCATTGGTTTGAACATCAATCACCAAGCCGCCCGACTGGCGGTGCTCACGCCACCCTTCGTTAACATCTGTCTGACTGACACAGGTCACATAAGCGGGCTGCTGGTCTTTGATAGCCAAACCATTCAAGTGACAGCGGTCTTCTGCGGCCAGTTTGCTGATAAAAGGCGGCTGCCAAAAGGGTTCAAAACTGTAGCGTTCACTGGGTCGGGCCAAACAACTGAACAAAGTGTTTACGAAAACAGGGCCTTGCTGATCCACTGCAATATCATGGGCATCTACATCCCCGGTGGTAAAGCCTACCTGCGGTACATACACCCGATCGTAGCCCTGGTGGTTTTGACCTGGTTTCAGGGCATTTTCAAAGCGCCAGATTTGATACAGGTTGGCTACCCACAAAGCCTGTGTCCCCGGGTCCAGGCCAATACCCATGCATCGTGCAAAAGTGCGTTCGAACACCGATAGTTCTTGACTGTCTGTCAGGCCGACAAAAAATAATTTGCCTGCCTGGTAGGTTGAAAAACTTAAACTGACCTGATGTTCGGTTAACCAGCTGATGAACTGCCGTGAGCCGGTGAATGCAAGTCTATTCTTGTCGGTTGTCACTATTCAAAGCTGTCCGCAAAAATCAGGTCTTCCGTCGGTGCGTTCAAGTCCACGCTGTGGCTGTCATTGTCACTGGCCTTGTTGTCAAAACCTTCGACATCACAGGTGATGGTGGCCGTGTTGGGCAACGGATCGGGATCATCTACCTGAACGGTGTATGTGAAGTCCCGTGTTACACCAGCGGTAAACACACCGAGGTCCCCACCCAGCAACAGATCGTTACCGGTGCAAATGCCCAGGGTGCCGGTGCCGGTGTCGGTGAAGCCGATCGTGAAAGTGATCTCATCACCCACCCTGGCAGTGGCCGGACCGGTTTTGGTGACTTCGATCGACGGTGCGATCAAATCTACGCTGTGACGGCCAATGCCTCTGGCCGCGTCGTCAGAACCAACCACATCACAGGTGATGCTGGCCGTGTTGAGCAATGGACTAGGATCAGCCACCTGTACGGTGTAGTCAAAGTCCCGTGTCACACCAGCGGTAAACACACCAAGGTCTCCACCCAGCAACGGATCATTGCCGGTGCAAGTACCCAGGGCACCGGTGCCGGTGTCGGTGTCGGTAAAACTGATCGTGTAAGTGATCTCATCACCCGCCTTGGCGCTGGCCGGACCGCTCTTGGTGACTTCGATACGTCCCCTCACACCATAGACCACGTAGCTGGCGCCGGAATAGTCTCCATTAGGAGCAGCGAGCGGGGCGCCGGTTATAAGATCATCGATACCGTCCCCGTTAATATCTCCGGCGGTGCTGACGGATGTGCCTGAATTATCACCCGCAGTGACCCCATTGATCACAAAGCCATTGCTGCCATCCAAGCCGGACAGATTCAAGGGGTTGGGCAAGCCCTGATCACTGCCAAAGACCACGTAACTGGCGCCGGAATTTATTCCATTGGAGTTTGCAAGTGGGGCACCAATGATCAAGTCATCAAAGCCGTCGAAATTGATATCGCCGGCTGCGTTGACTGATAGACCTGACTGATCATCCACACTGACCCCGTTGATCACAAAACCGTTATTGCCATTAAGTCCGGACAGATTCAAGGGGTTGGGCAAGGTCTGGTCACTGCCAAAGACCACGTAGCTTGCACCGGTATAAGTTCCAGTGGCACCGGCAAAGATCGCACCAATGATCAAATCATCGATGCCATCGCCATTGATATCTCCGGCTGCGCTAACAGATGTTCCAGCTTCATCACCATCACTCACCCCGTTGATCACAAAACCGTTACTGCCATCCAGTCCGGACAGATTCAAGGGGTTGGGTAAGCCCTGGTCACTGCCAAAGACCACGTAGCTTGCACCGGTATAAGTTCCAGCGGCACCGGCAAAGATCGCACCAATGATGAGGTCATCGAAACCGTCATCGTTAATATCCCCGGCGCTGCTGACGGAACCTCCCAGTGAATCACCTGCACTCACCCCATTGATCACAAAGCCATTGTTGCCATCCAGGCCGGACAGATTCAACGAACTGGCCCAGGGCTGATCACTGCCAAACACCACGTAGCTGGCTCCGGCACCGGCATAGGGTGCACCGATGATCAGATCATCGAAGCCATCACCATTGATATCTCCGGCTGTGCTGACGGAAGACCCTGATTCATCAAATTCATTCACGCCATTGATCACAAAGCCGTTGCTGCCATCCAGGCTGGACAAGTCAAGGGAACCGGCCCAGGTCTGATCGCTGCCAAACACCACGTAGCTGGCACCGGAGTATGCTTCAATGGGGCTGGAACCAGGGGCGCCTATAATCAGATCATCGATGCCATCGCCATTGATATCGCCTGCTGCACTGACCGAGGCGCCTGCATAGTCATAGGTACTCGACCCATTGATTACAAAACCGTCACTGCCATTCAGTCCGGACAGGTTTAAGGGGTTGGGCAGGCCCTGGTCACTGCCAAAAACCACGTAACTGGCGCCGGTATAATCTGCACCGGTAGTGGCATAGGGTGCACCAATGACCAGATCACTGATGCCATCGCCATTGATATCACCAGCCGCGCTGACGGATGCGCCTGAATAGTCATAGTTAGCCGACCCGTTGATCACAAAGCCGTTAGTCCCGTCCAGATCGGATAATTCCAGTTCGGGGTCAAAATTTGCGTAAACCACACCGGTGGCCAATGCCACACTGATGGCCAGGGTAAGTCTTTTTTGCTTAGCCTTCCGAAGGACGACCATTTTCTTCTCCCGCCTGCACTTGAAAAGTTATACATCATTTCATAGGTTTATGCTGTACTCAAGATTTACCTATAAATAGGAATGCCACGGGATAGAATCCGGTTCCCGAAACATAATTCCGGTGAGGTTTGACGGTGAACTTCTGAAGGAACCGAAGTATCTGGCTATTCCAATAAAACTTCATCCTGCAGCCGGGCCGGCAATTAACTGATTAATAGAATGATCAGTGCTTATGCAGCGCAAACGCCTGTGTGTTGGTCATTTATGCCATATGGTGCTAATGGAATATGCACGCTTTGCAAAAAAAATTGTATTGCAAGTGTATCATTTTTCCGAAAATGTACTATAGTAGGGGATGTAGAGCTGAGAAACTCATCAGAAATTCTATAAGTTTCTCAAAAAAAAAGGGCGGGGAAGATATTCATTTTTTTTAGGGGCCTACTATAATTTACGCAAGGGTAAGTACCTAAACATCACTATCTTCTCATGCCACCAATGAGCATTGGCCGGTACGGGCAGATATGTCTGTTTTCCGGCAGAAGTCAGGACGACTTAGGACTCACAGTAAAGCAAGGATGTTTTCTCATTGGAGGAGAGGTTCTTGTGTGCGTTTTGCTTCAGGAAACTCTCTAAGGTTATGGGCGCATTGAGCTTAAAACGTATGTGAGGGTTGGGTTTTAGAACCTGTGACATCGTTGGCCAGGAAGGCAAATTACTTATAACAATTGGATGTTTAATCTCGGTGAGCTGTAAGCCAGCACACGATGTCGTGTGTTTGGGGATGGCCAGGGAGGCTAATTGTTGGGAGTAATTTTGTTATGAGGTTTAAACGCAATTTTGCGAATTTGCCCAGGCAACTGGGATATATATGCGCTTTACTGGTCGCGGTGACGTTTTCCGTGTCGGCCCTGGCGCAGAATCATGCGGTTGGGGTGGGCAAGTCTTGTCCGGAAGCAACCAAAGTTGGCGATCTGGCGAGTTGTACGCTGGAGGTAACCAACCGGGATCAATGGGGCGACAGCCTTACGGTCAATCAATTCTGGGATGAGGTCGCTGCGCCGGTTCCATTCCGCAACCCCGAGACTGGCAACCTGCCGATTATTTCAGTAGACTCGGGCGTAACATGTGTAAATGTGACCCCGTCTGAGGATGCACCGATCGGTCTGGTCTTTCCTTGTACGATACCCGGAGAACCTGAGTCTCCAGAATTTCCTAACGGCTCCGAACTCTCTGTCAGGGTGGAGTCCAAGTACATTGTACCGGTTGGTTCGACCAACCCCCTGGTTGACCAGGGAAACGTCATCGTCCAGGACGGGTGTGAGTTAGGCACTGGCTGCAATCCCAACGAGCAAACGCAACAGTTCGGTGCGGCAGTATCGTTGTTCGAGCCGTCCCTGACGGTCACCAAGACCGGTCCGGCCCTGGCCAAGGTGGGTGATGAGATCACCTACACGATCGGCTTTGACGACACATCCACCGGCGTGTTTTTCCCCGGTTTCGAAAACTGCACCGGTAGCGACACCTTGCTGGGCGACCTGGGCGTGTTTGAAGACGGCGTAACGCGGGACTTCCTGTACACCGTTCTGCCGGACGATCCTAATCCGTTGCCTAACACGGCCACCATTACCTGTGGTGTGATTGATTTTGAGAACATTGTCGCTAACAATGCCAGCCACAACGTGGACTTGATCGATCCGTCGATCGATGTCACCAAGACTGGTCCGGTCATTGCCAAGGTGGGTGATGAGATCACTTACACGATCGGCTTCACCAACACCGGCAGCGGCACCCTGGGCGTGTGCACCGGTGAAGATACCGTGCTGGGACCCCTGGGCGTCTTTCTCCCCGGTGTA
>Ga0316193_10000340_pt1 | contig 28173 bp, 27 predicted proteins | sample MerIslsedime2_MG_FD_207735 | JGI IMG/M metagenome (GOLD analysis project Ga0316193, IMG submission 207735) | Coastal sediment microbial communities from Maine, United States - Merrow Island sediment 2 | ecosystem: Environmental > Aquatic > Marine > Coastal > Sediment | place: USA: Maine... | reverse complement strand
CGTGGGTGGCGGCTGCGATCAGGCCTAGCGCGAGTGCCAGCAAGATGTTTTTCAGCGTCATGGTCCTTTACCCCATTCCCTGACTCTCGGAACGATTTCTTCTTCAATGACCTCCGGGGTCACCGCGCCGATCTGCTTAAAGACGATGTTACCCTCAGGGTCCACCAGGAAAGATTCAGGTGCGGCGTACACACCGAAATCAATAGCCGTGCGGCCGGTTATGTCGGCAATGTTGAGTGCATAAGGATTACCAAAACGGGCCAGCCAGGCCTGTGCATCGGCTTCTTCATCGCGGTAGTTGAGACCCACCACCCGGATGAGTCCCGACCGCGCCAATTCTTCAATGACCGGGTGTTCGACCCGGCAGGTGACACACCAGCTTGCCCAGACGTTCAGCAGGAAGGGAGTGCCAATGAGTTCTTCGTGTGAAACCATCACTTCGGGCTGACCAAGCACCGGCAGCGTGAATTCCGGCATCTGTTTACCGATCAGCGGTGATGGGATCTCCGTTTTGTGGTCTGCAATTTTCAGGCCGACAGCGAGCAGAACGCCGAGCGCCAGAAACAGAATGACCGGGACCAGTCTGCCTATCATGCCGGTGCCTCCGCCAGGTTTGCATCGGTTGGCCGGGTCTCCGCCTTCTGACTCACCGGCCTGCGATAACGGCGGTCTGTTGCCGCGAGGAAGCCTCCGGCCATCATCAAAAGGGCGCCTATCCAGATAAAGCGGATAAACGGCTTGTGATACAGCCTGACAGCCCAGGCTGTGCCTTGTTCATTCAAAGCTTCACCCAGACCGACATAAAGATCACGGGTGAGTCCGGGGTCCAGCGCGGCCTCGGTCATGACCTGGCCGTTGGAATAGCGTCTTTTCTGCGGATACAGGCTGGTGACGCGCTTGCCGGATTTGTAGACGATGAACTCGCCTTCGTCAGCCACGTAGTTGGGACCGCGAACACCGCGCGTGCCTTCAAACACAAAGTTGTAACCGGCCAGTTCGAAAGAATCGCCGGCGACCATCCGCAGGTGTTTTTCGGAACTGACAGGATTGGTCAGCGATGCACCGACCAGGAACAGCCCGACACCAAAGTGGGCAATGATCATGCCGGTTTCGCCGCGACCGGGCCGCTGCCCGGGATTTGCAGTCATGCGCTCGCGGTAGTAACGCAGGCAACTGGCCATGATCCAGAAGGCTCCGGCCACGCCCGCTACACCCCAGCCGCCGGCTGTTGGCAGCAGGAAGTACGTCGCAACGCCGCCAACCAGGGCTGCGAATGCCGGGACTCTCAGTTCGCCCAGCAGCCGTTTCAGGCTGTCTTCCTGCCATCGGGCGTAAAAACCAAACGGTAGTAGCACCGCCAGGGGTATCAGCAGCAGGGCGAAAAGCGTACCGAAGTACGGTGGGCCTACTGAAATTTTGCCTGCATCCAGTGCATCCAGCAGCAGGGGATAAAGTGTTCCGGTCAGTACCATGGCGGCCATCACGACCAGCAAAAGGTTGTTGAGCAATATCAGGGTTTCACGGGACAGACCGGCAAAATTACTGCCCTGGACCATGCCCGGTGCGCGGATCGCAAACAACAGCAGGGAGCCACCCACGACTACCACCAGGTAGGTGAGGATGAATACACCGCGCGTCGGGTCGGAAGCGAAAGCATGCACGGAAGTGAGCACACCGGAGCGGACCAGGAACGTGCCGAGCAGGCACAACGAGAACGCCGTGATGGCCAGTATCAGTGTCCAGTTACGGAATGTTCCGCGTTTCTCGGTAACAGCCTGTGAATGGATCAGCGCCGTGCCTATAATCCACGGCATGAATGAAGCGTTTTCAACAGGGTCCCAGAACCACCAGCCGCCCCAACCCAGTTCGTAATAGGCCCACCAGCTACCCAGTGCGATCCCAAGCGTCAGGAATGCCCACGCCACGTGCGTCCAGGGACGCGACCAGCGCACCCATTCCCGTGTCACCTGCTGTCCCAGCAAGGCGGCCACGGCGAACGCAAACGACACGGAAAAGCCCACATAACCCATGTACAGCATGGGGGGATGAATGATCAGTCCGGGGTCCTGCAGCAGTGGATTCAGGTCCAGCCCGTCAACGGCTTGCGGAATCAGGCGGCCAAAAGGGTTGGAAGTGAAGATGACGAACAACAGAAAGCCGGCCGAGATCCAACCGAGTACGGCCAGCGTGCGGGCGCGAAAATCGTCCGGCAGTTTCTTGCTGAAAATGGCCACCGCAAACGTCCACAAGCACAAGATCAGTTCCCATAACAGCAAGGAGCCCTCATGCGAGCCCCAAACAGCGGAGAACCGGTATTGCATGGGCAACAGGGAGTTACTGTTCCGTGCGACGTATTCAACGGAAAAATCCTGCACCACGAAAGCCCAGGTCAGTATGACGAAAGAAAAGGCGATCAGGAAAAACTGCGCAATGGCACCGGTCTGACCGACCCGCATCAATTTCTGGTTACCATTTGATGCGCCGATCAGGGGCAGGGTGCCCATGGTCAGTGAGATCAGCAGCGCGCCAATCAGTGCGATTTGTCCAAGTTCAGGGAGCATCGACTATCCCTCGTCCTTGCTTTGCATGGAGACATGGCCGGATTCTTTCAGTGCGTCGGCTACTTCGGGAGGCATGTAGTTCTCATCATGCTTGGCCAGCACTTCGGATGCGGCAAACAGGCCGGAATCATCCAGCGCGCCGCGTGCGATGACGCCCTGTCCTTCACGGAACAGATCGGGCAGGGTGCCAACGTATTCGACAGTGACTTCTTCCGGCCCATCGGTGACGACAAATTGAGTGGTCAGACTTTCACCCTGGCGTTCCACGCTACCGGGTTTGACCAGGCCACCCAGCCGGAATTGCCGGCCGGCCGGTATCGGTTGCTGGGCCAATTCGCTGGGGCTCTGGAAGTAGAGCAGGTTCTCTTGCAGCGAATAAAAAGCGATGGTACTTGCCACCCCGACGCCCGCCAGGATCAGCACTACGGCAATAAGTCTTCTTTTACGTGTTGGTGTCACGGGAACGTTCCTCGATTTGGACCAGGCGCCTGATGTCCCTGGTAATGGATTTCTTTCGTATCAGGGGCGCCACGGCGCACCAGAGGAGAACGACAGCACCTATCGAATAGGCGCCTATGATGAAAGGCGTATGACTCATCCGTTTTTCTCCTTCAAAACTTCGCGGACCCAGGCCTTGCGGATATCCTGCTCGAGCAGTTTGACCCGCGCACGGGTCAACAGGTTCGCTCCGTAGTAAAACTTTGTGGCAACGGCCATGATCAGCAGCGGCCACAGCATGCTGGGATCGATACTGCTGCCACCGGTCAGGCTGATACTGCTGCCCTGGTGCAGCGTATTCCACCATTTCACAGAGTAATGAATGATAGGCAGGTTGACGGCGCCGACCATTGCCAGCAGGCAGGCGGCACGGGCGGCCTTGCGGGGCTCGTCGATCGAGTTGTAGAGCCCGATCACACCCAGGTACAGGAACAGTAAAACCAGCTCGCTGGTCAGTCGCGCATCCCAAACCCAGTAAGTGCCCCAGGTGGGACGGCCCCACAGGGAACCGGCGGTCAGTGTCACAATGGTGAAAGCAGCACCAATAGGCGCACTGGTCATTGCGAGTATCTCCACGATGCGTATTCGCCAGACCAGCGCGATGAAGCTCATCACGGCCATCATCGAATAGATCAACAGGGACATCCAGGCGGCCGGTACGTGCAAGTAAAGAATGCGGAAGCTTTCACCCTGGAGGTAGTCGGCTGGCGCTTTGACGAGGCCGAGATACAAGCCCCAGGCCGCCAGCACGATGAAAATCGCCCAGAACCAGGGGATAAACTTGCCCGTGAAGTTATAGAACCAGGGCGGCGAGCCCATCTTGTGGATGAACATGACCAGGGCATTCTTCCTGGGTTTGCTGATTTTTTCAGTTTTTACATTCATGACAGACTTATTTTCAGGGCCGCCGCGGCAGCAAAAGGTGCGAGGGTCACCGATGTTATCAGACCAGCCGTTAGCAGGCCCAGAAACTGGGTGTAAGGCAGACTGTCCGAGGCTGCCATAACCGCAGCGGTTGCGATGATCAGAATGGGGACATAAAGCGGAAATACCAGTAATGACAGTAACTGGCCACCGCGTTTCAGGCTGATGGTCAGGCCAACCCCGATAGAACCGATCAGGCTCAAAATGGGTGTACCGATTGCCAGCGTCAGGATCATCACGCCCAGTGACTCCGTGGGCAGGTTCATCCACAGTGCCAGCAGAGGCGACATCAGCACAATGGGCAGGCCTGCAACCAGCCAGTGCGCGAGGATTTTTGCCAGCGCGATCAGGGTGAGCGGATGTCCGCTGATGACGAATTGTTCCATCGTTCCGTCTTCGAAATCCGAGCGGAAAAGGGCATCGAGAGAAATCACCGTGGCCAGCAAGGCGGCGATCCAGATGACCCCGGGAGCGATGCGCGCCAGTAGCTGGGGCCCGGGCCCGATACCCAGCGGGAACAGGCTGACGACCACCAAAAGGAAGATAACCGGGAAAAGCAACTCGGTGCGGCGTCTGAACGCCAGCAGTAAATCCCTGCGCAACAGTGCGAAAAACGCCCGCGAGAGGCTTCCGTTGACGGCTTCGGCATTCATGCTGCAGCTCCCGAAACCAGGTGGTAGTCGATCGTGCCGCCCCATTCCGGCCGATGAGCGCCATGGGTAGCCAGGACGCAGGCCCCGCCGGCACCCAGGTGATTGTCGAGCAGACGGTCTACCAGTTCGACGCCTTCCTGGTCGAGGTTTGAATAGGGCTCATCCAGCAGCCAAAGCTGGGCCTGGCTGACAAGTAATCTTGCAAGTGCGCACCGTTTGCGCTGGCCTGCTGAAAGCGTGCGTGCCTGCTGTTCCACGACTCGTGTCAGGCCAACCTCGCTGATCAGTTCTTCACAGCTGGTTCCGGAGGTGCCCAGAAAGTCCCGCATGAAACGCAGGTTTTCAAGCACACTGAGGTCGTCCTTGATGCCGAGATAATGCCCGACATAGGCCATGCCGGCTGCCTGGAGGTCAATGCTTCCGGAGGTAGGATGAAGTATGCCTGCCAACACGCGGATCAGGGTTGTTTTTCCGCAGCCGTTGGCACCTGTAACCAGCAGCAATTCGCCGCTTTTCAGCTCAAAGTCTACGGGCTCGAACACAGGTTCAAAATAGCGTTCGAAAACGATTTGTGAGGCAGTTAGCATGAAGCTCCAGGTCGCTTTTTTTGCTTGTGGCGCCATGCTACGGAAACCATGGTCCCAAGTCCAAGAGATTCTAGATATCTAAATGATTCAGATCAATACATCTTTTGTGAAATTTTCACCGTCAAACCACGGTCTGATTGTGTCAAGCGTTTTTCAGGGAGAAACGGTATAGTGCGCGTGCATAAAAAGAGAGTGAAAACAGAATGAGCCAGTATGAATTTGATCTTTTTGTCATCGGGGCCGGATCCGGTGGCGTTCGTGCTGCGCGAATCGCCGCTTCGCACGGCGCGAGAGTAGGTATTTGTGAGGAAAGCCGCGTCGGTGGCACCTGCGTGATCCGTGGCTGCGTGCCCAAGAAATTACTGGTCTATGCTTCTCACTTCGCCGAGGATTTTGAAGATGCCCGCGGTTTTGGCTGGGAAACCGGCCCGGCCCGCTTCAGTTGGCCGGATCTTATCCGTGCGAAGGACAGGGAAATAGACCGTCTGAACGGGGTATACCTTCGCCTGCTGGCCGATTCGGGTGTTGAATTGATCAACGGACGCGGCTCGTTCATCAACTCACACACGCTGCAGGTTGGTGATCGCACAATCACCGCGGAGCATGTATTGGTTGCTACCGGCGGTACGCCCTGGGTTCCGGACATTCCCGGCATTGAGCATGCCATTACATCCAACGAAGCCTTTGACCTGGCAGATTTACCGGCCCGCGTAGCCGTTGTCGGCGGTGGGTTTATCGCCTGCGAATTTGCCGGAATTTTTAACGGCCTGGGCGCTGAAGTGACCCAGATATACCGTGGAGACGCAGTCCTCAGGGGGTTCGACCAGGATGTGCGCCGGGTCGTCAGCGAAGAACTCGTCAAGAAAGGGATCGACCTGAAACTGGAATCCGATATTGCCAGAATCGAAAAAGCGGATGCCGGACTGGCCTTGACCCTCAAAAATGGAGACTCGCTGGAAGTTGACCAGGTCATGTATGCCACGGGCCGTGTCCCGCTGGTTCGGGATCTTGGACTGCGCGATATTGGCCTGGAAATGCGCGCGGATGGCAGGATCGTGGTGGACGATTTCTCGCAGACTAATATTGAGCACATTTATGCGGTGGGCGATGTGACCAGCAGGGTTAACCTGACTCCCGTGGCCCTGTACGAAGGCCATTCTTTTGCTGATACCGTTTTCGGTGGAAAAACCCGGCCGGTCAACCACGAATACGTGCCGTCTGCAGTTTTTTCGCAGCCGCCAGTGGGCACGGTCGGGTACAGCGAGGAAGACGCGATCACGCATATCGGCCCGGTCGATGTGTACCTGTCCGAGTTCCGGCCGATGAAGCACACGCTCAGCGGCCGCGATGAAAAAACCATGATGAAACTCATCGTGGAACGCGAGAGCCAGAAAGTGGTCGGAATTCACATTGTAGGACTGGATGCGCCAGAAATTGTCCAGGGCTTCGCAGTGGCGGTAAAATCGGGCCTGACCAAGGATCGATTTGACTGCACCATCGGGATTCACCCGACCGCTGCGGAGGAACTGGTCACGATGCGGAGTCCCGTCAGGAGCCATGGATGACACTTGAAATAAACCGAAAATTCTTGATCGCCTGCAGTGCGCTGGCCGCGCTGTTGCTGGCATTACCGCCCGCGTTCGCCCGTGATGGCGAGTCTTCCAACAAGGACTTGCAGCGATATATTGTCGAGTTGAAGGATCCTCCGCTGGCGGCTTACCGGGGCGAGGAGTTGTCCGTACCTGCACGGGACGGACGTGCTGCTCTGGCAGCCACTTCCCGCGAGGCGACCGGCGAGTCAAAGCTGACTGCTGGTTCCCTGGAAGCCCTGGCTTACCTGGAATACATCGCGGAGCGCCACCAGGAGTTCAGAGCGGAAGCCTCGTCGCAACTGGGACGTCCCTTGTCGTTTGTCCACCAGTACCGCATCACCAGTAATGGCATGGCCCTGGACCTCAGTCCGGCCGAGGCCGAGATTCTCGGGCAGTCTCCGCTGGTCAGTTCGCTGACAGCCGATACCATCAACCGCCTTCAGACTTATGCCGGGCCGCAGTGGATCGGGGCCGATGAACTGTGGACCGGCAGTGCCGGATTTCCCGAAAACAGGGGGGAAGGCATCATCATTGGTGTTATCGACTCAGGCATCAATTGGGACCATCCGTCATTCACCAGCCCATCACTCGACGGGTATGCGCACATCAATCCGCTCGGCGACTACCTGGGCTTGTGCAATGACTTCGAATCGGGCGCGCAATGCAACGACAAATTGATTGGTGTCTATGATTTTGTCGAAGACGATCCTTCCACGGAGGATGTCGTCGAGGAATCCAACAATGGCAAGGATAATGATGGTCACGGAAGCCATGTAGCTGGAATTGCCACGGGGAACGCGGTCAATACATTCTCGAATGGAAACAATGTAAACCCATCAGGCGTAGCGCCGTATGCCAACCTGATCACTTATCGTGTTTGCTATATCGGCGAGCCGCAGGGTCCGGACAGCGGCGGCTGTGCAGGTTCAGCCATCCTCGCCGCCATTGACCAGGCCGTCGCGGACGGTGTCGACGTCATCAATTATTCGATTGGTTCCGGCGCCAGTGACCCGTGGCGAACCGGCAGCATTCCACGGGCTTTTCTGAACGCGCGCGATGCGGGTGTCTTCGTGGCCACGTCGGCCGGTAACGACGGCCCGAATGAATCCACCATAGGCAGTCCGGCCAATGCGCCCTGGATCGTCAGTGTTGGTTACGCGACGCACAATGTGGCTTCCGGCAGCCTGGTTCAGGGTTTGGCGGGTGGAGATACCACTCCTCCGGACGATATGATCGGCGCCAGCAACACAGACGGCCTCGGACAGCGGAAAATTGTGCATGCACGTGACTTTGGCAATGCCCTGTGTGGCGTCGGTGAAGCAGAACTGGAAGCCAGTTGCGCAGGCAATTCGGGACTGAGTAATCCCTGGGACGGTCAGAAACCATTCAATGGCGAAATCGTCGTCTGCGACCGTGGCATCTACGGCCGGGTCGAGAAAGGCAAGAACCTTCAGCTTGCGGGCGCCGGCGGTTTCATCCTCGCCAATACCGATGAACAGGGTGAGTCGGTCGTGGCCGACAGTCACTGTTTGCCTGCTACCCATGTCGGGGACCAGGATGGTGACAAATTGCGGCAATGGCTGGCCAGCGGTAGCAGCCACGAAGGCAACCTTTCAGGTGCCGGACTGGTTGAGCTCGACAGTTTTGGTGACCAGGTGAGCGCAAACAGCTCGAGAGGGCCGGGAGAATCGCCGGTTGAAGACATCCTGAAGCCGAACCTGATTGCGCCCGGTGTTTCCATATTTTCAGCTTCGGAGGTTGGGCAGGCGTTCCGGACCCTGTCTGGTTCCTCGATGTCGTCGCCACATGTTGCGGGAGCGGCTGCGCTGTTGAAATCGATTCACCCGGACTGGTCGGTCAGCCAGCTGGCCTCTGCTCTTGAAACCACGGCCACGGCTGAGCAAGCCACCGACCGGGGCATAGAACCGGCATCTCCTCAGGTCCGCGGCGCAGGCCGGCCGCAGTTGGCTGATGCAGCCAACGCAGGCTTGTTCCTGGATGTCACCCCGTCCCAGTTCGCCATTGCCAACCCCGCAGGTGGCGGCCAGCCGCGTGATCTGAACCTGCCTGGCCTGGTCAATGCGAACTGCCAGACCCAGTGCAATTTTGTGCGCGAGGTGACGGATCAGAAAGGGGGTGGAAGCTGGGCGGCCACGCCTACGGATTTTCCTGCCGGCGTTGCGGTGAATGTCAGTCCCGAAAATTTCACGGTCAGCAACGGTCAGAGCCGGTCTTTGAATGTGTCCGTCGATCTCTCACAATCGGGTGTTGTCGGGGAGTGGGTGTCGGGCAGTATCAGGCTCAGCTCAAACGGCTCTCCTGACCAGCACCTCACCGTCAGTGTCTATGCCGATGGGGGTGATCTTCCCGTGGAGGTCACGATTTCCAGTGACCTTAACGGCGGTTGGCAGGAGGTCCTGCTTTCCGGCCTGGTGGCCATGCCGGAAGCGACTTTTTCCAGTGGCGGCCTGGTCCGGCCCACCACAACGGATGAGCTGCTGGTCCAGGACCCTACGGATGACGACCCTTATGACGGAGGCGACGGAACCTTCACGGAATGGCATCCGTCCCCCAATGGCCTGCTGTGGCTCTATGCCGAAACCCTGGCGTCTACTTCAGAAGACCTCGACCTGTTTGTCGGGCGTGATGACAATGGTGATGGCTTTCCCCAGGCCTTTGAAGAACTCTGCACGAGCACCTCTTCGAATGAGCTGGAATTGTGTGAGCTGTACGATTTGCCGCCTGGGGATTACTGGATCGTGGTTCAGAACTGGACGGCCGGCCAGGTGGAGGGCGACGACGTTCGCCTGGTTCATGCCGCGGTGGGTCCGTCACCCGACGCCAATTTCGTGGCCACGGGGCCTGGAATTACCAGCACGGGCGAAACCATTCCACTGAGGCTGAGCTGGGATAATGTCAACGCCCTGCCTGGCGATGAGTATTTTGGCGCCGTGGGAGTCGGCAGCAGCCGTGAGACCCCGAACAACATGGGTGTCATTCCAGTGAGGTTCAATCGAACAGGAATAGCCAACCCGGAAACATTTCCGCTGATGAATGGTTCGGTTCACCAGCTGGCGCTGGCGGCAAACAATAATCATGATCGATTGTTCATAGACATTCCACCCGGGACAAACCAGCTGACCGTGGAAGCCGGCGGCGCCGACGGATTGCAAAATGACGGGCTGGTGCTGGAACTTAAGCGACTCGAGTTTTCAGCGGCGCTGGACCCGGCGCCATTCACTGCCTCTCCGAGAAATTCCCCCGTGCTGGTTTCCGCGCAGGGTTCGGGAGGTGTGGGCCCATCCATAACCGTTGTGGGCGTTGCCCCCGGACGCTGGTATGCCGTTCTGACGAATACCAACGAATCGGACAGCAGCATCAGGATCAGGGCAACTGCCGAATTCCAGGGTACGCCGCTGGCCCCTCAGCCGGGCCTCTGGTATCCGGGTTCCCGTCCTGACGTCAGGCAGGGTTATGAGTACAACGTGGGCAGTGGCGCCGGCAGCACCAGCCAGGCGCTGTTGTGGTATTCCTACGATGAAGCCGGGCAGCCTGCCTGGTACATCGCAGGTGGACCACAAAGTACTTCCAACATCTGGACTGCCGAGCTGCTCCGTTTTACCAATGACGGCACGCAGCAAAATTCCGCCAAGGTCGGTTATGTCTCGGTGACCAACCTGTCTGAAAAGCAGCAGATGTTTTCCTACACGCTGTTTGGCCAGTCCGGAACCGAGCAGATGTTGCCAATCGGCCCATTGACCTGCCCGGAAGTCAGCGGGTCTGATAAGAGCTACAGCGGCCTGTGGTATCCGGGCTTTGACGGACTTGGCGGGGCCAGCGTGCTGGTGAATGCCCAGACCCAGTCCCAGATTCATTACCTGTTCGACAGTGCTGGCGCACCCCGCTGGCTGGTTGCCCAGGACCTGGAGAATCCGCAGCCCACCAACACCCTGTTGCCGATGCTCCAGTTCAGCGGCTATTGCGCAGTTTGTGATGCCGTCGAGGTTACATCGCAGGAAATGGGGGTGCTTGAGCGTACGTTCTCATCTGAAAGCGAAGGCAGCTGGACCCTGGACTACCTTTTCAAGGGACCGTTGAGCGGTTCCGTGGAACGGACCGACGCTATCCAGAAGCTGACTGACGAGATGGATTGTCAGTAACGGAGGACCACTCTCCCAGCTGGCGTAGTAGTTCGTAGCAGTCCATGAAACGGTTGTAGAGCGGCACCGGTGCGACCCGGATCACATCCGGTTCGCGCCAGTCGCACAGGACGCCGTTCTGTTCGAGGAATTCAAACAGGGCTTTGCCGTTTTCCCGCCCGGAACGAACCCGCAAGGATAACTGGGAGCCTCTGCGCTCCGGGTCCTGCGGTGTCATTACTTCCAGCAATTCATCGAGGTGAAGCCTGATTCCCTCCAAAAGGTAACTGGTCATGGCAGATGACTTGGCCCGAAGCCGATCGGGCCCTGCCTCATGAAACAATTCCAGCGATGCGCGCAGGGGCGCCATCGAGAGAATCGGTGGATTGGAAAGCTGCCAGGCATCCGCACCGGTGTCTGCTTCGAAATTCGTAGCCATCCGGAAACGGCTCGCCTTTGCATTACCCCACCAGCCGTTGAAACGCGGCAGGTCCTGATCCTGGTGGTGGCGCTCATGCACGAAGCAGCCCCCGACGGCGCCAGGTCCGGCATTGAGGTACTTGTAGTGACACCAGGCGGCAAAATCACAACCGCTGTCATGCAGTTCCAACGGCAGGTTGCCGATGTAGTGGGCCAGGTCGAAACCGATGGTTGCACCCGCCTCGCGGGCTGCCGTGGCGATTCGCGGCAGATCGAAAGCCTGTCCGCTGATGTACTGGACGCCAGGCCATAACACCAGTGCAATGTCTTCACCGTGCCCTGCAAGGCACTCTTCGACCGCGCTTTCCTCGATGATGTGCGCACCTTCAGCCGGCGATAATTCCACCAGGTGTTCTGCCGGGTCCAGGCCATGGAACAGAAGTTGAGACTGCACCGCGTAACGGTCTGAGGGGAAGGCGTGTTTTTCGATCAGAATTTTGCGACGGGTTCCGCGTGGCCGGAAGAAACTCACCATCAACAGGTGCAGGTTGACCGTCAGCGTGTTCATCACCACGAGTTCTTCGGCGCTGCTGCCGGTCAGACCCGCCAGTGATTCGCAAAGTCGCTGGTTATAGTCCATCCAGGGCAGAGGCCCCTCAAAGTGGCCGCGGACCGCCCGTGCCTGCCAGGCGTCCAGTTCACCCTGCACCATCAAAGCTGTCGACTTCGGCTGCAAACCCAGTGAATGCCCACAAAAATAGACCAGGTCGCTGCCATCGTCATGCCCGGGCACCAGGAATCGTTCGCGAAAACCCGACAGTACGTCTTCGTTATCCAGGGTCCTGGCCGTTGCCAGCAGTTTTTCCATGACATTCGCTCCGGGCTCAATGGATCATTATAATGCCGCGCAACCCAAACGGTGTTACACCATTGAAACGCAGTGACTTCCAGTTCGATTTGCCACCCGGCCTGATTGCCCAGCAGCCGCTGGACCGGCGCACAGACAGCCGCCTGTTGCATGTGCCAGGGCAGGGTGGGCCGCTGTGTGACAGGAATTTTCGTGACTTGCCAGGCTTGCTGCGGGAGGGCGATTTGCTGGTGTTCAATAATACTCGCGTCATCCCGGCCCGTTTGTTCGGCCGCAAGGAGACCGGCGGCAAAGTGGAAATCATGCTGGAGCGCATGATGGATGATCATCAGTGCATCGCTCAATTGCGGGTCAGCAAGACGCTCCGTCCCGGCGGAAAAATAATCCTTGAGGATGGTTCAAGCCTGGAAGTGACTGGCAGGGACGGCTCATTTTTCAACTTGCGGCTCGCTGATGGCGGGCTCGGTCAAAAGCTGGAAAAGCTGGGCCATATGCCCTTGCCACCCTACATCGAACGCCAGGACACGCCTGAAGACCGGGAGCGTTACCAGACGGTCTATGCCCGTCACCCCGGCGCAGTTGCCGCGCCGACGGCCGGGCTGCATTTCGATCAATCCATGCTCGGGCAGATTGATGCGATGGGCGTGGAGCGGACGGAAGTGACGCTGCACGTGGGCGCCGGAACGTTTCAGCCCGTGCGTTGTGAGCGGATCGAAGATCACCGTATGCACGCGGAGCAACTGGAAGTTTCGTCCTCGGTTTGTGATGCGGTTCGCCGCACCCGGGAAAAGGGCGGGCGGGTCATCGCTATCGGAACGACAGCGGTGCGCAGCCTCGAAACGGCAGCCGCCGGGGGTGAGCTTCAACCCTTTTCAGGCGAAAGCAGGATTTTTATCTACCCCGGCTACGAGTTCCGGGTGATTGACGGACTGGTCACCAATTTTCATTTGCCCGAGTCTACCTTGCTGATGCTCGTATGTGCGCTGGCGGGTACGGAAGAGATGCTGGCAGCTTACCGTCACGCGGTGGAGCGACAGTACCGGTTTTTCAGTTACGGTGATGCGATGCTGGTTCTCTGAGCCTGCCCTTGTCATAATTCCAACGTTCCATAATCCACTACTCAGGCAATCCGGAGTTTTTCATGTCTAACCCGATCGAACAGGCGCACTCGAGGGAGTGGTTTTACTCCTACGAACTGCCCGATGGCAGCACAACGCCTACTTATCATGGCATTGATATCCAGGCGATCCATGACACGCGGTTGAAGATGCTGCAGGACTGCCTGGAGCAGGATATCGGGCCCGTCCGGGAAGGCCTTTCCGTGGTGGACCTGGCTTCTCACCAGGGCTGGTTTGCTTACCACATGGCACGAAGCGGGTTCTCAACGGTGCTGGGTATCGATGCCCGCCAGTCTCACGTGGACGACAGCCGCCTGATTGCCGAAATTTATGGCTATGATCACCTGAGTTTCCAGCAGGGTGATGTCCATCAACAGGGTCCGGAACAATTGGGGCAATTTGACGTGGTGCTGATGCTGGGGTTGCTCTACCACCTGGAAAACCCGGTGGGTGCGCTGCGGGTCTGCCGTTCGCTCTGCAAAAAGCTGTGCATCATCGAGACCCAGATCGTTCCGGGAATGACAGGATATGTCGATTACGGCAGCTACGAATTCGTACGTCCGCTAAAAGGCAGTTTTGGAATCATCGATGAAACCGGGGAAACCCACGGGCCCGAAGCCAGCATCACGGGCGTGTGCCTGGTGCCCAGCCTGGATGCGCTGATGTGGCTGTTACGGAAAGTCGGGTTTTCCGACGCGCGCGTGCTGCAACCGCCGCCCGACGCTTATGAGCAACTGCGCTACCACAAGCGCGTCATGGTGGCGGCCGTCGTTTGAAATTTTCGGTCCATAAAGCCGACGGAAAAGCCAGAACCGGCTTGCTAGGCATGGAGCGCGGAGACATCCGCACGCCTGCTTTCATGCCAGTGGGAACCTACGGCACGGTCAAGGCCATGACGCCAGGTGAGGTTCGCGAAACCGGCGCCGACATCATTCTGGGCAATACCTTCCATCTGATGTTAAGACCGGGCACCGATGTGATCGAAAAGCACGGTGGATTGCACGACTTCATGCAGTGGAAAAGGCCGATACTCACAGACTCGGGCGGTTTCCAGGTGTGGAGCCTGGCCGAACGGCGCAAAATCACCGAGCAAGGCGTGACCTTCGCCTCACCGCTTGATGGCTCGAAGGTCTTCATGGGGCCGGAGGAATCCATGGCGGTGCAGAAATCGCTGGGTTCCGATATTGTCATGATTTTCGATGAATGCACGCCTTACCCGGCCACCGAACAGCAGGCCAGCGAGTCGATGGAACTGTCTTTGCGCTGGGCCGAGCGCTCGAAGCGGGCCCACCAGGGCAACCCGTCGGCCTTGTTCGGTATCGTCCAGGGCGGCATGTACGAAGCCCTTCGCGTTCGCTCTGCGCGACAACTGGTCGGGATCGGATTCGACGGTTATGCGATTGGCGGCCTGTCGGTGGGTGAACCCCATGATGAACGCGACCGCGTACTGGATTTCACCGTTTCCGAACTGCCGGAGGACCGGCCGCGTTACCTGATGGGAGTGGGCCGGCCGGAAGATATTATTGCTGGCGTCAAGCGCGGCATAGACATGTTCGATTGCGTCATGCCCACGCGTAATGCCCGCAATGGCTACTTGTTCACCAGTCGGGGTGTGCTCAAGATCCGCAACGCGAAATACACGCAGGATACGGCGCCGATCGACCCCGATTGTGATTGCGAGACCTGCCGGAATTATTCGCGCGCCTATGTAAAGCACCTGGAACGCTGCAATGAAATCCTGGGATCACGGTTGATGACCATTCACAACCTGCGGTTCTATCAAAACCTCATGCAGGGACTCAGGGACGCCATTGCGGCCGGCTCGCTCGAATCTTTTTCTGCGGATTATCTTGAAAAACTGTCATTAGGGCCTTGATGATTTATAATGCCCGGCTGCGATTGAGGATAACTGGGACAGCCCCCATATCCCCCGCATAAACAACTATTGGGTTTATTAACGAGGATTCTCATGGAACTCTTGGATTTCTTCATTTCCAGCGCTTACGCGCAGGACGCCGCTCAGCCAGGTGGATTGATGTCATTTCTGCCGCTGATCATTATTTTCGTCATCTTCTACTTCCTGCTGATCCGCCCGCAGATGAAGCGTGCCAAGGAACATAAGAAGCTGGTTGCCGAACTCGGTAACGGCGACGAAGTGGTTACCAACGGAGGTTTGCTGGGCCGTATCACCCAGGTGGGTGATTCTTTTGTGACGGTCGAACTGACGGAAAACGTCCAGATCAAAGTGCAAAAGCACGCGATCGCCAGCGTCATGCCTAAAGGCACAATCAAGTCCGCCTGAGACGGACTTCCAATAACATCAATAAAACCTTCCGAGGCTGAATAATGAATCAATATCCTGCCTGGAAATACCTGCTTCTTATGCTGGTTCTCGTAGTTGGCGTGTTTTACGCCCTGCCAAATCTTTTTGGCGAAGATCCGGCTTTACAGGTTACTTCCTCCCGCGGTTATGCCATTCCGCTCGACCTTGAAGCGACGATAGAAAACGCGATCGTCAGCGAAAACCTTGCTTTCAAGAACAAGGAAAAGGCGGGCAACCGATTGCTATATCGCTTCAATTCCACTGAAGACCAGTTGCGGGCTTCTGGTGTTTTGAAATCTGCACTGGGCGATCAGTATGTGGTTGCGCTGAACCTTGCGCACGCGACGCCCATGGCCTTGCGTAGCCTTGGCGGCAAGCCGATGACGCTGGGTCTGGATTTGCAGGGGGGTGTGCACTTCCTGATGCAGGTTGACATGGATACCGCTCGCAGCCAGCTGCTTGACCGCTACGTAGACGATATGCGCAGCGCCATGCGAAACGAGCGGATCCGTTACGTTTCAGTCCGGCGCGAGGGCAATGGCCTGGTTGCACTGTTGCGCAGCGAAGAAGACCGCAGCTCGGTGCAGGATTTGATCCGCAGTGACCAGAGCCTGCAGGGCCTGATCGTCGATGAAATGGAAACCGAGGAGTACTTCGGTATTTCGGCCACCGTGCAGGAACAACAGTTGCTGGAACTGCAGCAGACAGCGCTGCAACAGAACATCAATACCCTGCGGAACCGTGTGAACGAAATCGGCGTTGCCGAGCCTGTCATCCAGCAGCAGGGCGCTGACCGCGTCGTGGTGCAGTTGCCGGGTGTTCAGGATACTGTCCAGGCGAAGAAAATCATCGGGGCGACGGCAACGCTTGAATACCGCGCCGTGGATGAGGCCAATGACGCATTTACCGCGGCGCAAAGTGGACGGGTTCCTCCGGAGTCGCGTTTGTATAACGACGACACCGGTAATCCGGTTCTGCTGAAAAAACGCCTGATCGTTTCCGGTGACCAGTTGATTGGTGCATCCAGTGGTTTTGACCAGCAGACCGGTCAGCCACAGGTCAGCGTAACGCTGGATGGCGTGGGCGCCAAGCGCATGCTTGATTTTACGCGCGACAATGTGGGTAACCGCATGGCCGTCGTGTATATCGAACAAAAACCGGGTGGCCGCAAGACAGAAGAGGTCATCAGCGTGGCGGTTGTCCGCGAACCTTTCGGTAAGCGTTTCCAGACCACCGGCCTGGACTCCATGGCCGAAGCCAGCCAGCTGGCGCTGCTGTTGAGGGCGGGTGCCCTGGCTGCGCCGATGGAGATCGTCGAGGAACGCACCGTTGGCCCCAGCCTGGGTGCTGACAACGTCGAACAGGGCTTCAAGTCCGTAGTGATTGGCTTCCTGCTTGTCCTGGTCTTCATGGCAGCTTACTACCGTGTATTCGGCCTGGTTGCCGACCTGGCGCTGTTCGCCAACCTGATCTTGTTGATCTCTCTGCTGTCCATGCTGGGCGCGACGCTGACCATGCCGGGTATTGCCGGTATCGTGTTAACGGTGGGTATGGCGGTGGATGCCAATGTCCTGATCTTTGAGCGAATCCGTGAAGAACTTCGTAACGGAAACACGCCCCAGGCGAGTATCCGGGCGGGGTACGATAAGGCCTTCTCGACCATCGCAGATGCCAACATCACGACGCTCATTGCGGCCTTCGTGCTGTTCCTGTTCGGTACCGGTCCTATCAAGGGATTTGCCGTTACGTTATCCCTGGGTATCATTACGTCGATGTTCACGGCGATCATGGGAACACGCGCCGTTGTCAATTTAATCTATGGCGGCCAGAAACGTGTCCGCAAGCTGGCCATCTGAGGTGCTGTCATGAGATTTTTAGACAAAAAAACAAACTTCGATTTCATGGGCAAACGCAAGATTGCGTTTGTCGTCTCAGCCATACTGATCGTATTGAGCATTACCGCACTGGTGACGAGGGACCTTAATTTCGGCCTCGACTTCACCGGTGGAACACTGATTGAAGTGAGCTATCCGGCCGCTCCGCAGATTTCCGACGTCCGCTCTAACCTGTCTGACGCGGGTATGAATGATGCCGTGGTGCAAACTTTTGGCGCTGCTACCGAAATCGTCGTGCGAATTCCACCGCGCGATGATGAAAATGAAAGTGACGCGGAACTCTCAACCATAGTCCTGGCTGCACTGCAGCAGGGCGTCGAGGGCGAAGTGGCCATGCGGCGAGTAGAATTCGTCGGACCCCAGGTGGGCGACGAGTTGACGGAGCAGGGCATCCTGGCCGTTGTCTACGCGCTGATCGGTATCTTCCTGTACGTGATGATCCGCTTTCAGTGGCGCTTTTCCGTGGGTGCTGTGGCGGCGCTGGTGCACGATATCATCATTACGATGGGCGTTCTGGCTGCGGTCCAGGTCGAGTTTGACCTGACGGTTGTGGCGGCCCTGCTGGCGGTGATCGGTTACTCGCTGAATGACACGATTGTGTTGTTTGACCGCATCCGTGAAAATTTCCCGAAACTGCGCAAAGCCAATTCGCTGGAAGTGGTCAATATTTCAGTCAACCAGACCCTGTCCCGTACCTTGATGACATCTATCACGACTTTACTGGTGCTGGCCGCGCTGTTCATATTCGGCGGCGAAATCATCAATGCTTTTGCCTTCACGTTGATCGTGGGCGTAATGGTGGGCACTTATTCGTCCATCTATGTGGCCAGTACCACGCTGCTCGAACTGGGCGTCAGCAAGTTTGACTTGCTGGCCGTGGAGAAAGAGGGTGCAGCACTGGATGACATGCCCTGAGTGGGTGAATGAACCTGCGCCGTTGATCGAAACGCGCGGCTTATTTCTTCCAACTGGAGTGGATCAACTGCCTTAACTGCGTCATCACTTTGTATGGCGCAGCAATTACGGTTCCGGCATCTTCGACGGCATCACTGCCGTCGAAATCCATCACGACACCGCCGGCTTCGCGGACAATCAATGCGCCTGCAGCTACATCCCACGGCTTCAACCCGACTTCAAAATAACCGTCCATGCGGCCTGCGGCGACCCAGGCCAGGTCAAGGCTGGCTGTGCCGGCGCGCCGGAAATCTTCCACCTTTGAAAATACCGCCTGGAACACGCGGGCGTAGGCCTGGAGCTTTTCGCGATTCCTGAAAGGGAACGCGGTGGCCAGAACCGCGCCTTCCAGCCCGTTACGGGATGAAACGCGGATGCGCTTGTTGTTCAGATAGGCGCCCGAGCCTTTGCTGGCGGCATAAAGTTCTTCCCGGATGGGATCGTAAACGACGGCATGTTCCGTTCTGCCATTGACCTGCTGTGCAATCGATACCGCAAAATGCGGGAGGCCGTGCAGGTAGTTGCTGGTGCCGTCCAGGGGATCAATGATCCAGACATGGTTATCGTCGCCGGTTTTTCCACCCTCTTCACACAGGAAGGCGTGGTCGGGGTAATAGCGGCTGATTTCCCGTACAATTTCCGCTTCGCAGGCTTTATCCACTTCACTGACATAGTCGTGGCGGGCCTTACGTTCTACAGGAATGGCGTCCACGTGCTGCATTTGGCGGCGCATGATATTGCCGGCAGCGTGGGCGGCTTCGATAGCCACATTGAGTACAGGATGCGTCATGTCAGATAGTCCCGAAAAGGCGGCACAGGATACCAGAAGCGGAGCGGGGATGGCAGGGTCTGGATCAGACCTCGTGCAATCCCGGCTGGCCCGGGTTCGGGTCATTTTAATCAATACGACGCACCCTGGGAATATAGGTGCGACTGCCAGGGCAATGAAAGTAATGGGGCTTTCTTCGCTGCACCTGGTGACGCCCAAAATTTTCCCCAATGCCGAGGCGACAGCCATGGCTTCAGGCGCTGATGATCTGCTGCAGAACGCCGTGGTGCACGATTCGCTGGATTCCGCGCTCGCTGGATGCTCTCTGGTGCTGGGAACGAGCGCACGTTTGCGAAGTCTGTCCATGCCTATGCTGGATGCGCGGCGGGCGGCGAACCAGGCCATTGTGGAATCTGATACTCACGAGGTGGCCCTGCTGTTCGGGCGTGAACGATACGGTTTGACCAACGAGGAAATGCAGCGCTGCCAGTTTCTCGTCAATATTCCCTCAAATCCGGATTATTCCTCGCTGAACCTGGCCCAGGCGGTGCAGATACTGTCCTATGAACTGAGAATTGCCGCGCAGGGCTTTGCTGATATCGCCATGGATCCGCTGGACTGGGAGCCGGTCGACGATCAGCAGATGGAAGGCCTGTTCGAACACCTGGAGCAGACGCTGCTGGATATCCGGTTCCTCAATCCGAAGCAACCCAAAAAACTCATGATGCGGCTCCGTCGACTGTTCAATCGTGCGCGCCCTGACCAGAATGAAATCAATATCTTGAGAGGTGTTCTTAAGGCTTCTCAGGAGGGCGTGAAGTCTTCGCAAAAAGAGGAGTGACTACGCTGACGAATGTCAGCGTGACGAATGCAAGTAAGCTGGCAGAGCGATGTCATCTGGCATATCCGGCGCAGGCTGCGGCTGACCGGGCTCCAGTGACAGCGGAATCACCCCCGCCCATATCGGCGTATCCAGATCTCTCTTTGCGTCACCCGGGGGACCGCTACGGTTCTTGATGCTGAACGTTTCCAGGGGCAGTGCCAGGAGTGTCGTTGCACTGAGCTCCTTGCGTGTCGAAGGACGCAGCTCAGCAAGTCTTCCAGGAGCCAGGTGCTCTACCAGGATATCCAGGCCTCGTTTCTTTTCCTCCGGGTCTGTGACCAGGGTTGCGGCGCCAAACACCATCAGCGACCGGTAGTTCATCGAAGAATTGAACGAGGAACGGGCCAGCACGAGGCCATCCAGGTGGGTGATGGTGACGCAGCAGGGCAGTCCTTCCGCCAGGTTCGTCATGAGGCGGCTGACGACGGAGCCATGAAGCAGAATCCGGTCACCATTCCTGCCCAGCGCCATGGGAACCACGTAAGGCTGTTCATCCAGCGTAAAACCAACGTGACAAATGCGACTTTCATCAATGATCTTATGAGCCAATCGCATGTCTTTGCTGCCTCTTTCCGGCAATCGGCGTAAGCGAGTGTCCGCTTTCACGGTCATGTTCCCTGTCCTCAATTAAGCTAAAATTCCGGCTACAGTGTGCACTGAAAATTGATCAACGTGAACCAGCAAAACAGCAAAGGCCCAAAGTCCGGGGCGACTGATTTCGATTCCTGGGTGAAATCCGTATGGCAGGTGGTACAGGGTATTCCCCGTGGCCATGTCCTGACCTACGGTGATGTGGCGCGGCTGGCCGGGATGAGCCGGGCCGCCCGGCGGGTCAGCCAGGCGATGCGGCGCGCACCCCGCGGCATGACGTTGCCCTGGCACCGGGTGGTCAACGCGCAGGGCAAGATATCTTTTCCCGAGGACAGCAAGGGTTACCAGGAACAGAAAAACCGGCTCCAGGAAGAGGGTGTGGTTTTCATCAACGGTAAAATCGACCTGGACCGTTACGGTTACCGGGGCGCCCTCGATCACTTGCTCTGGGGCGAGCCGCTTTGAAGAGAATTCAGTCAGGCTGGCAGCAATTTCGCTCGAACTTCTGGCGGTCGCTGGCGCTGGATGTTGTGCTGATTCTCACCGTATTTTTTGCCATTCATTCCTGGCAAACGCGCAACCTGCCGGTAGATCAACCGGCGCCCGACACGATTTTGCCGTTGCTGGATGGCTCAGGCATGCGCTCCGCATTGACCCGCGGCGAGACGGGCATTGTCTACTTTTTTGCGCCCTGGTGTTTTTATTGCAGAACCAGTATCGGTAATCTCGATGACCTGGTGGCAGGCAATGAAGCAGCCTGGGGCGTTGCCGTGGCGCTGGATTATGCTGATGCCGGTGAGGTCAGGGCGTTTGTCGATGAAACCGGCATCAGCCTGCCGGTGCTGATGGGCGATGCATCCACGGCGGGGGACTGGTCGGTGAGGGCCTTTCCGACCTACTACGTGATCGATGCCAGCGGCCGCATCAGCAGCCGCTCCGTCGGGTATTCAACACAACTGGGCATGTGGCTGCGTTACAGCAAGGCCCGGGCGTGGTGACGCAGGTGGTCCTCGATGAAGGTCGAAACAAAGTAGTAGCCGTGGTCGTAACCTTCCTGCATACGTAGTTCCAGCGGGTAATGGCTGGCGATGCAGGCCTGTTCCAGTGCACCGGGTTTGAGTTGATCAGTGAGCCACTCGTCCTCGGTCCCCTGATCGATGAGGAGCGGCAGTTTTTCCCGGGCGTCTCCAATCATTAACGCAGCATCGTATTCAACCCACGCGTTGCGGTCTTCACCAAGGTAGTTGGACAAGGCTTTCTGGCCCCAGCCGCAATCGGAGGGATGACAGATCGGCGCGAATGCCGAAACGGAATGATACTTACCCGGGTTGCGCAAATAGCAGACCAGTGCGCCGTGTCCGCCCATTGAATGACCGCTGATTCCGCAGCGGTCCGTCACCGGAAAATGTTCACTGATCAGCGCCGGCAATTCTTCCGTCACATAGTCATACATCCGGTAGTTCTTCGACCAGGGTTCCTGCGTTGCATTGACATAGAACCCTGCGCTGGAGCCGAAATCCCAGTCATCATGTTCTCCCGGAAAATCAGTGTCGCGTGGACTGGTGTCCGGACAAACGATGGCGATGCCGAGTTCCGCTGCGACTCTTTGGGCGCCGGCCTTGATCATGAAGTTCTCATCAGTGCAGGTCAGGCCGGACAGCCAGTACAGTACAGGTACGGCTTTTTCGCTGGCCTGGGGCGGCAGGAAAATACCAAAAATCATATCGCAGTCACAGGCCTCGGAACGGTGCCTGACGCGCTGGATTTGACCGCCGAACGTGGCGGTGGTGGAGATCACTTCCATTGTCGATGTCCCCATTCAGTAGATCACTACGGACCGGATGCTCTTGCCTTCGTGCATCAGGTCAAAAGCGGTATTGATGTCGTCCAGTGGCATCGTGTGCGTGACCATGTCGTCGATATTGATCGTACCGTTCATGTAGTTTTCTACATACCCGGGCAATTCACTGCGGCCCTTGACGCCCCCGAAAGCGGTTCCCCGCCAGACGCGGCCGGTGACCAGCTGGAACGGTCGGGTGCTGATTTCCTGGCCTGCTCCTGCAACTCCGATGATGACGGATTCGCCCCAGCCCTTGTGGCAGCATTCCAGCGCCGAGCGCATCAGTTTGACATTACCCACGCACTCGAAGGAGTAATCCGCACCGCCGTCCGTCAGGTCGACAATCACATCCTGGATGGGCTGATCATGGTCTTTGGGGTTGACGAAGTCGGTGGCCCCCAGCATTTTCGCCATCTCGAACTTGTCTTCATTGATGTCCACGCAAACGATACGGGAGGCCTTCGACATCACGGCGCCCTGGATCACGCTCAGACCGATCCCACCCAGCCCGAATACCACGATGGTCGAACCGGGTTCGGCTTTAGCTGTGTTCAAAACGGCACCGATGCCGGTTGTAATGCCGCAGCCAAGCAGGCATACCTTTTCCAGCGGTGCGGCATTGTTGATCTTGGCGATGGCGATTTCCGGCAGCACGCTGTATTCGGAAAAAGTCGAGGTGCCCATGTAGTGGAAAAGGGTCTGCCCGTTTTTTGAAAACCGGCTGGTTCCATCCGGCATCAGCCCCTGGCCCTGGGTGGCGCGAATGGCCTGGCAGAGATTGGTCTTGCCAGAAGTGCAGAAGCTGCACTTGCCGCATTCGGGCGTGTACAGCGGAATGACATGATCGCCGGGTTGCACACTGGTCACTCCTGAGCCCACTTCTTCGACAATCGCACCGCCCTCGTGGCCAAGGATGGCTGGAAAAATTCCTTCAGGATCATCACCGGACAGGGTAAATGCATCTGTGTGGCATACACCGGTGGCCACGTTGCGGACCATCACCTCACCTTCACGTGGGCCTTCCACGTCAATTTCTTCAATGACCAGTGGTTTGCCTGCTTCCCAGGCGACTGCGGCTCTTGATTTCATGATGCTCCTTCTTAGTCTGTCAGATACTCATAGATGAACTGCCCGCGTCTCTGGCGACAGCGGTAGCCCTGAATCATAAATCTCATGCATCATAATTCATGAAGTTGCCCAGCGTCATCCATTGAGTCATTGACACTCATGGCTCGAACCATTCAAATGGATACATGGGTCATAGAGATTTTCATGCTGAAAATCGGAATTGAGCAGGAATTTGTCTTCGCGGACCACGCCGGACGGTATCTCGATGCCGACAACACGCCCTATTCTGTTTTCGGCGGGATCGTAGAACAACTGCCCGTTCATGCAGGAGATGACGCGTTCCTCGAGTGCAAGTCGCTGGAGCAGTTTCCGAGACGATGCTACGTGGAGGGTTTCGAGCGTCATGACTCCGATGGACGGGTCATCGACACCGCTCCCAAGGGCCTGGAAATCCGGACCCTGCCGCATTCAAGCGTTAAAAGCCTGGTCAGCGAATTTGAGGACAGTTACGCGGAGGTCATGCACCTGGCTGCGCAGTCCGGTATCGAGCCGGTGTTGACCAGCAGGCATCCCTTCAAGTCGTCCCTGGCGCTGGACCACCTGCTGAGCGAATCCGAATACAGCGTGAGAACCAGTGAAAGACTGGAGCTGGCTAAACGATCCATGCTGACTCACGGGCTCCACATAAACATATCAATGGATGAATGGCCGATGGCGCAAATGAAAAGACTGGTCGAGAAACTTAATTTCTATACGCCTTTCCTGGTTCCCTGGAGTTTTTCGTCGCCCTTCAACGAAGGGGGGCTTTTTGACGGGCTGTGCGCCCGTAATTATTCTCGCGCGGGATCCCGCAGCATGGCAGCTCCTGAACAGAGGAAGGGAGGACTGGTGGTGGAATTCAGGGGCTTTGACGCGATCGGATCAGGCCGCCTTATGACCGCCCTGGTGCGCCTCTTTCGCGGCTTTGTGCTGGACGAAAGCCTGCCGGGCAGTTCCACGTCACAAAACGCCGGACTATTGAAGTGTTCAGCCGTATCGGGTTTCTCGGATCCCGAAATCAACCGACAGGGGCGAGCGATACTGCATGCTTCCCGGGCGGCTTTCCGTGAAGACAAAGATTCCTTTGAACTGTTGGAAACCATGCTCCATGAAAATGATTCGTTTTCTGCAAGGATGCAACGCTGTTACTCGGAGACGGGGTCCATCATGGAATCCATATCAAAAAAGTACGACTTCTGAAACCAAAGAACAGGAAAACTGATGACCATTTTATTTGTAAATGGGATTAACGACCGTTCCGTGATTGGAATCAACCTGGATAGTAAGGGCCAGGTGGGATACCTGATCGATGGCAACTGCTCGATTTATCATCGCCTCGAGCTGCAAGAGGACGCGGCGTTCGAGTACACGCTCTTTGGCAAGGGCGTACAACAACGGCGACCGGAATTCAGACAAAAGCCGTCGCTGATTTTCAACCAGATATCCGATGCTGACACCCACAAGGGCGCTCTCCGGCGCTGTGAGAGTCTGTGCGATCAGCTGGGTGTGCCGGTGCTCAATCATCCGCGTCATATCCTGCAGAGCGCAAGAGAGCGTGTAGCCAACAAGCTCCAGAATATCGCCGGCGTGATCATGCCGCGCACCACGCGGTTCACTCCGGGATCGCCGGAAGAGACGCTGGAATATGCAGCCTCCAAAGAATTTCCGTTTCCATACATCGTCCGGGTGGCGGGTGACCATCATGGCAAGAGAATGGTGGTCATCAAAGAGGCGGGAGATTTGCCCTTATTGCACGTCCTGCCTTTCGACGGGCGTGATTTTTACCTGACTGAATACGTCGATTTTCGTGATGATGCGGGTCTGTATCACAAGCAGCGAATCATCGTTGTCGATGGTGAACCACTGCTGCGCCATTCCCTGTATACAGACTCCTGGATGGTGCATGCAAGCGCCCGCGAGTTCATGTTACAGCGGGAAGGCTGGAAAGAAGACATCGAGCGCTTTGACCAGTTGAGCAGTGAAGTCATCCCGGGTCTTCGCAATGTGATCACTGAAATCACCGAACGGTTGCAGTTGGAGTACTACGGGATTGACTGTTGCCTGCTACCGGACGGGCAGATGCTGGTATTCGAAGCCAATGCCAACATGAACGCGCTGCACAGCCCCAACCCGGCAACACGGTACCGGGTAGAGGCGATCGAACAGAAGCTTTATGCGATGCTGGCCAAATATTCAGGCGAAACTGTGCACTGAAGCCGCGATTTTCAACCTTTGAGTAAGTCCGCAACAGGATTCTGGTGGTGCAGGTGCACGTCCGTCTGCGGATAAGGAATGTTGCATCCTGCGGCTTCGAGTTCAGCCTTACCTTGCTCAAGCAGGTCCCCCCAGACAGTCCAGTAATCCGCGGTATTCACCCATGGCCGGACAGCGAACTCCACGCAGCTGTCGCCAAGGTTCTTAACGAAAATGTTGGTCCCGGGATCGTCGAGCACCAGTGGGTGATTCGCACAGATGCGGGTCAACACTTCGCGCACCACTTTGAGGTCGTCGTCATAACCCACGCCGAAAACCATGTCCACCCTGCGCTGATCGTTGGCGGAGTAATTGGTGATGGTGTCAGCCGCGACCTGGCCGTTGGGAATGATGACCAGCTTGTTGTCTGGAGTCGTCAGGGTGGTGCTGAAAATCCTGATTTCATTGACGGAACCTGCTACGCCCGCCACCTCGACATAATCGCCCTGCTTGAACGGCCGGAACATGACCAGCATGACACCGGCAGCGAAGTTGCCCAGCGAATCCTTCATGGCCAGGCCAATGGCCAGGCCGGCAGCACCGACCACCGCAATCAGTGAAGTAACCGGCAGACCGAGCGTGTCGAGTGCAGCCAGGATGACCGCGACCAACAGGATTGCATAGACAAGGTTACTGAGGAAATTGACCAGCGTCGGGTCGACTTCCTGCGCCTCCAGCAACCGTCTGAGAAGCTTGGTCATGCGCCTGGCAATCCATTTTCCGACCACATAAATGACCAGCGCGAGTAAAATCTTGAGTGCCCAGCTGGTCAGTAGCGGTACCAGGTCGGCGCGGTTCAAAAATTCTGTAACGGGTTCCAAATCTCTCTCCTAATCGTTGTCTTCAGGCGATGTCTCTGCCTGGCTCAAGGAATTGTTCCATTTTATCAGCGGTTTGTGCCACATTCCTGATAGTGTAGTCTAACTCTTCTTCACCCACGAAAGCATAGGGCAGGTTTTCACACATCTTGATATAAGGCACGCCATCGAGGTCACCAACCGCCAGGTAGCCTACACGCTGGGTGAGGTTGATGCGCAGGCACTTCTCGGCAGCCAGGTCATCCAGAGGAGCCACCGGTGTTTCGACGCGCAAGACCCGGCGGCCTTCACTGGTTTCCAGTTCCGCCAGGAAAATACTCTGGCGGCGTGGCCCGCTGGCGCTTTCGATGGAGTATTCAAAGCTGATGATGAAAGGCTCATCGATCCTCAACTCGTAGTGGTCCATCATGTGTTGCCGAACTTCGGAAAACGTTTCCATTCATGACTCCTGTTGTGCGGACAGTTTACTTGGCCGCCAGCCGGGCTCCGCCATCCAGCCGGATGGTGGTGCCGTTGAGGTAAGGGCTCTCGATGATGTTACCGGCCAGAACCGCAAATTCGTCTGCCCGGCCCAGTCTGGAGGGGAACGGGATCGAAGCGGCGAGTGATTCCTGGATGTGGTCAGGCATGCCGTCGACCATGGGCGTCCAGAAGATACCCGGCGCAATCGTCATGACCCGGATGCCGAAACGGGAAAGCTCGCGGGCCATTGGGAGCGTCATGGCGACGATACCACCCTTGGAGGCCGAGTAGGCTGCCTGCCCGATCTGACCTTCGTAAGCAGCTACCGATGCGGTATTGATGATGACCCCTTTTTCGCCGTCTTCCCCAGGCTCGTTGTGTTGCATCAGGTCGGCTGCGGCCTTGGCCACGTTGAAGCTGCCCACCAGGTTGATGTTTATCGTATTGGAGAAGAACGCCAGAGGCATAGGCGCCTCACGGCCAAGCACTCGCGCTGCACCAACGATGCCGGCGCAATTCATGGCGACATTCAGGCCGCCATTGATCTCGGCTGCCTGCGCCACGGAAGCGATCACGGCTTCTTCCGATTTCACATCCGTATGCAGGTAGCGGGTGTTCAATTCGGCTTCAGCTGCGGCGCCTGCTTCATCGTTGACATCGAGCATGACGGCCTTGCCGCCATTGGCCAGTATGTGTTTTGTGACTGCCAGTCCAAGGCCGGATACACCGCCCGTCACCAGCGCTTTCACCTGGTTCAATTGCATGGGAATTACTCCTTTCTAAACATTGTTTCAGTTTACCTGCCAAATAAAGGTTTGGCTAAATTTCGATGGCCAGGGCCACGGCTTCTCCACCACCCAGGCATAGCGAAGCCACGCCGCGTTTCAGGCCCCTGCGCCGCAGCGCGTGGATCAGCGT
>Ga0316193_10000335_pt1 | contig 28251 bp, 20 predicted proteins | sample MerIslsedime2_MG_FD_207735 | JGI IMG/M metagenome (GOLD analysis project Ga0316193, IMG submission 207735) | Coastal sediment microbial communities from Maine, United States - Merrow Island sediment 2 | ecosystem: Environmental > Aquatic > Marine > Coastal > Sediment | place: USA: Maine... | reverse complement strand
TGAAGGTCAACCTCATCACGCCGGCGGCCATGGAAGAGAAGCAGCGCTTCGCGATTCGCGAGGGTGGCCGCACCATCGGCGCGGGCGTCATCTCCAAGATCATTGAGTAATCCACGCGTGAAAGTCGCGCTCGCCTGTGAAGATTGCAGCGCGCGCAACTACCACACGACGAAACAGAGGAAAGCTGGCCCGCAGGAAAGACTTACGCTGAAAAAGTATTGTCCGACCTGCGGACGGCATACAGTGCACAAAGAGACGAAGTAACAGGCCCACACTAGCTCCTAGGCCAGTAGCTCCAATTGGTAGAGCAGCGGATTCCAAATCCGCGGGTTGTGGGTTCGAATCCCTCCTGGCCTGCCGCGAGGAACGACGATGGCAATCACGAACGAACAAGACAAAGCGAGGCCCACCGGAACGCTCGGAGTAGAGCGTTGGGTGCAGTTCGCCTACGCCGCCTGCGCGATCACGCTTGCATGGTTCCTCATCAAGCTCGGCGGTGCGACTTGGACGCTCCTGGCGGACACCGTCGACACGGTGCCCGAAGCAAACGACACGATCATTGCAGTCGCCGCTGGCGGCATCGCCTTTATCGCCGCGGTTGCTACGTACCGATCCAAGAAGATTCACACGTTCGTTGTCGAAGTGTGTGTCGAGCTTTCGAAGGTCACGTGGCCTTCTCGGAAAGAGACCTGGTCCCAAACGATCGTGGTGATCATCGTATCGATCATCGCAGCGGTCATCCTGGGCGTATTCGACGCCGTATGGGCGCAGATCACTGACTTCATTTACGACGTGTGATCACCATGAAGTGGTATGTTGTCCAAGCCTACTCAGGCTACGAAAGCAAAGTGAAGCTCTCCCTCGAGGAGCGCATCAAACAGTCGGGTATGGAGGGTCGGTTCGGCAACATCCTCATCCCGAAGGAGAACGTTCAGGAAAGCCGTGGGGGTAAGCCTCGCCTGAGCTCCCGGACGTTCTATCCGGGCTACATCTTCGTGCAGATGGACCTGAGCGACGAGACCTGGCACCTCATCAAGGACACGCCGAAGGTCAACGGGTTCGTGGGTGGCCGCCACCCATCCCCGGTGCCCTCGCGCGAGATTGCGGCCATCGAGCAGCAGGTCGAAGAGGGAGCCGCGAAGCCCAAGCCGCGCGTCGAGTTCGAAAAGGGCGACCACGTCCGCGTCACCGACGGTGCCTTCGCCAACTTCACCGGCAGCATCGAGGAAGTGAACCCGGACAAGCACAAGGTTCGAGTCCTCGTCTCGATCTTTGGCCGCGCCACCCCGGTGGAGCTCGACTACATCCAGGTCGAGAAAACCAACTAGCCGCTAGCAACCTGAGGGGCCGAGTTTTCCATGACCGATGGCCCCGGGGCGCGGAAAAAATCCGATGCGGGGCGTCCCTGGACGGAGCGGCCTGCGTGGCCCCCCGTTCCCAGTTTTTCCGGCCACATTTGCAGGCCGCCCCGTCCCGGGTAGCGCCCACAGCGCGAGTTTTTTCCGAGCCCCGGGGCAGCCCGCCCACGAACTGCGTGGTCGTGCAGCTAACGATTCAAAATTGTTTGATTTTTCATTGGCCAACTGGTCCCGTAGGGGATTTCAGATTAATCGGCTTGCACTTTGCGTGCCTTGAGGCATGACTCGCCGCTCCGGAGAATCCCGTACCCATGAAAAAGGTCATCGGACAGATAAAGCTTCAACTTCCTGCAGGGAAGGCCAACCCGTCGCCCCCCGTCGGGCCGGCGCTCGGTCAGCATGGCGTCAACATCATGGCGTTCTGCAAGGAGTTCAACGCGAAGACGCAGAAGGACGCGGGACTCATCATTCCGGTCGTGATCTCGGTTTACCAGGATCGCTCCTTCAGCTTCATCATGAAGACGCCCCCGGCGGCGGTCTTGATCAAGAAGGCGCTGAATCTGGAGTCCGGCTCCGCCCGTCCGAACAAGGACAAGGTCGGCAAGATCACGATGGACCAGGTGAAAGAGATCGCCCAGGTCAAGCTTCAAGATACCAACGCGGCCTCGCTCGAGACATGCATGCAGAGCATCATCGGCACCGCGCGATCCATGGGGGTCGAGCTCGTCGATTGACGCTCGAGCGTTCGCGCTCCCCTGAACCACACAGGGACCCCAGTTCGTGGTAGGCGGCTTCGAGTCGTCGCAAGGAGTCAGGATGAAACCCGGAAAAAAGCGCGCTTCTGCGCTACAAAAGGCCGACAATAGCCGTCGCTACTCGCTCGATGAAGCGGTGTCCCTCGTCAAAGAGCTCGCCTTCGCGAACTTCGACGAGTCGGTCGACGTTGCAGTGCGGCTCGGTGTGGATCCGAAGCACGCGGACCAGATGGTTCGCGGAGCGGTCGTGCTGCCGCACGGCACCGGCAAGACCAATCGCGTCGTCGTGTTCGCCAAGGGCGAAAAGGTCGCTGAGGCTGAAGAGGCCGGCGCTGATTTCGTCGGAGCCGACGACCTGGTGGCGAAGATCACCGACGGCTGGCTCGACTTCGACACCGTCATCGCGACCCCGGACATGATGGGTCAGGTTGGCCGGCTCGGCCGAGTGCTCGGTCCTCGTGGTCTCATGCCCAACCCGAAGGTTGGCACTGTCACCTTCGACGTGAGCAAGGCGGTCCGCGATGCCAAGGCTGGCAAGGTCGAATTCCGCGTCGAAAAGGCGGGCATCGTCCACGCTCAGGTCGGCAAGCGCTCCTTCGGCGAGCCCGAGCTCGAGGGCAACGTGAAGTCGCTCGTCAGCGCGCTCGTCAAGGCCAAGCCGGCGGCGGCAAAGGGAACCTACCTCCGGAGCATCACCCTGAGCTCGACGATGGGTCCCGGCATCAAGGTTGACCCCGGCACTATAGAGGTGGAGGCGTAATCATGAGCCTTACTCGAGATCAAAAAGCAGCTCAGGTCGACTCGATTCGCGAGAGCTTCAAGAACGCGACCGCGACGGTCCTCGTGGATTTCCGCGGCGTCAACGTCGAGCTGATCACCGACCTTCGGTCACGCTTCCGTGCGGCCGGCGTCGAATACAAGGTCGTGAAGAACAATGTCGTCCGCAAGGCTCTGGAAGGTTCAGACCTCGGCGGCAACGACGAGTTCACGGCCAACCTAGTTGGGCCGACCGCGATTGCGTGGAGCTTCGAAGACCCTTCGGCTGCGGCCAAGGTCATCAAGGGCTTTCGCAAGGAGTTCTCCGATAAGCTTGCACCCAAGGACCAGCCTGAGAAGCTCGTCGTCAAGTGCGGACTTCTCGAGGGGCAGGTGCTCGACGCGAAGCGAGTCGAAGCCGAGCTTGCGACGCTTCCCGGCAAAGACGAAATCCGCGCCTCGCTGCTCGCGCAGCTCATGGCGCCGATGCAGAACCTGGTCGCACAGATCAACGCACCAGGTCAGAACCTCGCCTTGGTGCTCGACGCGAAGCGGCGCCAAGAGGCGGGCGAATAGTCCAACAACAATTTTAGCCGTGTGGCACGCACGGTTAGCGGAGAGTCAAGAATGGCAAACATGAACGTGGAACAGATGGTCGAGGAGCTCAGCTCGTGGACCGTCATGGAAGTTTCGAACCTGGTCAAAGAGCTCGAGGAAAAGTGGGGCGTTTCGGCAGCACCGGCAGCCGTTGCGGTCGCGGGTCCTGCGGCGGGCGGCGCTGCCGAACCGGCGGAAGAGCAGACCGAGTTCGACGTCGAGCTGACCGAAGCTGGTGGCAAGAAGATCAACGTGATCAAGGCCATCCGCGAGATCACTCAGCTTGGCTTGGCAGACGCCAAGGGCCTCGTTGAGGCAGCTCCCAAGGTTGTGAAAGAGGCCGTTTCCAAGGAAGAGGCCGAGGAAATCAAGAAGAAGCTCGAAGAAGCTGGCGCCAAGGTCACCGTCAAATAACCCTATGGGGTTATATTTCGGAGTCCAGTGCCGCGACTTGGCACGAGGACCTGGTGGGACTAGGGTCCCTTCCGGGGCAGCACCGGTACGCGCAGCATATCCTCCACGACTTTCCGCATCGCGGCGGGAGGCCTAAGGGCTTCCTTGTCGCGTACGTGTCTCTTAATTCTTGTCTTTAGGGTTCCAGTAGCAGTGGTTCGGTAGGGAGTCTCTCTCATGGCGGCGACGATTCAGACGAACTTTCGAATGCGGCATTCGTTCGGGAAGATCGAGCATATCCTCGAGATCCCGAACCTGATCGACATTCAAAAGCGCTCGTACGACAAATTTCTTCAAACGGACGTTCCTCGGGATGAACGCGAGAACATCGGCCTGCAGGGCGTGTTCAATAGCGTCTTTCCGATCCGTGACTTCAACGGAACGAGCGAGCTCGTGTTCAGCGGGTACACGCTCGAGCGTCCGAAGTACGACGTCGACGAGTGCCGACAGCGGGGGATGACCTACGCGGCACCGATCAAGGTGACGATTCAGCTCATCATCTATGACACGGGCGGCGACAGCACCGAGCGCGCCGTTCGTGACATCAAGGAGCAGGAAGTCTACTTCGGTGAGATCCCGCTGATGACCGTGAACGGCACGTTCATCATCAACGGGACCGAGCGCGTCGTCGTCAGCCAGCTTCACCGAAGCCCGGGTGTCTTCTTCGACCACGACCGTGGCAAGACGCATTCGTCGGGCAAGCTGCTCTACCAGGCGCGCATCATTCCTTATCGTGGCTCCTGGCTCGATTTGGAGTTCGACCCGAAAGACCTGCTCTACGTGCGAATCGACCGTCGCCGCAAGATGCCGGCGACCGTGCTGCTCAAGGCCCTCGGGTACAACACCCAGCAGCTCCTCAACTACTACTACGACACCGAGACCGTCTACATCCTCTCGAAGGACCAGTACGCGAAGTCGATCGAGTACGATCTGCTTCCGGGTCAACGTGCGACGCACGATATTTCGGTCGGCGAGGACGTGCTCGTTCGCAAGAACCGCAAGTTCACCCGTGCCGCAATCCGTAAGCTCAAGGCGGCCGGCCTCGACTACCTCCCGATCGACTTCACCGAGGTCATCGGCAAGGTTGCTGCTGAAGACGTCATCGACGAGGACACCGGCGAGATCTTGCTGGCGGTCAACGAAGAGGTCACCGAGGCGCGCATCGACGCGCTCCGCGAGGCTGGCGTCAACGAGTTCAAGGTCCTCTTCATCGACGGCCTGAACGTCGGCAGCTACCTGCGGGACACGCTGCTCGTCGACAAGGTGCAGTCGCAGGACGAGGGCATCCTCGAGATTTACCGACGTCTTCGCCCGGGTGATCCGCCCACGCTCGAGACGGCTCGCAATCTGTTCAACAATCTCTTCTTCAATCCAGAGCGCTACGACCTCAGCCAAGTCGGTCGTCTCAAGCTGAACTACAAGTTCTACAAGGATGTCGAAGAAGAGGAGAAGCCGGATCTCGACCACACGGTCCTGACCGACACGGATATCCTCGATACGGTCAAGAACCTGATCGAGCTCAAGAACGGTCGCGGTTCGGTCGATGACATCGACCATCTCGGCAATCGCCGAGTGCGCGCGGTCGGCGAGCTGATGGAGAATCAGTACCGCATCGGCCTCGTCCGGATGGAGCGCGCGATCAAGGAACGCATGAACATGTCTCAAGAGATTGAGACGCTCATGCCGCATGACTTGATCAACGCGAAGCCGGTCAGCGCCGTCGTCAAAGAGTACTTCGGCTCGAGTCAGCTCTCTCAGTTCATGGATCAGACCAACCCGCTCAGCGAGGTCACGCACAAGCGTCGTCTCTCCGCGCTCGGGCCCGGTGGTCTCACTCGCGAGCGTGCGGGCTTCGAGGTTCGCGACGTTCACACGACCCACTATGGTCGTATCTGTCCGATCGAGACGCCAGAAGGTCCGAACATCGGTCTCATCGCGTCCTTGTCGACCTACGCCCGTGTCAACGAGTACGGCTTCGTCGAGACGCCGTATCGTAAGGTTGAAGACGGCATCGTACTCGACGATCACGTGCGCTGGTACTCCGCTCTCGAAGAGGAGGGCCACTACATCGCGCAGGCCAACGCGATCATCGACAAGATGAGCCGCAAGCTCGAAGGTCAGCTGATCAGCGCTCGCTTCAACGGCGAGTTCGTGATGGTGCCGCCAAAGACCGTGCAGCTCATGGACGTGTCTCCGAACCAGCTTGTGTCGGTGGCCGCTTCACTCATTCCGTTCCTCGAGCACGATGACGCGAACCGCGCGTTGATGGGCTCGAACATGCAGCGTCAGGCTGTTCCTTGTGTGCGTACACATGCGCCGATCGCAGGTACGGGTATCGAGGCGCGCGTGGCACGCGACTCGGGCGTTTGCGTAGTCGCTCAGCGGGACGGTGTGGTCCATTCGGTCGATGCTACGCGCATCGTCGTGAAGGCGGAGGGGCTCGCCGGCGCGTTCCCCGACATCTACCGCCTCAACAAGTTCCAGCGCTCGAACCAGAACACGGCTTACAACCAGACGCCGATCGTTCGCCCTGGTGACGTGGTGAAGGCGGGCGACGTCATCGCCGACGGCCCGAGTACGGACCGAGGCGAGCTTGCGCTTGGTCAGAACGTGATCGTCGCGTTCATGCCGTGGGGCGGCTACAACTTCGAGGACTCGATTCTGCTCTCCGAGCGGATCGCGAAGGACGACGTCTACACCTCGGTTCACATCGAGGAGTTCGAGTGCGTCGCCCGTGACACGAAGCTCGGCAAGGAAGAGATCACGCGCGACATTCCGAACGTCGGCGAAGAGGCCCTCAAGGACCTCGACGAGTCCGGCATCGTTCGCATCGGCGCCGAGGTGAACTCGACGGACATCCTCGTCGGCAAGATCACGCCGAAGGGCGAGACTCAGCTCTCCCCCGAGGAGAAGCTGCTTCGCGCCATCTTTGGTGAGAAGGCCGGCGACGTTCGCGACACATCGCTCAAGGTTCCGCCGGGCGTGACCGGCATCGTCATCGACGCCCGCGTGTTCGCACGAAAGGGAACCGAGAAGGACGAGCGCTCGCTACAGATCGAGGAGGCGGAGCGCGCCAAGCTCGAGAAGGACATGGCCGACGAGATCAAGATCGTTCTCGACTCGGCTCACGACCGCGTTCGCAAGTACTTCGTAGGTGCCACGACCACGGCCAAGCTGGTCGGCGACAAGGGCAAGGAGTTCCTCGGCAAGGGTCAGAAGATCACCAATGCGGACCTCGACGAGATCCCGCACAAGTACTGGCAGCACATCGAGATCGACAAGGAAAAGGGCAAGACCGACGAGATTCTCGAGCAGGTCGATGACCAGGTCGACGCCGTCAAGATGCTCTTCCAGGAGAAGATCGACAAGCTCGGCAAGGGCGACGAACTTCCTCCGGGCGTCATCAAGATGGTGAAGGTCTACGTTGCCATCAAGCGCAAGCTTCAGGTCGGCGACAAGATGGCCGGACGCCACGGTAACAAGGGTGTCGTCAGCCGGATCCTTCCGGAAGAAGACATGCCTTACCTGCCGAACGGCAAGCCTGTCGACATCGTGCTGAACCCGCTCGGTGTTCCCTCTCGAATGAACGTTGGGCAGATTCTCGAGACGCATCTCGGTTGGGCTGGGTATCTCCTCGGCACTCAGCTTCAGGAGATGATCGAGAAGAAGGCGAGCGCGTCGTCTCTTCGTGAGAGAATCCGGGCCATCTTCAAGGGCGGTGACATCGTGCAGGTGCTCGACCAGATCCCCGACGAAGAAGTCGCGGAGATGGCGAAGAGCTGGAAGCACGGTCTCCAACTCGCGACTCCCGTCTTCGACGGTGCAAGCGAGGAAGAGATCAAGGCGCTACTGACGCTGGCTGGCGTTCAAGACAACGGCCAGACGGTGCTCTTCGACGGGCGCACTGGTGAAGCGTTCCACGAGGACGTCACCGTGGGCATCATGTACATGCTCAAGCTTCACCATTTGGTGGACGACAAGATCCATGCACGAAGCATTGGCCCCTACTCGCTAGTCACGCAGCAGCCGCTGGGTGGTAAGGCGCAGTTCGGCGGCCAGAGGCTCGGTGAGATGGAGGTCTGGGCGATGGAGGCCTACGGCGCGGCATACGCGCTGCAGGAGTTCCTCACCGTCAAGTCCGACGATGTGCAGGGTCGAACGCGCATGTACGAGTCGATCGTCAAGGGGGAATACTCGCTCGAAGCCGGACTGCCGGAGAGCTTCAACGTCCTCATGAAAGAGCTTCAGGCCCTCTGCCTGAACGTCGAGTTGGTTGAGACGAGTCAATTGGGGCGGCGTTCGGATGACGCCCTTGCTGCGGAGGAAGAGTAAGTCATGAAGGATATCTTCAGCTTCTTCGAAAAGCCCAAAGATCCTTTGGCGTTTTCGGCGATTCGCATTTCGCTGGCATCGCCCGAGAAGATCCGTGAGTGGTCGCACGGCGAGGTTCGCAAACCCGAGACGATCAACTACCGAACGTTCAAGCCTGAGCGTGACGGTCTCTTCTGCGCGAAGATCTTCGGACCGGTCAAAGACTACGAGTGCATCTGCGGCAAGTACAAGCGCATGAAGCACCGTGGGATTGTCTGCGAGAAGTGCGGCGTCGAGGTGATTCAGAGCAAGGTTCGCCGTGAGCGCCTTGGTCACATCACGTTGGCGACTCCCGTTGCTCACATTTGGTTCCTCAAGAGTCTGCCGAGTCGTATCGGGGCCATCCTCGACATCACGCTCAAAGATCTCGAGCGTGTGCTCTACTGCGAGAGTTACGTCTGCCTCGATCCGAAAGAGACTCCCCTCGAGCGTGGCGAGATCCTCACCGAGGACCGCTACCACGATCTACTCGACGAGTTCGGCGACGACGCCTTCAATGCCGGCATGGGTGGTGAAGCCGTCCTCGAGATGCTTCGTGACATCGACGTGCACGCGATGGCCGAGCAGCTACGTCTCGACCTGAGGGAAGCTACGAGCGAGGCGAAGCGCAAGAAGCTGTCGAAGCGACTCAAGGTCGTCGAGGCCTTCCGCGACTCGGGCAACCGTCCCGAGTGGATGATGCTCTCGGTGATTCCGGTGCTTCCTCCCGACCTGCGCCCACTGGTTCCGCTCGACGGCGGCAGGTTCGCGACGTCGGATCTGAACGACCTCTACCGCCGCGTCATCAACCGCAACAATCGTCTCAAGCGCCTGATCGAGCTCAACGCTCCCGAGATCATCATCCGCAACGAGCGCCGTATGCTTCAGGAGGCGGTCGACGCTCTCTTCGACAACGGCCGTCGCGGTAAGACGATCACCGGACCCAACAAGCGTCCGCTCAAGTCGCTGTCCGATATGCTCAAGGGCAAGCAGGGCCGCTTCCGGCAGAATCTTCTCGGCAAGCGCGTCGACTACTCCGGCCGTTCGGTCATCGTGGTCGGTCCGGCGCTTCGCCTGCACCAGTGCGGTCTCCCGAAGAAGATGGCGCTCGAGCTCTTCAAGCCGTTCATCTACAACAAGCTCGAGGAGCGTGGCTACGTCACGACGATCAAGAGCGCGAAGAAGCTCGTCGAGAAAGAGAAGCCCGAGGTTTGGGACATTCTCGAAGAGGTCATCACCGAGCACCCGGTGATGCTGAACCGTGCGCCGACGCTCCACCGTCTCGGCATCCAGGCCTTCGAGCCCGTCCTCATCGAGGGCAAGGCAATCCGTCTTCACCCGCTCGTCTGTACGGCATTCAACGCCGACTTCGACGGCGACCAGATGGCGGTTCACGTGCCGCTTTCGGTCGAAGCGCAGATGGAAACCCGCGTGCTCATGATGAGCACGAACAACATCCTGTCGCCCGCTAGCGGGCGTCCGATCATCAACCCGACCCAGGACATCGTTCTCGGCCTCTACTACATGACGCGCGAGAAGCCGTTCGGGAAGGGCGCCTACCGCGAGGGGCAGGAAAAGGAAGGCGACTTCACTGGCATCTTCGCCTCGGCGGACGAAGTCCGGATGGCGTACGACCAGAACATGGTCGGCCTTCACTCCCGTATCCGTTATCGGTACAAGGGCGAGATCTACGACACCACCGTCGGCCGCGTGCTCGTGAGCGACGTGTTGCCTCCCGGGATGGACTTCCCGTCGGTCAACAAGGTGCTCGACAAGAAGTCGCTCTCTTCGCTCATCGACGAGTGCTACCGAGCGAGCCGCAATAAGAACACCGTTCTTCTCGCGGACCGTCTTCGAACCATGGGCTTCGAGATGTCGACCCGTGCAGGCATCTCGATCTGCATGGACGACATGATCATCCCCGATTCGAAGAAGGACGTCCTCGGAGCCGCTCAGGAAGACGTCACGACGGTCGTCGAGCAGTACCAGGAGGGGCTCATCACCGATGGTGAGCGCTACAACAAGGTCGTCGACATCTGGGCTGAAGCGTCCGACCAGGTCGCCCGCGATCTGATGGACTCCATCGGCACCGAAGAGGTGACGGATCCAGCGACCGGCAAGCAGACGACGCAGCCGAGCTTCAACTCCATCTTCATGATGGCGGACTCTGGCGCTCGAGGCTCGAACCAGCAGATTCGTCAGCTAGCTGGGATGCGAGGTCTTATGGCCAAGCCGTCCGGCGAGATCATCGAGACACCCATCACGGCGAACTTCCGTGAGGGTCTCACGGTGTTGCAGTACTTCATCTCGACTCACGGTGCTCGAAAGGGCCTGGCGGATACCGCGCTCAAGACCGCAAACTCCGGTTACCTGACGCGGCGTCTGGTCGACGTTGCGCAGGACTGCGTCATCACAGACTACGATTGTGAGACGCTCGACGGCATCTGGGTCAGCAAGCTCGAGGAGGGCGGCGAGGTCGTCACTCCGCTCGGTGAGCGAGTCCTCGGTCGTATCGCGCTCGAGGACATCACGGATCCGGTGACCGGCGAAGCACTCGTCGAGGCCAACGAGGAGATCGACGAGGCAAGGGTTGCACGCGTCGAGGCCGCAGGAATCGAGCGTGTTCTGATTCGTTCCGTTCTGACCTGTCAGAACAGGCGTGGCGTCTGCGCCATGTGCTACGGCCGTGACCTCGGCCGTGGTTTCGAGGTGAACATCGGCGAGGCCGTCGGCATCATCGGCGCCCAGTCGATTGGTGAGCCTGGCACGCAGCTCACGATGCGTACGTTCCACATCGGTGGTGCGGCCGCGCGCGGTAAGATCGAGCAGAGCTCCATCGAGACGCGTGCGGGCGGCGTCGTGAAGTTCGACAATGCCAAGCTGGTCACGAAGCGCGACGGCACCGTGGTGGTCATGAACCGTCATGGCGCCGTAGCGGTCGTCGACGAGTCGGGCCGCGAGCGAGAGCACTTCAGCCTCACGTACGGCGCGTTCGTGAAGGTGAAGGAAGGCGACAAGGTCGAGCGCGGCGCCATGCTGGCCGAGTGGGACCCCTACGCCATCCCGATTCTCACAGAGGTCGACGGAACCGTGAAGTACGGCGACGTCGTCGAAGCTGTGACGATGGAAGAGAAGCTCGACGAGGTGACCGGTCTTTCGCGTCGCGTCATCATCGAGTCCCGCGATCCGAGCGCCCGCCCCCGCGTGTCCGTCAAGGATGCGAACGGCAACACCATGAAGACCGGTGTTGGCGAGAACATGGCTCGGTACTTCCTGCCGGTTGGCGCCAACATCATCCCGGCCGACGGCCAGTCCGTCGAAGCCGGCGAGATCATCGCCAAGATCCCGCGTGAAACGACGAAGACCAAGGACATCACCGGGGGTCTTCCTCGTGTCGCCGAGCTATTCGAAGCTCGGAAGCCCAAGGACCACGCCATCATCAGCGAGATCGACGGCATCGTCACGTTCGGCAAGGACACCAAGGGCAAGCGCAAGGTCATGATCACTCCGGAGGTCGGTGAGCCCAAGGAGTACCTGATCGCCAAGGGCAAGCACCTCACCGTCAAGGACGGTGACCACGTGCGCGCCGGCGAGCCCTTGATGGACGGCCCCGCGAACCCGCATGACATTCTCAAGGTCAAGGGTGAGAAGGAGCTCGCGGCTTGGTTGGTGGACGAGATCCAGCAGGTGTACCGCCTGCAGGGTGTCGCGATCAACGACAAGCACATCGAGGTCATCGTGCGCCAGATGCTTCGACGCGTTCGCATCAAGGAGACCGGGGACACTCGGTTCCTTCCGGACGAGCAGGTCGAAAAGACGGTGTTCGAGCGTGAGAACGAGCGTGTCATCGCCAAGGGCGGCCAGCCTGCCGTTGCAGAGCCTCTGTTGCTCGGCATCACCAAGGCGTCGCTCTCGACGGACTCGTTCATCAGCGCCTCGTCGTTCCAGGAGACCACCAAGGTGCTCACCGAGGCTGCCATCAGCGGCAAGGTCGACGAGCTCCGCGGTCTCAAGGAGAACGTCATCATGGGTCGCCTGCTCCCCGCGGGTACCGGCCTTGGCGCCTACAACAAGATCGACATGACCGTCGACGACGACGCGGTTCAGCCGCTGGCGCCGGCCCCGGTCATTCTCGAGCCCGAGCCGGTCGCAGCCGCGGCCTCCGAAGAGTAGTCGGGCCGGGGAGTCGACGGCTCCCCGGCGTCGAATTCGGTTCGTTTGCTCGCGGCTCCCCATGTAGAGTCGTCGAATGGAAGCCCCTAGAAAAGGTTATCTATTCGAGACCGAGGAGCATCGCGCTCTTCGGGAGCAGATCGGCCGCTTCGCCGCGAACGCGATCGAGCCGAACGCGCATGCGTGGGAAGAGGCCAACGAGTTCCCTCGCGAGCTCTACCAGGAGGCCGCGAAGGCGGGCTTTCTTGGGATTGGCTACCCCGAAGCGCTCGGCGGCAACGGCGGCGATTTAACCCATGTGCTGGTTGCAGCCGAAGAGATGGTCCTCGCCGGCAAGTCGGTCGGCACACTCGTTGGCCTTGGCAGTCTCGGGATCGCACTGCCGCCGATTCTGAAGTTCGGAAACGACGAGCAGAAGGAGCGCTTCGTGCGACCTGCGCTCAGCGGCGAGAAGATCAGCGCCCTCGGGATTACCGAGCCGGGGGGCGGAAGCGATGTGGCGGCCGTTCGAACGAAAGCAGTGCGCGATGGGGATCACTACATCGTCAACGGTTCCAAAACGTTCATTACATCCGGCTGTCGTGCCGACTTCGTGACCGCTGCCGTTCGAACTGGCGGCGAAGGGCACGGGGGTATTTCGATGCTCGTCATCGAGCGGGACACGCCAGGGTTCTCGGTGTCGAGCAAGCTGAAGAAGACGGGTTGGTGGGCGAGCGATACCGCTGAGCTCGCCTTCGAAGACTGCCGGGTGCCCGTGAGTAACCTGATCGGCCAAGAGGGAGCTGGCTTCCTCATGATCATGATGAACTTCGTGACCGAGCGGCTGTTCATCGCCGGTCAGTGTGTCGCGATCGCCGAGCTCGCCTATCGTGAAGCGGTCGGTTACGCCAAGGAGCGGCATGCGTTTGGCAAGAACCTCACCGGCTTCCAGGTCATTCGGCACAAGCTGGCCGACATGGCCACGCAAGTTGCCGCGGCACGTGCACTGACGGGCGAATGCGTCTCACGCTATCTGCAGGGTGAACAGACCCCAGCCCTCGCTGCCATGGCCAAGAACACCGCGACGGATGCCTGTTCTGCCGTGTGCGATCAGGCTGTGCAGATCCACGGAGGGTACGGGTACATGAGAGAGTACGTGGTCGAGCGCCTCTACCGCGATGCGCGCCTTTACCCGATCGGCGGCGGCACCCGAGAGATCATGAACGAGATCATCAGCAAGGTGGAGGGCTACTAGGCCCTTCGGCCAAGTAGAATGCCGTCTGTGATGAAATCGGCGATGAGCGTCGAGAGCTTCTCGACGAACGCCGGGCCAATGTCGACTCCGTGAGAGTTCGCGGCCTGCTGAACTGATTCGGCGACGGTCTGATCGCCGCGCTGCCACGCCTCGAGCAGATCGGCGGCGAGCGGATTGAGGATCTTCGGAACGGCTCGGTGCTTGTCGTTTCGGTAGAGACATAGAGTGTGCGGGGACGGCCCGTAGCCGTCTTCGGGAGTCGGGCCCTCGTGAACGGGGTACTCGAGGCGCAGTACGCGAACGGCGCTCCCCACGAGCGGCCGGGTGTCGAACGTGAACTCTCCTGCCGGGGTCAGGTTCGAGGCGGCATGTCGAACCGACCAAGACGCGATCTCGTATCGGGCGAGGTCGAGGACCCAGGGGGCCACGTCATCGGTCCACAATGGGAGAGCGAAGTCGACCAACTCATTCGGAACATGTCGGAAGTAGCGTGTCTTGCTGCCTCCGGTGCTCAGCCATGCCGCTACCGTCGAGGCGAATCGAGGCTCGCCGATCGCGGCTTTGCTTCGGGGAAGTGCAGCGTCGACGACCCCGACGAGTCGTGTTCGTACGAGATCGCGATAGACCAACCAGCGCTCGGGAGAACCCAGTGTCTCGAGATCTGCCTCGCTCGGCTCGATATCGAAGCACACACGCTGAATGAGTCTGGAGCGCTCACCCAACATCGTGGGCCTCCGTCGCGCTCCGGTAGATATCTGTGAGCTCGTCGACCTCGCGAAGGAGCTCATCGAGCGCCGGTATGTTGTTGTCACGTTCGAGTAGCACCGGGACGGGTCCGGTCTTTCGAAGGGCATAGTCGAGCAGGTCATACACCTCGCTCGGTACCGGCTCTCCGTGCGTATCGATTCGCAGACCGTCGTCCCGAACATGGTGGCCAGCGACGTGGATCTGCACCACTCGCTCCGCCGGGATCCTGTCGATGTACTTCTTGGGGTCGAAGTCGAAGTTCTTGCTGTTGACGAAGATGTTGTTCACGTCGAGCAGTAGCTTCGCATCTGCGCGCTCGAGCACCTCGACGACGAAGTCCGCCTCGGCAAGACCATCGCTCGACTGGGGGACGTAGTAGCTGACGTTCTCGAGAGCGAGGGGGCGGTCGATGGCGTCGCGGACTTCCATCAGACGAGTCGCCGCCACCTTGGCTGCTTCCTCGGTGAAGGGCAGCGGGATCAGGTCGTGAAAAAACCGCTCCCCGGCGCCGCCGAGGCAGAGGTGCTCGCTGTGCCACGGGATGTCGAACTCGGATAGGAAGGCTCCAAGTTGCCCGAGATAGGTCGGGTCGAAGGGCTCGAGCGCCCCGAGGCAAGAGCTCAGCCCGTGGGTGATTACGGGCCAGTCACGCCGCGCCAGCTCCAACATCTCCTCGTAGCGGCCGCCTCGGTCGACGTAGTTTTCCGGATGGATCTCAACCCAGGAAACCGTTTCCGGACGACGCTCGAGCAGCTCGCTCGCGAGGTCGTACCGCAGACCAATCCCGATTCCGCTGACTTCCCGGTTCATGACTCCCGCTCGAATAGAAAAGCCGCGGCGACACCAGCCGCCGCGGCCTCCAAATCATGCGCTCCGATAACGAGGCGCGTCTTGGGCCGTCTGGGTGTTAGCCGCAGGAGCCTTCGCCACAGGAGGCTTCGCCCTCCTTCTTGGCGCCCCCGCAGGAGCCCTCGCCGCAAGAGCCTTCGGCCTTCGCCTCGGTGGTCGCAGCAGCCGCTTCGCTGGTCGCAGCCGCTTCGGCGCCTGCGGTCGTCTCGGAAGCCTCGGGGCCAGCGTCGGACTTGCAGCCCGCGGACATGGTCAGAGCCGCGGTGGCCATTGCGACCATCGTATGCTTCAGTGCTGAATTCATATTCTTCTACCCTCTTTCTGATGTGCATCTGGCGCAGATTGCGCCCCCGGTGATGCAACGCGGCCTCACGGATTGATTCCGTTCCCCCGCTCTGATGAAATGAACGCTAGCCAAAGCGATCGCATGGAGCAATCTGAATGCGGCGAGCGCGTCATGCACTGAGGTACGTCCCTCGCGTGCAGATGTTTCGCGCTAGTTAAGTTTCGAGTGCACTGGCCATTCGAGCTGAATACCCCAGAGATTGCAATAGCTTACATGTGGGTGCGCGCCGTTGGAATCGCAAGTTTGCTCTCTCTTTGCGGGTGCCGTCACGCACCTGCGCTTGTCGATCCACCATCATCGGCAGTCACCGCTCACTACTTGGTGACAACTCTCGACAACTTTCGAGGCGCCAGGGTACGTGTCTGCTTCGAAGGAGGCATGGTGCGCGAGCTGGTACCGATTCGCGAGGGTGCGGCCCCGCGCATCCGGCAAGCGAGCCTCTCCGGCACACCGCTCGGTGTCGAGCGAGGTCGGATTCAAGTCGAGGCCAAGGGGCCCGCGTGCGTCGACTACGAGACGAGCTTCGAACGTTCGTGGCTTCAGCCGGAGGACTCCTCGGCCTTGGTCGTCTCTCAGGGCCAATGGCTCTGGCGGCCCCACCCGTTTCCCGCTCAACTCACCGCATCCGTGGAGTTCGTCCTCCGTGACGGTGAACAGGTCGCGGTCCCATGGCCTCGTGAAGGCGGCCGCTACCGTCTCGACCACAGTGCGTTCTTCGCGGACACGTATACCGTCTTCGGCGAGTTCGATTCGAAGGTACTCGAGGTTGGGGGGACTCGTCTTCACATCGCTCGCCTCGGCGCCCAACCGTCCGATTCGCAGGTTCAACGCTGGCTCGAGCGCGCCATGCTCGCTGCTTCGTCCGTCGGACCATTTCCCCGTGACGATGTTCACTTCGTCATTGCCCCAGTCGATGTGGCTCGGGACGATGTCGTCTTCGGTATGCTCAGACGGGGTGGCGGCGCTTCCATTCTCCTTGTTCCTTCGGTCCGGGCCACTCGAGATGGGCTCGACCGGGACTGGGTGGCGGTGCATGAGCTGTCCCACTTGTGGCTTCCGAGGTTCCACGCAGAGGACCGTTGGCTCTCGGAGGGAATCGCGACGTATCTTCAGGAAGTCCTTCGCGCGCGTTGCGGAGTGCAGACGGAAGAGCGCGCCTGGCAGCGCTTCCTCGATGGCTTCGCGCGTGGGCGAGAAGCCGGAACCGGTCGCCCCCTCGCACTCGAGAGTCGAGACATGGATGAGACCGGCGCCTACCGTCGGGTGTATTGGGCGGGCGCGGCCTTCGCGCTCGAGGCGGACCTCCACCTGCGCCGCGCGACCGGCGGCCAACGCTCGCTGCTCGATGCGATCCGAAGCGCTCAGACGAGTTGGGGTACGAGCGCTCGGCCGGTTGGTGCGGACGCCTTTCTACGGGCGCTCGACGAGCAGGAGGGTGGCCACCTCCTCGAGCTAGCTCGTCGCTACGAGACTCGTTCCGCGTTTCCCGAGCTGGCACTTCGCTCGGCCGAGCTTCGGAAGTGGAGGGCGGCGGCCCTCCAGCCGGCTCGCGACGGATGCGGGCTCAGCGCCGAATCGCTCCAATGATTCGATTGACCCTTTTCGGGCGGCTCTTCCTCATTGTGAACGAGTCGATGGCGCGCTCCGCGCTCGACGTGATGAGGGCTTTCTTCGACGAGTACAGCGTGGCGAGCGGTTCGCCCGCCTGGACCTCGTCGCCCACCTTCACATGAAGCCGTATCCCCGCACTCGGGTCCACTGAATCGTCCGCTCGCCTGCGACCGGCTCCGAGCGCTATCGACACATGGCCGAGCTCGAGCGGGTCGATGCTCCCGACGAAGCCTTTCGAGCGGGCGGTGATCGTCTGGCGCTGGCGTCCGAGCTTCATGCGGTCGGGCTCGTCAACGACCCGTGCGTCGCCCCCTTGCGCGGCCACGACCTCCTTCATCTTTCGAGCGGCGCTGCCGCTCCGTATCGTCTCACGAAGCTGCCGCGCGGCGTCCGCTCCGGTGCGCGCGAGGCCCGCCGCTCGCAGCATCTCCGAGCCGAGTGCGAGCGTGATCTCGAGGAGGTCATCTGGTCCGTCGCCGTGCAGTACTTCGAGCGCCTCGGCCGTCTCGATTCCATTGCCGATTGTGTAGCCGATGGGGGAGTTCATGTCGGTCAGCAATGCCGAGACCTGCATACCCGCGAGCCGACCCACTTTGACCAAGCTCCGCGCCAGCTCACGCGCGTCCGACTCCGTTTTCATGAAGGCGCCGCGCCCGGCTTTGACGTCGAGCACGAGTGCGTCGATGCCCTCGGCGAGCTTTTTCGACAGAATGCTCGACGTGATGAGTGGAACCGATTCGACCGTTCCCGTCACGTCGCGGAGTGCGTAGAGTCGCTTGTCTGCGGGTGCGAGGGACTCGGTTTGACCGATGATCGCGCATCCGAGCTTTCGGAGCTGAGCGCGAAACTGCCGCACCGACGGGTCGACCTGAAAGCCGGGAATCGCTTCGAGCTTGTCGAGTGTGCCGCCGGTGTGTCCAAGTCCGCGGCCACACATCATCGGAACCGCTACACCGCAAGCTGCGACCATCGGCGCAAGACAGATGCTGACCTTGTCACCGACCCCTCCGGTCGAGTGCTTGTCGACCGTGGGAGCGTTCAAGTGAGAGAGGTCGACGACCTTCCCGCTGTCTCGCATCGCCAAGGTCATCGCCACCGTCTCTTCGAAGGTCATGCCGCGAAAGTAGACGGCCATTGCGAAGGCGCTCATCTGGTAGTCGGTCACGCTCCCATCCATGAAACCGGACACCAAGGCCCGTATCTCGGCTTCTGTGAGCGCTCCACCGTCACGCTTCCGCGCGATGAGCTCGGGTACCGCCAGGCGATGGCGCCTCGGCACGGTCATCGCTTGCGCGTCCGCCGGCTTCGCTTTCGGGGTTGGGTGCTTTTCGGTTTCGGCTCGTCTCGGCTCTTCTTGTGCGAGGGGCGTTGACGCCGACGTACCTCCGTCGGTGCCTCGGCTGTATGGTGCTCCTGGAGCGAGCCCACGACATCGCGGCCGGCTACGCTGACGTCTTCGATACGTACCCGAACCGGATCGTTCATCGTGAAGATCTTCGAGGTGCGCGCACCGACGAGGCGAATGCCCAAAGTGTCGGGCTCGAACGTGTCATCGAGCTGTTCGAACGGGAGCAGAACGCTCACGAAAGGGTCGTCGACCTGGATGTAGATCCCGAATGGCGCGAAACCAGAAATCCGCCCGTCGTACTCTTCCCCGATGTGATCCTGCATGTAGATGGCGCGGTACACGTCGAACACGTCACGCTCGACCACCATGGCGCGACGCTCCGACTCGCTCGCCTGTGCGGAGAATCGCTGAAGTCGAGGTCGAAGCGAGGCCGCGTCGAGGCTTTCGCCGCGAATCATGCTCCTCAGGATTCGGTGCACCAAAAGGTCCGGGTAGCGGCGAATCGGCGAGGTGAAGTGTAGATAGTCCTTCGCCGCGAGAGCAAAGTGGCCGACCGAGGGGTCGGTGTCGTAGATCGCTTGCTGCATCGCGCGCAAGAGAAGGTAGCGAAGGAGGGGGGCTTCGTTCGTCCCGTCGATGCGTCGAAGGAAACGTCCGAGCTGCTTTGGGGTGGCTGCGGATTCTTCGTCGAGTTCGTAGCCAAAAGACTTGGCCACCTCGCAAAACATCGAGATTCGCTCGGGGTCGGGCTTGCCGTGGACTCGAAAGACGCCGGGTGCAGAATGACGCTTCAGGTGCGCCGCTACCGTCTCGTTGGTTATCAACATCATGTCTTCGACGATTCGGTAGGCCTGCCGGATACCCGGGTCCTTCCTCGACTGGACGATTGCAGCAGGCTCGCCATGCTCGTCGAGCACGACCTTGCCCTCCGGAAGGTCGAAGTCGAGTGCGCCGCGCTTGGTTCGGCGTTCGCGCAGACGCTTCGATAGGTCGAGAAGGATCTCGAGTGTCCTAACCCGCTTATCGGCGGCGGGCTGATGAGGTCCGTCCTTCGTGAGGCCGAGCGCCCGGGCGACGCCCTCGTACGACAGCTTGCCATGCGAGCGCATGACCGCCTCGAAGATGCGATGCGATGTGAGCTGCGCCTTGTCATCCAGGTGCATCTCGACTGCCATGCACAGGCGGTCCCGATTCGGCAGTAGCGATGCCAGGTTCGTGGAGAGCTCCGGAGGGAGCATCGGAATGGCGCGATCCGGCAGGTAGACGCTGTTGCCCCGGCTCACGGCCTCTCGATCCATCGCGCTACCTTCGGGTACGTAGTGCGACACGTCGGCGATGGCGACGATGAGCCGAAATCCGCCCTTGATGCGCTCGACCCAGATCGCGTCATCGTGGTCGCGCGCCGTCTCTGGGTCGATGGTGACGAGGTCGACCTCGCGGAGGTCCTCGCGCTGCTTGGCCACGTTCCGATCGACCCGTGCGGGGAGAGCGGCGGCCTCGTGGTCCACCTCATCGGGGAAGTGCTCCCGGATGGCCTCTCGGATCTTGATCTTCTCGACCTCGATTCGTGCAACGCCTTGCGCACCGAGCACGTCGACGATTCCTACCTCTGCGCGGTCTTCGCTGCGCTGGGGGAAGCCCACGATCTCTGCGAGAACGACGCCGCCCTTCTTTGCGGAGCTCGGTACGTTTCCGACGACTTTCATCGGGGAGCGAAGGCGTTCATCGTCGGGCTCGAAGATCATGCCGCGGCCGCGGGGGTGAAGAGTGCCGGTCACCTCTTTGGGCCGCCGCTCCACGACGCCGATGACATGTCCCTCTCGCCCCTTGGGCGAAGGGCGCGCGCGGATCTGCACCATGTCGCCTTGGAGCGCGGGGCCGACCGCGTCGGGGGGGATGAAGACGTCCGGGCCGCCGTCGTACACGTTCACGAAGCCATATCCCTGCCTCGTCATGGTGAGTCGACCCTCGATCGCGGGTGTGACGGCTGCCGCTAGGTCCACGCGTTCCTGCGCCTTGCGTCCTCGGCCTCGCGTCTCCTTACTGCGTTCTCGACCTCGCTTCTGGTTCTTCGTGCCCTTCGAGGCCCGAAACCGGAGGCCCGGCATTTCGGTGACGAGGTTCTGCTCTGCCAGCAGCAGGAGGACGCGCACGATCTCGTCTTTTTGGCTTCGCGGGATCCCGAGTCGTCCGCAGAGCTCTCCGACGTGCATTGCGCGCGGCGCCTGAGCAGTCAGCGATTCTAGGATCTTATCTTGATTGGGTAGGTTTTCTTTCATTGTACTCATCGCAGGGCGTGAACCCCGCCGTCGTCGGACCCGAAGTAGAGTGTTCCGTCGGTCCCAATCTCTACCGTCGAATCGACGTCTTGTCCGACGTTGTGTCGCCAGAGGATCGCGCCGTTTGGATCGATGCAGTAGAGGAAGTTGTCTTGTGACCCGACATAGATGCGACCATCCGCGTCGATGCGGGCGGAGGCTCTCACTCGGCCTCCCGTAGCGACCTTCCACCGAAGCTCGCCGTCTGAAGTCAATGCGTATACGTGCCCGTCGTACGAGCCAGCGATTACCGTTCCGTCTCGCGTGATCGCCGGGGTTGCCCGGACCTCGTCGCCCGTGGGGAACCGCCATCGAATCTTTCCGCTCTCGTCCAGCTGCACGATTTCGCCTCGGCCCGTCCCGACGAGGATCTTGCCCTCGTCATCGACCGAAGCCGCACCCTCGAGTGCGCCCCCGAGTGAGACTTCCCATGCAAGCTGTCCGTCTGGACGAAGCGCAATGAGCGTGCCTTCCGTCGTTCCGATGACGACCAAGCGCGCTGGATGAATGACCGGTGCGGACCGAACGTGCCCTGCCGTTGGTCTGTGCCAGTACGTTCGGCCCAATAGGTCCACAGCGTACGCGCCATTGGCGACGACGTAGATCCGTCCGTCGGGCCCGAGCGTGGCGGATGCGTCGACGACGTCCTGAAGTGGGAGCTTCCAGCGAGGCTGTCCGTCGAGCGAGAGCGAAACCAGCTCCTGCTGATGTGTTCCGAAGATCACGGATGAACCGACCACGAGGGCGCTCGGGTAGATCTTGTCGCCGGCGGCGTATCGCCACTTCAACGATCCGTCCGGGTTGAGGGCGACGAACTGCCCGTCGAGCGAGCCGATGTAAATGGTGCCGTCGTGGCCGGCGATGGGCGAGGCGAACACCCGTGCGCCGGTTTGATAGGTCCAGACGAGGGCAGGCGCGTCCGAGGGGCCGTGGTTCTCGCTTCGCCCGGTGTGCGCCGCGTCGCCCATGAATCCGTTGGCGCTTCTCGGTAACACGCCTGGCTCAGTCGGCGCAGGCGGTACCGCGAGCTCTGCGAGAACCTCTTCGACGAAGCGACACTTGCCCTCGTGGCAGATCCGATCCGCTCGGCACTCGGTATCGGCCATGCAGGGCGCCGCTGGCTTCGCACGCGGACCAGTGCATCCCGCCACTATGAGTAGCGTCAGTAGGGCCCACATCGATCGCGGAAAGAGGCGCAAGGCGCCGGGACTATACCATCGCAGATCCATCGTCACAGGCGCGCCGAGCTACCAGGTCAGCAGACGGATTTCGTTGCCTTTTTGCACGGCGATCCGCTTTCCGCTCGGGCTGATCGCCAAAGCGCGAAGGGCGCCGGGAACCTGGCCCCAGTCACTCGGCCGCAGCCATAGACCCGAGCCGCCTCGTTGCCAGTCGCGCACGACCACGCCCTCGGGGTGGGGGATGACGTATCGCGTTCCGTCGGGGGTGATGCGCGAGCCTCGCACCGGGGCGGGAAGCGGGCTGCCGGTTCGCAGCTTGGTTGGAGTGCCCGCCGGCTTCCCGACTTCGTCTACCGGCACGACGCGGAGCTGGTCGCCCGAGGCTACGACGAGACCTTGTGGCGCCCACCCTAGGACTGCCCACTCGAAAGCGGTGGCGGGTCGATCGATCGGTGTTCGGCATGGAACGGTGCGAGACCGCCGCTCGATGGCGATGCGCTGAGTCCGTTTGCCGAGAACCGGCCCGATCTCTGCCTCGAAGCCGACGCACGTCACTCGGACGTCCCTGACCACGAATCGGCCATTCGGGCTTCGGGCTGGAGACATCGCATCGGCGGGTGAGAGGGCCGTTTCCGTTCCCGTATCGAGCGCGATCGCTTTCGGAGTGAAGCCGCCCGCGACGACGAGAGTGTTCTCGTCCCGAAAATGCAGTGCCGCCTTCGCGCTCTGGCTGGTGAGCACCCGCCACGTGGCTTTGCCGCTCGCCTTGGCGCGTTGCCACGCGTTCTGGACGAGCGCCTGCTCCTCCGGGGTCGGCTGGAGCGCCACATTGCTCCACCAGCGCTGAAGCTCGAGAGCACGAACGAAAGCGCCGCGGCCAATCGCTGCCGCGATCGCGACGGACAGGGCACGGGCTGTGGCCTCAGAACGTTGGCACTGGATACCCTGCGTTCCGGCGAGGCCGATGCGCGAGTAGCCGCTCTCGCGGCACAGGGCAATGAACGCTTCGACGATGCCGTTCGCGCGCGCTTCCGAGCTCGTCCGATCGGATTCCAGGAAGGCCCATGAATCATCGGCCAAGAGCCGGAGCGCGGCCTCCGGTTGAGACGTGTCGCGAGCGAACCCGCCAGGTCGATTGAGCCAGGCAAGTGCCACTTCGGTGCTGCCTATCTTCGTGTTGGCCGTGACGTCCTCGTACCCATCGCCGTCGCGGTCCTCGGTCGAGAGCGACAGCTCGATGGGTGCTTGGGAAACCTCGTTCGGCGGAAGAACGGTGATGCGTTCGCGCACGCGGGGCTGGGTTTCGATCGTCAAGATCCAGACGTTGGTTCGTGTCCCGCCTTCGCATGCGTGGTCCACTCGCACCGAAACCAGCGATGACGAGATCTGCTGGAGCGCGGCAGTCGGTTCCTTGCAGTCCTCCGGCACGAGGAACGAGTCGATCGGCTGACTCGCGACGCCTAGGCCGCGCTCGAAGGCCGCTTGGACCGTGACCTTTCGTGTGTCTGCCGACACGGCGATGGCGTCGATGGGATCGCCGCCATCGAGCTCGACCCGCAGGGCGCCGAGCGCGTATCCCTCCTGCACGACCAGAGCCGATGCGCCCATGGGCACTTCCACCTGACCGGGCTCGAACACTTCGCCAGACGGCAGCTCCGCCGCCGGCGCCACCTCGAGCTCGGTTTCTGTCTCCTCCGCGCTCGTGTCTTCAAGGCCGAATGGGACCTGCTTACGGCCCGAGCAGCCCGACATCGCCAGAGTCACGACCCCGCTGACCAATACGGCTACCCACCCGAGTAATTGGCCCCTTCGCATGCTCGTTTTGGTAGCACGCCTTGCCGTCCCTAGCCCCAAAAGCGTCAGTTCGGCCCCGGCACGCAGATGGCGTCGTTCAGACCGATGGGGCAACTCGGATCCGCTCCGCAGAGGTCGAGAGCGTCCAGGCAGCGGAAGCCGAAGAGGCAGTCCGTGTCGAAGTCGCACGGTTCGAAGCAGACCAAGGTATCGTCGATGCCGCCCGCCACGCTCGACGGGTAGCAGCTCCCCGGCCGGCCGATCACGGCCCGGGCGCAGTCTGGGGCTAGCGGTCCCGTCGCCGCGCACTCCGTCGTACAGATGGCGTTGCTGAACTCGACACCGGAAAACTCCACGGCGAGCTCTTCGCAGAGGCTTGCCGTCTCGACGCAATCTTCGACGCGGAAGCACGTATCGTAGAGCAACACTGTGAACTCGCTTGGACTGGAACAGCCAGCCAGGAGCAATGCGACGGCAGCCAGAACGCGAGCCATGTCAGTTCAACCAGCGCGGCTTGTCAGCTTTGCCGCCCTCGACGACATCGAACGAGCTCTTTCGCTGACCCCGCTTGACCCGTCGCTTGCGCTGCTTTGGCGGGCGACGCAACCATTCGATGAAACCCACTCCTCCGCCGATCGCGCCGAGGTCGGATGCAAGTGCCACAGCGTCGCCCGATATGAGGAACATCAAGGCGCTGAAGCCCAACACTACATAGATGATGTGCTCCGGCTTCATGTCGATCATGCCGAAGAAGCTCATGCGGCCTTGGCCGCGGTACGACCATGCGAACGCAGCGATAGTGCCGAGGACGATCGCCTGGGCCCCAAACAGGGGTGAAGCATTGGGAGCGACGAGACCGACAAGCAGTCCGAGCGTGGCAGCCGATAGCGTCGAGACGACGCAGAGCTGCAAGGTGCGCTTCTGGCCGAAGCGTTGCTCGAAGGGAGCAAGCATCCACCAGAGAAACACCAGCATGATCAACATCGAGAACACCGCTTGCGGACCTGTCGGGAACGCAAACACATGGGTGACGAGCTGCCAGAGCGTGTGGACCCCGGGGTTGCTCGTATCGAGCGCAAAAAGCGCGAACATCGGAACCCCGCCCCAGTTCTGAAGCAGGATTTGCAGAATCCACGTCGCAAAGAGCACGATGAGCAGCTTCTTCACGAATGGGGTCAGCGGCGGGAATCGAAACACGATCAGTCTCTAGTCGTCGAGGAGAGCCTTGCAAGCGATCACGGCAGGGGACACTCGGAGCCTCCGTCCTGCGTTCGGAAATTCACAGTGCCAACATCGAGAAGCATTCCGCCATCTTCCATGGTGATCGCCGTGCTCTTGATCGGGGAGCAGTCCACGACGAAGCGAAGGTCCGTGGTGCTGCGCCAGCGAGACTTGTACTCGTTGAGAGGCGTCTCTTGGAGGATCTCGCCGGAGCCTCCGCAGCGGTTTCGCGTGACGATTTGGGTGTCGATGTAGGCTCCCCCGTCGATGACGGCGGCGTTCGAGTCTTGCTCCGCGTCGCAGCGGAGTGAAAATTCGGGTGGGATCCAGAACTCCACTTCGGGCTCATCGATGATCGCGAGCTCGACGAGGGCGATGTTGCCGCAGGTGTCGGCAGAAGGGTTTTGCCCGTCGACGAGCCAACGGCCCCGCACTTGCACCTCACACCCCGATGGGTTGAAGCGCACATCCTCGACGCAGCCCGCTGTCAGCGCGCCACCCAAGAGCGCAAGTACCAGCACGACTGTAGAAACCCTCATCGGACAGAAGCCTATCGCGCCCGGAAATTCCGTCAATTCGACGGTCCCGACCCGCGAGGTCTAGGCGAAGACTTCGTCTAGAAGCATCTGTTGCTCGAGCTTATGCGAGGCGCCCGACCCGGTGGCGGGGCTCGCGCTCTCCGGCCGTGCGATGCAGCGAAGCGGCGTGTCATCCCCGAGGATCTCGGGAAGGCGTGCGCGCATGAAGTACCAGGCGCCCATGTTCCACGGTTCCTCTTGCACCCAGACGAGGTCTACGTCGCGGGGATACGGCGCGAGACGCTCTTGAATCTCGCTCGCGCGAAGCGGGTAGAGCTGCTCGACTCTCAGGATCGCGACGTCCTCACGCCCCTCCTGCTCGCGTCGCTCGAGAATGTCGTAGTAGACCTTCCCGGCGCACAGGAGCACCCGGGTCACCTTCTTCGGATCGATGGCGGGGTCGTCGGGGATGATGCGCTGGAAGGTCCCCGTCGCGAGCTCGTCCATGGTGCTGATCGCCCGGCGGTGGCGAAGCAGGCTCTTCGGGCTCATGACGATCAGCGGCTTTCGCCAGGGCCGAATCGCTTGGCGCCGAAGGCAATGGAAGAGCTGGGCGGGCGTGGTCAGATTGACGACCTGCATGTTGCTCTCTGCGCACAGAAGAAGGAAGCGCTCGAGGCGTGCGCTCGAATGCTCAGGACCCTGACCCTCGAAGCCGTGCGGCAGGAGCATCACGAGCCCGCTCAGGCGGTGCCATTTGTCTTCGGAAGACGAGATGAACTGGTCGACGATGACCTGCGCGACGTTGACGAAGTCGCCGAACTGCGCTTCCCAACAAACGAGTGCATCCGGCGAATCGAGCGAGTAGCCCCACTCGAAGCCGAGCACTCCGACCTCGGATAGCGGGCTATCGTAGATCTCGAGATGTGCTTGGTCGGGGCTCAGATGGCCGAGCCGCGTGTAGCGGCGGCCGGTATCGCGGTCGAAGATGACCGCATGCCGATGGCTGAAGGTACCGCGGCGAACGTCCTGGCCGGTCAGGCGACAGCGCGTGCCTTCGAGCAGAAGCGTTGCGAATGCGAGGTTCTCGGCGGTGCCCCAATCGACACCTTCTCCGGTCTCGAGAACTTTTCTCTGCTTATCGAGGACGAAGCGCTTGATGCGCGGATGCGGTGTGAACCAGTCGGGGTAGGACACCAGCGACTCGAGTGCCTTGTCGAGCTCGGCCCTGTCGAAACGAGTGTCCGCGTCCGGGACATCGAGGTCGCTACCGCCTTTGTAGTCGGTCCACAGCCCCTGCATGGACGCCGGGATGAGGTTGTATGTTCGGTTCTTTCGGGCGTCTTCGAGCGCGTTCTCGAGATCTTGTTGGCTCCGCACCTTGATCTCCTCGGCCTGCTCGCGTGTGAGCTTTCCGACCTTGATCAGATGCTCGACGTATACCTCGCGAACAGTCTGCTTCTCGTCGATCGCGGCGTACATCTCGGGCTGTGTGAAGCGCGGTTCGTCACCCTCGTTGTGGCCGTACTTGCGGTAACAGTAGAGGTCGAGGACGACGTCTCCGTGGAAGCGTTGCCGGTACTCGGTCGCTAGCGTGACAGCCTGCGCCACAGCCTCGGGGTCTTCTCCGTTCACGTGGAACACCGGGCAACGCAGCATGCGGGTGATGTCCGTGCAGTACGCAGTCGAGCGCGAGTCTTCGGGATTCGTCGTGAACCCGATCTGATTGTTGACGACGACATGGATTGTGCCGCCCGTTTCGAAAGCCTTGAGTCGGCTGAGGTTGAGCGTTTCGGCGACGACCCCTTGTCCGACGAATGCGGCATCACCATGGATGAGCAGTGGAAGCACCGTGACCCGATCGACGTCGTCTTTCCGATCCTGCTTGGCCCGGACGCGACCTTCGACCACTGGGTTCACGAACTCGAGGTGGCTCGGGTTGAACGCGAGCGTCATGTGGATGTCGTTGCCGCTCGCGGTCTTGCGGTCGAGCGAGTAGCCGAGGTGGTACTTCACATCGCCGCGGCCGACATACGCCTCGGGGTTGTCATCTTCGAAGCCAGCGAAGATCTGTCGGACGTTCATTTCCATGATGTTGACCATCACGTTCAAACGCCCGCGATGGGCCATCCCGATGACCATTTCCTCGACGCCGAGCTCCGACGCGCGCTCCGTGAGGATATCGAGCATCGGGATCACGCTCTCTCCGCCCTCGAGCGAAAAGCGCTTGGCCCCCGTGTACTTCGTGTGGAGAAACTGCTCGAAGATTTCTGCGTCGGTCAGCTTGGTGAGGATTCGGATCCGCTGTTCTCGACTGAGGTCGATGTGGTTCCCGGAGAGCTCCATTCGGTCGCGGAGCCAGTTTCGAGCCTCACGCTTCTCGAGGAAGGTGTACTCGACGCCAATGGTCCGCGAATAGGTATCCTTCAGTCGGTCGATGAGCCTGCCGAGCGGTTCATTGGCGGGTCCAGCGAAGTCACCGGTAGCGAAGATGGTGTCGGAGTCGACGTGCTCCAGTCCGTAGCGCTTGAGCACGAAGTCGTCGCTAGGAAGTTTTCGATTGATCCCGAGTGGGTCGAGGTCAGCAAAGAGATGGCCGCGAACCCGATAGGCGTTGATGAGCGCCGACAGCCGCGCCTGCA
>Ga0316193_10000334_pt1 | contig 28312 bp, 24 predicted proteins | sample MerIslsedime2_MG_FD_207735 | JGI IMG/M metagenome (GOLD analysis project Ga0316193, IMG submission 207735) | Coastal sediment microbial communities from Maine, United States - Merrow Island sediment 2 | ecosystem: Environmental > Aquatic > Marine > Coastal > Sediment | place: USA: Maine... | reverse complement strand
GCGGCCTCCCTCTGAGCCGGAAGAGCCGTTTCTCATCGCCTTTCCCGTGGGTTGCCCGGCATGGACATTGTGCGGAGGCGACGCGCCGCCGGGAGTTCTTACCAGCACAATGTCATGCCCGGCACGCCCGGCTGAGCGCATTGCTCTCGCTTGTCCAGACGTGGCGGTGGTTCGCGTGGCCGGGTGGTATTGCGGCTACGGCCTTAGCCCGCGGTTCTGGCCACGGTTTCGGCTTCGGAATCGGCCACGGCCACGGCCACGGCCACGGATACGGATGCAGGTCAGTCTTTTCCCGCTTTTAGTCTTCCGGAAAGTGCTCCACCACGACATCGAGGTGATCGCTGAGCTCTTTGAGCTCGCGGGTGAGTGCGCGACCGATGACGAGACGTTGGACCTGGTTGGTGCCCTCGTAGATCTGGGTGATCTTGGCGTCGCGCATGTACTTCTCGATGGGGTAGTCCTTGCAGTAGCCGTAGCCGCCGAAGAGCTGGACCGCATCGGTGGTCACCTTCATGGCGGTGTCGGTGGCGAAGACCTTGCCCATGGCGGCGATCTTGTTGACGTTCTTGGCGCCGGAGTCGATGACCCGGGCCGAGTGGTAGACCAGCTGACGGGCGGCCTCGACCTGGGTGGCCATGTCGGCGAGCATGAACTGGATGGCCTGATGCGACATGACGGTCTGACCGAACTGACGGCGTTCCGAGGTGTAGCGCATGGCCCACTCGAAGGCGCCCTGGGCGAGACCGAGGGCCTGGGCGGCGACCCCGGGGCGGGCGCGGTCGAGGGTCATCATGGCATTCTTGAAGCCGACGCCTTCCTTGGTGCCGAGGAGTTGCGAGGAGGGAACCCGGCAGTCCGCGAACTCGAGCTCGTTGACCGGTACGGTGCGGATGCCCATGGTGTCCTCGCGCTTGCCAACGGTGAATCCCGGGGTGTCCTTCTCGACGATGAAGGCCGAGATCCCGCGCATCCCACGTTCGGGGTCGGTGAGGGCGTAGACGGTGAAGGTCGAGGCGACGCCGCCGTTGGTGTTCCACTTCTTCTGGCCGTTGATGACGAAGTCGTCGCCATCCTTGATCGCGGTGGTTCGGAGGCTGCCGGCGTCGGAGCCCGAGGGCTTCTCGGACAGCCCGAATGCGATGAGGCTGTCGCCGGAGGCGATGGGCGGCAGGTACTTCATTTTCTGTTCTTCTGTGCCGCCGATGATGATGGGGAAGGAACCGAGGGCGTTCACGGCGAAGGCAACACCGACGCCGCCGCAGGCGCGCGAGAGCTGCTCGACGATGAGGCAGAGGTTGAGGACGCCGGCGTCCTGGCCGCCGTACTCCTTGGGGATCCATACCCCGGTGAGCCCGTAGGACTTCAGCGCGTCTAGGATCTCCCAGCCGTACTCGCCGGTGCGATCGAGCTCGGCCGCTACGGGGCGGACGAAGTTCTCGGCCACCTCACGCGCCCGCTCCTGATAATCGAGATTCTCCTTGGTCAGCAGCTCGTTCATTGTTCCCTCCCCGCGTCACGTGTCGGCCATTCTCGCATATCACCTCGCGCCCGCGCCCGCGTCTGGATCCGGGTCCGTTTCGTTTCCGTATCCGCAACGCGTCGCTGTCGAGATTCCCCCCGGTGCCGATCAGATGTGCGGTGTCGTGCTTCTTTGTGGTGCAGAGTCTCGCACTGTTGTAGCACACCCGGGCGGGTATGGATGGGTGCCCCGTTCACACTTGAACCTCTGCGTTGGATCTCACCCGGCCGCTTTGACCAACCCGAAGGTCCTCTTGCGCCCGTGGTACCAGTCCACCGCCCGGTCGAAGTCCTCGGGTGAGAAGTCCGGCCACGGCAGATCGGTGAAGTAGAGCTCGGCGTAGGCGGATTGCCAGAGCAGGAAGTTGGACAGCCGGCGCTCGCTTCCGGTTCGAATGACGAGGTCGGTGGGGGGGGTGTCACGCGTGTCGAGGCTGGCCTCGACGAGACCGTCATCGATGGCGTCAGGTTGCAGTGTGCCTTCGGCCACTCGACGGGCGAGACGGCGTGCCGCTCGGACGATCTCGTCCCGGGATCCGTAGGACAGCGCCAGGGTCAGCCGCATGCCGCCCAGACCCCTGGTTGACTCGGTGATGCGATCGAGGAGCGAACGGGCGCGTTCCGGCAGCCGACCGAGATCTCCGATCGCCCGAAGCTCGATACCGTGCCGCCTGAGCCGCCCCTCCTGCTCGACAAGGAATCGGACCAGGAGATCCATCAGCGTGCGCACCTCGCGGACGGGACGGGCCCAATTCTCGCTGGAGAACGCGTAGAGGGTCAGGTGGTGAAGACCCGCCTCGCGGCAGTGGGTGACGATCTTCCGCACTGCCTCGGCGCCCTGCCGGTGCCCGGCGGGCCTCGGGAGCCCACGGGCCCGGGCCCAGCGGCCGTTGCCGTCCATGATGATCGCCACGTGCCGAAGGCTCTGCTTGTCCATACTTCGATTGTGCGGGTGAGGGTTGAACGGGGTAGGGCGGATGTGTGGCGATTCCGAGGCGGTGGGGTGGTGGGGCTCGAGGGCTTGAGGGCTTGAAATCTGTGTTCTTCTGTTTGATCTGCGGGTGTCCGCTGCGATGACCCTGCGACCTGAAACCTGCTACGTGCTGGCCCTCTGCGGCACCGCGGAGGAACCGCGGTGGTATTCTCTCGATGGTAAGACTGGAGGGTCATGGCCAAGAAACGCTACCGGGTTCTGGCGCCGAGCGCCGTCACGTCCGCCAATATTGCGGCCGGGTTCATGGCCATGGTGGCGGCGGCCGACGGGCGGTTCGAGCTCAGCGTCTACCTGCTGGTGGTGGCCATCCTCTGCGATGTGCTCGACGGCACCATCGCCCGTCTGCTCGGAGCGACCAGCGACTTCGGTCAAGAGATGGACAGCTTCTCCGACGCCATCTCTTTTGGTGTGGCTCCGGCCCTTCTGGTTTACCTGGCGGTACTCAGGCCCCTCGGTTTCTGGGGTCTGATCGTCAGCCTGGTCTATTTGCTCGCCGGGGTCACTCGCCTCACCCGCTTTGTGCTCACCAGCGATGCTCACGACAAGGAGCTGCGCACCACGGGCGCGCCGATTCCTGCCGCCGCCTCGTACCTCATGGCGGCGGTGCTCATGCGCGAAAGTATGTCGGTGCGGGCCGTCGCCCTCGTGGTGCTGGTGATGTCGGTGCTCATGGTGTCGAAGGTCCGCCTTCCCAATCTCAAGGGCAGGAACATCGTCACCGCGATGATGTTGGTCGGGATCGTCAACTACCTGTGGTTCATCTTCCACCCGAGCTGGCTCACCGTCGGATGGTGGAACGTTTGGAACGCCGGCATCCTGCTGGTGGCGAAGGTGCAGAACAACCGTCTGCAGCCTTCCTCGGCGCCATAGGTATCTCCACTTCGGCTCGACGAAGCCCGAATCCATCGCACGGAGAAACCGCAGATAGCCTTGCGATGGAATCTGTGTTTATCTGTGTGATCTGTAGGCGTGATGGGCTGCTCTCCTCGGTGTCGGACCTACCCCAGAATCGTTCGAAACGCCTCCGCCAACGTAGGTGCCTTGAATCGGTAGCCCGACTCCTCGAGGACCTTCGGTGTCGCCCTGGTCGAAGACAGGAGCAGCGCGTCTGCCATCTCGCCGAGGGCGAGCCTGGCGGCGAAGGCGGGTACTGGAAGGATGGCCGGGATCCCGAGGTGTTCGCTGAGCGCACGGGCGAAGCCCTTGCTTGTCACCGCCTCCGGTGCGACGAGGTTGACCGGCCCGTCGATGTCGTCGTGGCTGAGGACGTGGTCGATGGCGCCGACGACATCGTCCATGGCGATCCACGGCCAGAACTGGCGGCCGTTGCCCATGGGGCCCCCGAAGCCGAGCTTGAACGGTGGCAGCATCTTCTTCAGAGCGGCCCCGTCGCCAAGGACCATGCCGAGGCGGAGAAGAACCACCCTGGTCGAATCCGATCGGGCCTCGAGCGCGGCGGATTCCCAAGCGCGCGAGAGGTCGGCGAGAAAACCGGAGCCCGGTTCTGAGGTCTCGGTCAGCTCCTCGTCACCGCGATCGCCGTAGAATCCGGTCGCCGATGCGTTGATGAGCAGCGGAGGTGGGGCGGTTTGCCGCCCGATGGCCTCGACGATGGTCCGAGTGGCATCAAGACGACTCGATCGAAGCTCGTTCTTGACCTGCGCCGTCCACCGCCCCTGACTGATGCTCCGGCCGTTGAGGTTGATGACCGCATCGGCGCCGGAAAGCACCCCGGAATCGAGCTCACCCGCGGGGGGGTCCCAACGTGCTTCGGTCTCGGGCTCGGTGGGCGCACGGCGCACCAGGGTGGTGACGTGAGCGCCCCGTTGACGAAGGTGAGCGACCAGCGCATCGCCGACAAAACCACTCGCACCGGAAATGACAATTCTCATGACCCTAGGGTAGCGCTTCGTCGGGTGGATTCTATTCCAGCTCGGAACCTCGGTCGTGGTCGCCACCCCAATCGCGGGTGTGATCGGCGACGATCTCGGCGAGCGCCTCGATGTGCTCTCGGGAGTCGTTGAGGGCGGGGATGTAGCGATATCCGCTCCCCCCGGCCGCTTCGAAGCGTTCGCGACCTGTGCTCGCCACCTCTTCGAGGGTCTCGAGGCAGTCGGCGGAAAAACCGGGACAGACGACATCCACCCCGCTGAGCCCCGCGCTGCCCCACCGAACCAGCCGATCATCGAGTGCGGGTCGCAGCCAGGGCTCTTTGCCGAACTTGGACTGATAGGCCATGTGCCACCGGCCGGGCGCGAGCTCGAGTCGGGCGGCCAGCAAACGGGTGGTTGCCGCGCACTGCTTCGGGTAGGGATCGCCGGCGTCGGCGGTGCGGCGAGGGATCCCGTGAAATGACATGAGCAGTCGGTCAGGCGGCCCGTACTCTTCCCAGAACGAGCGAATGCTCGATTGCAGGGCCGTCAAGTAGGCCGGATGGTCGTTGTAGTCGAGGACGGTGCGGATCTCCGGGGGTGAAGCCTTGCGGCGGAGAGCCGCACGGACCGCGTCGCAGGTCGAGGCTGTGGTTGCGGTGCTGTACTGGGGATAGAGTGGAAGGACGAGGATCCGCGAGCATCCGGCGTGTGCGAGCTTCTCGAACCCGTCCGCAATCCGTGGCGAGCCGTACCGCATGGCGACCTCGACCGGGACCTCGGTGCCGTGGGCGCCCTCGAGTCGGGTAGCGAGAGCTTCCCCGATGCGCTGGGTGGTGACCACGAGCGGCGATCCCTCGGCGGTCCAGATGGTCCGGTAGAGGCTGGCCGAACGGCGCGGCCGGAATGGAAGGATGAAGAGGTTGCGGATGAGCCACCAGCGTATTCGTGGGAGGTCGACGACCCTCGGGTCGGCGAGGAACTCCCGCAGGTAGGACCGCACGGCTCGGCTGGTCGGTGCGGTCGGCGATCCCAGGTTGGTCAGAAGGACGCCGAACAGCGGCGACGTGTTCTGATCGTCATTGGGAACGGTCGGCATCGCTCCCCGCTGTGACTCTCAGCAGCTCACTGTGCGGTGGGGTCGTCCGCGAAGTCGTTGGGATCGAAGACGTCCATGTCCGGAACCTTGGCCATGATTTCCTTGATCATTTTCTGGTGCTGGACCTCCTCGTCGCGGAGACGCTCGAAGAGCTTCTTGACGGACTTGTCGGAGACCGAGGGGAGCGCATCGTGATAGAACTCGTAGGCCTTGATCTCGGCGTTGAGGGCCACCTCGAGGGCGTCCTGGATCGACATGAAGGCGCGGGCGCCGTCGTAGTCGGGGGCCTCGACGTCGTAGAGCATCGAGGCGTCTGCGGTGGTCGGTTCGCTGCCGAAGAGATCGGAGCGCTGGGCGACGAGGACCTCTGCGTGTTTGACCTCGTTGTCGGACATGAATCGGAAGAACTTGGCGACCTCGGGGGTGCGGTGGGCCTCGAGTTGCTCGGCGAACTCGTCGTACCGCTCCTTGGCCTCCTCCTCGACGGCGATGGCGAGGTCGAGGGTGTCGCGAAGATTGATGGTTGAGAAGTCGATGTCGTGGCTCATCCTGCCTCCAGCCCGTCGCCGGCTGTTGTTCTGGCGACGGTCGTCGGGGGGAACTGTGAACCCGCCGCCTGTGCTTGTCAAGCACCGGTTCGCCAGCGGATCCGCTCCCAGATCGCTCCGGCGGTCCAGCCGAGCGCCATGAAGAGAACCACCGCGCCCGTATGCCACACGAGGACATGGGAGAGATTCGACATGGGGCACAGGAGATGGATGACGGCATCCGATCCGACGGTGGCACCTGCGCCACCGAGAAGACCGGCGGTGGGGGCCCGCAGTGGAAGAGCGCGAAACACCAGCCACAGGGTCACGACAAAGGTTGGAAGGGCCATGGCGATTTCGTGCTTGAAGCAGCCGATCCCGGGGGCGATCCCGCTTCCGGGCATGGCGATGGCGGGGGAGTAGATCGACGTCGCGACACCGACGAAGATCTGCACCGCGAGGGCGGTCACGGCCGCGATGCGGATGGCTCCCCCGGGGATGCCTTCGCCGGGGATGGCCTCGCGCAACGCCAAGCCGATGAGCAGGACGCCAAGCACGAGCTGCAGGGCCGAGCAACCCCAACTGAGCCACAAGGGGAGCTGGTCGATGTCCGTCCGGAGGCTGGCTTTGGCGAGCACGAAGGCGAGCACCACCGCCAGAATGGCCACGGCCAGTATGGTGCGTATCCAGGCCGGGTGGAGCGGGTGGACCGGTTGAAAATCGCTCTCGATGGCCTCGCGCAGGCCGTTGGGGATCGAATCAAGGCTCATCTCGCGCACCCCCCTCGGCCAGCTGTTCTCGGATTTTTTTCAATGCGCGGTGGGCGCGGACCTTGGCGGTTCCCGAAGTGATCCCGACGATCTGCCCGACTTCCTCGAAGCTCATACCCAGCAGGTGGTGGAGGATGAGCACCTCCTGCGACGCTCGCGGCAGGGTGCCGAGCAGCCGCTGCACCGTTGCACGGTCGGCGAGCTGGTCCATTTCCGGTGGCACCGGAACCTCCGGAAGATCTTCGTCGGGCAAGAACTCCTTGCGTCGCCGCATGGAGCGGAGGTGCATCAGAGCGACGTGACGGGTGATGGCGTAGATCCACGGTCGCACCGGCCGCGGCGGGGTGTAGGTCTGCCGCGCGCGGTGGAGTTGGAGGAAGGTTTCCTGAAGCAGGTCCTCGGCCATGGTCTGGTTGCGGACAAAGGTCCATAGGTAACGAATGAGTGGGCGTTTCAGGGCCTCATAGAGTCCCGTAAACGCATCCATGTCCCCCTTCTGATAGGCGATCATCAGCGCGATCAGCTTCTGCTCTTCGGCGCGACGATCGACTGCCATCAGTGGATATGCCTTTCCGTGTCGGGACGTTACGAGCTGAGGCATTATAGCGCGGGCGCGGAATCCGAATTCAGGGTGGATTCCGGACCCCGGGATCGACGACAATGCAGCCATGAGATTTCTGACGGTTAGAAGAATCGCGGTCTCGGCCGGTGTGCGGATGGAATTCCGCCCGGCGACCGATGCCCAGAACGAGCCGGTGGGTCCCACAAGCTCCGGCCGGAGTCGACCATGAAGGCCGGTGAGAACATCCTGATCCTTGGGCTGGGTGGAGTCGGTTTCTACCTGGCGAAGAGGCTGAGCCACGAGGGCCACGCCATCACCATCATCGAACAGTCTCGCCGGGCGATCAGCCGCGCCGACGGTGAGATCGACGCCCGGCTGATCCGCGGCGACGCCACGAGCTTCTCGAGCTGGCTCGAGGCCGGTGCGAAGACGATGGACTACCTGATTGCGGTCACGGATGAGGACTCGGTCAACATTCTGGCGACGCTCATCGCCGATCGCTGCGGAATCAAGCGCAAGATCGCCCGGGTGCGTTCCCTCGGTCTGTGGGAGCGTGATGCGCTGCTCACCGCCGAGGACCTCAAGATCGACTTTCTGATCCGGCCCGAGGAGTTGACCGCGCTCGAGATCGCCCGGCTCCTCAAACTGCGCGCCGGAAACGTGGTGATCGACATCGCCGGGGGTCAGATGCAGGTCGTGGCGACACGGGTCGATGAAGGATCCCCCCTGGCCGGAATCAAGCTAAACGAGCTCTCCAGGAAGTACGACGATTTCTATTTTCGTGTGGTCTCCATCGCCCGCGGCACCAACACCATCATCCCGAGCGGCGACGAGGAGCTGCGGCCGGGAGACAACGCGTTCATCCTGGCCAGGGAAGAAGACCTGCCGCAGTTGATGGAGTTCGCCATGGTCTCGGACGATCGTCGCCACCGGGTCATGATCATCGGTGGGGGGATGGTCGGCAGCCGGGTCGCCGAACTCCTCGAGGACACCTTCCCGGTGCGTCTCATCGAGCGCGATGAGAGGCGTGCCGAAGAACTGTCGCACAGCCTCAAGAAGACCGAACTCCTGCACGGCGACGCCTCGGACGGCGGCACCATGCTCCAGGCCGGGCTCCTGGAGATGGACACCATCATCGCCTCCACCGCGAACAACGAAACTAACATCATGTCGTGCCTGTTGGCAAAGAACGTGATCCGGGACCGGGAGGGCGAGGATCGGGCCAGACACACCAGAACCATTGCCCTGGTCGGGCGTGAAGAGTATCTGGTTCTGGCATCAACCATGGGGGCCGATGTCGTGCTCAGCAAGAAGGTCCTGGCCGCCAACGAGATCCTCAAATACATCCGCCGCGGTCAGTTGCTCTCGGTGGCCCACCTTCACGGTTTCGAAGCCGAGGTGGTCGAGGCGGTCGTCGGCCGCAATGCTCCCATCACGCGGGTGGCCCTTTCCAACACCGCCGGTCTCAAGGGTCGGATCATCATTGGTGGATTCCTTCGAGATGACGAGTGGCAGACCGCGGTGGGCGCCACCCACCTCGAGCCCGGCGACCGGGTGATCGCAGTTTGTACATCCGACAACCTCCGAGAACTCCAGAGGATGATTCTCGGGTGATGCTTCGATGAATTTCCGCGCCATCGCCTATGTCATGGGAACGCTGCTGCTCGTCACCGGCGGCGCGCTGGTGGTCCCCGCGCTGTGTGCCTTGATCTATGGCGAAGGCGACTTCGTCGCCCTACTGGTGTCGGCCGTGATCGCCGGCGCGATCGGTCTTCCCCTGCGACTGCGGTTCGCCCGCGGCGCCGTTCTCGAAACCAGGGATGCCATCGTCATCGCCGCCTTCGGTTGGATCATCATTTCGGCGGTCTCGGCGCTGCCATTCATGATCCACGGCTCGATCCCGTCGTTCACCGACGCCTTCTTCGAGATGATGTCGGGCTACACCACCACCGGCGCCACCATCCTCACCGACATCGAGACCGTTCCACACGGTCTGCTCTTCTGGCGCAGTCAGACTCACCTGCTCGGCGGCATGGGCTTTCTCACGCTGACCATCATCTTCCTGCCCCACGGGATGGGTGGTCTGCGGATCTTCCGCGCCGAGTCGAGCCCGGGCCAGGTGATCACCAAGGAGCGGTTCACGGCGCGCAACCGCGACGCGATCCTCTACCTGTGGGTGATCTACCTGGCGCTCAACGCGCTCCAAATCGTGCTCATGTGTCTCGGCGGGATGTCTCTCTTCGACTCGTGTTGCCACGCCTTCGGCACCGTCTCGACCTCGGGTTATTCCCCCTACAACTCCAGTATCGGCCACTACAACAACGCCTACTTCGACTGGGTCATCATCGTCTTCATGTTTCTCGGCGGTGTCACCTTCATGCTCTACTACCACGCCTTCCGCGGCGATTGGAGGACGCTCAGGGTCAACACCGAGCTCCGCTGGTACCTCGGTTTCATGGCCGTGCTCTGCGGCAGCGTGACCTGGGTCCTGTGGCGGGACGGCACCTACGATTTTCCCGATGCGCTGCGGTACGGCGCCTTCCAGGTGACCTCGTTGCTCACCACCACCGGTTTCACGACCGCCGACTACGAGCTGTGGCCCCAGGCCGCGCAGATGATCCTCGTGGTGGTCTGTTTCATCGGCGCCTGTGCCGGTTCGACCACCAGCGGCATCAAGGTCGTCCACTATGTTCTGATCTGGAAGTTCATGGTCGGCGCCATCAAGAAGATCTTCTTTCAGCCCCTGTCGGTCCTCTCGGTGCGCATCAATGGCCACCCGGTTGAAATAGGTGTGGTCTACCTCGCGGTGTGCTACTTCATCGTCAACGTCTTCATGGTGCTCATCGGCGGTTGCGTCATGGTGCTCATCGACGACATGGACGCCATCACGGGGATGAGTTCGGTGATCGCGGCGCTGATGAACATCGGGCCCGGATTCGGGGCGGTGGGGCCGTCCGAGAACTTCGCCTTCATCTCCGATGCAGGCAAGTGGTTCCTGGCCTGGAACATGCTCGTCGGCCGGCTGGAGATGTTCTCGGCCCTGGTGATCTTCTACCCCTCGTTCTGGCGGCGGTGAGCGCCCCAGGACCTCATGACCCCACGACGTCAAGATCTCATGACCGGCGCACACTGTCTGGTGGCGTGGTTTCGCTCGAACGCCCGTTCGCTTCCGTGGCGGACGGTGCCGCGCGACCCCTACCGCTCGCTGGTCTCGGAGTTGATGGCCCAGCAGACACAGCTCGACCGCGTCGTGCCGCGGTTCGAGGCGTTCGTGCGCCGGTTTCCGAATTTCCGCGCACTGGCCGCGGCGTCGCAGGAAGAAGTGCTCGAGGCATGGTCGGGGCTCGGCTACTACCGGCGGGCGCGTCTGCTCCATCGGTTGGCGCTCGAGGTTGCAGCCGGCGGTGGCGAACTGCCGTCCTCGGCTGCCGAGCTCGAGCGGCTGCCCGGCATCGGGCCCTACACCGCGGCGGCGGTGGCGTCCATGGTCTTCGGCGAGGCGGTCCCTTTGATGGACGGCAACATCGCCCGGGTTGGCGCGAGAGTGCTGGCCTCGGCCGATGATCCGCGCAGGAAAGAGGGTCGAGCAGCCGTCCTCGAGTGGGTGCGCGGGTTGATGGAGGGCGCCCCACCCGGCGATGTCAACGAGGCTCTGATGGAGCTCGGGGCGACGGTGTGTACCCCCAACCAGCCGGATTGTGCCCGCTGCCCTCTGACCGAGGGTTGTCGCGCCCGGTGTGAGGGCGATCCGACCGCCTACCCGCCACCGAGGCAGACCCGGGCCGTCGTCGACCTGCGTTGGCTGGTCGTGGTTGTCGAAGATCCCAAGCGGCGCTGGTTGCTGCGACAGGTGACCGAGGGTCCGATCCTCCGCGGTCTCTGGTTGCCGCCGTTCGCCGAAATCGACAGCGGCCGTCCTCTCGAACAACAGGCCCTCCGACTCCTCCCCTTCGACGTGACCCCGCCCATCGTACTTTCGAAGCCGATCAGGCACTTCATCACCCACCGGAGGATCGAGGTCACACCGGCACGAGCGGTCATCGATCATCCGGTGACTGTGACCAAAGGGTGGTCGTGGGCCGATCCGGCAAACCCTGAGCTCCCGACATCCTCGCTCCTCGGCAAGCTGCTGAAGTCGGTTTCTTGACAGCCTGGTCTCGCACGACGTCCAACTCCCTGTCGTCAGGATTTTGTTGAGGATCCTCATGGTCAGCAGAATGAGAGCTGCAATTCGATGCCTCGTAGACCATCGCTATCGCAATCGAACATCCCAGAAGGGGGTGCCTGCGGACGCGTACGTGGCCGGAAATCGATCCCGATATCGATGGCGATAGCGATCGCGATTGTCCTCGAAACGTCGATGTCAACGGATACAACACGGCCGGACCGAAATGAATGACGGTTCATTTCTCCTGGTATACTGCCACGGTGCGGCAATACTCTCGAGTTCAACTTTTTTCTTGATCCGTCGGGGTCGTGAGGAGGAGCCATGGATCACGCCACCGCTTCATCATTTCTTGGAATCTCCGGCGTTGTGTGGTTTTGGTTGCTCACCATCGTCGGTGTCGGCGCGGTGGTGTTTTCGCTGAGCCGCCGGTTCAGCCTGCTCACGATGGGGAGGGCGGAGAATCGATTCGATCGGCTTGGCGAACGGTTCAAACATGTCCTGGTCTATGCGTTCGGCCAGAAGAAAATGTTCGATGACCCCTTTGCCGGGATCTATCACCTCTTCATTTTCTACGGCTTCCTGGTGGTCAGCCTCCGAACCGTGACCATGGTGATCGAGGGCCTCTTTGCGGGTTGGGAGCTGCCGTTGCTCCACACCGGTGTCGGCCACGCCTACCTCTTCTCCAAGGACATCTTCGAAGCGCTCGTGCTCCTCGGACTCGTCTTCGCGGTGTGGCGGCGCGGAATCCAGCGTAAGGACAGAATCATCCAGTCGAGGGGCGCCTGGATCGTCATCGGCCTGATTGCCATCCTCATGGTCACCGACCTGGCATCGGAAGGGGCGAGGATCGCGGCCGGCGCACTCGGCGGCAGCTATCTGCCGATATCGGCGCTCTTCGGCTCGCTCTTCGCCGGTTTCTCCGAGAGCACCCTCCAGGCCGTCTACAGCTGGACGTGGTGGATCCACCTCATCACTCTCTACGTCTTTGCCAACGAGCTCCCGTACTCCAAGCACTTTCACGTCTACACCTCGATCTTCAACGTCTTCTTCGCAAACCTCGACCCCCCCGGCAAGCTGCCGACCATGGATCTCGAGGATGTCGATGAGAACACCCGTTTCGGGATCTCCACCATCACCGACTTCACCTGGAAGCAGATGCTCGACATGTACACCTGCACCGAGTGCGGGAGGTGCCGCGAGTTCTGCCCCACCACCCTGACGGGAAAACCGTTGCAGCCGGTCTTGTTCCTCAAGTCCGTCCGCGATCAGCTCTACAGCGAGCAGAAGGAGTTGCTCGTCAGCCCCGGAGAAGAGGTCAGGAGGTCGGAGCTCGAGTTGGTTCCGGTGGTGGTCGACCCTGACGTGATCTGGGCGTGCACCACCTGTCGGTGGTGTGAACGCGCGTGTCCGCTGGACATCAGCTATGTCGACAAGCTGATCGAGATGCGCCAGAACCTCGTGCTCGAGAAGGCCGAGTTCCCGGAGGAAGCCCAGGCCGCGTTCCGAGGGTACGAGGTGAACGGAAACCCGTGGCAGCTTCCAGCCGAGGAACGCGCCGACTGGGCCGACGGCCTCGACATCCCACTCGCGTCCGAAGCGGGGGGTGATTTCGACTACCTCTTCTTTGTCGGTTCTCCGGGCAGCTATGACGACCACGGCAAGAAGGTCTCGAGGGCGCTAGCAATAATCCTCAAAGAGGCCGGTGTGAAGATCGCCATCCTCGGCCCGGAGGAGGCCTCCACCGGCGACGCCGCCCGTCGCCTGGGTAACGAGTACCTCTTCCAGATGCTCGCCATGCAGAACGTCGAGGTCATGAACACCTACGGCGTCAAGAAGATCGTCACCAACTGTCCGCACGTTTACAACACCCTGGCCAACGAGTATCCGGACTTTGGCGGCCACTACGAAATCGTCCACGGGACCCAACTGGTGGCCGATCTCGTCCGTCAGGGTCGGGTCAAGCTGACGAAGGCCGCCGATCTCGATCTCGCCTACCACGACCCCTGCTACCTGGGCCGAACCACCGGCGAATACGATGCGCCGCGGTTTCTGCTCAACGCGGTGCCGGGTCTGACTGTGCGCGAGGCCGAGCTCAATCGCGACCGTTCCATGTGCTGCGGCGCCGGCGGGGGTCGCATGTGGCTCGAGGAGAATCTCGGCGAGAGAATCAACCAGATGCGCTTCGATCAGCTGCGGGCCACCGGCACCGCGGAGGTGGCCGTCGCCTGTCCCTATTGCTTCTCCATGCTCTCGGATGCCCAGCAAGAGGGAGGGCTGGAGGATGCTCGGACCTTCGATGTGATCGAGTTGGTGGCCAAGGCGATCGACGTGTAGTCTGTTTTCAGACGTCGGGGTCGCCCGGTCGGATCGCGGTTGGGAAGTGCGGGCCCGAGCCTCGGCCGCGACAGAGAAAGCAATTCGTTGCACCGTAGGACCAAAGAAACTATATTGAGGATGTCTTCGATTAGTTCAAGTGGACCGAAAGTGGGTGAACGACAGGCGTGTCCGGGTTCGAAATGGCGTACTGTGAGTCGTTGATTCTCCGCCCTGTTGTTGGGCGACGAGTCGTCGCATGATTGAAAACTGAACAGCCCTTGGATTGCGACGGGGTCTGCTTCTTTTCGACCTTGCCTACGGGTTGGAGCGGGTGGTGACTGGGGGTGGGATGTGGCCAGAAATTTCAACAAGCGAAACCTGACAACCGGGGATATCGCCAAGCTGTGCGGAGTCAACTTCCGGACGGTCATTCGGTGGATCCAACGCGGACATCTGAAAGCGTTTCAGCTGCCTGGGCGAGGTGACAACCGGGTCCAGGTTGCGGACTTCATCAGCTTCCTCAAAGAGAACAACATGCCGATCCCGGAGGAGCTCATCCCCGATGTTCAGCGGGTTCTCATCGTCGAGGGCGAAGAGAAGGTCGCAGGGGCCATGGAGAAGGCGCTCCGAGGCGCCGGTTTCGACACTCAGGTCGCCACCGACGGTTTTCAGGCGGGCGCCCTTGCCGGGTCATTCGATCCGGGTGTGATGATCGTCGACGTGGGGATGAAGGGCGTGGATGGGCCTCAAGCCATCAAGGTGATTCGGAGCGACGCCCGCCTCGGCCTCGCCAGGGTCATCGCCCTGACGCCGCCGACAACGAGCAAGAAGAAGCGGGAGGAACTGCTGGCGGCCGGGGCCGACGAGGTCTTCAATCGGACCGTGAAGGCGACCGAGTTGGCCAAGAGTGTGGCCGGGAACATCGACCTCGCGTAGCCGTCACGGCGCGAGCGATAGATCGACCCGGTTCTCCGGACCCTCCCAAACGCTGACCATGAGCAACTCGCCGCCGAGGGCGGCGAGTTGCGGAGCAAGATCTTCGGCGAGCACCTCTGCGATCCGTTCCGCTGAGGGAGTCGGCCGGCCGATCTCGGGGTGGAGGTTGAGGTCGCTGTCCCGCAGCGGTTTCGTCACTTCGTTGAGCACCCTGTGGACGTCGTGAAAGTCGAGGGCGAAACCCTCGGCGTTGAGGCTGTCGGATCCGACCCGGATTGCCACCCCCCAGAGGTGGTCATGGGATTCCTCGGGCAATCCCCGGTAGCTGGTCAGGGCGTGGCGGGCGCTGAACGTCGTCCGCGAATGGATGATCCAGCGACGCATCTCAGCCCGCGGCCTGATTCGCCCGCTGGGTTCCGGGCGCCCGCAGCACGAGGAGCTCCCGTCGGATTCGGGACCGCTCGATCTCTGAATCGCTGAGGCCGATGCCGCGAAGTACCTGCTTGACGCTGGTGGTCGGGCCGGCCGCCTGCCGGACATTGAGGTCGATGGTCAGGCTCCCGTCCGAGAGGACCGTCCATCTGAGGATGGCGTCAGAGACCGCCTCGTCGAGCCCGGACGCCTCTTCGGGCCACTCATCATTCGTCCGTGGGGCGATACGGTACCTCGAGGCGGAGACCATCTTGCCCAGCGACGGCGCTCCCTGGAACAACGGTTTGACATCGATGATCTCGATCCCGTGGGGCAGGAGCCGGTTGATCGCGGTGACGTGCTGTTGCCGAACCTGCGAGGTGCAATCGACGTCGAAGAGTTCGGCCTCGCCCTCGTGGCCGACGCCGAGCGCCGGCCCCATGGAGAGTCGGATGTGCGGGTTGTAGCCTTCGGTGTATCGGATGGGAACCCGACCCGCTCGAAGAGCTCGTTCGAGGGCGTCCATGATCTGGCGGTGCGACAGGTACCGGGCATCGCCGAGCTTGGTAAAGCTGAATCGATAGCGCCGGTGGACGGGAGGCTGGACGTCATTCCTCGCCGGCGGCGGAGTGCGGGGCGCCGGCCGGAGCTTGTAGGCTGCCGCCTTGGGATGGTCCCCCTCGGGCAGGGCCTCACCGAGCAGGGGGAGGCTGCAGGCCGCGAGTTGGGTGTCCTCGCCGTCGCCCGGGATGCCGCATCTGAAGCAGCGCCCCCACTTGCAATCCTCCGTGTCGGCTTCGCGGACGGCGCGCCTCCACTCGGCCTTGAGGTATCCCTTGCGGACCCCGGCGTCGATGACATCCCAGGGAAGCTCGTCTGCAGGCTCGCGTACACCGAGTTCTCGCTCCATGTCGACGTGGGTGTCCGCCACCGCCTGACGCCAGGCGTCGAGGTTGAGGAAATCGTTCCAACCGTCGAAGATCGCCCCGAGATCGTGTGCGCGCTCGATGGTTCGGCTGAGCTCGCGACCGCCCCGCGACAGCAGTGCCTCGAGGACCGCCTCGTCGGGGTTCGACCAGGTCAGGCGAGTGCCCTTGATGCGGCGGAATCGGCTCCGGAGCCAACCGATCCGGCGGTGCTGTTCATCGGCATCGATGAAAGGCTGCCACTGGAACGGAGTCCATGCCTTGGGGATGAAGCAGCCGACGGAGACTTTGATCTGGACCTTCCGACCACGGATCCGTCGTCCCGTCTCCGCCAGATCTTCGGCGAGGACGGCAAGTTCCTCGAGATCGTCGTCGGTTTCGGTGGGCAGACCGATCATGGCGTAGACCTTGATCGCGTTCCATCCCTTGGCAAAGGCGGCCTCGGCGGCCTTGATCATATCCGCGTTGGTGAAGGTCTTGTTGATGACCCGCCGAAGCCTGTCGGAACCGGTTTCCGGAGCGAAGGTGAAACCCGACTTTCGAACCCGCGAGACCGCCTCGGCGAGCCCCACCGAGAAGGCGTCGGCGCGCAGGCTGGGCAGGTTCACCGAGACCCGGCGCTCCTGGAGTGCATCGGCAAGGTGGTAGACCAGGGGCTCCACCTGCGAGTAATCGGCGGTGGAGAGGCTGAGCAGACCGACCTCCTCGAAGCCGGTCTCGCCGATCTGCTTCTCGACCCGTTCGACCACCTTGGCCGGGTCGTGCTCGCGAACCGGACGGTACCAGTAACCCGCCTGACAGAAGCGACACCCCTGGGTGCAGCCGCGCATGATCTCGAGACCCAGCCGGTCCTGGATCACCCCCGCAAAGGGAACGATGGGCACATCGGGTTGGTCGGCGAGATCGAGGCGGTCGACCCACACTCTTTTGACCGGGAACGGCACCCCTTCGGGCTCGACCCACGAACCCGGCCGGTCGGAGGTGGCCTGAGTCCAGGTGTAGAAACGCGGGACGTAGACCCCCTCGACCACCGCCAGACGGTGCAGCAGACGGGTGCGGTCCTCGCCGGCCGCCCGGCCGTCGCGGATGGCGTCGAGTATGGTGTCGAGGGCGGCCTCGGCGTCTCCGATGAGGATGGCGTCGAAGAAGTCGGCCACGGGCTCAGGATTGGCCGTGCACGGACCGCCGCCGATGACCAGCGGTTCGGATTCGCTGCGCTCGTCGGCGCGGCGCGTGATCCCGGCGAGATCGAGGACGTAGGGGACGTTGATGTAGTTGAGCTCGGACTGGAGCGAGATCCCGACGACGTCGAAATCGGCGACCGAGCGGTAGGACTCGAGGGTGTAGAGCGGGATCTCGGCCTCGCGAAGCGCCTGGGCCATGTCGGGCATGGGCGCGAAGGTCCGCTCGGCAAGGGCGTCGTCGCGGCGATTGACGAGGTGGTAGAGGATCCGAGTGCCCTGGTGCGACATCCCGATCTCATAGGCGTCCGGGAAGGCCAGCGCCACCCGAAGCGCGACGCTGTCCCACGGCTTGCGGGTCAGGTTGCGCTCGAGGCCGAGATAGCGCGACGGGCTCTGGACGGTGGGCAGGATTTCGTCCAGTCGCGCGCGAAGGGTCAGCGGGTCGATGGAAATCAAGAGCACTCCTCGTCTGTGGCGGCTCAATATATACCAGGTCTCAACAGTAGTGGGGATTGGAATCATCCCCGGGGGCCGGTATCCGTATCCGTTTCCGTGTCCGCGGCAGGGACCGTGTCCGTATCCGTGTCAGCTCTAACCAGGTGACGCGTCGCGCTGGAGTGTACCGAGATCAACGCGTGCGGCGGCGCGTGCCTGGCTCTCTTTTCGTTCGACGAAAAGGTGCCTGGCAACGCACGGGAAGGGCGAAGAAAGAACCGGGCTCGGTACCGCGCGTCGGAATACACGAGCCCCGGCCTTCTGGTCCGCCTTCGGCGACCCAGCGTCGCACGAGCAGCGCGGTCGCTTGGGTGGTGTATTGGAGGGCTGCGACCGCGCTGCTCGCGCGCCGGCGGCCTCCTTCTGAGCCGGAAGAGCCGTTCTTCGAGGCGCTACCCGAGGGTTGCCCGGCATCGGCATTGTGCGTAGCGCGTCGCGAAACCGGATGGCCGAACCAGCACAATGCCGTGCCCGGCACGCCCCGTTTGGCACCCTTTCCGCGTTCTTTCGGGGGGCAGGGCGACGGGTTGAGGTGGCGTCCCGCATGCTCTGGAGGAATCGCTTGTTTGGCCTCGAACGGGGTGCCGCTTTTAGCATTGTTCGGCGGGTGCTTTCGAATGCTTGGAGGCGCGTTGGGGCGGAACAATGCTAAGGGTGGCTCCCGCGGCCAGTCGCGTTGAGAGGATCATGTTCGGAGGCGCATTCCCGGACCCGTTGCCCACATCGCGCTGCCGGAGACCCTTACTCCCCGCCAATCCCAAACGCCCCGAGGATCTCCCTGGCCGCGGCGGTGGCGGTGGTCCTGCCCTCAACGACATCGCGTTCGAGGATTTCGACCGTGCTGACGACCTCCGGGTGTTCGCGTACCGCGGCTCTCAGACCCTCGTCCACCAGCGACCACATCCAGTGGAGGGCCTGGCCGCGACGGGTTGCCTCGAGTTGACCGTTCCCCTTCATCAACCTGTGGTGTTCGACGATGATCTCGTGGATCTCGTCGAGGCCGTCGCCGGTGACGGCGCTCGAGGTGACCACCTTGGGCGCCCACTGGTCTTCGGCTGCCGGCCGGAGGATCTGCAGCGCACTCTCGAACTCCGCCCGCGCTCGATCGGCGGCGGCGCGGTTGTCGCCGTCGGCCTTGTTGATGGCGATGAGATCGGCGAGCTCGAGGATGCCGCGCTTGATCCCCTGGAGCTCGTCGCCGGCGCCGGCAAGCTGGAGCACGAGGAAGAAGTCCACCATGTCGGCGACCGTGATCTCGGATTGGCCGACGCCGACGGTCTCCACCAGCACCATGTCGAAGCCGGCCGCCTCGCAGATGAGGATCGACTCGCGGGTCTTACGGGCCACTCCGCCGAGGGAACCGCCCGAGGGGGAAGGTCGGACGAAGGCGTCGTCACTCCGTGAGAGCTGTTCCATGCGGGTTTTGTCGCCGAGGATTGAGCCTTTGGACACCGAGGAAGATGGATCGACGGCGAGTACCGCCACCCGATATCCGACCTCGATGAGCCGCAGACCGAAGGCCTCGATGAAGGTGCTCTTACCGACCCCCGGGACGCCGGTGATTCCGATCCTGTAGGCCCCGCCGGATCCGGGGAGGATCTCTGTCAGGAGTTCCTGAGCCTGGCGCCGGTGATCCGGTCTGTTCGACTCGATCAGAGTCAGTGCCCGCCCGAGAACCGCCCGGTCGCGGCCACGAATCCCGGCCGCCAGTGATTCGGTGGTATCTGTGGTCTGCATTCAAACCAAGCCTACGCGGGATGAGCGATATTTCAACCTCGGGAACGCGCCTTGCGATGGTTGGCTTTCCTCTATTTCAATTCGTGGGTGGACAGCAAGGGGCTGAACACCCGCAAATTGAATTGAGACTTGGTGTAGAATTCGCGCCATGAAGCTTGCCTACTTCGGGACTCCCGATTTTGCCGTGCCGACACTCAATGCGCTGGCTGAAAGCCGGCATGAGGTCGTTCTCGTGGTCTCCAAACCCGACAAGCCCGTGGGTCGACACAAGGTCATGACCGCGCCACCGGTCATCGAGGTGGCGGGCCGACTCGATCTGCCGACTCTGCAGCCCAAGGGGATGAAGGGCGGCTCGTTCAACGAGTCCCTCGTGGAATGTGGGGCCGAGATTGCGGTCGTGGTGGCGTACGGAAAGCTGATCCCGGACGATCTCCTGGCGGTTCCCCCGCGCGGCTTCATCAATCTCCACCCGAGCCTCCTGCCGCGGCATCGGGGGCCGTCACCGATTCAGTGGACCCTGGTGTGTGGCGACCGCACCACCGGCGTCACCACCATTCAGCTCGACGAGGGGATGGACACCGGACCGATTCTGCTTCAGGAACGGTTGGCCATCAATCCCACGGATACCGCCGAAACCCTGTCGCCTCGTCTGGCCGAGCTCGGCGCGAAGCTCATGGTCGCGACCCTCGATGCCCTCGAGGAGGGAACCGTCACGCTCAGACCGCAACCCGAAGACGGGTCCAACGTGACCCCCATGCTGCGGCGCAACTTCGCCAAGGTCGACTGGACCATGCCCTCTCGCCAGCTCGTCAACCGCCTCCGGGGTTTCACACCCTGGCCGGGGCTCTACACCAAGTTCCGCGGCGGCCGGCTCAAGATCTTCGGTCTCGAAGAAGTCCGTCCCGCGCCCTCGGGAAAAGAGGATGCTGGGACCGTGCTCGAGGCCGGCCCGCCGGGCATCGTGGTCCGTTGCGGCCGCGGTTCGGCGGCGCTGATCACCGAGATGCAGCGCGAAGGCCGCCGCCGGCTTCCCGCCGACGCCTTCCTGATCGGTGAGCGGGTGAGCCGTGGCGAAGTCTTCGGGTGACCGTCTTCGAGCCGCGCGTCTCCTGATCCGGGTCGAGGATGGCGCCTTTGCCTCCCGCCTGCTCGAGCGAGACGCGTCACCCGGGGTCAGGGTGCGGGTTCTGGGGGTTCTTCGTTGGCAGCGCGCGCTTGATGAAGCTCTGGCACCCTTCCTGAAACGACCGCTGGATCGGCTGGACCCGGAGGTCCGCGTCGCCCTTCGGATGGGGTGTTTCGAGGTGCGGCATCTCGGCGTGCCCGGGCCGGTGGCCACCGATGAGATGATCCACCTGACCCGACGGTTGGGCAAATCCTCGGCGACCGGAATGGTCAACGCGGTCCTGCGCCGGGTGGTGGCGACCGAACCGGCCATCTCTCCCCCCGACCTCAGGTGGTCACACCCGGAGTGGGTGTGGCGCCGGTGGGAGGAGCGCTTCGGCGCCGAACCGGCGGAGGCTGCCATGGCGGCGGCGCAGGAGCCCGCATCGCCGTGGGTCTGGTTTGTCGATGACCGGTCGAAGGCCGATGCCGAGGAAGCCGGCGTCGTGCTCCAACCGCACGTTTGGTGTCCCGAAGCGTGGACTGCAACCGTGGGGCGGCCGGAGCTGATGGCTCGGATCCGGCGGGGCGTGGCGGTTGTGCAGGATCCGAGCTCGCAGATGGTGGCGCGGATCGCGGTGAGCTTGGCGGATGGAACCGGACGTGCAGCCGATCTCTGCGCCGCGCCGGGTGGGAAGACTGCGCTGATGCGCAGGCTCGGTCGGTGGAGTGTCCTCGTCGCTGGCGATCGGAGCCCGGCCAAGACGGCGCGTCTCCACCGTCGGTTGGGTGGGATTCCCATGGTGACGGCCGATGCGGTTCGACCGGCTCTGGCCGACGGTGCGTGGGACATCGTGCTCCTCGATGCCCCGTGCAGCGGGACCGGGACCTTTCGCAGGCACCCCGAGCTCAAGTGGCGCCTCGATCCCGGAGCCCTCGGGGAAGCGGCGAAACACCAGCGGCCGATGATCGACGCCGCCCTCGGTCTCCTGGCTCCAGGAGGGGTTCTCGTCTATGCCACCTGTTCGGTGGAGCCGGAAGAGAATGAAGACCACTTCGAGAACCTGCCGGATGGTTTTGATCGGGCGGCGATGGACGATCACCTTTCGGAGGGCACTCCCTGGATCGAAACCAGCGCCGACGGAGTCAGGATTTTGCCGCACGAGCACGGCGACGGCTTCACCATGCATGCTCTGCGGCGTCGCTCCTGAAACACAAAGATCACGAAGAACCACAAGGAAACCACAAGGGACATCCTATTGACTCATCGCAGGGGTTCAGGAGGGAGTTCGCGTCGCGGTTGAGAGGGAAAGGCCGGGTCAATATTGCGACGCGTTGTGTGACCTTTGTGGATCTTTGTGCCCTTCGTGTTTCAAAAAACGACCGTGTTGCCCATCAGCATCGAGCCGTTCTACTCCGCCAGCTCGGCCTCGATCTCTTCCCACTCTTCCATGAGCCTGGCGACCTGGGCTTCGAGATCGGCTCGCTCCTGTTGCATGGCGCGGATCTTCGATGCCTCGGTGTCGTCGAAGAAACCATCCTGACAGAACGCGGTATCGATGGCTTCGACTCTCGCCTCGGCCTTCTCAACGGCGGCGGTGACGACTTCGAGCCGGAGGGCGAGGTCTTTCCGCCGTTTGGCCTCCTTCCGGGCATCCTTGTCGGGAGGCTGGGAATCGCGGGCCGCGGCGCCCTTCCTTCGCTGACGCTTGGCCCGCAGCGTCGCGGCCTCGGCGTCGAGGTGGTCGTCGCCGCAGTTCGCGAGATACTCATCGTAGGTCCCGGGGTAGTCGTTGAGGCGGGTGTCGGTGATCTCGAGGATGCGGCTGGCAAGCTGCGACACGAACCAGCGATCGTGCGCGACGAAGATCAGGGTGCCGTCGTACACCTTGAGCGCATCGACCAGAGCCTCGATGGCCTCGAGGTCGAGATGGTTGGTGGGCTCGTCGAGCACCAGCACGTTGGGGTGGTCGACGGCGAGTCGGGCGAAGATCAGCCGTGCGGCTTCACCGCCTGAGAGGCTCGCGACTTTCTTTTCGACCTCGTCGCCTGAGAAGAGAACCTTGGCGAGCTGAGCCCTTACCCAGCCGATGGTCTGACCCGGACAGGCCGCGCCGAGCCAGCTCTCCACCGTGCCGTCGGAACCCGCCAGGAGCTCGCGGTGGTCCTGGGCGAAATACCCGGGAAAGACCTGATGACCCCACTCCACGGTTCCGGCGTCGGCGTCGAGGTGGCCCATGATGATCTTGAGCAGGGTGGACTTGCCGATCCCGTTGGGCCCGATGACCGCCAATCTGTCACCGCGGCGAAGGTTGAGAGAGACCCCGTTGAGGACCAGTTTCTCGCCGAAGGACTTGGAGATGGAATCGATCTCGAGAACCTGCTTGCCACTCGGCCGCTGCTGGGTGATGTTGAAGATGGGGTAGCGCCTTGACGACCGCGGGAGACGCTCGATCACCAGCTTCTCGATCTGCTTGACCTTGCTCTGGGCCTGACGGGCCTTCGTGTTCTTCGCCCGAAAGCGGTCGACAAAGGCCTGGTGGCTGGCGATCTCCTTTTCGCGCTTTGCGATCTCCGCCTCTTTGCGAATCCTTTCCTGTTCCTTGGCCGCGGTGAAGGCGGTAAAGTTTCCGGTGTAGAGGGTCACCGTCTCGTAGTCGACATCGAGGATGTGGGTGCAGACGTTGTTCAGGAATCGGTGGTCGTGGGAGATCACCACCGCACAGCCGGGGTAGTCGAGGAGAAACTTCTCGAGCCACCGTATGGAGAGGATGTCGAGGTGGTTGGTGGGCTCGTCGAGGAAGAGGCTGTCGGGGTCCGAAGCCAGCACCCGGGCCAACAGAACCCTGAGCTTGAAACCCCCTGAAAGCGTGGACAGTGGTTGTCGGTGTTGCTCGGAGGGGATTCCGAGGCCCTCGAGGATCTCGCCCGCCCGGGCTTCGAAGGAGTAGCCGTCGAGGCTGACGACGATGTCTTCGAGCTCGGCGTAGCGGTCGGCGTCGAAATCGGTGTCGGCCTGCTCGAGAACGGCGTGTTTGTCGGTCATGGCCCGCCACAGGGTTTCATGGCCCATCATCACGACCTCGATGATCGGCAGCTTTTCGAAGCGAAAGTGATCCTGCTCGAGAACTCCGAGGCGGAGCCTCCTCGGGCGGGATACGGACCCGATGCTCGGCTCTTCCTCGCCGGCGAGCATGCGCAACAACGTCGTCTTGCCCGAGCCGTTGGCTCCCACCAGCCCGTAGCGGTCCCCGGGGTTGAGCTGGAAGCTCGCGCCCTGGAAAAGGGTCTGGGCGCCGAAGTCCTTGCCGAGGTCGGAGGCCGTAATCATCGCCGAGGGAGGATACACCAGCTTTCGGGTCAGTCGGAGAGAGCTCAGACTCGATGCTGGATACTGTGGTCTGCGATGAGGTGGACACGATCCAGCATCCGGCTTCGCCATCGACCCCGGCGCGAGGTCCGAGCATCGAGCATCGAGTATCGAGTCTCGAGAAACGCTATGATATGAGATCAGCTGGCTCGAGAAGGAGGATGGCGAGATGCGACTGTCGGCACTTCCGTTCGTTCTGACGATTCTCATGAGCGCAATTCCGGCCGCGGCGCAGGATGGCGACGCGATCCTGGGTCTGTGGGCCACCGACCCCGAAGGCGGGGGTGGGGAAGCCCATGTCGAGGTCTACAAGGAGAATGGCAAGTACCACGGCAAGATCATCTGGTTGGCCCAGCCGGTCTACCCGCCCGACGACCCGAAGGGAACGCCCGGGGAAGAGAAAACCGACCTCAACAACCCGGATCCCGATCTCCAGCACGAGCCGGTCGTCGGGCTGCTGATCACCAAGGACTTCGTCTACAAGGGAAACGGGATCTGGCACAAGGGCACGATCTATGATCCTGACAACGGAAAGACCTACAAGTGCAAGATCAAGTTCGGCGACAACGAAAAGGTGCTCAAGGTCAGGGGCTTCATCGGGATCTCCATGATCGGCCGAACCACCTACTGGACCCGGGTGGAGAGCGAGGAGTGAGCAGCCGCTTTTCGCATCGAGGCCTGCGCTGTCCCCGTCGGGGATTGCGCCCGGGAACGGGTTAGGAGCGCTGGGTGGCTTTTGCAGGGAACCTCGAGACCATGCCGGTGGCGGACCTGCTCCAGTGGGCGTCAAACGGGCGGCAGACCGGAACAGTCCACGTCATCAGCGGCGATGTCACCAAGAGAATCTACATCCGCGAGGGCGTGATCGTCTCCTGCACCTCGACCGACCCCCGCGAGTTCCTCGGCCACTTTCTCGTCAGCCATGGCGCCATCGATGAGTCGGATCTCCAGGGTGCGATGATCGATCAGGAACGAGAGAGCAAGATGTTGGGGGAGCTTCTCGTGCAGCGGGGAGCGATCACCGAGGAGCGGCTGAACCAGATGCTTCGACTCAAGGCGGAAGAGGCGATCTTCGACCTCTTTACCTGGGTCACCGGGCGGTTCCGCTTCCTCGATGGTGAGCTTCCCGGCTATGAGCTGGTGCCCATCTCCCTCGATGTCCAGGGACTGGTGCTCGAAGGCATGCGCCGGCTCGATGAATGGGCGCGAATTGCCGAAGTGATCCCTTCAATGTTGTGCGTTCCAGTGTCGGTGCTCCCGCTGCTGGACGATGCTGATGACATCGACCTCGGCCGCCGCAGCGTGCTCGAATCGGTGGATGACGACAGGTCCATCGAGGACATCTGTCTCCACACGCACTCCACCGAGTTCTTCGTCTGCGACATTCTCTTCTACGAAATGCAGAAAAAACGGCTCAAGATCGTGCGGCCACGGACCGCACCCAGACGGGAGGAGCCCGAAACGGGGATGTCGGGCGCTGCGCTCGTGAAGGTCGCGCGAGAGCAGCTCGAGAATGGAGAACTCGAACGGACTGTGCGACACCTCCAGGCGGCCGCGAGTCTCGAGCCCCACGACCGTTCGTTGCGCGAGAGCATCGCCGATGTGGAACTCGACGCCCGTGGCCGGATCCGCAACGAAGGCCTCGGGCCGAAATCGGTTCCGGTGCTCGCGATCGGCACCCACGAGTTGGCGAAGCTCAATCTCGAACCGAGTGAGGGTTTTATTCTCTCCCGGATCGATGGCGTGAACTCGCTGGAAAATATCGTGAAGATCTCGCCGCTCGCCGAGATCGACGCCCTTTTGGTGGTCTGGAAACTCCTCAAAGGCGGTCAGCTCCGGTTGAAGTGACTGTCTGAAGTCAGTCCTCGAGGCAGTCAATGACGACGCGGCGAACCTCGTTTTCGAGGTCGAGGGCGAAGACCTGGTGCTCTTCCGCCATGAGATCGACGGCGAGGTTGCCCACCGGCCTGCTCACTGGGTGGACCGCGGCGGCGACGAGCTGGCTGCGGTAGAGCACATCGAAGCAGTCCCATCGGTGGGCCCCGGGAATTCTCTTTGTCATGGTCTCGGCGAGTTCAAGGAGTCGCTCCCGTTGCCAGCGGTAGAACTGGTGGACCTCCATCCCGTCGTCGTGCAGCTCCATGGCCATGTGAAGCGGTCCCAGGAGTCGCGTCAGATCGGGTCGCCGAGCCAGACTCGACGCCACGATGTCGGCGGCGTCCTCGGGACTCAACGGGTCGTCGGAGCTGCGCAGATCGGTTTCGAGGGCCTCGTACCAACCCTTCAGCTGGGCCTGGATCACCGTCATGAAGAGCGCCTCACGACTCCGGTAGGCGAGAGTCGCCTGGCCCTGTTTGACGCCCGCCTGTTGCCCGAGGGTGTCGAGACTGATCTCGGAGTAGGGAAAGCGGGTGAACGCGGTGTGTGCGGCCTCGAGGATCTTCTTGGCGCGCTCTTTGCGCGCCTCCTGCGCCCTGCGGGTCCGGGTGGGATCGATGAGTTTGCCCATGGAGGGGAATGATACTCGATACTTGTGAGGAGTGAGGAGTGAGGAGTGAGGAGTGAGGAGTGAGGAGTGAGGAGTGAGGAGTGAGGAGTGAGGAGGTGAGGAAGTAAGAAAGTCAGGAAGTTAGAAGGTCAGGAAGTTAGAAGGTCAGGAAGTTAGAAGGTCAGCGCTCCCTTCGGTCGCTAGTGAGGGGTAAGAGGGTTAGAAGGTTAGAAGTTTCAGGGGTGAGGAGCTCAGCGCATCTTCCGGATAGGGTGCACCGAGCGCCCAAAAGCTACCCCGGACCTTTCTTCGATTCTCACTCTCTCACTTCCTAACCTTCTCACCTTCTCACTTCCTCACTCCGAGAGCCGATCCCAGATCTCCGCCATGCCTCCGTGATGCTCGGCGAAGAGCCGCTGCAGCTCGGGATCGAGGTGCCCTTCCGGGTCCATCCGGTCGTCGCCCTCGAGGATGATTCGCTGTGCCTCGTCGTGGCTGAATCCCGGCTTGTATGGGCGCGCCGAGCGGAGGGCATCGTAGATGTCGGCAAGGGAGACGATCCGCGCCTCGAGGGGGATCTCGTCTCCGCGTCGTCCGTTCGGATAGCCGGTTCCATCCCAACGTTCGTGGTGGTTGAGGGCGATGGCGGCCGCCATCTGCAGCCGGTCCGAGGACTCGAGAATCTGATAGCCGAAGAACGGATGCTGGTTTATCTCGCCTCGTTCGTCGTCGTCGAGCGGCCCCTTCTTGCGGAGAACCCTGCCATCCACACTCATCTTGCCGACGTCATGGAGCTGGGCCGAGTAGCGGATCTCGTCGCAGAATGCTCGCGGCATCCGGAGTGTTCGGGCGATGAAGTATGAGTACTCGTTGACCCGCACGACGTGCGATGCGGTGTTGGTGTCGTGCACCTCCGCCGCCCGGGCGAGGAGATTGATGGAGAGCTGAAACGCTTCTTCGGTCTCGTCCTGCAGCGCGGCGATCTTCTCCTGCTGTTCGGCGAGGATCTTGTTCCGATCCCGAAGCCTGACGTTCGCCGCCTTGATTCGGTGCAGCATGTCGGTGCGCTCGATGGCGCTGCCGACGATGTGGTTGACCGGCACGATGAGTCCGGCCTGCTCCTCGCCGAAGGCCATGGGCGTAGCGGACTCGGCGGTTCGCCGGTTGATGAGCTGGACCACGCCGACCACCCTGCGGTCGTAGTTGAGAAGGGGGAAGGAAAGCATGGAACGGCTGTGGTATCCATGCCGCTTGTCGAATCGACGGTCGAAGGTGTAGGGAACGCTGGTTGGGAGATCGTAGAGGTTGTCGACGAACACGGTCTCACCGGTGGCGGCTGTGTAGCCCGCGATGGACGAGGTCGTGATGGGCAGGACGAAGGAGGTCGGTTTGACCGCGATGACATCGTTCTGTGAATCGGCCGCCTCGAGACGTGCGTGGCGTCCACGGCCGCGGCGGATGAAGATGGTGCCGGCCTCGGCGCCCGTGAGCTCGCGGCATTTGAGCAGCACCCGGCGCATCAGCTTCTCCACGGACTCCGGTTTCGAAGACTCGATGAACTCGAGGAATTCTCTGAGGGCGTTCATGGTCGGCCGGATCTCCTCCCGGGCGCAGCGGCCTTTTCATAATACAGAATTGAGTGTTGCTGGGTCCCGGGAGCGTCTTTGCATTTTGGCCGCAAATCGAGTCAGCGAGCCTTTAAGCTATTGGCTGAGCCTCTTGCAAAAACCCTCTCTTGCGATGGTTCGTGGTCTTTGTGCCGGCGAGACGCCAGCACTACAAAGGGCTGAGATCCGTTGTAGAGCCGGCGTCTCGCCGGCTTGATGGTGAAGAGGG
>Ga0316193_10000332_pt1 | contig 28324 bp, 25 predicted proteins | sample MerIslsedime2_MG_FD_207735 | JGI IMG/M metagenome (GOLD analysis project Ga0316193, IMG submission 207735) | Coastal sediment microbial communities from Maine, United States - Merrow Island sediment 2 | ecosystem: Environmental > Aquatic > Marine > Coastal > Sediment | place: USA: Maine... | reverse complement strand
TATTTACAAGATCCGGCCTAAGCTCAATATGCTAGAAAGCAGACAGCGCTGCGATGTCTGCCTATTTGGACACGGCAGACATTCTTAAACGCGCACCGGAATGTCCGCTCGTGACATAAAACTAACGTGCTGTAGCGTTCCCCGGCGTTCTTTGCCATGTTTGGCCACCTAACTCGTCAATTAATGTAGCGCCTGGTTTGTGGATAGAATTCTTGGTTTTTCCAAGACTTTCCTTTAAAAACTGACCAAGCTATATAGGAGCGAATCAAACTGTGAGCACCCTTTTCGCCACGCCAGTTGATCTACCGCCCTGCATATGCAGAGTTTGAATTATCAGGATGTTCTCAGTTCACAGTTTTCTGAAATCAAATAGGAGAAAATTTGATGGAACTAACCGACGCCAAGCTGATCGAATTAGTGGAGGTTATTGATCTCCTCCGCAGCGCAGGATGGACAGTTGAGCCGCCAGCATCAAAACGCAGCGCTACCAACGCTGGCGTTAAGCGTGTTGGTCGTCCACCCAAGAAGCGTGTTGGTCGTCCACCCAAGAAGCGTGTTGGTCGTCCACCCAAGAACGGGCGCCGCAAGCCCGGGCGCCCTCCCAAGGACACAACTTGATCGGATAGGGCGAGCCAGGGATTGGCCTAATGTCCCGCCGTTCGCTATGGGGGCGGGTTGGCGTGGCCCTCATAGAAATCCATCCGGGGCTCCCTTTGGGTGAACACTTACAAAGAGCGTGTTGATGGTACGCTGCGGTACGAAGTGCTCAACGGCCACTCGTTATCGACAACCCGATTGGCGTGAGCGATCATCAGTCACCTGCTGTGCCGGTATAATTATGTCCGTCAGCTATGTCCGTCAGCACTACGCTCAAAATCGGCGCGTTTTTGAAAGCGGGCAGAATCGCTGAGAGAACTCCCAGGGCTCTGCAGGCACGCAGCAAAATATGGCGCCTCAGAGTCTCGGCGCTCGGTCTGTTCGGCCGATAACCGAGTAAGCCGCTTTTCCATATCGCCGGTGCCATCGGAGACAATCGTGTAGCCTCTCTCGCTATACCAGCGCTCGAGGCCGCGCCGATCAAAGCAGTCATCGAGTGGCCGGGGCCACACGCGCACGCTTTCATAACCTTCCGTCTGCGCGAGGTGCTCCACCGAGCGCAGGACGTCAGAGCCGATGCCGCGGCCACGCAGATTGCGGGGGACAAATAACTGATAGGGAATGAGGCGCTTCTCAGATCGGCCAACGGAAATGAAAGCCACCTCCTCATTATTGCAGTAGGCGCGATACCAGGTGGTGCGCGGGCTCTTGCTGCTATGACGAGAAATGGCACGCAGTTCGCGGTTCATGAACTCATCAGGGTGACGGACTTCGGCAAAAAGAATTGACATGGCGGTTACACGTTTTTCGAGCGGCGACGGCTCGTCCATTTCTGGTTTGTCGATGCGGTTTGAAGCCGGCCAGATGAGCATTTGATCCGCCGGCACGGCGTTATCCGGTCAGCTGGTCAGCCTCCTGCCCCACAAGGGAAGGCAATGTTGCACCGCACGGGCATGGGTATGATTTTTGTGCACTGCACAATAGGGTCATACCATGCGGAGTGTTCAGCTGCAATTGCCTCTGCGCCGGATCGGTGTGCCGCGGTCTTGGTAGGCAGTGGCGGCGCCCTGCAACTAACAGACGTAATAGTGACCTAAGACGAGGGCGGCTTTAGCACCCTCGCGGATTGTGATGCGGATGCTCGAGACGCCGGCTTTAGGTCTTCAAGCAGACCTAAGAATTATGCCGAGAAGGCTCAGAAAGCCTATGCCCTGGTCAGTGAGATTTCGCACATGGTCGCACTGCGCGCTGCGCTCTTTTGCTTTTGCGATACCATCCGACTGGCCATATTAATTTTTACAGTGAGTGTTGTGGCAGGATCATCGGGTAGCCATACGTTTCGGAGTCCGTATGCAGCCAGTCTTGATATTCCAGCTGTTGATTCTGGTGGCGGTGGCCAATGCGACGCCGGTTTTCGCAAAGAAGATCCTTGGGCGCGCGCTTTCATGGCCGCTAGACGGTGGGGCCGTTTTTGCCGATGGTCAGCCCCTGCTGGGAGCGTCGAAGACCATTCGCGGAGTTTTGCTCTCTGCATTGGTGACGCCGCTCGCTGCGGTGCTAATAGGGCTCAATGGGCCGATCGGCCTCGTGGTCGCACTGTCGGCCATGGTCGGAGATCTCGCATCGAGCTTCGTGAAACGGCGCATGGGACTCCCCCCAAGCAGCATGGCGATTGGGCTCGATCAAATCCCCGAGGCTCTCTTTCCGCTCCTTGCAGTCCGGCTGCTGCTTCCGGTCACCATTGTCGAAGTCTTGGTGGGAACGGCAATCTTCTTCGCCGGAAGCCTCGTGGTCTCCCGCATTCTGTTCACGCTGGGCGTACGTGATGAGCCCTATTGATCTGACCGGCAGAGCCGATGAAGGGTGATCTCAGGTGGGCAATTGAACCGGACAGGTACGACGGACGAGCCTGCACCGACCGACGTGTAGCCGATCATGCCGTGGTGCCGCCAGGGGCCCGACCCCAGAGCTCTCGGCAAGACTGCACTTAACGTGATGGGTATGCCACCAGGAAGGCAGATCTGCCCGCCGTGGGTGTGACCACTCAGCAGCACATCGAAATCCGCGTGGGCCGCCTGCCGATAGATCTCCGGCGTATGCGTCACGAGAATCGAGAACTCCTCATGGGGAATGTTCTCGGCAGCCTTCTCGATGTTGTCCATGCGGTAGAAGTGAGCATCGTCGAGCCCGGCGAGATGGATGCGCTCTCCACCGCGTTCGATGGTCTCGGACTCATTGAGTAGCAGCCTTATGCCCATCTCCTCCAGGCCCGGCACCATGCGAACCGTGTCGTGATTGCCGAGGACGCCGAAGACGGGCCCTTTGAGGACGGTGCGCACTCTCGCGACGCCGGCTAGGCTTTCATCGTACGGGCCCCAGGTCTTGGCCCTGTAGTCGCCTGTCAGAAGACAAATGTCGTAGCGGAGAGTCTCGGCGATCTGGATGATCCGCGTCATCGCGGCTTCGCTCTGCTCCACATGAAGATCACTGATCTGAAGTATGGTGAAATCGTTGAAGGCGCTTGGTAGGTGCGGGGTGTGGATGAGATTATGCTTGAGCACTACTTTGGCAGCGTTGCGCCGGCCGCGCCAATAGAGCCCGCTGACCATGAGGAGAGCCCGGATTATGGCTTGGCCGACGGGCATATTCTCAATGTGGAAAAAGTTGATTCCCTGCCCGAAGGCCTGCGCCTCATGATCGCTTTCGACACCGAGGCGCTGGCGCGCATGGCGACGTCCAAGGCGCTCCTCGAGCAGTTTTAGGATTTGGTCCTCAGACATCTGACTTTGGTGGCTCCTTCGACGAGAGATGCTGGCCAAACAAGGCTTCGACCGCAAATCTTTTGGTCCCTGCAACGTTGCAGTAAGGCGCCGAAATCGGGTAGCACAGTCAATTACGCAACCTATTTCCCAGCGCTTGTGGCACGCTCCACCGAGACAGGCGGCCGTGTCGGGCGTGCAGCTCTATACTGGCAACACAGTTAGGATCGATCCTTCAACTGGCTGGGCCTAAGCCTTGATCTGCTTATGCGCGGATGACGATCTTGCCGAAATGGGCACCACTCTCCATGTGACGAAGAGCGTCGGGTAACTCCGCAAATGGAAATACGCGGTCGACGACGGGTTTGAGACCGTTGAAGTCGATGGCCCGGTTCATAGCCTCGAACATCTCGCGGCTGCCGACAAAGATTCCTTGGACCGCGACGCCCTTCATGAGAATGGGGATTGGATTCACCTCCCCGCCGGTCAGAACGCCGATAAGGCTGATATTTCCGCCGAAGCGCACAGCGTTTAGCGATTTCGGGAGCGTCCCCGCTCCGCCAACCTCGACGACGTGATCAACGCCGCGCCCAGCAGTCAGGGCGCGTGTTGCCGAATCCCACTCAGGCGTTGTTCTATAGTTGATGCCATCTGACGCGCCGAGTTGGAGCGCGCGTTCAAGCTTGCTGTCACTGCTTGATGTTACGATGACGCGTGCGCCCATCATGCAGGCGAATTGCAGAGCAAACAGTGATACGCCACCTGTGCCCTGCACGAGGACTGTGTCGCCGGCGGCAAGGCGTCCAGAGGTCACAAGGGCATTCCATGCGGTGACGGCGGCGCAAGGAAGGGTCGCGGCTTCTTCGTCTGTCAGGTGCTGAGGCACATGCACCACACCTTCCGCGTCAAGCACAACATACTCGGCCGCGAGGCCCGCTATGTTGCCACCCAGCGCACTCTTCGCTTTGCCCTCATCGAGGGGGCCTTCAACCCATTTCTGCATGAACGCGCCAGCGACGCGCTCGCCTACCTGGACTCGGCTCACGCCCTCGCCAGTTTCGACGACTTCACCGACGCCATCGGAAAGAATCTGAAATGGAAATTTGAGCTTGGGAGCGTAGACGCCCCGGACGACGAGAAGGTCGCGATAGTTGAGCGACCAAGCCCGCATCTTCACGAGAATTTCACCTGGCCCCGGTTTCGGCTCGGGAACGCCCTCGCAGGACAAGTTGTCAATTCCAAAACCACTCTTGAGAAGAAAAGACTTCATGACGTTGAATCCATTTGTATGACCGGCCACGACCGCCTGACGACTGTTGCACATCACGAATGCGCTCGTCATCAAGGTTCGCCAACGTTGCCCTAGCCTCTTAAAACCGGGCCGGGATGTGGGTCGCACGGAGGAAGCGTTTGCTGTCCCGGAGCGAGCGTCATTCAGACGATGACTGGCCGAGACTTCTGCGAGGGATCGAGCTCTACTTTGCCGGTGCGTCAGATGTGGGGACAGCTTGCGGCGCCGCGGGCTCGTTCTTCGCATTATAGGCGATGAGACCCCGCAACTCGTTAGACGCAAAGCCGGGCGCCCTGGCGATGCCTCGTCTCCGGGGCGTTGTCGCCGAGTTACCTTCGGCGACGGACGAGGGTAAGCTCTGGGCTATACTTCGCGACGGTCGCTCTCGGCCCCGCCCTCGCCAAACGGCAAAGCCGGGCGTGACGTCGGGAACAAAAAAGGGAGGCATTGCCAATGTCTCATTGCTCAAAACCGCTGTTTATCTTCGTTGCAACGGGTGCGGTTGCCTGTATCGGTCCGTCGACGGCGTGGGCTCAGACGGGCACAATCACCAAGGAGATGCAGACGTCTTGCACCAACGACTGCAAGAAGTTTTGCGGTGACTACGGCCTGCAGACGTCGGCTCTCAATCTTTGCATGCGCAAAGCTGACCCCAGTCTTTTGCCAGCTTGTGTCCGGGCACTCGTCCATGCCGGGAAGGTCTCGCAGGCCAAGGTCGATAAGGTCAAAGTCCAAGCAAACGGACGCTAGGTCGTCTCAGCTGAGACTCCTGTTCGGAATAAGGATTAAGTAGATGAAACGAAGCCTCTGCCTGAGCCTCGTTTTCGCTGCGATGTTTTCCGCTTATACGGCGCACGCGGAGGAAACCTGCACGAAGATCATTATGACCGGCCATCCGGACTATCCGGCTATGGCTTTTAGAGAGGGTGACCGTATCGATGGCGCTGCACCTGCCCTCGTTGAGGCCATAGCCAAAGACCTCAAGGTTCCGCTTGAATCGAAATACATGGGCACTTGGTCTGAGGCCATAGCGGCGACCCGCAAAGGCAAGGCCGACATGATTGTTGGGGTCTACCTCAACGAAGAGCGAACCCAGTATCTTGACTTTGTCGAGCCGGCTTTTGCCTATGACCCCGTGGTGGTCTTCGTTGCAGCGGGCAAACCCTTCGACTTCAAAGATCAAGCAGACCTTATTGGCAAGAAAGGCGTCGCCAACAAAGGCGAAAGTTTCGGATCAACGTTCGATACATTCATCAAGGATCAGTTGACCGTTACCCGCACGGATGGCATTGCCGCCGCGCTCGGCGAACTCATCGATGACGAAGCCGACTACGTCATAGCTGGCTATTACCCCGGAACCGCTGAAGTGGACCGACTGGGCTTTGAAGACGAGATCGTCGCTTTAGAACCTGCGGTGCTGTCAGCGGAGTTGTTTGTGGCCTTCTCAAAGGCATCTCCTTGTAGGACGTTGGCGCCAAAATTCAGTGAGGGAATCACTGAGATAACGACAGAAGGTCGGTTCCAGGAGATGGTGCGAAACGCCATGGCTGAGTGGGGTATGTCGAAAAGCCCCTCAGACTAGCGACTGTCGAGATCATCGTCAGATCTCGTTCAATTGCGCGGCTGTGGCACTCTGCGGATTTATTCGAATGGTCTCCGGGACGTCCGTTTCCGACCCAAAGCGGCGATCGTGATGGAAAAGAAGAGATCCAATATAAACAGTGCCGTGTCTGTATGATCCGGCGACCGCCTGGTGTCGTCGACACGATCAGCTCACGAGGTCGGCGACGTAGTCTCCTATTGCAAGCGATGCCGTCAGTCCTGGCGAGTCGATTCCATAGAGAGCGACGTAGGATGGGTGTCCCGTCTCCTCCGGCCCTTGGATGACGAAGTCTCCCGGCGCTTCGCCCAGGCCTCTCGTGCGCGGCCTGATGCCGGCATAGGCGGGCACAAGAGAACCGTTGGGGAGGTCTGGCCAGTAGCGGCGGATCGCATGGTAGAAGGCATCGCCGCGGGCTGGGTCGACGTGATAGTCGAGCGTGTCGATCCACTCGACATCGGGCCCAAACCGCACCTGCCCCCCAAGATCGAAGGTGAGGTGGATACCCAGCCCGCCTGCGGGCGGTACCGGATAGATGAGGCGCGTGAAAGGCGCGCGGTCACTCATGGCGAAATAGTTCCCCTTAGCCAGATAGCAAGGGGGAATGGTCGAAGACATCAGGCCGTCTAAGTGGCGTGAGACATCCCATGCACCTAGCCCTGAAGCGTTGACGAGGAGCGCCGTTTCGATCTCGACGGGGTCGTCGCCACCGACGCGAAGCTGTATTGACGATGCGCCCATTGTGCCGCCGATAACGGGCGCCTGACACTGAACGAGCGCGCCTGCGTTTTCCGCATCGCCCTGATAGGCGAGCATCAGGGCGTGTCCATCGAGAATCCCTGTCGTTCCCGAAAGCAATGCAGATCCGCCATGAAGATTCGGCTCAAGCTCCTTGAGCCTCGCGGCATCGACCAGCGAGATCTCCTCAACCCCGTTCGCCGAGGCGCGGTCGAACAGAGCCAGAAGCGCATCTTCTTCGCTGGGGATTGTGGCCACGACGAGCTTGCCGCAGCGGCGATGTGGAACACCTCGGATCGCGCAATATTGGTAGAGCGCGCGACGGCCCTCGACACAAAACCGGGCGCGCAGGCTCCCTGGGGTGTAGTAAAGACCTGCGTGAATCACTTCGCTATTGCGTGAGGAGGTGCCTTGGCCGACGCCGGCCTCGCGCTCCAGCACGAGCACCTCGCGGCCGCGCAGTGCCAGAGACCGCGCGATGGAAAGCCCGATCACGCCACCACCGACAACCACCGTTTCTACTCTGTCCATGGCGTTATGAACCCCAGCTGAGATCGAGGTGATCCGCGCGGCGTCGGCTATGACGTCCTTTTTTTCTTCTTCTTCTTGTTGTTCTTTTTGCCCCGGGTCTTTTTCTTCGTATTTTGGTTCTGCTCGAACCGCGTATCGCGCCCACTTTTGCAGTCCGATTGCAAGGCGATCATGTCGGCGGGGTCGGCGAATTTCTCGAAGCCGCCCTTCGGGATGAAGACCGTCCCGCCGGTGCCGGCCACCTCGTTAATGGCGCGTCGGATCGCTTTGGTGTCGTTGGTGCGGCCGTCTCCCTTCGCACCCCTGGCCTTCACGTTGACCACAAGGGACGACGTGGCGCCGGCCTTGCAGCCCTTGAATTGCGCCGCGTGGGCCTGACCAATGGCAAAGGCCGCGATAAGAAGGGAGAGAAGCGCGCTTGCTCGCAAGGATCTGTTCAAGGCTGTCCGTTTGGTTGCTCCTTGCGCACCGATTCCCACCTAACATGCGCGGTGGCGGAAGTCACATGAACTTCCCGTCGCGATAAAAGCGCCGAGGTCGAGGCCTAAGAATCTGGGTCAGCCCAACGCTTTGCGAATCACGTCTGCGATCCGCCGCGCATCGTCGTCGCGCAGATAAGGATGCATGGGCAGGCTCATCACCTGATGGCAGATGCTTTCGCTGACGGGGAGCGAGCCCTCGCCGCCGCCATACGAAAGGTACGGTGCCTGAAGGTGCATGGGCTTGGGGTAGTAAATCGCTGAGGGAATGCCTGCCTCGCTGAGTGTCGCCTGGAGGTCAGCGCGCTTGTCGATCTTGATCGTGTATTGGGCCCAGGCTGATTGCCGCCCCGCGATGCGCTTCGGAACGGTCACAGCATCCGTGAGTTCCTCGTCGTAGATGCTGGCCAAATGCTCACGGGCCGCGAGTTCGTCATCAAGGATCGGCAGCTTCACGGACAGTATCGCCGCCTGAATGCTGTCGAGCCGCCCATTGATGCCGATGCGTGCGATCTCGTAGCGGTCAGCACCCTGGCCATGGACCCGGATCGATTTCAAGAGGTCTGCAAGACCGTCGTCGTCAGTCATGACAGCGCCGCCATCACCATAGCAGCCAAGCGGCTTCGCCGGGAAAAAGCTAGTGCTGCTTACCGGCGCCAGAGAGCCCACACGCTTGCCGTCATAGACGCCGCCGAACGACTGTGCGGCATCAGAGACGAGATGCAAACCCTCGCGTGCCGCGAGCGCGTTCAACTCGTCCCAATCGGCAGGCAGACCGAAAAGATCGACCGCCAGGATGGCTTTCGGCCTGAGCTTTCCTTCCGCGCGCGTCGCCGCGATTTTCTTCTCGAGGTCGGCCAGGTCAATATTGAAGCTATCCGCTTCGACATCGATGAAAACCGGAGAGGCGCCGACGAGGATGATCGCTTCAGCGCTTGCCGTGAAGGTGAATGAGGGGACGAAGACCGCGTCGCCTGGGCCCACCTCATAGGCGAGGAAAGGCATAATGATCGCGTCCGTGCCGCTCGAGCAGGAGATTGCGTGGCGGACGCCGCAGTACTCCGCGAGCTCCGATTCGAGCTTTGTGACGGCAGGACCCAGGATGTAACGCCCATCGTCGAGGACCTCTTGGATCGCGTCCGCGATCTGCGGCTTCAGCCGCGCATATTGCGTCTTCAAGTCTACAAAGGGGATGCCCGACATAGATATTCCTTCTTTCCTGGCTCTGCGGTTCCCGGCGGGATTGTGTCTCGGACTCCGGGCGCGCGCCTTCCCTAGCCAAGTCGGCAGCCGACGGCAAGGAACCTGTCGGCCCCCGCGTCAACGCGACATGTCGGGAACACATGCCAGGCGGCAGGCCTGCCGTCTGCGGCGTTCAGATTGGGTTCAGGTCCAGACAGCCAGGCTGTTCTGAGATCTGGCCAACCGTGCCGAGCGGCGGCCCATGGAGGATCCCATGAAACGCTTTCTACTGGCCGGTTTCGTCGCGGTGATCGTTGTTACCGCCGGCGCACTCATTTCGGACAGGGCCAAGGCCGCCGGTCCGGTTGCATCCGGCGGCACTTTCGCAATTGATCAGTTCTATGACGTGCTCGCCCCCTATGGCGACTGGGTCTCTCACCCGCGCCATGGATATGTCTGGTATCCGCGCTCGGTCTCGCCTGAATGGCGCCCGTTCACGGTTGGAAATTGGGTCTATACGGACGAGTATGGCTGGTACTGGGATTCCCAGGAGCCCTATGCTTGGGCCGTCTACCACTATGGGCGCTGGGGCTATGATCCCCAATACTCATGGTATTGGGTGCCCGGCGATACGTGGGCGCCGGCCTGGGTGCAATGGCGGTATAGCGACGACTATGTCGGCTGGGCGCCAGAGACTCCCGCGGTTCCGGCCTCCTACGGAGGCTATGACACCTATGGAACCAATGACCCCTACGGAAGCTACGATTCGTATGGGGGATATGAGCCCTCCTACGGTGACGAGAGCTATGGTGCATATGAGCGCTACGCTCCTGTGCCTTATGAACCGCCGCGAGAGGCTTGGACCTTTGTCGAGCCACGCTATCTTGCTTCGCCTGCCGTGCGAACCTACGCGGTGCCGCGCAACAGTATTTCCATCGTCTTCAGCAGCACGAAACATGTCTATCGGCCAGAATACCGACATGGCTATGTCTACAATGCCGGGATGCCCCGCGCCCATTGGTCGAGAGTGACGAACAGGCATATCAAGCCGCACCGCATTCATCGTAGGGCACACTGGGACCGGCCCAATCGGTCTGGTCAAAGGGGCAAGAATGCGCGCCACAATCGGGATCTCTATGTCTATGCACCTCGCGTGAAGAAGGGCGCAGGCCCCAGGAGAGCGCCAAGAACGGTCGCCAATAGGCCGCCGCGCCGAAATGTGGCGGCGCGGAACACGGCGTCTAGAAATGCCGCAGCACGAAACGCCACAGCAAGGCGGGCGCAGGCCGCGCAGCGCAAGCGCGCCGGGCGCTATGTCGCGTCCCAAAATGAGGGTGCCGCGGCGGCGTTCAAACGCGGTGGTCGCAGAACAGCAGCCGCAGGACGGCCACCTCAGTTGCGGCCCAACACGGTTGGCACGCCGCGGCGCTTGCCGCCGGCTGCTAGAGCGGGTCAGGGGGCCAGGCCCAACAATCCTGGAAAGCCCAAGGCCGCAAGGTCGAATCCTGAAAAGCGCAGGCCGACGGCGCACAGGCACGCAGGACCGAAGCCGGCACGACCTTCGCAGGCGCGGCCGAATAGGACCCGCCCGCAGCAAGCAAACCGCGGGCCTGCACATCCCCGCTCCGCGGCGCACCGGCCAAACAGGCCGCAGCAGGCCAAAGGCAAGCCGCCAGGACAGCGCCATGCGAGTCGCAATCCGGCCAGGTCCAAGCCAGAGGTGCGTCTGTCGGCACTACCAAAGCCGGCACGTGCCATGCCGCCGCAGAACAACAGACCCCAAGCCAGAACTGGGCAAAATAGGAGACCTCAAGCCCGAGTTGGAAACACCGGGAGGTCTCAGGCCAAGAGACCCGAGGCCAAGAGACCCCAAGCCAAGAGACCCGAGGCCAAGAGACCCCAAGCCAAGAGACCCCAAGCCAAGAGACCCCAAGCCAAGAGACCCGAGGCCAAGAGACCCCAAGCCAAGAGACCTCAAGCCAAGAGACCTCAAGCCAAGAGACCTCAAGCCAGGAACTCTCAGAATCGCCGGCCGCAAGCCAAGAGACCGGAAGCCAAGAGACCGCGAGCCAAGAGACCGCCGACCCGGGCAGCGCATGCAAGGGCCGATCGCCCTCGACCTCGGCTACAGGCCGGACGCGCAAACCCAGGGGAGGCCGCCAGGCAGGGCCGCGGCGGTGCGCGGACGCGCCAAGGCGGAGGCGGTCAGGCCAAGTCGTGTCAGGGCAAGGCCAACGGGTCCGCTTGCCGGCGGCGCGGCTAGAGAGGTGGAGCAATCGGCGCGGCGCGCCTCTACCGGGACATTGTGCTTGGCTGAAGCGGTTTCTCGCGTCGGCAATAGGCCGTCAAGTTCTGATCACCGCACACGGCTTTTGCCTTCCAATAGTCGAAGTCTTTGTCGTCGAGAGGATCGTCGCAAGTGGCCGACACCGGATTGTCGGCTTCCCGCTTGAGCCAGCAATACTTCCAGCTCTTCCGATCCTTGTCCTCGCTGATATAGACGCGGCAATGACCGCCTTTGGGCACCTGTACGTCGATTGTGTAGCGCCAGACGGGCCCGTCCTCGGTCTCTACCTCCGCGATGGAGCAACCAGTGACGCCGTCCCGGGCAGATGCGGCCGGTGCGGCGAGCGCGGAAGTTGCGATTGCCGCGACGAGACTGCCACCAAAGAAAGCTGCGCGGCAGCGGCGAGACAAGCGTGTGTGGTCTGAAATCATTGAGCGGATCTCCATGCATTGAGCTTCGCAGTGCAATTGGGCCAGGTGGCCTGCCAAACTTCCGCTTTATGCCACACCGGTTCAAGTGCGCCAAAAAAGCCCCACAGTTGCCAAAAAGGGATTGCGGCAAACGGCATTTTGCCTCCCTATCCACGTGGGGTAGCATGATCGCGAAATTGCGGGACCGGCCGCGCGCGAGAGGGGTGAAATGGGACAATCGGGCGTTACCGCTGGCGTTTTGAAGGTTGGGTTTGCGCTCGCCTTGCCCCTTCTCCTCATTGCCTGTTCAGATCAAAAAGAGACGGCGGCTGACGAGAATAAGCCGCTTCCCGGCGTCGTCGTGCAGGCGGTGACCGCGAAGGACGTCAGCGATCAAATAGATTTTGTCGGCCGGACAGCAGCTTTTCAGCGCGTGGACATTCGGGCAAGGGTCATCGGCACACTGCTGAAAAGACCATTTGAAGAGGGCGGTGAGGTCAAAGAAGGCGCGGTGCTCTACGAGATTGATCCAGCCGAGTTTGAGGCCAACCTCTTGACGGCGAATGCGCAGGTGGCAAAAGCGGAAGCCAGCCTTAAGCAGAACGAGCGCAACCGGGAGCGCTACGAGGTGCTCTTAAAGAAGGGGACCGCAAGTCAAGCTCAGTATGACATCGCCGAATCAAAGGCGAACCAATCCAAGGCGGATGTCTCCTCTGGGGAGGCCGAAGTCGAGCGTGCCAAGCTTGATCTCGGCTATGCCACGATTACCTCACCGATCTCGGGCCGCACCGGTATTTCGAGGGTCGACGCGGGCAACCTCATTGGGCCAGACAGTGGCATCTTGGTGACGGTCCTCGATCTCGATCCGATAGACGTTTTTTTCTCGATCGGCGAACGCGAATACCTGAACTACATGGAAGCCACAAAGGCGGGAACGGATGACAAATTCACACCCCGCATCCGACTAGCAAACGACAAGCTCTATCCGCTTCCCGGAAAGGTTGACATTGTTGACAACAAGGTTGATCCAGCCACGGGAACGATCAGCATACGTCTTAAATTCCCCAACCCCGATCGGATCCTGGTGCCCGGACAATATGTCAGCGTGCTTCTAACGCGGGCGAAACCGGAGAACCGGGTCGTCATCCCGCAGTCGGCGGTCCAGGAGAATCAGGCGGGTCCCTTCGTGCTTGTCGTCGATGGGAAGAACCGGATCGAGTCACGACCGGTCAAGATGGGTAGCAGATTTGGAACGGGCGTGGTCGTCTTGGAAGGCCTCAACGTTGGCGAGACGCTTGTTGTGGAGGGCATTCAGAAGGTCCGGCCGGGTGGGGAAGTGAAGGCCACATTCCAGAAACCGAGTGATATTCCTGAGACGGACGCGGCGCTGGCTGCTGAGGACGATGGTGCGGACCCATCGATGGCGCCGGCGAAGGATGCACCCGGTTCGGCTCCCGACGACGGTGAAGCGGATGATAGAGCCAAAACTGGTGGTGCGGACATGGGCGATGATACGGCCGAACCCGAAGCGACGACTGAGGCCAAGCCCTAGGTCATGCTCAGCGCTTTCTTCATAGACCGGCCAAAGTTCGCATTTGTTATCGCGATTGTGACTGTGATCGCGGGGCTTCTGGCCTTAAGCGTCTTGCCAGTTGCGGAATATCCGCAGTTGACGCCCCCGCAGGTGGAGGTGACAGCCAAATATCCTGGCGCCAATTCGGGCGTTGTCGCCGAGACGGTAGCTGCGGTCATCGAAGCCGAGGTCAATGGTGTGGAGGGCATGACGTATATGTCCTCTAAGAGTTCCAACGACGGCAGCTATACGTTGACGGTTACGTTCTCGATCGATACGGACGGGGACATCGCACAAGTCAATGTGCAGAACAGGGTATCCCAGGCGACACCGAAATTGCCTGAGGAAGTCAAACGCCAAGGCGTAAAAACGGAGAAAACCTCCAGCACTATGTTGTTGGTGGTCTCGGTCTTCTCTCCAGACGAAACCTATGACAGCATTTTTCTTTCGAACTATGCGAGTATCAATTTGCGGGATACGCTCTCGCGCTTGCCTGGTATCGCGAAGGTCACCAATTTGGGTGCACGCGATTACAGCATGCGCATGTGGCTCCGCCCCGATCGTCTGACAGCCCTTGGCCTGACCGCAAGTGATATCATAGCCGCGATCCGCGACCAGAACATTCAGGCCTCTCCTGGGTCAATTGGCTCGCAACCAACGGCCCCAACACAGCAGTTCCAATACACATTGACCGCCCAGGGTCGCCTCACCGACGTGAGCGAATTCGAAAACGTCATCCTCGTTGCGAACTCCGACGGTTCGGTCGTGAAGTTGAGGGACGTGGCGCGGGTCGAACTGGGTGCTGAGAATTACGGCTGGTACGGCCAATTCAACGGCAAGCCAGCAGCCCTCTTGGCCGTCTATCAATTACCCGATGCGAATGCTCTTGAAGTAGCCGATGCGGTCCGAGCGGAAATGGATCTGATGTCGGCGCGCTTCCCGGAGGACATGGCGTATCAGGTCACGTACGATTCCACGCTCTATGTGAAGACCTCAATCAGAGAGGTTGTTGTTACCCTGTTTCAAGCGCTGGGGCTGGTGGTGCTTGTCGTCTATATCTTTTTACAGGATTGGCGCTCGACGCTGATCCCCGGCATCGCCATCCCCGTTTCGCTCATTGGCACATTCGCCGTGCTCCTGGCGATGGGCTTTACAATCAACACGGTGAGCCTGTTCGGCTTGATCCTGGCCATTGGCGTAGTCGTGGACGACGCGATCGTGGTCGTCGAAAATGTTCAGCGTCATATGGCCGACGGCATGAATCCAAAAGATGCCACACGCAAAGCCATGGACGAAGTCACGGGCCCTGTCATAGCTACAACGCTCGTTCTTCTGGCGGTGTTTGTGCCGACGGCATTCACTCCTGGTCTGACAGGGCGGTTGTTTGAGCAGTTCGCAGCAACGATTTCCATTGCTGTAGCGATATCGTCGATCAACGCTCTAACATTGAGCCCGGCCTTGTGTGCGACCATTCTGCGTCCGCCGAAAGCTGCCAAGAGCGGACCGCTCGCCTGGTTCGAGAGGGGGCTTGAGAAAACGCGCAGTGGCTACAACGCCGTGGTGCGTCAACTCATCCGCCGCGCAATTGTCGCGATGATTCTTGTTGCTGCGATGTTCGGTGCTACGGCTTGGTTCGGTGCGACCACGCCGACGGGCTTTATTCCACAGGAGGACCGAGGTTCTATCTTTATAGATGTGCGTCTGCCGGACGGGGCCGCATTGCCGCGCACAACGGCAGTGCTGAAAAAGGTGGAGCGAATTCTCGAAGAGACACCCGGGGTCGCGGACGTAATCGCAGTTGGTGGCTATTCTCTCTTGCAGGCCACTGTTGTCCCCAACGCGGCGTTTGTCATAGCTGTCCTCAAACCCTGGGACGAGCGCGATACGCCGGAACTCAGCCTGCGGTCGATTATGCAAAACATCGGCGCAGAATTCGCAGCGCTGCCACGCGCGGTGATCATACCCTTCACGCCTCCGCCTATCCCAGGCCTCGGCACGACGGGTGGCTTCGAATTCATATTGCAGGATACCGAGAGCCGGTCGCCGCAGTCTCTCGCCGCCGTCCTAAACGGCTTCATCTTCACCGCCAACGGCGAGCAGGCCCTCTCGAGCGTTTTCAGCACGTTTGCCGCGAATTCGCCGCAGCTTTTCATCGACGTCAACCGGGAACTTGCGAAGACCAAGGGTGTGAGTGTCGAAGACATTTTCACCGTGCTCAACGCAAATATCGGCGCGTATTACGTGAACGACTTTAATAAGTTCGGCCGTGTTTACCGAGTTTATATCCAGGCCGAGGCGGATCAGCGTTCGAAGCCGAGCGATATCAGCAAACTCTATGTCCGCTCGTCCGAGGGCGAGATGGTGCCGATGCGCTCGCTGGTCACGATCAAACCGATCTTGGGTCCGGAGACGATCGACCGCTACAACATGTTCCGCTCGGCTACCGTGAACGGAAATCCAGCGACCGGTTACAGCTCGGGTCAGGCCATCACCGCAATGGAAACGCTCGCGAAGGCCAATTTGCCACCCGGATATACCTATGAGTGGACCGGCATGTCTTATGAAGAGATCAAGTCGAGCGCGGCTGGCTCTGCAGTGCTCTTGCTCTCAATCGTCTTCGCTTACCTCTTTCTGGTGGCACAATACGAGAGTTGGACGGTTCCAATGGCCGTCATGCTGTCGGTTGTCTTTGCCGTGCTTGGCGCATTTGTGGCGCTCAAGCTCAGTGGTGTCGCGCTCAACGCGTATGGGCAAGTTGGTCTCATCCTTCTCATTGGCCTCGCAGCCAAAAACGCGATCCTCATTGTCGAGTTTGCCAAGGAAAAGCGTGATGCCGGTGTGTCAATTGTCGAGTCCGCTGAGCAAGCGGCCTCGCTCCGCTTCCGTGCCGTGATGATGACGGCACTGTCCTTCGTCCTTGGTGTCCTTCCGCTCGTGCTTGCAACCGGCGCTGGCGCTGCAGCCCGGGTCTCAGTCGGTCTCACAGTGTTCGGTGGCATGGTGTTCGCCACCGTCATTGGCGTGACCTTCGTGCCCTACCTCTATGTTGAGTTCCAACGTCTGCGCGAAGCCGTTAAGAGCAAGAAAACGGACACGCCGACACCTCCACAAGACCCTAAGCCGCAGCAGACCTAGACATGTTGGATGAAATCGTCCTCGGCAGCGCCATGATCATTGTGACGACGTTGATCCAAGGTATCTTCTCGATGATCGGTGTTGAGTATATACGCGATCATGTGGATCGCCATCCGACGCCTTTCCTGATTTTGTCGACACTCCGGCTCTCGGCGTTCGTCCTTTGGCTGTTTCTGGCCACGATTATCGAAGTGTGGTCTTGGGCGCTCCTGTATCTATCTCTCGATGCGTTTCAGTCGATCGAAACGGCTGTCTATTTCTCGACAGTGACTTTCACCACGCTCGGCTTTGGCGATATCGTCTTAGGCGAAGAGTGGCGGCTCTTGTCGTCTTTCGAGGCCGCAAACGGCCTCTTGATGTTTGGATGGTCGACGGCGCTGATCTTCGTCGCCGTTCAATGGACCTATGAGAACCGCGCCCGGAGCCGCACGAAGCGGTCGGCACATCGCGAAGCCCCGGTGCGGTCGGCTCAGAAGAATCGTTCGAGGAAGTAAATAGTATCGTCTGGTTGAAGTGGGTAGTCTGTTGGGATCATGACGGTTGACATGACGTCGTCGAATCTCCGGGTAAGTCTGACGAGGCGTTTTTTTGCGCGCGGGGTATAGCCTTCGGCGATTGCGACGGCTTCTTCGACGGTGAGAGCATTGACGAAGGGGTATTGTCCGGGCCTGTCGACCTTGCCGAGGATGAAGAATGGTCTGAAGGTTGTGACTTCGGTGGTGACCTTTGGGTCTTTGACGTATTTCCGGCGGAGTTTCCGAGCGATTTTGTTTGAGAGTTTGAAAGTTGTGAGGCCTCTTGTGCGGACGGGCAGCGCGTGCGGCTTGCCATCGACTGGGCCCGTTCGGCGCGTTGAGGGTCAAGGCTTTCGCCGGTTTCCAACGGCGATCCCGTCGGCCAACTGCGTTAGGCTGTGATGCGGCGTTGCCGACAGTGGCTCTGACGGCTTTCCTGATCGATGCAGCCCGCAAAGCGTTCCACAGCGGAGCCCGTGGGCGTATAGTCCGCAGCTTGAGAAACGCATCGCAAGGTCAGCACCGGAAATAGGGCTGACTGTTACAAAGCGCAAATTTCCAAAGTTAAGAACGAGCGATGCGTTTGGCCGTGCCCTAGGGAGGGCGCTTCTTGGAGGGTAACGCCGTGGATGAAGTCGAGCGGATCGTTTCGCGTCTGAACGGGATGGATCCGGAGCGGCCCTTTTTCGACCCTCTCGTCGTGGAGGAGGCTATCAGCCGGCACGCTCGGCTCATTGGCTTTCCCGATGTGTCTTTCACCTGGGTCATGGGCCCCCACCAGGCCAATACCGAGCTCGCGGGGATCGATTTCGATAGCTCTGAGACCTGCCTTTGGGAGGGAACCGCAGATGCCATGCGCGATCAGGCGATGGCGGAGCTCAAGTCCGACGAGGCTGTTCTTGCCGTCTTTCGGGCTGCCCAGAGGGAGGCTGAGGAACGAATCGCGGATGCCTTGCATCTGGAACTCTTCCGCCTGACGCTGCGCAACCTCATACCCGGCGATGCCGGGACCCGTGGGTATAATGTCGCCTCGCTTGTCACATTGGTCATGCGCGATGTGGTTGCGAGTACGAGCGTTGAGAGCGGGGGCCTCGAAGATCTGAATGAGGCCTATCTGCCCTTTGTCGACGCCATGATGGCGGGACTGGGTTCGTTCTGGATCGTCGGCCAGCGCTTCGTCTGTCTGCCTTTGCCCCGTTTGACCTTGGAAAACGGTGCCCTGGTCAGCGACGGTAGCCCCGCAGCGATCTGGCCGAATGGTGAAGCCTACGCGTATCGTGACGATGGCTTTGTTCCGGTGTTGCAATCGGTGGAGTGGTAGGGGCGCGGCGCCGAACGTGGCACCAGGCGTGCTCTGGCCTTTAGATGGTCTAAAGGAGGCAAGGAAGGAGGCAACGATGCGCGATAATTCTCCCAGCCGGTCGAAAGTCCTACTTTTCGGCATTGCCATTGTGGCGCTGGGCGTTGTCACCACGACCGCGAACCCTGCGGCCGCCAAGATCCGGTGCAAAGGCATCTTTCAAGTCAACAAGAGCGGCTTGATCTCGACGCCCTATTGTCAGGATCAGCAGATCGCGCGGGTCGCACGGAGCTATGGTTGGCGTGTGTCCGATGCGCAAGTTCGCAACGAGCCGTTGAAGAAGGTCCGCATCTGTCAGGCGCTGGGCGGCGATGTTCGGCTAAAAGGCGCGTGTGGCGCTTACGGCCCCCAAAGCTTCTGGTAGTCAGATCGCCGTCGGGATCGCTACGCAGTTGAGGGTGCAATATCTGCTTTAGGAAGGCTGTGCGCTTCCTGGCCGTCCTCGAGGTAGTAGCTGCGGATGGTGCGCAAGCCATCGTCGAGTTCGTAGACCAGCGGTTTGCCCGTTGGTACTTCGAGATGGGGAATGTCTTCGTCGGAAATTCCGTCGAGATATTTGATGAGGCCGCGCAAGCTATTGCCATGCGCCGAGATCAAGGGTGTGCGCCCATCCATCAGCATGGGCTCGACGCGCTCCTGCCAGAAAGGCAACACCCGCGCCACGGTGTCTTTGAGGCTTTCGGTCAGCGGCAGGTGGCGCCGTGGCGCTTGAGCGTATTTGCGCTGGTTTCCTGGAAATCGCGGATCATCGATGGTCAGTGCCGGCGGCTGGACGGCATAGCTGCGGCGCCAGACTTGCAGCTGTTCACGACCGACTTCTTCCATGACCTCGTCCCGCTTGCGCCCTTGGAGCATGCCGTAGTGGCGCTCGTTGAGGCGCCAGTTCCGCTGGACGGGTAGCCACGTCAATTCGAGGTCCTCCAACACGATCCAGAGCGTGTGGATGGCACGATGAAGGTAGGACGTGAAGCACTGATCGAATTGGATGTTGTGTTCTTTCAGGAGGGCTGCGGCGTTCTTGGCTTCAATGATGCCGTTGTCGCACAACCCCACATCGGTCCAGCCGGTAAAGACCGCATCCCGATTCCAGACGCTTTGGCCGTGTCTGAGGAGAATAAGTCGCGGCATCGGAGACCTCCGAGGAATGTTTCCGTCACGGTTTATGAGGCCCGGGCCCAAAGGGCAAGCTAATCTGGGCCTTAGCTCCCCTATTGTCTTTGGCCGTCATTTGCACGTATTTGAGAGCCAGTTTCTATTCTCGTAACAGTCATTTTGCATATGTCGGGAGTGTTTCGCCGACACCGGGAATCGGCTGTAGTCTAAGATCAAGCCTCACATGATGCTCGGAGGGTCAACTTGCGGCTCATTTTTTCGATTCTGACGGCGATTGTGGTCCTCATTGCAGGACTCGTTTTCATCGTCCCGATGTTCATATCCACCGACGAACTCCGCAGCGAACTCTTCGCGCGGATGGAATCGATGACGGGCTACCGGCTTCGGGTGAGCGGGCCGCTCGACCTCACCGTCTTCCCCTCGATTGCCTTGGTTGCCGAAGATGTGGGCCTTGCGCAGCCTACCGGCAGCGGCGATGCCGAATTTGCTACTGCCAAGAAAGTTCGCTTCGATCTGATGCTTCGCGATCTGTTCCAGGGCAAGGTTCGCGTTCGCGAGGTGACGCTCATCAATCCCGTTGTTGCAGTGCCGCAGTCAAACCCTGCCACGGCTCCTGCCCAGCAAGCGCCGCCCGCGACGCCGCAAGGCGCTGTGCCCGGCGCCCCCCAACCAGCGCCGGCACCCGCCGGAGGCGGTTCTGGGATGGCCGCGTTTGCCGAGCAGCTCAAGACGATCACACTCGACAAACTTATCATTCAAAATGGCACCGTGACCCTGCCGCCCTCTGGCGGGAAGCCGGGCAAGCGCATCGAGCAGCTCAACCTCAACGCTTCGCTGCCCGGCTACGATGCGCCGCTTTTGCTGGAGACAAAGGCGGTCGTCGACGGCAAGCGGATTGAACTCAACGCGTCGATCGGGAATTTCGGCCCGTTTCTGAGTGGGGCCACCGTGCCGGTGCGCATCAAAGCCAATGTGCCGGATACTCTCGATGCGCCGGTGAGCATGAGCGGGGCGGCCTCTTATAAGAATGACACGTTCACCCTCTCCCAGTTCAGCGCGAAGTCGGGGGACAAGACGCTGTCCGGGACTGCAGTCTACAAGGATACGACAGCGACCCTCAGCCAGTTCACCGCAACGGTGGGACGGGACACGTTCGCAGGTAATGCGGTCTACAAGGACAACGTCGTTGCCATCAATCCTCTCCGCGCAAATGTGCGCGGGACCGTCTTGGCAGGGCAGGTTCAAGCCAATCTCGCCAACAAAACCCCCTATGTCGTCGCGGCCCTCAGCGCGAAAACGATCAATGTTAATGCCATGAAGGATGGTGTGAAATCGAAGCCCTCCAAAGGTAAATCGAAGCCCTCCAAAGGTAGTGGCGGTGCGGCAAGTGGCGGCGGCGGTCAGAAGGCCAAAGCGGGCTGGAGCAGTGAGAAGATCGATTTCTCGGTGCTGAAGGCAGTGAACGGTAAGTTCAACATCACCGCACAGCAACTCATCTATGACCAGGTCAAAATTCAGCCCATCGCCCTGCAAGCGACGCTCAATGGCGGCAAGCTCAACGCGACCCTATCGCAGTTTGGGCTCTACGGCGGTGCGGGCAATGCGTCAATTGCCGTCGATGCCAGCGGGAAGACACCGACCCAGCGAGTGAATGTCTCTTTGGTGAACTTCGATGGCTACACATTCCTGAAAGACGCGGCCGCGCTTGAGAAGATCGAAGGTAAGGGGACGGTCTCGTTCGACCTTGGTGCCGTCGGTGCGAGCCAGCGCGCGATGGTCGGATCGCTTGGTGGAAATGCCAAGATCGAGTTCACCAATGGCGCCATACGCGGCGTGAACGTTGCGAAGATGATCCGCAATCTGGGCAAGGGCGCAATCAACGGCTGGCAGGGCAGCGTTGCGGAGAAGACCGACTTCGCCGCCCTTGGTGCGACATTCCAGATCGCGAAGGGTCAGGCCACGACGAAGGATATTCACCTTGTCGGTCCGCTGGTGCGCGTCAACGGCGCAGGCACGGTCAATATTCCCAAGAAGTCGCTCAAGCTTCGCGTCGACCCGCAGCTCGTGGCTTCCCTCGAGGGGCAGGGCGCCCAGAATCAGGCATCGGGGCTCGGCGTGCCGGTAATGATTGTTGGTCCCTGGGCGAAACCGAAGATCTATCCCGATATTAAAGGCATTTTGGAAAATCCGGCTGAGGCCATTGCACGCTACAAGCAGTTTGGAAAGGAACTGAAAGACATTCCGGGACTCGGCGGAAACGCAGACGCGCTGTCGAACGTGATCAAGGATGGCAAAGTCGATCAGGATGCGCTGATCCAAGGCATCGGCGGTTTGCTGGGCGGTGGTCAGGCGGCGCCGCAGTCGAACGCAGTGGCGGTGCCGGACGGGACTGCGGCCGTGGCCCCAGATCCTCAGGCAGCACCGGCGGCTCCGCTGTCGAACGTGATTAAGGATGGCAAGGTCGATCAGGATGCTCTGATCCAGGGCATCGGCGGCTTGCTTGGCGGTGGCCAGGCGGCGCCGCAACCGAACGCGGCGCCGCAACCGAACGCGGCGCCGGCTCCAAATGCGCAAGCTGCTCCGGCGGACGCGACGACTCAGAATCGGAAACCGGCTAAAAAGAAAAAGAAGCTGAAGGCCGAGGACGTGGGAAAACAGCTCTTGAACAATTGGCTCTCCGGCCAATAACCCCGCGGCGCTTTGTCTCGTGCCGGTCCGTTTGACAAACCTTAGGCCCGCGATAGGCTTGCGGTCATGCAGTCACTCCTCGAAGTCTGTCACGGCGCGCCGCTAGCCGAATTTGCGGCGGGTGACGTGTTGTTGTCGGAGGGCACGACTTCGGGACATCTTTATGTGCTGAAGGATGGTGAGATCGAAGTGCTGCGAGGGGAGACGCAAGTCGCGATTGTCGATGAGCCCGGCGCGATCTTCGGCGAGATGTCCGTCTTGCTGAGCAGGCCGCACACGGCAACCGTGCGCGGCCTAACGCCGGCCAAGCTCTATGTGTTTGACGATGCCGCGAGCTTTCTGCGTTCGAATCCGGAAATAGCATTTCAAGTTGGGCGGCTCATTGCCGGGCGATTGAACGCTGCTACGAGCTATCTAGCGGACATCAAGCGGCAGTTTGAAGGCCACAGCAATCATCTGGGCATGGTGGGTGAAGTGCTGGACACGCTGATTCACAATCAGGATCGTGATTTCAAGCTTCGCCCAGAGCGGGAGACAGATCCTCGCTTGTAAGCCAGTCTGGCAGCGCCGTCAGCGCTGGCACCGGGCGCGTCAAAGCCTTATCGAAGAGGACATGTTGATTGCCTGCGGCGGAGATCCACACCGCTTCCCCCACCTCGGTGTCCATGATGATGCGGGCAGGTGGCGCTCCCATATAGTGACCCGTGTTGAAGACCCACGTGTTGCCGATGCGGTCGACCCATGATCCGTCCTTGACGTAAGGCGCTTCATGTACATGACCGGACATGACGATGTCGGGCTGGTATTTTTCGATCCATTTTCGAAGCGCATCGTCGCCGAAATAACGCTGTCCGGCCCAGGCCACAGGCGAGTCAGACGGTGGCGCGTGATAGATCCAGATCCAGCGCACTTGTCGTTTCTTTGCGGCATCTTCCAATTGCTTGCCGATCTCGGCTTGCGACACAGGGCCGTCCCACCAGGGGCACACGGTAAACAAGGTGTCACCGATCACCATCGACTCACCATCCGAAAGGATACCGTCGTTGGGCCGGCCGAGAAGCCACTTAGCCATTCTCTCGCCGGCTTCGTTATTAGAATCAAGATCGTGGTTTCCTGAACAAATCAGAAGTTGCGCCTTGGCGCGGATACGTTGGAAGTATTTCTTCACGACTGTGGTTTGGGCGCGACCATCCACGAGCGAGGCAAGATCGAGATGATCGCCCGCCATGACGACGACGTCGAAACTCGCCGCCACGTCTACCACCCAGTCAAAGAGAGGCAGTGAATAGTGCAGGTCCGAGACCAGGAGAAGGCGCATCGCGTTTCCAACTTCAACGTCTCACTTACCTTGTCGCCAGTTTCCCGGGGTGAAAAAGAAATTTGGCGCTGCGGTGAACACTTTTTTAGGCGGGCCCTGTTAGATCTCCAAGGATAAGCGCGGAACTCCTACAGCTCCAACGATCAGCCTAATATGATGTGCAACCTGATGACACCCTATTACCGGCGCAAACGCTTTCTGAGGCGGAAGCGCCAGTTTTCCATCTGGAACTTGATGCGCCGCTATCAGCTTGTGGAGCTGGTCGGCTTGACGGGAGCGATTGCGGTCGTCTGGTTGGGTGTTCACCTCGACAACCAGCATGTGCATGTGCAGACACCCGAGCCGGATGGAATCGAGTCCGCAAGCGCCGACCTCATCACCGGCGTTCCGGTCGGTAGACACAGGCGGTTCTAACCGCGCTTCTCGCTCGTCTTGTTGCGCGCACGTTCTCAATGAGACGCCGGTCGAGGTTCTTCGTTGCCGAGGGCGGTACGATGGAGCGTATCCTCTTCGACCCGGCTCTGTTCGACTTCGGCGGCATTCGGCTTGCCTTCCTCACCGCGCGGCAACGCGCCAGACAAAGCTGCTTCTGGTCGCCGGGGGGGGGATGCCTGACACCTCGGCCGATGCCTTGTGCCGAAAGGGGAAGCTGTGCCTGGTTGATCCGCTACCGGCCGCCGAACAGGCCTTTCAGCGGTCCGTTGCCGCCAAAGAGGCCGCCAGAGTTCCGCTTGCGCGGCTGTGGCTTTGGCTTTGGCTTTGCACGTGGTGCGGAATACGTTGTTCTCTTTGGCGGTTTGGCCGTTGATGTGGAGGCTCTGCTCCGGCTTGGCTTAGCCGCGGACGGCGTGCCGGACGGAGCAGGCTTTGTGGCCCGTATCTGCGCCGGCGCCGGCGCAAGCGCGGCCTCTTCGATCCAGCCGCTCGCACCGCTATTCAAATCTTGGATTCGGATATACCCGGACTGCTTTGCAACCGCGCGAAACGGTCGGCCAGCGGGGAAGCCATACAGCGCCGAGGCGGACGGGTTCGGCGCCGACAGAACCTGCACGGGCCGCTGCGATACGAGGACCTTGCCCGCCAATGGCGAGTCCGAGGGCAAGGCTGTGCCCATAGCCGGTTTGGCATTGACGCCCGCCTTCTCATCCTCTGGCGCTGGCGCCACGGAGACGGTTGCGCCAATCTTTTTCTGAGTCGTTGAATCTTCCGTGTCGATGAGGAAAAAAAGGCCCGCAACGAGGCACAGGCCGACAGCCAGAATAATTCCGAGAAGCTTATGCTCGGCCATTGACGATACTCCCTACGCTGGCGGCAGTATGCCATAGCCTGGATTGACGATCCAGGTGGCCAGACAGGCAAACGTCTTTATGGGCAATTGGTTCCCGCACTGCAACCGCCAGATGAGACCCAGCTCCGGCGCCACGCCGAGGCCCACCCACCCGGATGTCCTGGAAGCCCCGATAAGGTTACTGGCAGGGCCCCGCCGGGGGTGGCCTAGGCGTCCCGGACGAGTCCGCGCGACTTTGGTCCGCAAGCCTCGGGAAGTCGCGCGGCAGGGAGGCGATCATGTCCCGCATCTCATCGTATCTCGCATCATGGCTGCTGCTACCCAGCACCACGCCGACAATGGTCTCTCCATTGGGCGTGCGCCAGGCGGTCACGAGATTGTAGATCTTCTTTGAGACATACGATCCCGTTTTTGCACCGATCACGCTGCCCTCGCCCAGGATCTCAAGGCTGGTCTTTAAGGAAACGGTGCGTGGTTTCTTACCCACAATATCAACGTTGCGCTCGGTGCAGGCCCAGGCGGGCAGGAGCCGCTCGTCCGTGAAGATCCGCGCCGCGATCAGTCCCATATCCCGCGCCGTTGCGGCATTCTTGGCGGACAGGCCGTAGGGGTCGGCGAAGTCCGCGCGGGTGGCGCCGAGCGCCTTGGCGGTGGCACGCATCTCCTCAACGAAGCGCTTCGTGGCCTCAGGCGTATCGCCGCGCTTGCCTTCTTTTGCAAGGAGATCGCGGCCGACAGCGTCGGCGATGGCGAGCGAGGCATCGTTGCCCGAGACGAGGATCATGCCATAGAGCAGGTCCTGCAGGCTCCAGACATCGCGCCGCTTCAACTCGGCGGAGGAGCCGCCCGCAAGATGCGGCCAATTGATTGTCACGGTCTCTGCCAATCGGTCTCCCATCTGGTCCACCAGGATGTAGGCGGTGACCAGTTTCGTGAGACTAAGAATTCGGAACACCTCGTCCGGGTTCTTCTCATAAAGAACTTTGCCGGTGTCCGCGTTCACGACGAAAACGGATTTGGCGGTGACATCCGGCGGTGCTTTGACATCCTGGCTCAAGGTTGGGCTCCCCGTCAGCAAGGCGGCTGCCAGTGCGAGAGAAGCGAGCACGCCGCGCCGCCGCGTGTGACCTTCGTTCCATCGTGCCACAGAACCGTCCTCCCCATCGTGGAGCCTATCCATTCATCTTGGAGCAAATTAGTCCTTTACGGCTGTTGTGACACGGCCTCAGTGGGTAGACCCTCGGAGTCGGGCCGTTTCTGAAAGCGCAAGGCGAATCCATGGACCAAAGCATAGACTACGGGGATTACGATCAGAGTGAGTACGGTCGAGGATACCATGCCGCCGATCATCGGTACCACGATGCGCTGCATCAACTCCGCCCCAGTGCCTTGGCTCCACATGATCGGCAAGAGACCCGCCATGATCGCGGTCACCGTCATCATTTTGGGGCGCACACGCCCGACCGCGCCTGTCATGATCGCGCCATGTAAATCGGCCCGGCTTAAAGCTTTGCCATCGCGCTCCCGCTTCGCCTTTATGTCTTTGAGGGCGCCGTCAAGATAGATCAACATCACGACGCCGGTTTCGGCCGCGACGCCGGCCAGCGCTATGAAGCCGGTAATTGAGGCGACCGAGAAGTTGAAGCCAAGCAGCCACATCAGCCAGAGACCGCCGACCAGCGCGAAGGGCACGGACAACATGACGATCAGAGCGTCGGTAAGGCGGCGGAAGTTGAGATAGAGTAAGACAAAGATGATGAGCAGGGTGAGCGGAACGACGACCTGAAGCCGTTCTTTGGCCCGCTCCAGATATTCGAATTGGCCGCTCCACGTGACGTAGGTGCCCGCGGGGAAATCCACTTGGCTCGCCACGGCCTGCTGCGCATCAGCGACATATCTACCGATATCGCGGTCACGGAAGTCGACGAAGATATAGAGCGCAAGCTGCCCGTTCTCAGTGCGGATCATGGAGGGACCCCGTCCGAGGCTCACCGCCGCCACCTCACTCAAGGGAACCGTGCCCCCGTTCGGGGTTGGTATCAGCACTTCGTTGGCAATGGCTTGAGGGTTGTTCCGGTAGTCGCGGGGATAACGCACCACCACTTTGTAGCGCTCGCGCCCCTCCACGGTCGTGGTGACGGGGTTGGCGCCAAGCGCAGTGGAAATGACGTTCTGCACATCGCCGACCATGAGTCCGTACCGGGCGAGGCGCGCGCGGTCTGGCACGATGTTGAGATAATAGCCTCCGGTGGCGCGTTCGGCATAGGCGCTGGTCGTGCCCGGAACGGTGCGGACCGCCGCCTCGATCTTGCGGGAGAGCTTTTCCATCTCGCCTAAATCGCGGCCCATGACCTTGATGCCAACCGGCGTTCGGATGCCCGTCGACAACATATCGATCCGGGCCTTAATGGGCATTGTCCATGAGTTCGATACTCCCGGGAATTGAAGCGCCTTGTCCATCTCGGCGATCAGGTCATCGATGGTCATGCCATCACGCCACTTGCTCTGCGGCTTCAGGTTGATCACCGTCTCGAACATCCCCATTGGCGCAGGGTCGGTCGCAGTGGAAGCGCGCCCCGCCTTGCCAATGACCGAGTCCACTTCCGGGAAGCTCTTGATGATCTTGTTCTGCGTCTGGAGCAGCTCGCCGGCCTTGGTCACCGAGATGCCGGGCAGAGTCGTCGGCATATAGAACAACGTGCCCTCGTTGAGTGTCGGCATGAACTCACTGCCTATCTTGGAGGCGGGCCATGCGGAGATGGCGAGAATTGAGAGGGCGATGATGATCGTCGTTGCCTTGAACCGGAGTGCGAGTGCGACGACAGGACGATAGAGGAAGGTCAGGAGTCGGTTCACAGGGTTCTTGTTCTCCGGAATGATCCGACCACGCACAAACAACACCATTAGCGCAGGTACGACGAAGATCGACAGCAGCGCCGCCGCACCCATCGCAAAAGTCTTGGTATAGGCGAGTGGCCTAAACAGTCGCCCCTCCTGCGCTTCGAGCACAAAGATCGGTAGAAATGAAACGGTGATGATAAGAAGACTAAAAAAGAGCGCGGGCCCGACTTCGACAGCTGCCTCGATAATGATTTCCGTGCGGGCCTTTCCAGTTGGTGCGTGTTCGAGCCGCTTGTGGGCGTTCTCGATCATGACAATGGCCGCATCGACCATGGCGCCGATGGCAATAGCAATACCCCCGAGGCTCATGATGTTGGACGAGAGGCCCAAGGCCCACATGCAGATATAGGCGATGAGAATGCCAAGCGGCAGAGTGATGATGGCAACGAGTGCGCTCCTTGCATGCATCAAGAAGATGACGCAGACGAGCGCGACGATGAGGCTTTCCTCGATCAGTGCCCGCTTCAGCGTGTCGATCGCGCGATAGATTAGATCCGACCTGTCATAGACGGCAGTCACGCTGACACCCTCGGGAAGGCTCGGTGCGATCTCCGCCAAG
>Ga0316193_10000331_pt1 | contig 28337 bp, 34 predicted proteins | sample MerIslsedime2_MG_FD_207735 | JGI IMG/M metagenome (GOLD analysis project Ga0316193, IMG submission 207735) | Coastal sediment microbial communities from Maine, United States - Merrow Island sediment 2 | ecosystem: Environmental > Aquatic > Marine > Coastal > Sediment | place: USA: Maine... | reverse complement strand
GGGCGGCGCGCAAAGGAACTCGACGATTATGTGCTGGCCGGTCGGCGCGTGGGACTGGCGCTCGGCACGGCGACCGCAATGGCAACCTGGGTTACCAGCAACACTACCATGGCCGCGCCGCAGCTCGCTTATCAGATGGGTATCTGGGGCATGCTCGGTTACTCACTGGGTTCGGTCGGACTGATTCTGTTCGCGCCGCTCGCGCGCCGCATCCGCGCGCTAATGCCGGGTGGTTTTACCAGCGGTGATTTCATTCGTTTGCGTTATGGCAAGACTGCCTGGCGCGTTTTTCTGGCCATCTCTCTGTTCTACGGTCTGGGCTGGTTGATCAGCTTAGGCATGGCCGGCGGTATTCTGATCAATGCGCTGACAGGCATTGATTATCGGCTCGGCATGAGTGTCATTCTCGCCATCTGCGTGCTCTATACGGTGCTGGGTGGATTGCGTGCGGTCATCGGCACCGACTTCATTCAGACGCTGTTGATCCTGTTCGGCATTATTGTGCTGGCCTGGCTGGCGATCGACGCCGTCGGGTTCGAGCGCATGCATGAGGCCGTGGTCGAAGAGCGGCCGGAGCTGCTGAATCTGCTGATGCCGGCAGCCATCATGTTCCTGTTCAACAATCTCCTGTTCGGCGTCGGTGAGATCTTTCATTCGAATGTCTGGTGGAGCCGCGCCTTCGCCTTCGATAAAGGCGTCGGCTTCAAGGCCTATCTGACCGCCGGCATTTTCTGGATGCCGATTCCCGTGGTCGCCGGCTTCATTGCACTGGCGGCACCGGCACTGGATCTGAATGTGCCGGCACCGGACATGGTCGGTCCACTGGTGGCGGCGAATCTGCTCGGCGTCGGTGGAGCGATACTCGTATTCATTGTGGTGTTCTCGGCGCTGGCCTCCAGCCTCGATTCGCTGTTGGCCGCGACCAGCGATCTGGTGTTGCAGGATATCTATCGCGGCCATCTGCAGCCGCAGGCGACGGCCGAGGAACTGCGTCGCGCCGCACGCTGGGTGGTTGTGGGCCTGGGCCTGGTGGCCTGGCTGTTGTGTTTGCCGCGACTGACGAGTCTTGCCGCGCTGCTGCATTTCACCGGTGCGTTCGTGGCCAGCACTATCTGGCCGATTGCGGCAGGACTGTATTGGCGTAGCACCAACCCGACCGGGGCCATGGCGGCGATGCTGCTTGGCACGGCGATTGGACTGGCGGCCTATTTCCTGATCGGCTTCTACGTGGCGGCACTGGTCTCGGCGCTGGTGTCGATGTGCATTGTGCTGGCCAGCACCTGGCTGGCGCCGCGCGATTTCGATTGGAGCAGTCTCAACGAGCGGAGGTATTGATATGACGGTGTCGGTGAACTTTCTGGCAACGATGGTGAGTATCGCGCTGGCGGTGACGCTGGTATCGCCTTTTATATTATTGATTCTTTGGTTCCGTGATTGGCGGAAGGGGAGATTGTGGTGAAAAGCTTGCATCCGGCGTTGCGCGAGCCGGTACAGCCGCGACAATGGACCACGGGCCTGGAGCATCCGCGCGCGCTGCTGGAACACATTCCGGAAGATCCGACGACGCTGGTCGACCTGGCCAACCGGCCACTGGTTTCTGCACGGCAGTTCAATCAGGACAGGATCGCGCAACTGTGCCGCATGGCGGCCTGGTATGAAACGACGCCCGCGATCCACCAGCCACCGCTGGCCGGCAAGCTCCTGATCAGCGCCTTTTATGAACCCAGCACGCGCACGCGACTGTCGTTCGAAAGTGCCTGGCACCGACTGGGTGGCGATATCATGTCGATTACCGACCCGGCGACTACCGGCATCGCCAAGGGTGAGTCGCTGGCCGACGTTGCCGAGATGTTCAATAACTATGGCGATCTCGTCGTGCTGCGCGATGCCAGCGAGACGTCCGTCTACGAAATGCTGGGCTCATTGCGTATTCCCATCATCAATGCCGGAAATGGTATCGACGAACACCCGACCCAGGCGTTGGCCGACATCTATGCCCTGTTCAAGTGGCGGCCCGAGTTGATGAACCGCACGGTGCCGGCGGAACAGAAAATCCGCATCGGCATCATCGGTATGCCGTCACGCATGCGCACGGTGCGCAGCCTGTTGTTGTGTCTGGCGCTGTATGCGCATGCCATCGAGGAAGTCGTGATTATCTGCGATGGTGACGAACCCTTCGACACCGATCAACGCGAAGAACTTGAAACCGCCGGGCTGAAGCTGCGGGTGGCGAGCCGCCTCAATGCCGAACTGCCCGCGCTGGATGTGGTGTACATCAATTCCATTGCCTGGATCGGCGACAGTTTCGAACGAATCGGCGAGGAGCTGCGCTTGTCGGCGACCTCGACGCTCAAGCCGGGCGCGATCATCCTGCACCCGTTGGCGCGCGGTGAAGAGCTTGCCACCGATCTCGACGACACCGAACACAATTGGTATTTCGCCCAGGCCCGCGGCGCGGTGTTCATGCGCATGGCACTGCTGACAGCACTGGTGCAGCGTGTCCATCAGGTGATGGATACGCCGACGGCGTGAGCGCGGGTATTCACTCAGAAAATTTCAGCCTAAGGTAATCAATTATGTGTGGCATTGCAGGTTATATGCACGCCGATCCGGCCCGGCCGGTCGATCCTGACACGCTGGTGGCGATGGCCGCCATTCAGCATCACCGCGGTCCGGACGGCTTCGGCTGGCAGGCGATAGACGGCCGCGGGGTGGGATTCAGCCATGCGCGCCTGTCCATTATCGATCTGGACGAGGACCGTGCCCGGCAGCCTTTCCGCTCCGCCGATGGCGAGCTTCTGCTGGCGCAGAACGGTGAGCTCTATGACTACAAGCGGCTGCGGGCGGATCTGGTTTCGCGCGGCGCGCGTTTCCGTACCAAGAGCGATTCGGAGCTGGTGTTGCACCTGTATCCGCGCTTCGGGCTGGAAGATATGCTGCCGCACCTGCGCGGCGAATTCGCTTTTGCACTTTATGACCGCAAGCGCGATCGGCTGATGCTGGTGCGCGACCGCTTCGGCATCAAGCCGCTGTACTGGACCGAGGTGAACGGGACCTTCGTGTTCGGTTCCGAACTGAAAGTATTGTTCGCGCATCCCGAAGTACCGCGGCAATTTTCCTCGGAAGGGCTGTATCACCAGCTCATGCAGACAATCGTGCCGGGTACCACCGCCTTCGGGGATATACACCAGGTCAAGCCGGGGCACCTAGTCATCATCGAGCGCGCGCATGGCAAGTTCAGGGTCCGCGAGCAGAAGTACTGGGATATGGATTTCCCGCTGGCGGCCGAGCGCGGGGAAGAGCGCGATGAAGACTACTACATCGAAGGCGTCCGCGAGCAGCTGCTGCAAGCGGTACAGCTGCGGCTTGAGGCGGACGTACCGGTCGCCTGTTATCTATCCGGTGGTATCGACTCCTGTTCCATCCTGGGCATGTCTTCGGCCAGTCAGCAATCGGCGGTCAAGGCCTTCACTATCGGTTTCGACGACAAGGATTACGACGAAACACCCATCGCAATGGAAATGGCGCAATCGGTCGGCGCCGATCAGGATGTCATGCGGCTCAAGGCCGATCATCTGTATGACAACTTCGCCGAGACGCTGTGGCATACCGAACGGACTATCTACAACACCCTCGGCGTCGCCAAACTGCTGATGAGCAGGCATGTGAACAAGGCCGGCTACAAGGTGGTGGTGACCGGTGAGGGTTCGGACGAACTGTTCGGTGGCTATCCGGCGTTCCGGCGAGATATGTTTTTGCATGGACTCGATACGCTCCCACACGCCGAACGTCTGGCCTGGGAGCAAATGCTGGCCGAGAGTAACAAATTGTTCAAAGGCGCGATGCTTGCAGAGGACGCCGTGCATGACCCCGCGCTCGATGCGCTGGTGGGTTTTACACCGAGCTGTCTGCAGCCCTGGCTTGGCGCCGCCGCCCACGTGCCGGCGCTGATGAACGCGGACCGACGCAGCGAGGTCGCCGGTTATAAACCGGGCGCGGCGATTGCGGCGGCACTGGATGGCAGCATGCTCGAAGGCCGGCACGCGCTGGATAAGGCGCAGTACGTCTGGATCAAGACCATGCTCGAAGGCCAGATCCTGACCTGGGGCGGCGATCGCGTGGACATGGCGAATTCCATGGAGGCGCGCCCGCCCTTCCTGGATCACCACCTGGCCGCCTTCGCGACCCAATTACCGCCGTCGATGCGCATCAAGGGCCGTACCGAAAAATATGTGCTGCGCGAGGCGATGAAGGGCCTGCTGCCGCAGGTGCTGTATGAGCGTGAGAAGTTCGCGTTCATGGCGCCACCGGCGCACACCGATCCCAGGAAATGGGCGGCGATGAAGGCGCTGGCGGATCGTTATCTATCGAACGACGCAGTCGCGGCCGCCGGCCTGCTGGATGCGCAAGGCGTTCAGACGTTGTTCGACTTGCATGAAAATCCGGACACGCCGACTTCGACCCAGGTACAGCTCGATGCCGTGATCAATCATCTCCTGGGTGTGCAGATTCTGCATGAACACTTTGTCGCAGCGGACGTGCCGGCCCAGGCGCGGGCGCGGGCGGCTGAGTTGGGCTGGGCCGCCTGATCGATCGAGTACGGTTGAGTTAAGAGTAATTCCTTCTGCTTGGCCGCTTCAAGTCGCCGCCTGCGTCTGGGGCCCTGGCCTCGGCACGTGTCTGGTAGATACGACGGTTGATACGTTCGCGTTTCAGCAATCCGAAGAAGCCTTCCATCGCGGCATTGGTTTTTATTGTGAAGATATTATTGAGATTCTTTTTCAAAACGGTACGAGCGATTCTCGCACCGATATTGCTCATCCTCGATAAACTCACGTCGCCCAAAGGTATTGTGCATTTGGCGCAGGACCTGACCGATCAGCAAGTTACCGCTGCTGCCTGCGTAACCGGGCAACCGTGACAGTCGATCCGGATCAGCCCTTACTGTCTGACCCGCAACAGTTACTCAAACTGGCTTCCTACCGCATGCCATTCGGCAAATACGCCAACCGGCTGCTGATCGATCTGCCGGAACCCTATGTCATCTGGTTTGCCAACGAAGGTTTCCCCAAGGGAGAACTGGGTAACATGTTGCGCATTGTGCACGAAATCAAAATTAACGGACTGGAACACCTGTTCGATCCGCTCAGAAAATAGTGCATCAAGGGTCAGTGTGCACGGTGATTTCATACTGCCTAATATCTCCATCCATCCTCCCCTTGCAGAATATATAATATTTTATATGCTTGAGAAATGGCCGATGACAAGGATGTCGTCTTCTTAGGTAGCGCCCTGGCTGATTTTCGTGTCTTTCCAGACTCCGCGCGTCGCGAGGCCGGCTACCAGCTTGACCGTGTTCAACATGGATTCGATCCCACGGATTGGAAGCCTGTGAACACGGTTGGCCCAGGTGTGCGGGAAACCCGCATACAAAGTGAAGGTGCTTTTCGGGTGATCTATGTGGCGAAGTTCGAAGAAGCCATTTATGTGCTGCACACCTTCGAGAAGAAAACCCGAAAGACGCCCAAACAGGCAATTGATCTCGCCAAACGTCGGTTTCAGACATTGGTCAAATTAAGGTCGTGATATGAAACAGCAGCGTGTGAAAAATGTGATCGAGGCGCTCGAGTCGGATCCGGCCGTGGCGGAGAATCTTAAAATCCGGTCTCAACTGATGAGCATCCTTTCCGAACATATTCGCAAGGAGGGCTTGACTCAGAAACAGGCTGCCGAGCTGTTTGAGGTCAACCAGCCCCGCGTGAGCGACCTGACCCGGGGCAAGATCGAGCGGTTTACGATTGACATGCTGATTACCATGCTGGCCCGCACGGGAAAGCACGTAAAGGTGAAGGTTACATCCAGGGCCGCCTAACAGAGGCTTATCATGGAAGATTTAATGCCACTTGGCGACGCCTGGCTGGTGAGAAGTGGTTAACGAATTCGGTCTGGTCAATCCCGTCAAAAACGAAGTGTTCGGTGAAGCATGGCAACGCGATCCGGCCGCCCGGCCTTGCCCTTGGTAACCCGCCGCTTGAGCATATCGCGGCCTATTCTCTATTCCACCCTACCAGTCTGGAGTACAATTACGTCAAGCCAAACAAAACACAGGAATTTTCAATGACGCCAGGGAATGGTCATTATTGGAAAGTACGAGAAGCTATTGCTTCAGATTATCCAGGGACGATCAGACAGAAATACCGGATTCGAAGAACTACGGAAATTATTGCTACAGCTTGGCTTCGAGGAACGTATACGCGGTAGCCACCACCTGTTCCGCATCATTATCTACTGGCGTAAATAGGGGACAGACCACGTTAAACAGCATCCCTTGACATTGCTCCTATCGCCACCGTTGAACGGGCCCTCTATACGATTCTGTAGCCCGATACGCGCTACTCAACACGGCATAGGCCTGGACCCCGTTAGCTGACTACGCGTTTTCTTGACGCAGGTCAATATCGAGTTTCTTCGAAATCAACTAAGCTTACTTAAACAAGATCATCAGATTAGGAGTAAGGACTGTGAATTCACTGCTTAAAAACAATGCCGGGAAAATAGACCGGATCATCCGAATCATTGTCGGCGTCCTTCTGGTAGGGAATGTGTTCACTGGCTTGCAAACGCCCGTGGGTTGGATTGGTCTTATTCTGATAGTGACTGGCGTATTTGGCGTCTGTCCGGTGTATTCCCTGTTAGGGATAAATACCAAGAGCCTTGGAGAGAAAGTAGGCTTGAAATAGCTCCCGAACAAACCTGGGCGAGGTTAGATTATGGACATAACAGGATTAATAATATTTTTAGCAATTGGTGCCATAGCAGGTTGGCTGGCTGGAACCTTGATGAAAGGCGGCGGTTTTGGCCTGCTCGGTAACATCGTTGTTGGCGTGATTGGTGCCGTATTAGGTGGCTTTGTATTCGGTTTGCTTGGTATTTCGGCGGGCGGATTAATCGGTTCAATCGTTACAGCAACTGCTGGTGCGGCCTTGTTGCTATTCATTATTGGCATTATCAAAAAGGCTTAAAAACAAATTGGGGACAGACCACAATTAACCACGATTAACCCCTATCACTAGACTATTGCTCCGCCCCCCCGGCCTTGCCCCTCGTCACCCGCCAAAAGGGGGCGGAGGGAATATTATTTAATATTTGGGGTCAGATACCGTCTTGAAGGTCAAGCCCGATTGAGTGTGTATTCGGCATCAAAGGGTTTTCCGGATTTCAGGACATCGATCAGAGTAAAAACTCCAATTTCGCCATTCAGCCTAGCGTGTCGCGCAGGCGTTTGTAAGCCTTGCCGATTTCTTCGGCAACCAGCCCCAGTGCGGCGCCGATATTGTCAGCCGATTCGCTGGCCGCTTTGCGCGCCTCCGGCAGGCGTTGCTGCAGGTTCTGCCATTTATCTTCCAGCTCTTCCCATTCGTCCCTGGCTTCCGCCTTGGCCAGATGTATTTTCAACAACAGCTCGTCGCGTTGTTGCTGAAGTCCATCCACCAGCCTGTCAAAGTCGCTTTGCTTCCCCGTCATGGTAGCTCTCCTTTCATACACAGCCGGTCGGCTTGGGTAAGCCGCCGTACTTGGTAATCGGTTTCATGGGACCGGTGCGCCACATCTTGAACATGCCTTTTTGATCTTCGCCCATGTACTTGGCGAACTTCCGGATCGGGGGCACCACGCTGAATTCATCGAAATACTCTCGAGCCTTCAGTATCTGGTTCCATTTCACTTCATCCAGTTCAACACCATCCGTTTCGGCCATGGCCCGACCGATCTCTGGTGTCCAGTCACTCATATCGACGAGATAACCATCTCCGTCGCGTGGTGGTAATTCCATAAATGTTTGACCTTTTTATTTACTTAACAACAATAATACCAGTTCATAACACAAATGGGGACGGAGGGAATAGTATTCAATCCCTCCGCCCCCTCCTTTACCGGGCTTACAGCGTATTCGGTAACGACTATGCTTAGTGCTTGTTGACTGCAATAATTGGGGACACTGCAATGACTGAAACCATTCTTATAACGGGTAGCAACCGGGGTATCGGTCTGGAACTCGCGCACCAGTACGCGGCGCAGGGATGGCAGGTGCTAGCCTGCTGCCGACATCCGGATCAAGCAACCGCGCTTAACCGGCTTGGCGATCAGTTCCCTGACATCACCCTTCACGCGCTCGATGTTTCACAGCAAGACCAGGTGCAGAAGCTCGCCGCCCATCTGCGAGACTGCCCCATCGACATCCTGTTCAATAACGCAGGGATCTACGGACCTGATGATGCCGTCTTCGGTAACACCGACGAAGCCCGGTGGCTGGAGTGTCTGCACACCAATGTCATCGCGCCGATGAAAATGATGGAGGCGTTTTTGACACAGGTGGCAGCAAGCAAACACAAGCTGATCGCTGCCATGAGCAGTAAAATGGGCAGCATGGCGGACAATGGCTCGGGGGGAAGTTACATCTATCGCTCATCGAAGGCGGCGCTCAATGCCGTTATGAAGAGTGCCTCCATCGATCTTGCGCCCAGGGGTGTGAAAGTAGTAATCCTCAACCCAGGGTGGGTGCAGACCGACATGGGCGGCCCCAATGCGGAGATTACCGTTGCGGAGAGCGTCAGCCGAATGAGGGAAATTCTTGGTACGATCACGCCCGAGAACTCCGGCACGTTCTTTGATATCGATGGCAGCATCATTCCCTGGTGATAGGGGGCTATCAAGCCCTACTATTTCAACCAGTGAATAATCAACTGGAGAACTACCATGAAAGCTGTTGGCTATCTCAAATCCCTGCCTATCAATGACCCTGAGTCATTAACCGATATCGAACTGCCTCAGCCTGTTTCCACCGGGCACGACTTACTCGTGAAGGTCAAGGCGATTGCGGTTAATCCGGTGGATTACAAAATTCGCCAGAAGGTCTCTCCCGCCGTGGGTGACTACAAAGTGCTTGGCTGGGATGCCGTGGGTGAGGTTGTCACGGCAGGAGAAACGGCTACGCAATTCCAGCCTGGCGATGTGGTCTACTATGCCGGCGATCTCAACCGCCAGGGCAGCAATGCCGAATATCAGCTGGTTGACGAACGTCTTGTCGGCACCAAACCCAAAAGCCTGTCAGACGCTGAAGCTGCCGCGCTGCCACTGACATCAATCACCGCCTGGGAAATGCTGTTTGAGCATTTATCCATACAACAGCAGTCCCCCGATTCAACAGAGAAATCCGATGAGGTGATTTTGGTTGTCGGTGCAGCGGGTGGTGTTGGCTCCATTCTTCTGCAGCTGGCCAAAGCCATCACGGGCGCCACAATTATCGCCACTGCATCACGGAAAAGCTCTCAGGCCTGGGTGAAGAAGCTTGGGGCGCATCATGTTGTTGATCATACCAAACCACTTCAAACACAGATCGAGGCCTTGGGTATCGGTCAGGTGACGCACGTTGCCAGCCTGAACAGTACTGATTCTTACTTCGAGAGCTATACGGAGCTGCTGGCGCCGTTTGGCAAGATTGCCATGATTGATGACCCTGCCAGGCCCCTGGATGTGATGAAGATGAAGCCAAAGAGCTTGTCGTTACACATAGAGTTTATGTTTGCACGTTCCATGTTCAAGGCGGCTGATATGAATGAGCAGAGCCGCTTGCTGAACCGCGTATCGGATTTGGTTGACCAGGGCTATATCCAGACCACCGTTGGTAAAAACCTCGGCACTGTCAATGCCGATAACCTGAAGGCAGCGCACGAGGTATTGGAATCCGGTCGGTCAATCGGAAAGATTGTCTTGCAAGGGTTTTAAAATTCATTTTGTCACCGACCCCTTTAATCGGAGAAGGAAATTGGGCGCCCTCTTCCGTGCCAAAGGTATAGTTCAGGTTTATACTGCCGACCATCCTCTACTGAGACTGGATTCATTATGCGGGTAGCGTTTGTCGGCCTGGGCATTATGGGCTATCCAATGGCCGGGCACCTGAAGACTGCAGGCCATGAAGTCACGGTATTCAATCGTACCACCGCAACAGCCGAAGCCTGGTGTGAGCAATACGCCGGCGACCGCGCAGCCACGCCTGCCGCTGCTGCCGAAAACGCCGAGATTGTTTTTTCCTGCGTCGGCAACGATGACGACGTCCGCCAGGTAATACTTGAAGACAACGGCGTCTTACAGGGTATACCGGAAGGCGGCATTATTATCGATCATACGACCGCTTCAGCAGTTATCGCCGGCGAACTCAACGCAGCGGCCTGCGCCCGGAATCTGGGCTTTCTCGACGCACCGCTTTCCGGTGGGCAGGCGGGTGCCGAAAATGGCCAGCTCACCATCATGGTCGGTGGCGACGAAGCGGTTTTTGCGCGAGCGGAACCGGTTATGCACGCTTACGCAAAAGCCATCACACTGATTGGTCCTGCCGGTTCGGGGCAACTGGCAAAAGCGGTTAACCAGATCTGCGTCGCCGGCGTGCTGCAAGGACTTTCCGAGGGACTGCATTTTGCAAAGCGCGCCGGCCTCGACATTGAGAAAGTCATCGGCGCAATTTCCAAAGGCGCAGCGCAATCGTGGCAGATGGAAAATCGCTGGAAGACCATGGTTGACGGCGAGTTTGAATTTGGTTTTGCCGTCGAATGGATGCGTAAAGACCTTAAGATTGCGCTGCAGGCGGCGGCCGATAACGGCGCCAGTCTCGAAATGACACAGCTCATCGATGAATTCTATGCCGAGATCGAAGCTCTCGGCGGTCGCCGCTGGGACACCTCCAGCCTTATCGCACGACTGGAAAAATAAGCCGAGACAGAAATAATTGTAGAATTAAAGGAGTCAGTACCACGGGTCGGTGACAAATGTGAATGATTGCGCTTTGTCACCGAAAAAAAACGGGCCGGGTGATTGCTCACCCGGCCCGTTTTCACTAGTAGCCTACTTACTTGGCGGCTTCAATCGCGCCTTCAGCTTCCTGGGTCTTCTCGGCAGCTTCTGTCTGGGCGCCTTCAGCGGCGTCGCCAGCAGCAGTTTCCACAGCGGCTATGTCAGCCTTGTGGGTAGTAGTTTCAGCAGCAGCCTGGTCAGCGGCTTCAGCGGCTTCAGCGGCCTTGTCTCCGGCGTTAGCCAGCGGGGCAACCAGGGCAAGTGCAGCAATCATCAAGAATTTTTTCATTGGTTTTGACTCCTCAGTCTGTTTGATCATTATAATCTTTACAATATCAGAACATTGCAATATCTGTGCCATCAAAATATATTTGCAGCTATTCCCTATAAATAACAATAAGTTTAATAGAACTGCTTAATTCAGTTTCTAACAGGTGTACCTGGTTATTAGTGTCACCTTATGACGACACATTTTTCCCTAAATTTTTAATTGGTTGAATATTATATTTATGAGATGTCTCCATTTTGAGACACTTTTAATATCAAATAATTTCTATTATTTACATGCTCTTATAATGGCGCTGAAGGTGATTGTATTAAATGAAAAGAATAAAGGGATCGGTGATAAAACGCAATCATTCTCATTTGTCACCGATCCCTCTTACCATGTTGGTCCCCTTCCCTGCGCTTGCCAAATGGCCTTCCTCTTTTCAGCTGACCAAAATATTTAGGGTTACCCATTTATTCAGCAATCCTTGAGTTCTACCGGCGCAATCCTGTTCGCCTTTCTATCACCGGTAGTTCGCTCCAGTATTGTGACACTGTAAATTCCGTCGAGATAACGGACATCAACATCATAGTGGCGATCCGGCAACGGTGTGAGCAGCGTGTCATAACTGGTTGCACTACTGGAGTTAGCCAGAAAAGAAGAACTCTCGAATCTGAAAACCAGGTAGCTCGGACGCTCTGCCGGCAGGCCGATTGTGCGGGTTTCCTTATCGAGTGTAACGCTGCCCTGGTAGGATGTCTGGCAGGCCTTGTTAACGCTGAATATATCCAGCGATGCACGGGTACTGGACAGGAACGAACCGGAGTCGGTTCGGGTATGGATATCCAGGTTCTTCGCCGACGTGTTCGGATAGGATTTCAAACCGGAACATCCAGCCAGCACGCTGGCGGTGAACACAAACGCTGACAAGAGATATTTCACAGGGCGGATACCGCGTTACTTGGTCAAATCGGGGCACCCGATATTGTCGCCCGTGGCCCAGCCCTTGACTGCCCGGACGATGGTATCGTAGCCCATCGATGGACGGTACATATCGATCTGGGTTTTGTTGTCAGCCAGGCGAGAGGCATCCGCGACCATCAGGTAGTACCCGTTTTCGGGCATCTCGGAGACCGCCATCACGCCCTGTTCGTGCTCAAACTGCAAATGCAGCTCGGCGCTGTCGTTCGAGACCAGTACGGTCGGCGTGTACCTGGTCACGACCACATGGTGGTACATATGGCCTGATTCGGTCATCTTGACGCGCTTTTCCAGGCATTTTGGCGCCTGCTCTTCGAACGTGTGGGCGACATCGTCGAACTGGCGGTCGACGACGAATGACTCCTTCTTGCCGAAGGTAGCGCCGGGTGCTGCTGCGCGGAACTCCGCGGCTGTTTGCGGATGGTGAATGGCACAGCCGGCGAACAGACCACTTGTAAGTACAGTGGCGAGAATGATTCGGTACTGCATGGTATTCCCTCTTTCATGAGTTGAGCTACGACCCGTCGGTGGATCAACAGAAATAGCGGCACAGGCAGACTCAAGTTAAGTGTCGCAGGCCAGCGAAAACAGGGGGACGAACGATTTGAACGCAAGTATGTACACGGCTTATATCATTTGCGGTAGTCCGGGTTCAGGGAAATAACCATACGCCTGGCAACTGGCTGCCGTTAGGCATGCGGCCCTGTTGGATATTGATACGGTGACTGGACGTAGAAAAAGGGGACGGAGGGATTAAATTAAAATCCCTCCGTCCCCCTTTCTCGCAGATGTGCCGCAGCGTAACCCGACCTGCTATGCCCTGCTAGTGACCCGCCTGCAACGCGGCGATACGCTCCTCCAGCGGCGGGTGGCTCAGAAACAGCCGCTTCAGCCCGCTGGCCGGACTGCCGGAAATCCCGAAGGCGGCAAACTCACCCGGCAGGTCACGCGGCTCATGCGCCCGCTGCAGGGCCTGCAGGGCGCCCACCATTTTGTGGCGACCGGCCAGCGATGCACCACCCGCATCGGCACGGAATTCGCGCCGGCGCGAGAACCACATAACGATCATCGATGCCAGGATGGACAGGAGCACCTGCGCCACGATCGAGGTGATGAAATAGGCCGGCCCGTAACCGCGTTCCGTCTTGAAGACCACCCGGTCGACCACGTGGCCGACAATGCGCGATAAAAAGATAACGAAGGTATTCACCACGCCCTGCAACAGGCCCATGGTGACCATGTCGCCGTTGGCGACGTGCGAGATTTCATGGCCGAGGACGGCCTCGACCTCGTCGCTGTTCATATTCTGCAACAGGCCGGTGCTCACGGCGACGAGGGCGCTGTTGCGTCTCATACCGGTGGCAAACGCGTTCGGTTCCGGTGCATCGAAGACCCCGACCTCCGGCATGCCGATACCGGCCTGCTTTGCCTGGCGCCTGACCGTCTCCACCAGCCACTGTTCCTTGCTGCTGCGCGGCTGCTCTATGACCTGCACGCCCATGCCCCGCTTGGCCATCATTTTCGACATGGCCAGCGAAATGAATGAACCGCCGAAGCCGATCACGGCGGACATGAGCAGCAGGGCCTGCAGGTTGAGGTCGACGCCGTTCTCGGCGAGGATGCCCTCGATGCCGAAGATCTGGAATACCACGCTGATCAGTACCAGGACGGCGGCATTGGTGGCCAGAAACAGGGCGATACGCATCATAATTGCTTACCTTCAGTTGATAGACTTGGTCACCAGTATAGATGGTGCCCGGTCGAAATAATTCAATGGTAATTAAAGGGGTCGGTGACAAATGAGAATGATTGCGTTTTGTCACCGACCCCTTTAATTCAGCGTTCGATGTTCAGAAAACGCAGGCACTCGGGTTCAAGTTCTTCATGTGCCCGGTCGAGTATTTTTCTTTCCAGCTCGGGCGTGATCAATTCCTTGTAACTTCCGACCTTGCCCTGGCGTATAAACTGGCCGGGCTTGAATGTCGGTTTGTTTGATCCACTTTGCCGAGAGAATTTTTCATCGTGCGCTTTCATCCAGTCGAATGAACTGAATTTCAGTACCGCTGCTTTCTGCTCAGTGGTGAGTCGCCAGCCTAAAAATGCAGCGATTTGATCAATCCCCCGGGCAAGATCGTGTTTCAGGTCACCAAAGCGAAGCAACAATACTTTTTCATGATTGCGATAAGGCCACCAGCTTTTTACATTGCGGTACCAGGCTGCAAATTTGAGCCAGGTTTCAACATGTGCGGCAAATGATGGTGGTCGCTCGTGCCCAGCCATGTCACGCGCTGAATCTGTCATATTCAGAATATGATGGTAAAAACTTACACAGCAGTCGCGCGGATCGCGCACCGTAAGAATAATGTTGGCTGTGCCAATACCTGGCGTCTGCTCCGCGGTGCAGTGGGTCTTGAATAGACGTGGCCGGGACAGGCTGTCGTAATAGTCCAGCACCTGCTGCGAGTTCTTGCCACTTCTTGGGCACTCCAGCCAGGGTACTACGGCATCAATGTTGTCGAAGTCAGGATCACCGCCGCTGCGCATCTGATAAAGAATCTGTTGCATCCAGGTGGTGCCGGCCTTGGGCGCAGTCGTGATCAGCACATCGGATTCGAGCGCCTGGAAATGGGCCAGTACCCAAGGGTCGTGGGTGGCTTCTGGTTGTCCCCACTTGGGGTCGAGTGAATCCGTGCGCGGCGTTAAAGCCATTACATGCCTCCAAAAACAGGGGTAAAAATATCGGCTTTGGCGGTGATACTAGCGACGATCGTTAAACTAGCCATGTTCGTTTCCTCTATGAGTTAAATTCAGTTCGTCTAAAACCCTTGCAAGACAATCTTTCCGATTGACCGACCGGATTCCAGTTCCTCGTGCGCTGTTTTCAGGTTGTTGGCATTGATAGTGCCGAGGTTTTTACCAATGGTGGTCTGGATATAGCCCTGGTCGACCAAATCCGATACGCGGTTCAGCAAGCGTCCCTGCTCATTCATATCAGCCGCCTTGAACATGGAGCGTGCAAACATAAACTCTATGTGTAGCGACAGGCTCTTTGGCTTCATCTTCATCACATCCAGGGATTCTGGGTCGTCAATCATGGCAATCTTGCCAAAAGGCGCCAGCAGCTCTGTATAGCTTTCGAAGTAAGACGCCGTACTGTTCAGACTGGCAACGTGTGTCACCTGTCCGATACCCAGGGCCTCGATCTGTGGTTGCAGGGGTTGGGTATGATCTACAACATGATGTGCCCCCAGCTTCTTCACCCAGGCTTGCGAGCTTTCGCGTGATGCGGTGGCGATAAGAGTGGCGCCGGTGATGGTTTTGGCCAGCTGCAGTAAAATTGAGCCAACACCACCGGCTGCACCGACAACCAGAATCACCTCATCGGATTTCTCTGTTAAATCCGGGGATTGCTGTTGTATAGACAAATGCTCAAACAGCAGTTCCCAGGCTGTGATTGCTGTCAGTGGTAGTGCGGCGGCTTCAGCGTCAGACAGGCTTTTGGGTTTGGTGCCGACAAGGCGTTCGTCAACCCGTTGATATTCGGCATTGCTGCCCTGGCGGTTGAGATCGCCGGCATAATAGACCACATCACCCGGCTGGAATTGTGTAGCCGCCTCTCCTGTCGCGACAACTTCACCGACGGCATCCCAGCCAAGCACTTTGTAGTCACCCTCAGCGGGAGCGACATTCTGGCGAATTTTGTAATCCACCGGATTAACCGCAATCGCATTGACCTTCACGAGTAAGTCGTGCCCGGTGGCAACAGGCTGAGGCAACTCGATATCTGTTAAAGACCCGGGGTCATTGATGGGCAGGGATTTGCTATAGCCAACAGCTTTCATGGTATGTCTCCCGTTGATTAGCCCCAAGAATGGGGTGTATGCCGAAATTTGTCGGGAACAAATTCGGCGATTCACTGGATGTCAGACTCGATTTTCCAAATCACTGTTATCCGGGTCTGATAATTCCAGTCTGACCCCATTTAATGCCATTTAATGCTCCCGGACCCATTTAATGCTCCAGACGTTATACTCTTGCACCAAATGCGCTGCTACCGGGAGCAATTAAGTCTTGGTCATTCTTATAATCTCGCTGTTTTTTGCTTTTCTTCTGGGGTTTTCCGCTCATCGTGCCGGTGTTTGCACCGTCTCGGCAGTAGGCGAGTTGATCACGTCGAAAAGTGCGCGAATTTTCCTGGGGTTTTTTAAAGTCATTTTGTGGGTCCTGGTAATCAACGGGCTGGCCACCGCGATCATGCCCGAGCTGGCCCGGCCTTACGCGTCCCAGGCACTCTCTCTACCGATCCTGGCGGGTGGATTTATCTTTGGTGTTGGCGCGGCCATAAATGGTGGCTGCAGTTTTTCCACAATTTCCAAAATTGCCCAGGGCAACCTGCATGTTGCGCTGACATTGCCTGCGTTTGTTCTCGGCATGATCAGCTACACCACTATCTCCGGGCAGCAACCGATGATGCATAGCGATTCTCCAACTTTACCGTCACAAGGATTTTCAGTGCTGCTCATTATCCTGGTGGTATGGGCGCTCGGTGAACTGGTCAGAATCGTCTGGACGATCGTAAAACGCGGCGACTACCGGTCGTCACTTCGGGCCAAGCGCTACCGGCTGTCCACCGGTGCGGCGTTGATCGGCATATGCAGCGGATTTCTCTACCTGATTCACGGGCGCTGGGCTTATTCGAGCCAGATCGTCGATTACGTGAATGGACCACAGACAGCATCGGTGCCCGGAATGACGGGGATATACCTGGTCATTGCGCTGCTGACAGGAGCCATCCTTTCCGCTGTCAGCAGCGGTCAGTTCAGGTTCAGCTTCGCAACCCGCGACTGGCACAAAAACCTGGCCGGCGGGTTCCTGATGGGGTTTGGCGCCATCATGATCCCCGGGGGTAACGCGAAACTCATTCTGCAGGATATCCCGCAATTTTCGGCGCATGCCATACCAGCCTATCTGGCGATGGTCGTGGGTATCGCCATAACGATGATGGCACATAAATACTTTTTCGGTACCATGGAGGTTGTCAATTGTTCCGGGGATATCTGCCGGATCACACGCAATAAATAGCGGAGATTAAAAAACAGGCGTCAGTGAGCAATTAATTCTAATAGTAACCTCACTCATAGCGCCATAAAAAAACCGGGCCGAAGCCCGGTTTTCAGTTTTACAGGCGACTAAATCAGGCTGCCTGGAAAGTTTCCTTGGCTTTACGTGCTGCCTCGGCCTGCTCTGGGTCATAGGCTTTGCCTGACCAAAGCATTTCGTAGGCAATCTCTTCGTTACCGTTCTCACACAGTTCCAGCACTTCCATGAATAACGGCTGGAAGGTTTCACTGCGGTGTGATTTTTCGTGATCCTCGAATGTATTCCAGAAAGTCACTATCAGCGCTTCCTTGCCTTTCAGATCACTTTCCACCGCCTGGCCGATGGTGGAACCCTCGTTGGAGACCTCCCCCTTGTTGAGGCATACGAAGCCACCGACAAAACCGGTATCGGAATGGTAGGTTTTGACGTTCTCACACAGAACCGCCACGCGTTCCTGAAGATCGTCCACCGTGTAACCTTCTTTCAGGATTACGCGGTTGACCGTCACCACACCGTTGTGAGGAAAATTCTGTATCAGTCCGCTCATGGTCTTACCCTCTCGTCAGCAAACATATTAGTATTTAGTAATATAATAATACCTAGTAGATAAGTCAAGTATTTGGGAATATATTAATATTTTTTATATTCATTATTTTTCTGTATCTTACAGCATCTTTCTTGATTAATATTCACCTTGATTATGAGTGTTTTTGGAAACTTTGCGCCCGCGAAGCACGCCGCCTTGCTGGATATTGATGCGGTGACTGAGCGGCTGGTTGAATTAAAGGGGTCTGAATTAAAGGGGTCGGTGACAAATGAAAACGATTGCGTTTTGTCACCGACCCCTTTATCGAACATACCACCTTTTAGCTGCACAGTATTTTCAAAGCCTCGCGCCCGAAGCAGGCGGACTGCAGGTATGCTGCGGTGAATGATAGGGGACAGACCACGGTTTCTTCCCTGTTGTTATCCGCTATGGACAAGCGATCACTCAACTACAAAGACAAGGAGAACGAAAGATACCAATACGCGCACAGTTGATTGTAGCTAAACCGTGGTCTGTCCACTATTATTGAAAAATGTGGCACCAACGCATCATTATTGGCACTGCACTGGTATTTCTGTCGTTTACGGTTCCGGGTTTTGCGCAGGACATCGAACCTCGTCGGTGGACGCCTCTGCCGATCGGCATGAACGTTCTCGGAGCGGGAGTCATCTTCACCGATGGCGATATTGCATTAGATCCGGTACTCGAACTCGAAGATGTCACAGTCGATGTCAAAACGACCCTGGTATCCTTCCTGCATGCGTTCGACCTGTGGGGCCAATCCGCCCGTTTAGATGCCCGATTGCCTTACAAGGATGCCCGGTGGGAGGGATTGCTGGCTGGGGAACCGGCTTCTGCGGAAAGACGAGGGTTGGCAGATCCTCGCATTCGTTTGTCAGTCAACTTTCTGGACGCACCGGCACTCAAGGGCAAGGAATTCCAGGCGTACCGGGCTTCGCATCCGGTCAGCACCGTTGTCGGTGCAGCGCTGGCTGTCACTCTCCCCTTCGGCGAATACAAGAAGGACAAGCTACTGAACCTGGGGGACAATCGTTTTGTTTTTCGACCACAACTGGGGCTTGTACACACCCGTGGTCACTGGTCCTACGAGCTGACAGGCTCGGTTTTCCTGTACACCGACAACGATGATTTCTTCGACAATAGCAAACGGGAACAGGATCCGTTGTACGCGCTTCAGACCCACCTTGTTTACACATCGCCACAGCGCTGGTGGGTTTCGCTCGGCGCTGCACATGATTGGGGCGGGGAATCCAGCATAAACGGAGACAAGAAAGACGACGAAAGGCGGGATCTGCTTTACGGTATCAGCGCCGGGTTGCCAATCGGTTCGAGGTCCAGCGTTAAGCTGGCCTATGTTGCGAGCCGTTCAAGTGAAGATGTCGGGAAGGATAGCGACAACGTTGCATTTGCGTTCTCAACCAGGTTTTAAGGTCCCCTTTTTCGCCAGCTCGCTTTTAATTCAGCTGTGCAAGATCATCTTCTATCATTGTTTTAAGCCTGTCTTTGCAATCTGTTACCTCGCATTTTACGGAGGAATTAAATACCATTCCCTCCATCCTCTTTTCTGTCAGAATCACTCCCCCGGAGCAAAACGCAGAAAATAATTGGTTTTGAGCAGATCACTGTCCTCGACCAGCCGGAACCCAAGGGATTCGACCTCCTGCACAACCTGGAGCTGACCAGCACGCACGTGGCCCATCACCCACTGCGTACTGGCACCGGGTATTTTCCTGAAATCCACCACAATCACCTGGCCTCCGGGTTTCAGGGCTCGACGGATCGACTGCATCATCGCCAGCGGCTTTTCAAAGTGATGGTAAGTATCGCAGATAAAGGCGATATCGATGGACCGCGGGGGCAGTTGGACATCCGTTGACGCATTGACAACACCTTCGACGTTGCTTTGCCCCTGTTCCCTGCTGAGACTCAGAATGTTATCTATGAACACCTTCGAAATATCGACAGCGTACACTTTGCCCGACGCGCCGACCTGTTCTGAAAACAGACGTGTGAACAGGCCGGTACCAGCCCCTATGTCCGCCACGGTCATACCTGTCTTGACTCCGGTTGCCTCAACAATCCGGTGGCGCTGGTCGTAAACCTCGCGGCCGGTGCTCTCGAATCGGACAACCCACTCGCGGAAATCGGGATCGAGAAATTTCCTATTGACGTCAGGCCGGACCTGCGGCTCTTCTCCGTAAGCACAGCCCACCGACAGTACAAAGGCCAGGCAGACCTGTACCAGGCGTGCAGACAGGTGGAAAGGTCTCATGAGTTGCCCCTTCGTATGGCCTTTAATTTCAGTGAGCGCCCTTACTGATTAAAAATTCGCTGTATTCTTTGTCAGTGCCGTTAATGTGTCGGATAAGCCACTGTTTGAGAAAGTCCAGGACGTCTTTCATTGCGTTCTCAGGACGCTCTTCATAATTGGCCAGAAGACCATTGACCTTGTTTATCATCTTCTGATGTTGGGCCTTGTGCGCCTCGAAATCCGGATAGCCGTATTTACTCATGAGTCCTTCTTCATAGACGAAGTGGGTCTTGGTGTAGTTCACCACCGCAGCGAGGCATTCCCGTTCGAATTCCTCGCCGGTGGAATAATCCACGGTAGTTTGCAGCATGTTTATCAGACCAATCAGTTTTTTGTGCTGCTGATCGATGGACTCGATACCGACGCTGTACTCGTCCTTCCAGTCAACACGTCCCCGATCCTTGAATTTCCTGCGAATAAAGGGTATCAGCACCAGGGCTCCAACCATGGACAAGGTCAGCGGGTTGGTGGGGCCTATCATAAATGCCAATAACACAGCGATAGCGAGTGTCAGGATGAGTAGTAAAAGGGCGCACATATCCATGGTTCTGTTCATGCGTAACATCTCCATATAACCTTCAGTCTCGGTTGTAATACGCGAAAAGGGGACGGAGGGATTTTAATATAGTCCCTCCGCCCCCTTTATTTCCCTTTATTTCGCTGGCAAACCATCAACGCTACAAAAGCTTAAACTTATTGTGAATAGGCGCCGAAGACCTTTTTCATCAGCTCGGTGCTTCGCGCCAGCGGATTCTCACGGATCTTTTTCTCTTCTTCGGCGATCATTAAAAACAGCCCGTCAAGCGTCTTTCCCGTGACATAGCCGTCCATGTCTTTCGCATCATGAGATAAAAACGAGGTGAGCCCACCAGCACTTGCCATCATGCGCTTGTAGGTCGATGTGACACCGGCCTTTTCGGTAGCCTGTGTCACGATCGGACGCATTTTTTCGCTTAACGCGGCTTCGGTATGTTTACGGAAGTAGCGAGTTGCCGCATCATCCGGCCCGCTCAGAATCAATTTGGCATCATCCATGGACATCGCCTGAATCGCCTCACCAAATATCGCTGCGGCTTCGGGCACAGCTTGCTCTGCAGCGTGGTTCATGGTGGTCACAAACTCGTCAGCCAACTGGTCCTGGCTAACGCTTCTCAAGGACTTTTCAACCCAGCTCAGGCTCTCCGGCATGGGAATGCGCACCTGGCTGTTATCCAGAAACCCTCCTTCCTGGCCCAGCTTGTCAACTGCAAACCGGGTTCCCTTGTTGAGCGCTTCTTTTAACGCTGTGATCATTTCACTGTTGGTCAGTTCGGTACTTGAGGTGACATCCTCGGGCGTTACGACAGTGTCTTTCAGTTTATCCAGATAGTCAGCCCAGCCGGCATTCGCCGCCGGGACGCTAACTGCAAAAACAACAACCATCAAAATAGATAGTCTTGTTAACATGCTTTCCGACCTCACATGTGTCATTGCGACTTCAGCATAGTGTAGATATCTTAATGATAATATACAAAATATCCGTACCTTTTTTAGTCAAAACGTGGTGTTATAGCGCTAGAATATGCACATGAGACAACTTTTTGTTTATTCGAGGCTCTAGTCACATGATGGATGAGAAGACCCAAACCGAGGCGGAGGCCGCTGCGTTCCGCGGACTGGTGGAACATCTCCAAAAGCGCACGGATGTACAGAATATCGACCTGATGAATCTGGCCGGTTTCTGCCGAAACTGTCTGTCGAAATGGTACCTGGCTGCTGCCCGGGAACGAGGGCTGGACATCAGTGACGAGGACGCGCGGGAGGCCGTGTACGGCATGCCTTACGGCGAGTGGAAAGACAAGTTTCAGGAAAAAGCCACCGACGAACAGCTGAAGATGTTCGAGGAGACCAAGCCGCTGCATGCAGAGATCAGCGGTCACAGTCGCTGAACGGCCCCTTTTTTCTTAGGATCCTATGGCTCGCTGGGTAATCATCGCCGGCTTGGTACTTCTGATTATCGGGCTGATGCTCCAGTTCGCCCCCTGGCTTTGGTGGGATCAAGGATTAAAGGGGGTCTAATCGTGCCCCCTTAATCGGACCCTTACCGGCACATCACGCCGACTTCTTCTGCACTAGCGCATCCCATACACCGGATTGAATCGTCTTTTGCACATAAGTTTTGAAGTCGGTCGCCGGTCGGCCAAGCACCTCTTCTACACCCGGCATGACCTTGCAGTTTCTGCCATCGAATACGACCGTGAACAACTCGCGTAGCAACCATTGCAGGTCTTCCGGCACACCTTGTTCGCGCAGCGCGTTAATGTAGGCATCGATTGGAACACGGGTATACTTCAGCGGCCGGCCAAGCGCCTCGGCAATTTCCTGGATACATTGCGTGAAGGTCAATGCGCGTGGGCCGGTGACTTCGAACAGCTTGTTACGGTGACGGGGTTCGGTTAACGCGGCGACCGCAACGTCAGCGATGTCGTCGGCGTCGATAAAGGGTTCGACGGTGTCGCCTGCGGGTAATACCAGTTCGCCCGCCAGGATACCCTCGAGCATGAAGCTTTCACTGAAGTTCTGGCAGAACCAGCTGGCCCTGACAATGTTCCATGAGAGTCCGCTGGCTTTGAGTATCGCCTCCGCACGCTCTGCGCCCTCCTCCCCGCGGCCCGAGAGCAGAACGATGTGTTCCAGGCCTGCTTCCGCGGCGACGCGCACAAACGCCTCGATGGTTGATGTTGCTCCGGGTACGGCCAGGTCCGGCTGGTAGGTGATATAGGCGGCGCGCGTAGCTTCGATGGCCGGCCGCCATGTCGCGGGGTTCTCCCAGTCGAACGCAGGATGGGTTGACCGGGATACGGGGCGTGTCGCATAGCCAAGGGCTTGCAGGCGCTGGTTGACCCGGCTGCCTGTCTTGCCGTTTTTACCAATGATGAGAATGGGCGGCTGTTTCATGACCTCTACCTCCTGTGTGGGTTCGTCATGGATGTAGAGTATGGGCGGCTAGTGATGGATTTTTAATCACTTAATGTCTATATATATTTGCACTTCGTCTATTTATACTGGATTTTAAGGTAGGTTTTATGACAAGGTGCTGACTATGGAACTGCGTACCGACACCACGATCCCCGGGGCCACTGACCCGCTGGGCGAAACGCTGCACTTGCTTAAGCCAACCGGCACGCTGTATTGCCGGTCCGAGCTGACCGCGCCCTGGGGTATCGATATGCCTGCCTTTGAGGGCTACATGATGTTTCATGTCGTCACGGGCGGTCACTGCTGGCTTGAGGTTGAAGGCGAAGCACCGCGCCTGCTGCAACAGGGCAGCCTGGCACTCGTTCCCCATGGCAACGGCCATTGTATCCGCAGCAGCCCCACCGGCGAGGTGGTTCCGCTGTTCGATATACCGGTCGAGCAGGTCAGCGACCGCTACGAGATCATGCGTTATGGCGGCACGGGTGAACTTACCCACTTGACCTGCGGTGTTGTCCGCTTCGACCATGTGGCGGGTCGGCAACTGATCTCCCTGCTCCCCCGGGTGTTGCAGATCGACACCTGGAACGATGATGAGGGAAGCTGGCTGCAAAGTACGCTGCGCTTTATCGCCCGTGAAGCCAGGGAACTGCGACCGGGTGGAGAAACCGTCATCACGCATCTGGCCGATATCCTCATCATTCAGGCGATCCGCTCCTGGATCGATTCGGTTCCCGAAACGGAGTGCGGTTGGCTGGCGGCCTTGCGTGATAAGCAGGTCGGCAGGGCGCTCGCTGCAATACACCGCGAACCGGAAAAAGACTGGAGCGTGGCGTCGCTTGCCAAAGAAGTCGGTATGTCGCGCTCGGGTTTCTCGGCCCGATTCACAAACCTGGTCGGCGAATCCGCCAAGCGCTATCTCACCCGGTGGCGGATGCAGCTTGCACGCGTTCGGCTTCAGGAATCACGGGATTCACTCGCGGTGCTCGCTGATCGTTTTGGCTATCAATCCGAAGCGGCGTTCAGCAGGGCATTCAAGCGGGAATTTGGTGTGCCGCCCGGAAGTGTTCGCCATGAGAGGGATTGATACATGCCACGGCCGCACGCATACCGGAATAAAGGGTAATGGACATCCAGACCACACTGCAGCGTATCCATGAGATTCTGGAGAACCATCCGGGGGACAGTGCTGCCTGGATAGCATCGGTCATCGACCTCTATGGAAAAGATGAAGCCCGATTCTACCGGGCACTGAACTCAAAGCGACTGTGGGGCGGCGCCGGGTCTGTCGCCAATCAGGCCCTGGCCGACAACCCCGGCATCGACGAAAGGATCTGGCATGAGGAAATACGCGGATTCCGCGAACTGATGATCGAACTGGGCACGCATTTGCAGGAACGCGGCAATGCGTATCCTGATATTTCCAGTTGGGTGCTGGCTTTCAGTAACTGGAATCAGTCTGAGGTCTGGTAGAAAACTTGCAAGGAATTAAATTAAAATCCCTCCTTCCCGATTTCACTCGTATACTACCAGGACGCGGCATCGGATCCGGTGGTATATAACTGCTAATGGAGGAGTTTTACATGACACATCTAAATATAATTACTACGTCTGCATTCATCTGTCTTTTTTCAACCAGCGGAATTATCCAGGCCGATGCTGTAAAAGCCTATGCTGAAATCCAGAGCTGTAACGAAACAACCGTTTCCGGCCGTGCTGAATTAAAAGAACATCCCTCGACCGAAGGTGTCAAGCTGGTTGATATCACGTTAAGCGTACAGGGTTTGCCCGATGGAAAGCACGCCGTGCACATTCATGAAACCGGAACTTGCTCTCCCTGCTCTGCGGCGAAAGGGCATTTTGATCCGGGACCAGCCAGCAATAGCAGTCCTGACGGCAATCACCCGTTCCATTCCGGTGATCTGATTAATATCGAAGTCAAAAACGGCAAGGGCAAGGTATCCACAACAACCAGCCGCGTAACGCTGTCAGCTGGACCGCTCGGATTATTCGATGCGGATGGCAGCGCGTTTATCGTTCACGTCGATCCCGACAGTTACTGCCCGGAAGGCGAAGCCAAGGGCTGCGCAGGCGGAGCCCGGGCCGCCTGCGGGATAATCATGCGGTAGCGACAGATAAATGGTTAACGGGGGACGGACCGCATTATCGGTCTGTCCCTGTTCTTCCGAATCCTGTTACGTAATCACTCCGCCGGAGCAAAAAGCAACTCAATATAATTCCGGCACTGTATCAACTGCTGCGAAGCAAGCCCGGGCTCATTCATTACCTTTGACAGGATAAATGCCCCCTCGAATGTCGTCAGCAGGTGGTCGGCCACCTGGTAATTCTCGATTGGAATACGCGGGGGATTGAGTGCCACGATGGCATCGATCTTTGCACAAAGACGTTGACGCCAGAAGTGCATCATTTCCCTGATGTTCGACATGATGTCCGCCGAGATGGCCCCGCTTTGATAACAGTAGGAGGCATACAGACAGCCGGGAAAGGGTTCTTCCAGTTTGTCTGTCATCTCGATAAAGAGGCCGACAAATATCAGTAATTGTTGCAGCGGGTCGCGGGACAGCTGCTCGGCCTTTTCCATGAATTCGTTACAATGGTGCCGGTCGTCTTCCGCATAGCGTTCAATCAGTGACGCGGCCAGATCGTGCTTGGTTTTGAAATGGTAAAAAAAGGTACTTTTTGTGACGCCGGCTTCGTCGATGACTTTTTCAACTGACGTGCCCGACAGGCCGACGTCCAGCACCATGTTCTGCGCGACATCCATTATCTTGTTACGTGTAACCGACCCATCACGTGGCATCACTGACCCCCGATCCGTTTTGCAGCAGCACAGATTGTATCCCATGGGTTGTGTTTATTTGTACCGCCGGTCAGAAACAACGGCCATTGGCGTGCGAATCCCTTCGCCCTGCCCTGCTCAAACATTTTTATGCAGTTAGATCATAGTGTTACATCGGCAAAATAAAACCGGTTTCTGTATTGCTTGCCTAAAAACCTTTGCCCTATCTTTATCACCAGGACAAATAGTGTCTAACCGCTAAGCGAGGGAACAATCATGTGTAACGTATGTATGTCAATCAGTGACGAAGCCAATACAACTGACGAATTCGCCGATCAGCTGCTGGATATGCTCAACCAGGGGGCGCTGTCTTTAATGGTGTCTATCGGGCATCGTACCGGCCTGTTTGACAGCCTGGCTGAATTAGCCAGCCCGGGTTGTGAGCAACTTGCCGCGCATGCCGCTCTTGATCCACGCTATGTGAGGGAATGGCTGGGCGCAATGGTGACCGGGGGAATTGTGAAATACCTGCCGGACACCGACGAATACCTGTTGCCGGGAAGCCATGCAGCTTTACTGACACACAGCGCAACGCCGGACAATATTGCGGTGTTTGCCCAGTACATCGGCCTCCTTGGCCAGGTCGAGGATAAGATTGTGGACTGCTTTCGCCACGGTGGCGGCGTCGGCTACGAGCATTATCCGCGTTTCCATGAAGTCATGGCGGAAGACAGCGGACAAACCGTACTGGGCGCTCTGGATAAACACATTCTTCCACTGATCGGTCATATCATCCCTCAACTTGAAGCCGGCATCCGTGTGCTGGATGTCGGCTGCGGCAAGGCGCGGGTTTTGCTTCAGCTGGCGTCCTGTTACCCGAACTCACACTTCACCGGCTATGACCTGTCTGCGGATGCACTGGCCGAGGCGCGCCGGCAGGCTGAAAAGGCGGGGCTGACAAATATTCAGTTTGAAGCACGTGACCTGAGCGACTTTGAGCACAGCGCCGACACCGAACGCTTTGACTTTGTCACCGCCTTCGACGCGGTACATGATCAGGCCGTACCCCAGGGTGTGCTCAATGGCATTTACAAAACACTGAAAACCAGCGGCACCTTCCTGATGCAGGATATCCGCGCGTCCAGCCACCTGGAGAAGAACCTGGAGCACCCGATCGCACCTTTGCTTTATACGATTTCGACCATGCATTGCATGACCGTTTCACTGGCGCAGGGCGGTGCCGGGCTGGGGACCATGTGGGGCGAGGAACTGGCGCTGGAAATGTTGGGCAAAGCCGGGTTTGATACCGTTGATGTGCATCGGCTTGAACATGATTTTCAGAATAATTTTTATGTTATGCGTAAGGATGCATGAAAAATGGAAAAATCTCGCCACCTTACCCAGTAGTTTTTCCATATGCGAGGTAATATGAAATAATCTGCGTATGAGGCCTGTCTCTCACTTCATAGCCGTCACGCTGACGTTATTTCCCTTACACGCCTGGTGCGCACCACCGTTGGCGGATGTTCACGTGCACTTCAAATGGAGTCAGGAAGACGTAACAACAGCGCAGCAGGCTGTCGAGGTATTAATCAATAACGATATCGCACTGGCGGTTGTCACAGGCACGCCGGCTGACTATGCCCTGCAGCTTAAACGGCTGGCGCCGGACCGGATTGTGCCTATCTGGAGCCCATACCGTTCGACCGCTGACTGGTCTGTATGGGCACATGACAAGGGCGTCCTTGAGCGCGCACGTCAGGCGATGGATTCCGGCAAATACCAGGGTATCGGTGAGCTGCATCTGATTGGCGGCTTTGCCCCTCACTGGCGGAGTCCTGTGATTGCCGGACTGGCGCAGATTGCCGCAGAGTTCAACGTTCCGTTGCTGTTACATACCGAATTCAGCCGGCCTGACACTATGATCGGGCTGTGCGGTGCTTATCCCAATGTGCGTCTTTTATGGGCGCATGCCGGCGCCATCCTGACACCTGAACAGGTTTCAAGCGTCATGACCCGCTGCCCGAATGTGTGGGCCGAGTTGTCGGCGCGCGACCCATGGCGCTTTGTCAATAATCCCATCACCGACCGGAACATTACCCTGCTCCCGGAATGGCGCGAACTGGTTGAAGCGTTTCCGGAGCGCTTCATGGTGGGATCTGACCCGGTCTGGCCGGTGGAAAACCTCGACAGCTGGGATGAACCCGACACCGGTTGGCAGCAATACGACCGTTTCATCGACTTCCACCGTCAGTGGATAGATCAGCTTCCGCCGGGGCTGGCGCAGAAGTTACGGCTTGATAATGCCTTGAAGTTTTTTACAGCAACGCCGGATAGCAAATAAATAATCATGCTGGCGGTTAGTCGTCATCCGATCATTTGCCGCAGCATTTTTTATATTTCTTGCCGCTTCCACAGGGACAGGGCTCATTTCGGCCCGTCTTTGGCGCATCACGCTTAAACTGCACGGGGCCAACATCCTTGCCTCCGCTGTACAACCATGTGCCAT
>Ga0316193_10000329_pt1 | contig 28477 bp, 29 predicted proteins | sample MerIslsedime2_MG_FD_207735 | JGI IMG/M metagenome (GOLD analysis project Ga0316193, IMG submission 207735) | Coastal sediment microbial communities from Maine, United States - Merrow Island sediment 2 | ecosystem: Environmental > Aquatic > Marine > Coastal > Sediment | place: USA: Maine... | reverse complement strand
TGCGACCGCCGCAGCTGCCTAGCAGAGAATCCCTGGCCGCAAGAAGGCCGCCCAGCGGCCTTTGATTTCTTGTTGAACGGGTTTTCGGACGAGCCCCGTTATTTGGAGGACAATTTCTCCAAACGCTCTTGCATGTCCTGGAGCTCGGCCTTGAGCGTATCGATATTGTCTTTCGTCGGCGGGAGCGCCTTATTCGGCGTTGTGTCAGTAATCTCTGACTCGTCGGCCGATCCGGTCCCCTCCGCCCCGAAAGGCGTGAACAGACCGAGCGCACGATCAAAGGTCTCGAAATTCTTGCGAACCTGCTCCTGCACCGCATCGAAAGCGGTTGTGCTAAAAGCATCGGCGAAACGCCGCCGGTACTGCTCCTGCTGCTTCGTCAGCGAGTCCAGACTGAATTCGAGATAGCTTGGCACCAGCCTCTGCATTCCGTCGCCATAGAACCGGATGAGCTGGCGCAGGAACCCGATGGGCAGAAGACTGGTCCCGCGGCTCTCTTGTTCGACAATAATCTGGGTCAAAACCGCATGAGTCAGGTCCTCGCCAGTCTTCGCGTCGTAGACCACGAAATCGCGCTCGGCGCGCACCATTTCGGCGAGATCCTCAAGGGTCACATACGTGCTTGTATCTGTGTTGTAGAGCCTGCGGTTAGCATACTTCTTGACAATAACCGGCCGGTTCTCTTGGTTTGCGTCCTTAGCCAATTGTCTTCCGCTCCTAAGCCCTAATACCTTGGCCTCTTCCGGAACCAAACCAGATGCCGCACTATGCCGCACTATGCCGCAACTGCGAAAATAATTACCACGTTCGGTGTACACAGCACCAGAGCCTTTGGCGACAGGCTTAACGTCAGACGTTTGTTGGGGTTTCCAGCCGGAAACCACTGAGGTATGACCGGGAACGAGTTTCAGTCGGGAGGAAGAAATGAAAGACGCAGAAATCGTAATCGTCAGTGCGGCACGGACGCCTGTCGGATCGTTTGGCGGCTCGCTTTCGAGCGTACCGGCGCATCAGCTTGGCGAAGTGGCCATTCGTGCAGCGCTGGAGCGCGCGGGCGTGGACGCCGCAGATGTCAATGAAGTGATCATGGGCCAGGTGCTCACCGCCGGCGAAGGGCAGAATCCGGCCCGGCAAGCTGCCATGGCAGCGGGCGTGCCACAGGAGGCCACCGCCTTCGGCATCAACCAGGTCTGCGGTTCGGGCCTGCGTTCGGTCGCTCTCGGTGCTCAGCAGATCGCAACCGGCGATGCTGACATCGTTGTCGCTGGCGGTCAGGAGAATATGAGCCTGTCCCCCCATGTCGCCAACCTGCGCAACGGCCACAAAATGGGCGATGTGAAGTTCATCGACTCGATGATCAAGGACGGCCTGTGGGAGGCCTTCAACGGCTACCACATGGGCAACACCGCTGAGAACGTTGCCAAGCAGTGGCAGCTGACGCGCGATGAGCAGGACGGTTTTGCCGTGGCTTCTCAGAACAAGGCGGAAGCTGCCAAGAAGGCCGGCAAGTTCCAGGATGAGATCGCGCCCGTGACCATCAAGACCCGCAAGGGCGAGATCGTCGTGAACCAGGACGAGTACATTCGCGAAGGCGCGACGGTCGAGGACATTGGCAAGCTGCGTCCGGCCTTCGACAAGGAAGGCACGGTCACCGCGGGCAATGCATCGGGTATCAATGACGGCGCTGCCGCCGTGGTGCTGATGTCCGCCGAGGAAGCCAAGAAGCGCGGTCTGACGCCGCTCGCCCGCATCGCCTCATGGGCGGTTGCCGGCGTCGATCCCACGATTATGGGCACCGGGCCGATCCCCGCCTCACGCAAGGCGCTGGAGAAGGCAGGCTGGAAGGTCACCGACCTTGATCTCGTCGAGGCCAACGAGGCGTTCGCCGCGCAGGCCTTGGCTGTAAACAAGGACATGGGCTGGGACGGCAGCAAGGTGAACGTCAATGGCGGTGCTATCGCCATCGGTCACCCGATCGGCGCCTCGGGCACGCGCGTCCTCGTCACGCTGCTGCACGAGATGCAAAAGTCCGACGCCAAGAAGGGCCTTGCGACCCTATGCATCGGCGGCGGCATGGGCGTTGCCATGTGCCTGGAGCGCGCCTAGTTCACGTGCGCGACGCGCAACGAGGTCATCGCTCTTGAAGCTTGAGGCGAATTCGTGTGGGGTGGCCCAAGCTGCCCCACACTTGGGTTTGGCACTTGAAGAAACAGGCGCCGAAGCGCGCTAAGGGAGGATGCTATGGGACGGGTGGCTTTGGTTACTGGTGGTACGCGCGGCATTGGCGCGGCATGTAGTAAGGCGCTGAAGGATGCGGGCTACACTGTTGCCGCCAGCTATGCAGGCAATGACGAGGCGGCCAACGCGTTCAAGGCGGAGACCGGAATTTCGGTCTTCAAATGGGACGTAGGCGACTATGACGCGTGTGAAAAGGGCGTTGCCGCCGTCGAGAGCGAAGTCGGCCCGGTCGAAGTGCTGGTCAACAATGCCGGTATTTCCCGCGATTCTATGCTCAACAAGATGAGTGCCGAGCAATGGTCGCAAGTCATGCGCACCGATCTCGACTCGGTGTTCAACGTAACGCGCCAGGTGATCAACGGCATGCGTGACCGCAAATTCGGCCGCATCATCTCGATCTCCTCGATCAATGGTCAGCAGGGCATGCTGGGCCTGTCCAATTACTGCGCTGCCAAAGCCGGGATGATCGGCTTCACCCGCGCCGTTGCGCTTGAAGGCGCCCGCAAGGGCATCACGGCGAATGCCATCGCACCTGGCTATGTGGCCACCGAGCTCTTGGCCGGTGTCTCCGAGAAGGTGATGGAAGCCATTGTCGGCCAAATCCCTGTTGGACGTCTCGGTGAGGCCGAAGAGGTCGCGCGCTGCGTCGTCTTCCTCGCCGCCGACGAGGCAGCATGGATCACCGGCACGACTCTGTCGATCAATGGCGGACAGCTCGCCGACTAAGTCCTTCAAGGCCAGTCGGTCCCGGTCGGCGGCGATAGCATAAGAATTGCACGGTTGCCTATACGGCGATCTTTGGCGGCTACGACACACTGAAGCAGCTGGAGCCTCAAGACCAACCGTACGATTTTGTCTGCTTCACGGACGATCAGATGCCCGCTCGTGTTGGAGAATGGCACGTGATTCATGTCCCGCGCGATTCCCAGCTCCATTCCAGAATGCAGTCCAAGCACTTCAAGTTACTGAGCCGCCGGATATTCCCCGATGGCCATCTGGCGGATGCGTATGCCCCGTTTTCGCTGGGTCGACCGGCCGACCTGTCAATCTGGATCGACGCGAGCTTCCAAATCAACAGTCCGGCCTTCGTGAGCGACATGCGCGCGAAACTTGGCGCGGGTGACTGGACCATGTTCGTGCATCCGGATCGGGACTGCATTTACGAGGAGGCCACAGGCAGCCTGACATTGCGAAAATATCGTGGTCTGCCGGTTAACCAGCAGGCCGAAGCCTACAGGTCGCTCGTCCCCCCACACGGCGGTCTCTTTGCCACCGGCATGATAGCCAGACGAGAGCCCCTCGCGGAGCGGCTCAAGCGTGTGAACGATCTCTGGTGGGCCGAAAAACCGAGAGCTGGACCTACCAGGACCAGATCTCGCTGCCCGTCGTTCTCCGCAGCATCAGTGGATGCGATCCTGTCACGCTCCCGGAAAACATTCGGCGCAATCAATGGTTCAGCATCCTGCCGCACAACAGCGATCGCTGAGATGCCATGCGAGGATGCCTGCCGGGCGCGAGCGGGGGGGTTATGAGGGCCAAAGGCTCCCCTTGCTTCTGACCTCTATGGCTCCCAGCCTTCGGGCGCGAGTTCGAACCCATCGAAGTGGAAGCCTGGTGCCACGGTGCACCCTGTCAGGGACCAACCCCCAAGGCTTCTTGCACTCTGCCAAGCATGAGCCGGGACGATGGCTTGCGGATGCTCCCCGGCAAACAGATCGGGCCCAAGCCTGAACTCTTGAACACCCGCATCGTCCGCGACCTTCAACACAAGAGGCGCGCCGCCATACCAGTGCCAGGTCTCCACAGCATCGATTCTATGCCAGTGGGACACCTCACCCTGCGCCAATAGAAACAAAATGGCCGTGGAATGGGGCCGGCCCTGATGCCCGGGTTCGTCTCGGAATGTCTCGCGGTACCAGCCGCCCTCGGGGTGAGGCTCGAGAGCCAGATGCGCGATGATCTCCTCGGCGCTCGGAGACGGCTCCACTAGAAACGGTCCTTGCGCCTGCGCACCTCGCCGAACACAGCCTCAAGCGGCTGACCCTCCATCCCAAGCCGAGCTTGAATGGCAGGGCTTGAGGCACGCAAGAAGGGATTGGTGGCGAGTTCCTGGCCAATCGTTGTCGGCAGGGAAGGACGGCCATTGGCATCGTTCGCCGCGACCTCGGCAGTCCGTGCCTGCAACACCTCGTTTTCTGGCTCGATCGTCAGTGCGAACCGGCAATTGTTACCGGTATATTCATGGCCGCAATAGAGGCGCGTCTCGGGCGGGAGGCTGGCAAGCTTCGAAAGCGACTCCCACATGGTCGGCGCATCGCCTTCAAGCAATTTTCCGCACCCGACGGAGAAGAGTGTGTCGCCAACGAAAACCGCTGCCTCGTCTGGAAAATGATAGCTCACATGCCCGCGCGTATGGCCGCGCGTGTCGATGACGGTCGCATCCGCGTGCCCAACCGCAACCGTGTCGCCTTCCTTCACCTCCACATCGAGCCCCGAAATCAGTCCCGCTTCCCGCGCGGGGCCGTAGACCGTGCATCCAAATTTCTTCTTCAAGGCCCCAATGCCGGCCGTGTGGTCTCCGTGATGATGGGTGACGAGAATGTCCGAGAGATCCCATCCCTTATCCGCGAGCGCCGCGAAAATGGGCTCCGCCTCGGGTGCATCGATCGCCGCGGTGGCCCCTGTCTCAGGGTCGTGTAGCAAAACGCCGTAATTGTCGGCACGGGTCGGAAATTGATAAATTTCGAGCTTGGCCATGTCATTCTCTTCGCGATTGCGGGTGCGGGTTGGCATTGTCGCCTGGACCGTACCCCTCACGCCTCTGGATTGAAACCGGTCGCAACGAAACCCAAATCAAGGCGCGCCACAACTAAGTCTGAGCCATGCATCTCGACGCCATCGACCTTCGAAACTTCTATGCCCGCCGCCTGGGGCTCATGGTGCGGCGGCTTTTGCGCCCGCGATTCCGGGCGCTATGGCCGAATGTCCGCGGCAAGCGCGTGTTCGGCTTGGGCTACGTGACGCCTTACCTCGCCGAATTTCGTAAAGAAGCGGCCTGTATTGGCGCGCTGGCCCCGGCACGGCTCGGCGCCATGCCATGGCCCGAGCGTGCCTCTTCGCAAGTCGCCCTCGTCTCGGAGACAGACCTGCCCTTGGACGATGAGTCCGCTGACCATATTCTCCTGGTGCATATGCTGGAGTGGTCGGAGCATCCGCACACCCTCCTTCGCGAGATCTGGCGGGTGCTGGCGCCGAGTGGCCGCATCCTGATCGTGGTCCCGAACCGGCGAGGCTTATGGGCGCGCCTCGATACGACACCCTTCGGCTATGGAAGCCCTTTCAGCCGCAGTCAGCTCACTCGGCTCTTGAAGGACGCCATGTTCCAGCCCGAGAGCTGGCACTACGTGCTTCACCTTCCGCCCTTCAACTGGCGCGTTCTGACGCGATGGCCGGATTTCTGGGAGCGGCTCGGCGATATCCTTTGGCCTGCCTTCTCCGGCGTCATAATTTTGGAGGCGACCAAGCAAGTCTATGCGGGCAGCCCCTTGCGCGAAACCGAACGCTCCATGCGCCGCCGCATCGTGCCCATCCCCGCAGGCGTGGCGACGCCGCGGCTAACGCGAGAGCAGAAAGATCGCCTGCTCGCCGAAGAAATTTTGCGACGATAGAGGCATGGAGCGGAGCTTCGTGCCAAGGGCATTGAGTGCTGCGGCCCGTTCGACGTTGGCGCCCATCTCATCGCACAGCGCCAGAAAATCCTTGATCGTGCAGAAATGGATATTGGGCGTGCTGTACCACGTCTCCGGGAGATTATCGGTGCGGGGCATGCGTCCGCCGAACATCAGCTGGGTCCGCACCCGCCAATGGCCGAAATTCGGGAACGACACCACCGCGCGCTTCCCAATCCGCAAGAGCTGCTGCAACACGAGCCTCGGATTACGCGTCGCTTGAATGGTCTGCGATAGGATTGCGTAGTCGAAGGCGCCGTCGGGGTAATATTCAAGGTCGGTGTCCGCATCGCCCTGGATCACCGACAGGCCTTGGGCCACGCATTGGTTCACACCGGCCTGGCTGAGTTCGATGCCGCGGCCATCCACGCCATGCTTCTCGGCAAGGATCCGCAACAGCGCGCCATCACCGCAACCGATGTCCAGTACCCGGGACCCAGGCGACACCATCTCGGCGATCAGCAGCAAATCGACACGGCTCGCGTCGGCGGAGCGCAAGCCCATTGGGTTTACCGGCGCATCCATGCTCACGTGCTCGCGCTTGTGCCGTCGATGCCACGCCAGCGCGCGGCGGCGTTCAAGAACCCGCGAACCGTATCGAACAGCTCCGGCTCGTGGAGCAAGAAGGCATCATGGCCCTTGTTCGAGGCGATCTCGACAAAGCTCACATTGGCGGCGACCGCGTTCAGCGCATGCACCACCTCGCGGCTCTCCTCCGTGGGAAACAGCCAGTCCGAGGTGAACGAGATGAGACAAAACCGCGTCTTAGTCCCGGCATAGGCGTTCGCAAGCACGCCGCCATGATCGGCGGCAATGTCAAAATAATCCATAGCGCGAGTGATGTAGAGATAGGAGTTTGCGTCAAAACGATCGACGAAACTCATTCCCTGATGGCGCAAATAGCTCTCCACCTGGAAGTCGGCATCAAAGCCGAACGTCACCTGGTCGCGGTCCTGCAAATTGCGGCCGAACTTCGTGTGCAGCGCCTGGTCGGACAGATAGGTGATGTGCGCGGCCATGCGCGCAACCGCCAACCCTTTGCGCGGGCTCTTGCCCTCTTCCAGATAGCGGCCGTCACACCAGTCCGGGTCGGCCATCACCGCCTGACGGCCCACCTCATGGAAGGCAATGTTCTGCGAGGAGTGCCTTGCCGCGCACGCAATCGGGATCGCCGAGAAGACGCGCTCCTTATAGGTCGCCGCCCATTCGAGCACCTGCATGCCGCCCATGGAGCCGCCGATCACACTCAAGACTTGATCGATGCCGAGGTGGTCGAGAAGCCGGGCTTGAGCGCGAACCATGTCGCGCAGTGTGATAACTGGAAATTCCGGCCCGTAGGTGCGTCCCGTCTCCGGGTTGAGGGAGCTTGGCCCCGTAGATCCCATGCAGCCACCGATCACGTTGGGGCACAGGACGAAATACCGGTCCGTATCGATGGGCTTGCCGGGCCCGATCATGGTCTCCCACCAGCCGGGCTTACCGGTCACAGGATGGAGGCTGGCGGCATGCTGGTCGCCGGTCAGAGCATGACAGACCAAGATCAGGTTGGACTTGTCCGCATTCAGCGTGCCGTAGGTCTGATAGGCGACGGAAAATGGCGCAAGCAGACCCCCGCTGTCGAGCGGGAGGCCCTCGCTCGCAGGAAAATGCACCACTTCGCTATGAGGATTGACGATCTGCTCACGCCGCTTGAGTTCGGCGAAGCTGTCCGCTCCCGGGGTCTCATTCATCGTAAATCGCGCCTATTCGAGACAATCTGTTCGGTCACGCGCCGGCGCCATGCCGCGCGCATCCTGCCAATATGACCAGGAATTATACAATGGCGCGTTAGCGTTGGCCTCATCCTTTAAAGTCAATCTTTTCTTTGCCTTGGCTTAAGAAATCGCCGTATGAGAAGCCCATCGTAGTGTTTCACGCCCCAAAAAGGAGCAAATCTCATGGCTGCCAAACGAATGGCTGCCAAACCGACGGCCCCCAACCCAGTCGCAGCCAGAATTGGACCGGGGCCCCGTCCAGGCATTCTGGATATCGCGCCCTATGTGCCAGGCACGAGCACGCTGCCTGGCGCAGGCGTGATCGTGAAGCTGTCGTCCAACGAAACGCCCCTCGGACCGAGCCCGAAGGCGGTCGGGGCCTATCTTGGCGAAGCCGCGCGCCTGTCCCGCTATCCGAACGGCTCAGCGCGTCCTTTGCGCGAGGCGCTGGGGCTCCGCTATGACCTTGAGCCAGCGCAGATCGTCTGCGGGTCGGGGTCGGACGAATTGCTCAACCTTCTGGCCGCGGCCTATATCGGGCCGGGCGATGAGGCGATCTACACTGAACATGGCTTCCTTGTTTACAAGATCGCGATCCTTGCGCGTGGCGCGCGCCCCGTCGTGGCGCCAGAGACAAATTTCACCGCCGACGTCGATGCGATTTTGGCGCGCGTGACCCCGGCCACGCGCATGGTGTTCGTTGCGAACCCCAATAACCCCACCGGGACATATCTGCCCTTCGATGAGATCGAGCGGCTGCATGCGGGGCTCCCCGAACACGTCCTTCTCGTGCTGGATGCGGCCTATGCCGAATATGTGCGGGCGCACGACTACGAGGCCGGGATCGCGCTTGTCGCACGAAACGAAAATGTGGTGATGACGCGCACTTTCTCGAAAATCTATGGGCTTGCCGCCTTGCGGATCGGCTGGGCGTATTGTCCCTCCGCCATCGCCGGGGTGCTGAACCGGATAAGAGGTCCTTTTAATGTGACGGGCCCTTCGATCGCAGCCGGTGTGGCGGCGCTCAACGATCAGCCGCATATGGACGCAGCCATTGCGCATAACGAGGCTTGGCTTGGCGACATGGCGGCGCGGCTGAGCGCACTCGGCCTGCGCACGACACCGAGCGCAGCAAACTTCCTGCTCGTGCATTTTCCGGAAGAACCCGGCATGACCGCAGCGGAAGCCGACGCCTTTTTGCATGAGCGACGCATCATCTTGCGGCGCGTGGAGGAATATGGCTTTCTCCATGCGCTCCGCATGACGATCGGCACAGAGGCTGAGAACCACGCAGTACTCGATGCACTAACCGCCTTCATGAACCGCACATGAGCGAGCCAATGTTCAGCAAAGTTGCGATCGTTGGGCTCGGGCTCATTGGCTCTTCTATCGCGCGCGGTTTGAAGGCGCGCGGGCTTAGCGCCACTGTGACCGGTTACGACGGCTCGGCGGATGTCCGCACGCGAGCGCGCGACCTTGGGTTTTGCGATGCCATCGCAGAGACCCCGCAACAGGCCGTGGAAGACGCCGAGCTTGTCCTAGTCGCGGTTCCAGTTGGCGCGATGGCAGACGCGGTGACGTCCCTCGCCTCGCACCTTGCAGATGGCGCCGTTGTGACGGATGTGGGTGGGGTCAAGACGGCTGTGATCGAAAAGATCTTGGCTGAACTCCCCGGCCACGTCGCCTTCGTCCCCGGGCACCCCATTGCAGGCACGGAGCATTCTGGGCCAGAGGCAGGCTTTGCGGAACTCTTCGAGGGACGCTGGTGCATTCTTACGCCGTGTGAGCGGACGACAGAGACAAGCCTTGCGAAGGTCACCGCCATGTGGAGCGGACTTGGCTCGCACGTTGAGACAATGACGCCCGAGCACCACGACATCGTCCTCGCTATCACGAGCCACGTGCCTCATCTCATTGCCTACAACATCGTCGGCACCGCCGCCGATCTGGAAGAGGTTACCCAATCGGAGGTGATCAAATTTTCCGCTGGCGGCTTCCGCGACTTCACGCGCATCGCCGCCTCCGACCCGGTGATGTGGCGGGACGTGTTCCTCAACAACAAGGAAGCCGTGCTGGAAATGCTGGGCCGCTTCACCGAGGACCTGGCTGCGCTCCAGCGTATGATCCGCTGGGACGACGGTAAGGCGCTTGAAGACCTCTTCACCCGGACCCGCACGATCCGGCGCGGCATCATTGATGCCGGGCAGGACACGGCGGACGCCGATTTCGGCCGCCCGCACGGGCACGAGGACTAGGGCTATTTGACCTTTATCGTAACGCCGACTTCAAATGGTACGCTTCCATGCGATCCATCAATTTTCACGAGGTCCCAAGAAAAACCTGGACCGTGTTCTTTGGCGGCTTCTCAAACTGCAATTTTAACGGCTGCGGAAATGTCTGCATCCGCGGTTCTGCCTTCGTACATATCCTTCATGGCACTCCTCCGGCAGAGGTCATTCGACCCGAATAATAACTTGAGTTTGGCAATGGAGCTGTTTCACAATCAAAGCTTGTGCACAACTGAAACGCATTTGCCGCAGGCGGCGCACGTTCAACAGCACCTTCAGGAAACGTCAGAAATCCTCTAAGACAGTACGCATGTCTGAGCTTTGGGTGTTCGGTTATGGCTCTCTCATGTGGCGTCCGGGGTTCCCGTTCGATGTGCAATGCCCCGCGCGCCTGGGGGGGCTGCACCGGGCGCTCTGCGTCTACTCGATCCTGCATCGCGGGACACTGGAGAAGCCGGGCCTGGTGCTAGGCCTCGACCACGGCGGCGAATGCCACGGCGTGGCTTTTCGCATCGCGCCGGGCTCTGAGAACCAGACAATTTCCTATCTGCGCGATCGGGAGCAGGTGACAGACGTCTATGTGGAAGCGTATCGCGGCGTGGAACTTGCCGATTGGTCTGGGCAAACGGTTACGGCCCTGACGTACCTTGCTGACACATCCCATCCGCAATATGCGGGAGTGCTAGACCTGGAGGCGCAAGAGCGCATTGTCCGCGACTGCCATGGGCAGGCTGGCGCCAATATCGACTATGTGTTGAACACTGTGGAGCACTTGGAGGCCCTAGGGGTGCACGACCCCCTCCTCTCGACATTGGCGACCCGGCTCAGGGGCCGCGATGAGCAGCGCGGAAACTAGTCGGGCATCGCCAAGACGCGTGTCCGCAGTCTAGCCCGCCACTCTGGCAGGGTTCACCGCGGACGTGTCCTCGTAGAGCTTGGGCGCTCCGAAGAAGTCGCCCTGCAGATACGCGACACCGGCTTTCTCCAGCATGCTCACTGACTGCTCACCGCCCACCCATTCGCCGACGGCAATGGGGCCAAAGCTGTGTGCCAGATCGATCAGCTTACGCACAAACACTTCGTCTTCCGGGGCCGATCCGAGATTTTCAATGAGGGACCCGTCGATCTTGACCATATCGACGCCGAGATCGCGCAGCGAGGTGTAACCGGCACCGAAATCGTCGAGCGCGACCCGGCAACCTGAATCCTTTAGGAGGCCAATAAACACGGACGTGGCTTCGATATCGCACGTCGCCGCGATCTCCGAGATCTCCACGGTCAACCGCTCCGTCAGCGTGCGATCCTTGCCCGTTAGAGCCTCAAGCGCATCGACCCATTGACGATCCGTCATGGTCATTGCCGAGACATTTAGCGCAAGCTTGGTCTCGCGCGATGAGCGTAACAAGTCGACCGTCAATTCAAGCGCGCGATGATCGACAAGCCGCGACAACCCAAACTGCTCAGCGACGGGAATGATTTCACTCGCCTTCAATATGGAGCCGTCGAGGCACCGTAGGCGCAAAAGGCACTCGTACAGTTCCGGCTCGTAAAGCCGCGATGTCACGATAGGCTGGAGCGCGATCATCATGCGGCGGTCGTTCAGTGCACGAATGATCTCATCGGCGATAGTGACATTGTGCTGCCGTTCGAGTTCCCGGCGCTCGCAGGACACATAACAGCAGAAGCGGCCGCCGGGATTCGTGCGCGCGCGACCGATAGCCTGCAAAGCTCGGCCTATCGCCTCCTGAGAGTTCCCCGCGTGATAAGGGAGCTGGACTGCACCCACCAAAACGGTCACGGCGACCGCACCGGCGCTCGTATCCACGATATTGCCGTCGACAACGGCCATCAGGCGCCGGGCGACCGGCTCGATCTCGTGTGCATCGCAATTGTGCAGGACGATCCCAAACTTGTTCGACGAGAACCGGCCAAGGCAGTCGCGTCCGCGCACAACACCTCTAAGGCGCTCGCCCATGATGGAAATGACCTCATCGCCCACATGGTAGCCATACGTCTCGTTGATCCGCGTCAAGTCGTTGATTCCTACCAGGAGGAAAACGCCCTTGGCCGCTGTTTTGGTCTGGGCGGATAGGAGGCTCGAAACGGTTTGGGCAAGCGCGGTCCTGTTCAGCAAGCCCGGCTGCTCCTCATGTTCTCCGGTGCCGTGCATACGGTCGGCCCGTCGGAGATCGGCAATCACTCGAAGGGTTCCTTGCGCACGAACCGGGCTACCTTTCGCATCGGTAAAGCAAACACCATGATCCTCGAGCCATACCGCGGCATCGCTCCGGCGCCCCTCTGGCAGAAACCGGTATTGCAGCGCATAAGGAAGCTCCGCGCTGGGCGCTGCCCGCGGACCGCCCGTCACGCCGTCATAGCGGGCAGAGGAATGGTCCGGATCGATGTGCAGGGCGTAGGCCCGCGCTTGGCGCAACTTGGAAATATCCACCCCGCCCAAAACCGAGGAGGCATTGCCAGCCCACGCGATCTCGTCCGTGCCGAAGTCCCACAGATACGCTGTCGCCTGGATGCTATCCAGGACGTCTTCCAGCCGAAATTGCGGGTCGGATGTCTTGTGGTCTTTTGTCTTACCTACGCTCACCAGCCAGCCCTTCTTGTCGACGCCTCGGGTCCCTTTTGGGACCTCAGTGCTTTTGAAGGAGACTAAGCGGCAAGGTTTAAGAAGCAGAAAATCTCCTGACGCGGATCGCCTCTCTCAGGGCCGTAAAGGGGGCAAACATGGCCTCTGGGGCGGGGTTTCTAGCGCCGTGGTTACCAACGCCCTACCAATCCCGGTGGCGTTTGGATGAAGGCAGACCGTTCCCGGCATGCCAACGTCCGTTCGCATGCCGGGAACGGGCCAATGGCGCGGGTTGCGCGCAGATCTTGAGTCACAACGCAAAAAGGCTCCGGCACGCATGGGTGCCGGAGCGGAACAAGATCTTAACAGACCTAAAGCGCGTGGGCGCCTAAGCCTCTTCCTTGATCGTGATGACCTGGCGGCTACGATAGCGGCCTGACTTCAAGTCGATATGATGCGGCCGACGCAATTCGCCCGAATCCTTATCTTCGACATAAGCCGGGGCCGCGACAGCGTCGTGGCTCCGCCGGTTGCCCCGCTTCATGCGAGACACTTTTCTCTTAGGAACAGCCATTTTCTTGAACCTCTAGGCGGCCCCGCATCTATCCCGGAGCCTCTTCTGGCGACCTTATAGTGGCAATCTTGGCCTCTGGCCAGGGCCGATAGCTTACCTTTTTGGGCTATTCATGAGGCAGCCGGTCCGTTTGGCGATATAGGGCAGGCGCTTCTGGACGGCATTGGCGACCAAACGATGCGTCCTTGTGGGCCGCGCCGGGTTCCGGACAAGGGGTTTTGGCAACGTTGTGGCAAGCAAGACCGCCTGGCGCCGGGTCAGCGCTGAGGCCGGCTTACCGAAATAATAGCGGCTCGCCGCCTCGGCCCCAAATAGGCCCGGGCCGAACTGGGCAATATTAAGATAGACCTCCAGCACGCGCGGCTTCGGCCAAATCGAAACAATTGCGTAGGCGAGAGGTACCTCCAGCGCCTTGCGGATATAGGAGCGGAACTCCCATAGATAGATATTTTTGGCGACCTGCATAGGGATGGTGCTCGCCCCCCGCACGGCTTCCCAACTCTTTGCCGCCTCGACGACCTCCCGCACGGCGCCCCAGTCCACTCCCCCATGCCGGCAGAAATTGCCGTCCTCGCTCGCAATAACCGCGTGACGCAAATTAGGAGAGATTTTTTCAAGTGGCACCCAGCGCCGCTTCAACGTTTCGCCGCGTAGCTTTTCCACGATCATGACCGAGGTGATGGGCGGATTGACGAAGCGGAACAGGACGATGCTGCCGAGAACCAGGCCGAACAGGATCAGTGCGGCAAGCGCGATGCGCTTCAGCCAAGGATGTCGCGTGCCCCATGACTTTTGGGAGCGAGATTTCCGCGACCGCGACTTTCGCGCTTTTCCCTGCGCACTGGTTCTGCCGGACCCCGGTCCTGGCGACCGGCTTCCCAGAGCCGTTTGACGATTCGCGACCGGTTTGTCCGTCATGGGATTGGGTTCTAACGTCCGCGCGCCGCACGATCAATTTGCGGCGAAAGAAAGCCTCGGCTATCCCTTCGCTCACGATGACCTTTCTGACAGAAATCGACAGGATTGCCGGAAGCGTGGAAAAGCGCCTCGGCGAGATTCTCACCGGCAAGAGCCGCACCACCGCGAACGAGCGCATGGCTGGCGTTTCCCTGCCCGAAGCCATGCGGTATGCCGCACTTGGGGGCGGCAAACGCTTGCGTCCGTTCTTACTAATCCAAACCGCGCAGCTTTTCGACGTGCCTGAGCGCGCCGCGCTCAATGCGGCCTGCGCCCTGGAATGTGTCCATTGCTATTCGCTGGTCCATGACGACCTTCCCGCTATGGACGACGATGCTGTCCGGCGGGGACGCCCGACGGTTCACATCGCATTCGACGAAGCGACAGCGATACTGGCGGGCGATTCGCTTCTGACGCTTGCCTTCGAGATCGTGACCGCACCGCAGTGCCACGACGATCCCGCGATTCGTGCCGAACTCGCGCATCTCCTTGCCATGGCAAGCGGCTGGGAGGGCATGGCACTCGGTCAAGCGCTGGACCTCGCCGCCGAGAACCAATCTTTTTCAGCCGATGAGACCGTCACCATGCAGACGCTGAAGACCGGTGCCCTGTTCCGTTTTGCCTGCGTAGCTGGGGCTGTGCTCGGCCGTGGTGACCAGCCGGCCCGCGAGGCCCTAACCCGCTATGCAAGAGCATTTGGCCAAGCCTTCCAACTCGCCGACGACCTCCTTGATGCGCAAGGGGATGCGGAGGCGGTCGGCAAGGCGGTCTCCAAGGATGCGGAGAAAGGCAAGGCCACGCTCGTCGGCTTGCTGGGAATTGCCGGTGCCAAGGCGCGGCTGGCCGGACTGGTCGCTGAGGCCGAGACCGCGCTTGAGCCTTTTGGCGAACGCGCAGCTCTTCTGATCGACGCGGCGCGCTTCGTCGCAGAACGGCGCTCTTGAGACATCGTCTGAATTCGAATCGAATGAAGAAATGTCCACAACGCCGACGCTGCGAGACCGCTTCCGGGATACGCACATCTCGCGCTTTCTGCAGGCGCTGTGGCGTTTGGTTTTCGCGGCACTCGTCTGCGCGGCGATCATTGTCCCGTTACCCGAACAATATTTCTCGCTCCCGTCTCGCTTCCTGATTGGCTGGGACGCAGGCGTGGTGCTGTATCTCGTCCTGGTGGCTATCATGGTCCTTCATTCGGACCACGAGCAGGTGCGCCGGTACGCGCCACTTCAGGACGAGGGGCGCTTCACCATCCTCATTGTCATTGCCGGCCTCGCCAGTCTCGGCGCCATTTTCTTGTGGTTGCGCACGGCGGCGGAGGACGAGTCCATCCAGCTCAGCATCCTTGCCCTGCTCTTCCTGACAACGCTGCTGTCCTGGGTTTTCGTCCATATGATGTTCGCGCTGCACTATGCGCACGAATACTACGCCGAGCATCGGGGCCAAGGCGGCGGTTTACACTTTCTAGGCGACAGGCCGCCGAACTATTGGGACTTCATCTATTTCGCCTTCACCATCGGCACATCGTTCGCCGTCTCGGATGTGAGCGTGACGTCACGCAGTATCCGTCAAACCGTGACGGCACACATGATTGTCGGGTTCATCTTCAATGTGACGATGATCGCCCTGACAGTCTCGATCGCGGGCGATGCAATCACTGCAAAATAGCGGTTGTGATACGCCTACTCGGCAGCGGTCCGGCCCAAAGGAGTTCGGCCCAACGCACCTTGTCCGAACCGCTGTTCGATATAGTCGAGCACCATTTGCTTGAATTCGGCGGCGGCACCGGGCCCACGCAAAGTGGTGACCTTCTTGCCTTCGACGAAGACAGGCGCGGCTGGCGCCTCACCTGTGCCGGGCAGCGAGATGCCGATATCGGCATGTTTCGATTCGCCTGGTCCGTTCACGATACAGCCCATGACCGCGACATTAAGCGTCTCGACGCCAGGATAGCGGCGTTTCCACTCCGGCATCTGATCGCGAATGAACGTCTGGATGTCGCCAGCGAGCTCCTGGAACGTCGTGGACGTGGTGCGCCCGCATCCAGGACAGGCCGCAACCAAAGGCACGAAGGCGCGGAACCCCATGCTCTGGAGTAGTTCCTGCGCGACCTGAACTTCAAGCGAGCGGTCTCCACCGGGCTCCGGGGTCAGCGAAATACGGATCGTATCGCCAATGCCTTGCTGGAGGAGGACCGACAAGGCCGCGGACGAGGCCACGATCCCCTTCGAACCCATCCCCGCTTCGGTGAGCCCGAGATGCAAAGCGAGGTCAGACCGTGCCGCGAGCATGGCATAGACCGCAATGAGATCCTGCACCGCCGACACCTTGGCCGAGAGCACGATCTTGTCTGCCCCCATGCCGAGTTCCTGCGCCCGCTCGGCGCTGAGAAGCGCCGACTGCACGATGGCCTCATGCATCACCTCGCGCGCGTCTTTCGGATTAGGGCTCTCAGCGTTCTCGTCCATAAGCCGCGTCAGCAAGTCCTGATCGAGACTGCCCCAATTGACGCCGATCCGCACAGGTTTGTCGTGCTTGAGCGCAATGTCAATGATCTGGGAGAATTGCTTGTCGCGCTTGTCCTTGAAGCCAACATTGCCGGGATTGATGCGGTATTTGGCAAGCGCCTCGGCACACGCCCCATGCTCGGCCAACAGGGTGTGACCGTTATAGTGAAAGTCGCCAATGAGCGGCACCTCGACACCCAGACGATCCAGCTGGTCCCGAATATGCGGCACGGCGGCCGCGGCCTCATCCCGGTCAACCGTGATCCGTACCAGCTCGGAGCCCGTGCGGGCGAGCGCCGCCACCTGGGCCACGGTCTGGCCGATATCGGCCGTGTCCGTGTTGGTCATGGACTGGACGACGATGGGGGCCCCGCCTCCCATCTTCACTCCGCCAATTTCAACCGGAATGGTCTTCTTTCGTGCAGCAATCTTCACCAAAAATCTCCTTGGGCGCCAGGATACATCACATTTCTGACGAGCGCGCTAGAGACGCGAACTCAAGGGGCGTTGCGGCGTTTTCGCCAGGCCAGCATGGCATCGGCAAGGAGGGCTGCCAGGGCAACACCTGCGGCGGCAACGAGGGCAGTTGCGATGTCTGCCGTGCGGTCCGGCGTCAGCCCTTGAGCGGCTTCAAGCCCCACCGAGAGCGGCACCAGTATGGCTGCCACGCACATGGGCCGGCCCGTTGCGACACAGGCAAGCATCGTCAGGGCGAAAAAGACGACAAAGTGCTCGATGAGCCAGTGAAGCCCAAGCCTGATTTGCCAATCTTCAGGACCGAGTGTGGCGTAGACAATTCCTGCTCCAAGAAAAGCAAGCAGCAGCCAAGACCAACGCTTATGGAGCCGAGCCATAGGTCCTTTTAACGGGACCAGGCTCAAGCGCTAGGCCTGCCAAGCCGGAAAGGGGTCGGGCATGGTCTTCCATGTGCCCGACGCCATATCCTCTTTCCGAGCGTCCGGCACGAGACAGCTGTCGAGCGCAGCGGTAATGGCCGCTTGGTCCATGGCCTGGGTGCCGATGAAAACGAGCTCCTGGCGCCGGTCGCCCCACGTCCCGTCCCAGCGCTTGAGGACCTCCTCAACGCCGTCAGAATCGTCGGGCCAGCGCTCTTGCGGGACCGCAGCCCAAAACCCAATGCCCTCATGCCGCACAAGAGGGCCTGCCTGGCTGAGCTCACCCACCCATTGTGGCCGTGTCGCAAGCCAGAAGAACCCCTTGGCGCGGATCACGTTCGGCCAGGATTGGTTGAAGAACGCATGGAGCTTCATGGGGTCGAACGGTGCCCGGGCACGATAGGTGAAGCTCGTGATGCCGTACTCCTCGGTCTCCGGTGTGTAATCCTTGAAACCGTTCAACTCCTTAAACCAGGTCGGGTGTGTTTGGGCAGTCTCGAAGTCGAAGAGGCCGGTGTTGAGAATCTCATCGAGAGTCACGTCCGCCTCGGTCGTCTCAATGACTTTGGCACTCGCGTTCAAAGAGCGAATGATTGCGCGCGCGGCTGCGACCTGCTCCGGCGTTGAAACATCCAGCTTGTTCAACACAATGACGTCGGCAAACTCGATCTGATCGACGAGGAGTGAAACCAGCGGCCGATGATCGGTTTCATCGACGCCGAGCCCGCGGTCGGTGAGAAACTCTTGGCTCTGATAATCACCGACAAGACCGCCGGCATCGACGACTGTCACCATGGTGTCGAGACGCGTCACATCGGCAAGGCTGTCGCCGTCCTCGTCGCGAAAGTCGAATGTCGTTGCGACCGGAAGCGGCTCGTAAATTCCAGATAATTCTATCAGCAGGTAATCGAAGCGGCCCTCGCCTGCGAGACGGCGGACTTCCTTCAGAGGATCCTCGCGCAGCGTGCAGCAAATGCAGCCCTTCGACATCTCCACCAACTCTTCGTTGGTACGTGACAGATCAGCGCCGCCCTTGCGGATCAGCTCCGCATCCAGGTTGATCTCGCTCATGTCGTTGACAATGACAGCGACTTTGCGCCCTTCGCGATTTGCCAAAACGCGGTTGAGCAGAATGGTCTTCCCTGCTCCAAGAAAGCCGGAAAGGACCGTAACCGGCAGGCGGTCATCCTCACCTGGAACCGACTCGTTGAGGTGGTCCACTAGATGTTTGTCTATCACTCGTCTCTCTGTTTATATTATAATATAATACTCTAGGGTCGCAGAAATACACATGCGCCATCTCTGTACCGAGACGGGACGGCACCAAGGTGCCGTCCCTTGAGGGTCTTACCCGCCTAGGACGACAGGCCAGCGTTCAACGTTTCCACATTGTGCTTGAACATATCGAGATAGGTCGGCGCGGTGCTGTCCTTACCCGAAAGCGCGTCCGAATAGAGCGTGCCGCCGATCTTTGCGCCCGACTCTTTGGAGATCTGCTCAAGGAGCTTTGGGTTCGTGATGTTCTCCAAGAATACGGCCGGGATTTTGTCTTTGCGAATCTGGCGAATAATATTGGCCACGTCCTGAGCGGACGGTTCGTCTTCGGTGCTAGCCGCTTCAGGCGCCAAGATTTCGAGTCCATAGGCCTTTGCAAAATAGCCGAATGCGTCGTGGCTCGTGATGAGACGCCGGTGGTCCTTCGGCAAGGCCGCCATGGTTGCCTTCACCACTTTGTTTTCAGCCTTCAGCGCCGCCAGATATTTTTCCGCATTCGCCTCGTAGACCGCCTTGCCCTCAGGATCGGCAGCGATCAAGCCATCGCGGATATTTACGACATAGATCTCGCCGTTCGCCAGATCCTGCCAGGCATGAGGGTCAATATCCCCATGGTGGTGATGACCAGCGGCGAGCTCGCCGTGGTCATCATGATCTTCGCCCTTGGCGTGATCGTGGTCGTCGTGATCGGCCTCCGCCTCATCGTGATAGCCGTCTTCATCGATCATCTTGAGCGGGGTCACGCCCTTGCTCGCGACCGCCGTCTGACCGTCAAAGCCGGAGGACTTTTCCAGGCGCTCCATCCAGCCTTCGAAGCCAAGCCCGTTGACAACCAAAAGGTCTGCCTTCGCCAATGTCTTGGCATCGGCTGGAGTGGGCCTAAAAACGTGGGCATCGCCGTTGGGCCCAACGAGCGTTACGACGTCGACCCGGTCGCCGCCAACATTTTTCACCATGTCACCGAGAATGCTGAATGAAGCGACGGTCTTGAGTTTGTCTGCAGCGTGCGCTGGCATAGAGACGCCAAGCACAAGTAGTGCTGCGCCGAGACAGGCAGTAAAGCGATGACGCATGGTCGTAACTCCCGTTGTTGTGAACTGATTAGGCTTCCAAATGCTTGGCGGGCATCAGCCGCCAAAGAACGCCGCCCCGGATGCCCACAAGCATCGAGGCGAGATAGAACGCGCCGCAGGCGAGAATCACCGCTGGCCCCGTCGGCACGTTCACGTAGTAGGAGAACAGCAGTCCGATGAGGCTTGAGGCGAAGGCGGCCACCATCGACACACCAATCATGCCTGCGGCATCATCCGCCCAAAACCGCGCGGAGATGGCTGGCAGCAACATGATGCCAACTGCCATCAACGTGCCCAAGGCCTGGAACCCTGCAACGAGATTGAGCACGACAAGCACGAGAAAGATTAGATGTGTCGGCGAACTCCACCGGCTCACCGAACGCAGGAAATGCGGATCGAAGCACTCCAATACGAGCGGGCGATAGATGACAGCCAGCGTAACGAGGGACACGCTCGCGATTGCTGCCACAAGGAGAAGCGCGGCGTCGTCAAGCGCAAGCACCGAGCCGAACAGCACATGCAACAGATCGACATTGCTGCCGCGGATCGACACCAGCATGACACCGAGCGACAGCGACAAAAGATAGAACCCAGCAAGGCTTGCATCTTCGCGGATCACGGTGGACCGCGCCACGAGCCCGGCCGCCATCGCGACCGCAAGCCCAGCTGCAAAGCCACCAAGGCTCATGGCAAAGAGCGACAGGCCTGCGAGCAAATAGCCGATCGCAGCACCCGGCAAGATCGCATGCCCCATGGCATCGCCCATCAAGCTCATCCGGCGCAGCATCAGAAGGACGCCGATAGGAGGGGCGGTCAATGAGATCGCCAGCGAGCCCACAAGCGCCCGGCGCATGAAGGCGAATTCGATGAATGGCTGAACAAGGGCGTCAATCATGCGATTTCAGCCGTCTCGTCTTGTGCGCAAACGGGCGCGGCCGCATCGAAGCTTTCATTGAATTGACGTGACCGGTCGAGATTGACCGGCGTCAGCACGGTCGGCGTTTCACCCCAAGCCAATGGCTCTCGCGCCAGAAGCAGCGTGGAGGGAAAATGGGCACGCACTAGATCGATGTCGTGCAGAACCGCAAGGACTGTCCTGCCCTCGCCATGCCACAACTCGATCAGCTGAATGAGGTCGGCGATGGTTTTGGTGTCCACGGCCCGGAATGGCTCATCAAGCAGAATGATCTTGGCATCTTGCAGCAGCAACCGCGCAAAGAGCACGCGCTGGAACTGCCCGCCGGATAGGGCGCCCACAGGCCTGCCCGCGAGACCCACGAGGTTGACCGCCTCCAGCGCTTCGAACACATGGGCCTGCGCGGCTCGATCGAACCCACCAAACGCGCCGATCTCGTGCCACAATCCCATGGACACGCAGTCGAACACCGAGATCGGAAAACTGCGATCAATCTCGACGACCTGTGGAAGATAAGCAATTTCGCACTTGTCGCTGCCATGCAGATCGAGGCGGCCGCTCAAGGGTTTCAGCTCGCCCACAATGGCCTTGAGCAATGTCGATTTGCCCGCGCCGTTCGAACCCACAATCGCCAGAAGATCGCCGCGCTCCACCTCACCCGTTATGTGGTGTACGGCTGGGTGCCGATCATAGCCGAGCGTCAGATTGTGGAAGCTGATGGCGGGTGCGTGCGTTTTCACTGAGAAGCCCTCACTGCAGCGCCCACCAAACCGCGAACCAAAGACCTGTCAGCAGGACCGCCACGACCATGAGCCTTTGGCCCACAGACGCGCGTAGCAGCGAAAACCCACGGGGTCCCAGCGGCCCATGCGCGTGCGGCGCGGGCTCCATTGCGTCATGCAGTGGCAAAGAATTCAGTCCCTTCGAACCTTGTTGGTCTAGACCGGTCTCGCCCGCTCAGAGTTGCAATCGACACAGAGGCCAGCGATCTCCAATGTGACTTGCTCAGGTGCGAATTGGCCCGGTGCGAGTCCAAGCAACCGTGCCTGCTCCTCTTCGCTCAGCAGAATCTCAAAGACTTTGTCGCAGGCTCGGCAAATGACGAAGGCGAGACGGCCGTCACAGACGCCGTGTCCGCAGGCGACAAACGCCGAGCGCGACTCCAGCCTGTGAACCATGCCCTTCTGCATCAAGCCATTCAGGGCGCGATACACCGTAGGCGGATGGATGATCCCCGATTTTCGGACGCGGTCGAGAATGGCATAAGCGCTCATGGGCTCCCCCGCATCCCGAAGACAGCCCAGAATCTTGCTTTGATTGGGGGACAGCTTGGGGGCCGGGCGGTGTTGCGCGTGATGGTGAACCGCATTCATAGGGATGATATAACATAACGAATCTGGGCGGCGTCAAGCCTCAAGGTGTCGCGTCAAGCTCCAAAGCGTCATAACCGCCGGTAGCTTCCGAAGCGTGGTTCAGTTGTCCCGAGCCTGGCCGCCCTGGCCGCATCGAGGTACAGCCGCCGATCATCCATCTTAACGCAGGTCTGGGCCTTGAATGGGCCGCGCTTCTGTCCTGCAATGGGGCATGCGTGACCGCATTGAAAATTCTGACGCTGGCGCTGCGGCGCGCGCACTGCACGAAACTCTGCTTCCGGCAACGGTGCGGCTGTGACCGTGGATCGTGCACGCCCTGTCATAGTGTGGTTCCGCCAGGACCTACGGCTCGCTGACCACGAGGCGCTTCATGCCGCAGCGAAATCGGGCGCACCCGTTCTGCCGCTCTATATTCACGACGATGAAACACCCGGCGCACTGCACATCGGCGGTGCATCCCGCTGGTGGCTGCATCAGAGCTTGGAAGCCCTCAGCGCATCGCTCGCCAAACAGGGCGGCACGCTGATCCTGCGCAAAGGGCCCGCACACCAGGTCCTTGCAGACCTTCTAGACGAGACCGATGCTGCCGCCATTCACGCCACGCGAAGCTATGAGCCCTTTGGTACACAGTGCGAGGAAGACGCCGCCGCGCTGTGCCAGAACAAAGGCGTCGCGTTTCAACTCCACCCCGGCAGGCTGCTGTTCGCACCAAAGGACGTCGCCACCAAAGATGGCAGGCCCTTCCGCGTCTTCACGCCATTCTGGAGAGCCTGTCTGGCAAGACCGAGCCCGCCGGCGCCCCTTAGCGCCCCCACCATGCGGGCATTCGCGGAGGCGCGGAGCAGGCCCCTCCATGAGCTCAACTTGCAGCCCACCAAGCCCGATTGGGCCGGTGGTCTGCGGGACTTTTGGAGGCCGGGAGAGAAGCACGCGCAAGACCGGCTGACACATTTTCTCGATCAATTGCTCGGAGCCTATGCCGACCGCCGTGACGATCTGTTCGGCGATTCCACCTCTCGCCTGTCACCGCATCTGCATTTCGGCGAGATCAGCCCGCGCCAAATCTGGCATCGAAGCTTGCACGCGGCCAATGCCCAAAGCGGAACCGCGCCAAGAGGCGTGGAGGTTTTTCTCAAGGAGCTCGGCTGGCGGGAGTTCTCCTATCACCTGCTGCACCAGTTCCCGCATATGCCCGATGAGCCGCTCCGGCCGGAATTCGAGCATTTTCCCTGGCGGCAGGACCCGGACGCACTCACCGCCTGGCAGCGCGGACAAACCGGCTACCCGGTCGTAGACGCCGGCATGCGCCAACTCTGGTTGACGGGCTGGATGCCGAACCGGGTGCGGATGATCGCCGCATCGTTTCTCATCAAGCATCTACTGCTCCCCTGGCAGGACGGGGCGGCGTGGTTCTGGGACACGTTGGCCGATGCGGACTTGGCCAGCAATTCAGCCAGCTGGCAGTGGGTTGCCGGATGTGGCGCCGACGCCGCGCCATATTTCCGCATCTTCAACCCCGTGCTTCAGGGCCAGAAGTTCGACCCTAACGGCGAGTATGTGCGCAACTGGGTGCCGGAACTGGCCCATTTGCCCACGCGCGATATTCACGCGCCCTGGCAAGCCTCCGGGGGAGCGTCCGCCCAGCCCAGTTTCGATCTTGGCTCGGCTGGCGGCACGTATCCCGCCCCGATCGTGGATCACAGCGCCGCAAGAGCGCGGGCACTTGCCGCGTTGGCAACATTGAAGGGCCGAGACAATCGCTAGGGCTCAGGCCTATAGGGCTCACCCGGCCCCGATCCATTTTTTTGATTTGAGCTGCTGTTTCAGGCGGACAATTCTGCCATAGGCCTCTTCGAGCCGCGCGATGCCGATGCGCCCGTCACAGACCGCCCCCAAAAGCGCGCTATGAAGCCGCGAACCAAGGGCCGGATCCTGGCTTTGGACATTGGAAAAAATCAAGACGTCCGTGCCCGACTGGATAGCCCGTACCGCCAGTTCCTCCGGCGAATACGCATCGCGCACGGCTCCCATCTCCATGTCATCGCTGATGATCACGCCATCGAAGCCAAGCCCGTTGCTCGCACGCAGTGCCGTCACTGCCTTGGCGGAAAGGGTCGCGGGCAGGCCTTCCAAATCGCTGAACCGGGGGTGGTAGAGATGCCCGATCATGACGGCATCGAGCAGCCCTTGCGCATTGAGGCGGCGATAGGGCGCAAGCTCCCCCTCGTCCCAGGTCTGTGAGATATCCGCAAGCTTCCGGTGGCTGTCAGCAACGCTTGAGCCGTGACCGGGGAAGTGCTTTGCAACGGTTGCGATATTCGCTGCGTGATGAGCGCGGATGAAGGCACCCGCGATCAGCGCCACGCGATCGGCATCGGCGCCAAAGCTGCGCCCGCGCGCGCCGATCACCGGATTGTCGGGGTTCGTGTTGAGATCGATCACCGGCCCCAAATTCATGTTGAAGCCAAGCCCGGCAAGTTCCTCGGCCATGGCGCGATAGATAGCCTCTGCCCTTTCTTCAGACGCGGGGCTCATCTCCTTACCCACCTCCGCTGCGGCGGGGGACGACGCGAACCCCTTCAACGATGTCAGCCGCTGAACCTTGCCCCCTTCTTGATCCACGGCCACGAACGGCAGAAGGCTTGAAGAGGCACCGCGCAAGGACCCGATGAGCCGCGCGAGCTGCGCCTTCCCGCGAATATTCTCCGGGAACAGCACGACGCCGCCGATGTGCCCCTCACCAAGCTGCGTACGAACGGCTCTGACGCCCTCATCGCTCTCCTCAGTGCCTGGGAAGCCGACCATGATGGTCTGGCCAACCATGGCACTCACGCGCTCGCTCGCGCAGGCAGCCGCAATTCGCGCGGCGGCTGTAGACTGATTAGGGGCTTCGTTCTGCGACTGCGCCGCGACCAATGTCAGGACAATCAGCGTCACGGCAACCAATGCGAGACCGCTCTTGAGCCAGAATGAGGTGTGCAAGGACATCGGGGCTGAGTTTAGTGGCGAATCTTGCCACGATTTTGAATAGGCTACACCAGGGACGAAAAATCGGGGTGGATCGGCAAAGCCCTGCACCTGATTGGCATACGCAACTGGAACGCAAATATGAGACGTAATACCTTCTTGTCGGTGTCAGCCGCATTCGTTTTGATGCTCCTCCTCACAGACACCACAGTCGCCGAACCGGACTCTCAAGCCGAAGCGGACGGGAAAGCCGAAGCGAGCGAGATGAGCGATGAGGACTTCGCCAAGAGCCAAATCGGCAAGACCTATTCCGGCGGTCTCGACATTGAAGGGTGGAACGGGCTTGGCGGCGGTCTCGTCTCACCGCCCATCTATGTGCACCAATTTGGCCGTGAGGACGGGACCGTTCTTATCTTGACCTCCAAGGAGACAGCGCCAGCCGCGAAAGGGTCCGCCGCCAGCTTCAAGGTCACAGACGCACTGCTCGTGGACAAGGCAGGAAAGGGCTATGACGTTTCCACCAACTGTATGAAGGGCGATGACTATACCTTGCGCTTCCTGGCCGAGGTCAGCGGTAAGGAGTCCAGCGAGTGGTGGACCAATGTCCGCAAGGCTTGGGAGATCGAGCTCGAGACCGGCAAGATCGCAACCACCAAGGCGCGGAGCGTGAAATGCACGAACCCGAATTGGTGAGGACCTCCGCTATCCGCTACCAACTCGAAGACCGCTAGCAGGCCAGCGGGATGGATCTCTTCCTCTTTGTGCTGACACTAATCGCAGCGCTGTGCTCTGCTCTACTCGCAGGAAATTTCTTTGCCTTCTCCGCGTTCTTCCTGCGGGCCCTCGGAGCGCTGTCGGCAGAGCGGGGCATCGTCGCCATGCAGGCAACGATCCGCTCGATCAAGACCCTGGCCTTTCTCATTCTGTTTTTCGGCACCGCTGCGCTGTGCGCGGGTCTTGGTGGGCTCGCCCTCTTACGCTGGGGAGCCCCGGGTACGTCTTTTTTCCTGCTTGGCGCCGCCCTGTTTCTCTTGGGTCCTTTTGCGGTGACGCTGCTGCGCAGCGTCCCGCTCAACAACCAGCTCTTGGCCGCAACGCCCGGTACGCCAGAGGCACGCGATCTTTGGATGCGCTTCCAACGCGCATGGGTTCGTTGGAATCACATTCGCACGATCACCGCGCTCCTTGCTTGCGCCTGCTTCACTCTGGCGCTTGCGGCGATGGGGAGCCCGTTTGACGCGGGCTAGCAAGCTTAAAACGGGTCAGCGTATCCAGTCGGCCGCAGCATAGATCAGCGCTGCCAAGATTGCGGCGAACGGCATGGTTACCGCCCATGTTGCGACAATTCCGATGACGTGTGAGCGCCGCACGAGCTTGCGGCGGCGAAGCTCATCTTGCGTGAGGGGTGGGCCGGACGGCAGACGACGACCCAGCCGCGTCAGGAGGTAAAGGCGCCGCCTGCGGCCACGAAGCCAGGCCTGCTCGCGGTAGAACCCGATGCCGAACACAGCGCCCACCACGGTCTGCGTGGTAGACACTGGCATCCCCAGCTGAGAGGCGACGAGAACCGTGAGCGCCGCGGCGAGCGCGACGCAAAATGCGCGCGTTGGGTTCATCCTTGTGATCTGTTCACCGACAATGCGCACGATCCTCGGGCCAAAGAGAAACAGGCCAAGGCTGATCCCCACGGCGCCGACCAACATGACCCAGAACGGCACCCCCACTTGGCGAAGGAACTGCCCTGATACGGCACTGTCGAGAACGGCGGCGAGTGGGCCGACCGCATTGGCGACATCATTTGAGCCATGCGCGAAGGACAGAAGGCAAGCGGCAAAGATCAGGGGCAGGCGGAACATCGCCCGCACATTCCGATTGCGATTGTCCATACCTTCGGACCGCGCGCGCGCCCAAGGCTTGGCCAAAAGATAGACGAGACCGAGCACAAGAGCGCTAAAGACCCCAACAAGAGGAAGACCAGGTGTCCACATTCGGCCGAGGGCTTTCACCGCGACGAAGGCGAAAAACACCGCCGCCATCACAGCGACGAGCACCGGCACCCAACGGCGGACCGCGGCGATCTTGTCTTCCTGATAAATGAGATTGACTTCAATGAAGGCAAGAAGGCTCGCTGCGGCAAGCCCACCAACAATCGGCGTCGTCATCCAGCTGACGAAGATCTGCGCCACCAAAAGCCAATCGATCGCGCTGGGGCCGACACCGGCAAGTCCCGCCCCAAGAACACCGCCAACGATCGCATGGGTCGTCGAGATCGGGGCACCCAGAAAAGTTGCAAGGTGAACCCAAAGTGCTGAGGCAAGGAGTGCCGACATCATCACCCAAATGAAGACATCGGTGTTTGGCACCAGCGCCGGATCGATCAGATCTTGGGAGATCGTCTCGACCACACCACCGCCCGCGAGCAGGGCCCCCGCGCATTCGAACACCGCCGCAAGGGCCAGGGCACCCGTCATGGTCAGAGCTCGCGCGCCGACGGCAGGGCCGACATTGTTGGCCACGTCGTTGGCCCCGATCGTCAGTGCCATGTAGCCGCCGATCACGGCCGCAACCACCATGAGAAGGGCGTTCTGCCCCGCGTCGACTTGGCTGCCTGCAAGAAGGCCCGCCACCACCAAAAAAGCGAGTGCGATGACAAGACCGATCCGACCACCGAAGACGGCGCGCGTGGCCTCCTCCAGCCGTTCGATCTTAAGGAGATCCTTGTCGAGAGACGACTTTGACTCGAGCGCCCTGTGGCGAAGCGGGGTCTTGGAGGCCTGCGAATTGGAGACGCGCTTCGCGCGGCTGTCCCGCACGCTGTCTCGCCTATTCGCCATATGTCCCCAGCCCTCGATCGTTCTTGGAGTGTATTTTGGAGCCCGCGTCCGGCACACTCAAGCGCGTGGGCAGCTTTAGATCAAACGGCGCGTGGGAGCCTTGAGGCCTCTAGGCGGCCTCGGACTGGAACAAGTCCCGCAAGAGCGATGCAAGCTCGGCGTCCGCGACCATGGATGCAGCCTTGTCCGGGCTGGCCCAGCACACTTTCCGCGCCGTCTTTTCACGCCAGTCCAGTTGATGTGTCTTGACACGAAGCGGATAGACATCGACAGCACACTTGGCCCAGGAGTACAGGTGCAACCGCTTCTTGTAGGTGAATGCGCCAACAGGCGTCTTGCCGATCTTACCCTCGACACCCGCCTCCTCGGCCGCCTCTTGGGCCGCCATGTGGTGATCTGCGGTTCCAGACTTCGGCCAGCCCTTGGGAATTGTCCAGCGCCCTCGGCCCCGCGTCGTGATGAGCAGGACCAGCGGGCCTTCCGGTGTCTCCACGATCGGCAATGCGGCGACTTGTTTCA